>Ga0126342_10012936_pt1 | contig 14841 bp, 8 predicted proteins | sample Cyp1metagenome_FD_92528 | JGI IMG/M metagenome (GOLD analysis project Ga0126342, IMG submission 92528) | Coral microbial communities from Lord Howe Island, Old Settlement Bay, Australia - Cyphastrea 1 metagenome | ecosystem: Host-associated > Invertebrates > Cnidaria > Coral ... | reverse complement strand
TAAAAGGATTAAATCATTTAATTGTCTAAATCCTCTCAATTTTCCAAAAGGCTCTAAATTTTATCAGAATTAACCGGAACAAAATGGTACCTAAAGGTCTCTCGATCATATATATATATATATGGCATATTCCAATATCCCATATGAATGTATAATAGATATATATATATATCATCATGTGATTTTTATAGGATGCCTAGCCACGGCGTTCAACGTTCAGGGTCATCCCAATGCCCCATGGGCTCGACCTCCGGAGCTTCACATGAGGCCGGGTCGCCCTTTAGATGATGAGTTTATCAGAGAAAACTCATGATATTCTGGGTATAACATATTATATTCATAGTTTTTTCTTGGATACACTAAATCTAATCCTAAATCGACTGGTAATTTAACATATTCTGGGTATTGGGAATCATATTCCATGGTGAATGATATATTTCCATGGTGAATAAAGATGGTCTTTCTGTTTATTGGGAATAAAAATGGTTTTATAAACAGCCATGGTTTATAAGCAATGGTAGAAACTCTATGGAGTTGGCTACTTGAAGACATGGCATGTTTTCACTAAAATTGAGATGCGCTGGCAAGTGATGGTTTATAAGCATCATCTTAGATTTTCCCTATGACATGTGGCAATTGTTTTTTTTTCGATGTTCAGACATGGGTTGATGTATAGGTGTATGGTTGATATATGTTGATATAACACAATTGATTGTTTGATCGATGTTAATAATCAATAGTGGTTGACAATGATAGTGGTTGCAGAGTTTTGGATCGAATTGTTCATTTATTGTTGGGGAGAACGGCAATGGTTCTGGTCTTTGTTGATCAGTCACTGTTCGAAGCATGTTGCATTCTTAGACGGCTCAACCCGTTTGCATCCATGTATCCAGTCAATTCTAAATGTATGTACTTTTCGGCGGCCCAAAGTAGCTCACTTTAGAGATCATTGGCCGAATTAAATTTATTTCAATACTTTGAGAATCTCAAAGATCACGCCATTAATCACCATTAATCACCATCAACCACCATTAACCATCATTAAGCATCATTAACCATAATTAATCACCATGTCTCTTTCAATGTTAATGATGAGATGTTAACCATAATTAATCACCATTAATCACCATTAATCACCATAGTTAACCATCACCATGTCTAAGATGACGAAGATCTCACCTGCATTTGGCGGCCAGGCTCTTCTCATTGGAACAATCCGTGCAGGAGCTGCGCGCAGACATGGAGCGAAAGTCCACAGAGCTGTTTCAACAGGTGCGGCAACGCAGCAGGGGATACTGTATGTACTGGACATATATATATATACATATCTATGTATACATATAGGGAATATATATATATATATATACTACTATAATATATATATATATATATATATACTATGAATCTTTCATAATATACTATATACTATCATCCCAATAGATGGGGATTTTATCGGCTGAGTTGAACTGGGCTAGAAATCGAAATTGTGAAGCTTGAGGGATTTCTGGTTCAAGAAGACTTGTCAGTTTTGACAATTACAGTATATCCCATGACGGATCCATGTATGCTGTATATGGTAACATTTAATTACCATCAATATATTCCCTTTATGTTAGCATATATACCAGCACCATGGATTCTATGGGTACCCATCAACACTGTTACCTGCGGATTGAATCTGGGATGCGTGTACGTTAATATAATATTTATATACATTATAGACACATAATATGTATTTTGTAATATGTATAATACGTGTATATATATAATATTTGTAAACATAATATACATATATAATGATATGTATGTATCATGTATGTATAATTCATGTACATTATATATGTATATATAATATAGTTTGTATATGTGTATAACATAGGTATGTACACATGTATAATGATATTTGTGTAGTATGCATAGATGTATAATATGATCGTAATATGCATTTATGAATGCATTTGTATATACATATAACATGTAAGTATATATATATATCATATGCATGTCTAATATGTATATGACCAAATGTACACACAATGTATATGCATTAATTTATACTATATAATATGTATATATGATGTGCATATACAGTACATACAAACATAACACATAATATATATATACATACACTATGTTGGGTAATCACATATAGGGTCTCGCTGGCAGGTGGACAGTCTGGCAAAAACTGTGCAAAGTGACTGGGCGCTGCATGAGGTGAACAGATGGATTTGAACCATAAATAGATAGGACGAAACCAAGCATTTTATGGAGATTATGAGGACACACAATGTGGGGCCCCCCAGTTATAAGTTGGTTTATAAGCGCCAGTAAGTATAGTCATAAGTACCATAAACCATAGTTATTGGAGTTATAAACCAACTTAGCTATCTAGGGGGCCCCACTTTGCATGATCTTGATTAATTATCTAATATTCATATAAAGATGATATTTATCTGATTTTGATCGTGTCTGAAAATATACCACCCAGTTGGGGCATGTTTATTATGGACCATCATGTTCCAAACCAGTGTATTATGATGTAATCAACCGGGCCAAGGACTGGAGCAAGTCGCCGGACAGAACGAACGCTCTGAGACGCAGGTCTGGTGAACGTTCATTAAAGTAGACTTGCCAAGTATAGCAGAATGGTTCCAGTTTGGAGATGTTGAAAACGTTCAAACATATTCAGAAACCCATATGCTCCATGTATGGAATATTTACCATCATTTACCCCATAAATGGCCCAGTTATGTAGGTAAATATACTATACATGGAGCATATGGGAAACATCATCCTACCATGTTTCTTGCATGTTCAGAGTGATCCCTTTGTGATTCCCTTCATCAGGCCGCTGGGGCAAACACCTGCAGCTGTCCGCAGCTACGGCAGGCGAGAAGAACTTGAAGGTTTCCTAAGTCATGGGGATACCACATGATACCACCACAAGTCACCATGGGTTTCAATACTCAATTATGGTCATCCATGACTTGGATGATTTGGGGGTACCCCTTTGACTTAGGAAACCACCTTATGACCAGTGTTCATGTTTTAAAATGGTTGTCCAAACATTTGCGCCCTTTTTTGGTCCTACCTTGGGAGATGTTGGCAGAATTTCAACACCGATAAGATATCTCTATTGCCACAAGACGTAGTGATAAATGGTGAAGTTGCCCCAAGTAATAACTATTATAAGCATCTACTCGATCTTGGTTTCAGACTTGGATAGGTACTTGTGATATCTTGTGATTGTGTGTTCGAAAGTATTCGGAAAAGATTTTTCGGAATTAGAATGCAAAACTAGCTGGGATTTTTTGTTTTTTTCGACCCACCGATTTTATCAATATGTCTGAAGAGTAACCACCTCAGTTTGGCGAGATAAACCATCCGATTCAAATTTTTGGTGCAACTCCTAAGATCAAGGTGAGCATCAATCCTTCAAGATGCGTTTCTAAGGTCTTTGAAACAGAGGCGTAGATTACCAGTTGAAATTCATATGGTGACTTATCACATCTTATCACATTCTATATTTTTTTAGTAGCATTTATCACCATGAATCACCATGAATTTCATGATCCCTGCGCACTGCTTAAGCAAGTGACTCCAGCGGTGAAGAGACAGGTGGTGTCCCTAACCTTAGTGGAGTTGGAGAATTTGACGAGGCCACGGGGGGGACTCCAAAATTCGTTGGATAAGGAGTTACCCTCTGGTAAACGTTTACAAAAAACGATGGAAAGATCCAGCATGTTCTAGCTGGGTAAATCCACTATTTCTATGGTGATTTTCAATAGCTATGTTAGTCATTACCAGAGGGTATGGTTGTTTTATGAATTGTTAATGTTGATGTTTATTTTTGCAGATGAGATGCATCTAGAGGCCAAAATAGCGAGCTAGGTCGATGACTAGAGTGCTCTAGCCAATCATCCTCTGCAGTTTTGCAGGATGAAATGCTCAAGATTAAGGTGAGTTCCCAAGGCAGACAAGATGTTTTGGATGAGCATAGAGAGTATTCCCATGTATTCCCAGTATATTTTTGTGAAAGCTGATGGGTCAAACGCATAGCATCTAAGGATAGATTTGGGAGGATGTTCCAGTCATACCCAGTTGACACCCTGGAATGCCATTCCCCTGTAGGCCCTGTAGGCTACCTGAATGTGGCACATATCGGGGTACCCAAATGTACCCAAGACAACGAAGTAGATGTGTTTTACTGTGATCTAGTACAGTAGGAATTGCGAACTTTATATATATATATATATTTATATCTATATATATATATATATTTAGTCATTGTGACTTACGTATATTTACTCATCTATCCATACTGGTACCACGTGTTGCTGAATGATATTACATGTGACGTGGTCAAAACATGGTGTGTTTTGCCACAAAAGGAGTGGGAATCCTCCCATTCACAGTGTAAGGAAACCCCGATGATGGTCGAATGACCATACCCCATATACGTTCCATCTTTCGACCATGGCACACATGTTATGACATGTTATTGCTGTTGACTCGTTCAGCATGATGGCCATAGGAATCCCTTCCCCCTATTCCGTTTCGTCCCACCGTACCTCAAATAATAAACTCGGGTCCATTCCCACTTTAAAAAAACTACGTTTGTCGATTGTGGCAATTGAAAAGCAATAGGAGACTAGAACTCTTACAAAAAATGCGAGTCAGCTCATTTATAACAATAATAGCCAGTCAACCCTTTGCGCCTGAGTAGGGTTTGCCTTATGAAATCGAACATTTTAGCTGTTCTTTTTGGGTTAATCTGACCTTCTGGGGTCAGATCAATAAATCTTGAATAAAATAATAAATAGCGCACCTATATCATATATAATAATGAAAACCAGTCCAGGTGTTTATTTTCTCTTTTGGGAAGGGGCCCAGTTTGGTATTAGGGGGACGAGATAAAAATTTGGCGCACCAGGAGGGCCAATGATGCCTTTGACCGGTCTGCAGTCTGTCCGACTTGTTTTCACCCGACCGGTCCGGCCTGCGCTTTTTGAGGCGATGCTTCTAGGAGACATACTTTCTATAGGTGAATAACCTATGACAATAGTTATAACCATTATCCATGGCTCATCCCTTAGCCATTATTAACCAGCAATTATTCACCATTATTATAGCCATTAGCCATTATTAGCCATTATTAACCAGCAATGACTAGCCCCATGACTAGCCTTAATGGATTTACTCAGGATCATTCGCCGAAGAGAGTGAGTTCTGAGTTGAATATTTGGTGGCCTCTCTGATGAGAGTTCAAACACTCAAGCATCCAGCATTGTGCAGCGTCGGCAGTGATAATTGCGGGATGATTCAAAACCATTCAAAACCTATAATAGCATATTTATAATTAAATCCAATGAATACTATTAATATTTATCATTATTTATCCATGTTTAAAAAAAGAAAATGTTTTTTAGGGGTGACCCATTTGGCAGATTTTGGCAGCCATTTTAGGGCTAAAATTCATGGCTTCCCCGGCTTCCCGGACCGCCAGTCCAGCTCCATTAAGCAGATCCAGGAGTTGCCCGGCAGCCCAGGGATGCCGAAAGGCAAAGGCAGCAATGATTCTGTGCCAAAAATGCTGGAGACGTCGCATTGATTTTAAATCTAATATCTTGATTTAAGTGCATCTATATACATATATATATACATATATATATATATATTATTTAATATAGATTAGATAATTATTACTATGATTTGTTTATATAGTTGTTTTACGGTGTTTATATAATTAGATGCAGCAATCTGGTGGCCAAAGAAGTAAAACTGTTGGGGTACATTGGTACATGCACCTCAGTTGCTGGCCAGTATATGTTAGTATTCCTAATGCCCAATGTTCAATAGCAAGGTTTGTACCTTCAACTGGTGGATAGTCAAATGCTGAGAATACTGACCAAAAGCTGTGGGTGGGGTGGGGTGGGGTGGTAACGTTCATCCCACGACGTTCTTGACATGACACTGTTGACTTTTCCTTCCGCTATTCTTGGGGTTTGGGGGTGTGGAGTGGGGCTATAACGTCCTTTCACACTTGCACTCACGTGATGCTACGTTTCATGTTAACTTCTACCATGGGTCTTACCATGTCTTACTTTTTGAATTTGTCTTGCTGGAGATGTTCTACGTTATGTCATGGGTTTCGGGGTAGTATGTCTCGTGTTAACCTGTGCATGGGGTCTCACAACACGGATGTGCTTTGCTAGATGTTCTACGTTACGTCATGGGGTTTGGAGTTTTTGGATAGTACGGTTCATGTTGACTTGTATCTTGGATGGAGAAGTATGTGTTTAATCAAGATGAAACTTTTGATATACATGCTTACATAACATGTTTACTTCTATTGGGCAATGGTTGGCCATGTGAGTTTGGAAGCTAAGGCAGCTGAAATGAACATGTCACCTTACTATGTATAACCTTCAAAGAACAAAATGGTGCCCACGACGTTTCTTGGCGCGCGTTTAGGACCCGACCTGTGTTGTTGATTGGTTGTTTCTTCTTTTTGCTGTTCAATTTTCAACCCCATGTCGGATCTTGAGCCCCTGATGGTCTATGTTGCGATATTTTTCAGTCGGACAGGCTAAAATACTAAAACCACCAAGCAGTCCCAGAAATTTTTCGGGCAGAGTTACAGGATGTTACAGGAAAGCCCTGGGGCCCTCGGATGGTAAGTAAAGACCCTGGTTTCCTGTATTTTTCCCCTTCAACCAGTCCATTGAATCATCGCCTCTGAGGCAGCAATTGGCTGGGAATGTCGCGCTCAGAGGACGGACGGACACCAGCGACTTACCGCGGAAGCCGATGGTTTTTTGTCAGTTTGACCAGGCAATTTGTTGTTGTGTACAAGGGAAGTCATGTCATGACATTGTCGAAATCCAGCCAGGTGGCAGTGGCAAATTCGATGTACGCTAAAATCCACATTCCATGGGTGATTTCAGCAAGAAACCCAACCAGTTGTTGAGGCAGCAAAATTCTGAAAACCTTCGAGGTACTCTAGCGAATGCCACAAACTTGTTTTTTGCCAGTTGAAAAATGTGGGATTATATAGGCTGCAACAGAAAACAAGCGCAGGAAGACCCTTTTTCCATTGTTGCTTCAATTTTCTTGGTTGGACATTATCACAAGAATGTAGAAGTAGAAGTTCAACCCGGTCTATTAATTAGGGGGTAATCCCCCAATAGTCATAATTTGATACTTACATTGTACCTCCAATCAAACAGCGTAGGGGTTGATTGATCCAGGGTGGACATGATTGAAAGTACTCATACTCATACGTACGTATGATCTGCTACCCTCTGGTAATTTAACGTAGCTATTGAAAATCACCATAGAAATAGTGGATTTTCCCATGAAAAATGGTGATTTTCAATAGCTATGTTAGTCATTACCAGAGGATGTTGCCCGGTTAGAACCGCAACTCACTGGCTACGGTTCCACCAAGATCCACCAAGCAGAACATCATGGTCTGCAGCGGCTGGATAGCCATGAATTTTGGCCCCAGAAGCCAAGATATATCTGCTGACCATGCGGATTTTTTAGGCACGTTTGCGGCAAATGAAGATTTTTCACATGAGCCCACTTGGAAAATTTATGAAAATCTTGGATATCAGTGATATCAGTGACTATCAGCTGCCTTATCAGCTGCCTTATCAGCTGCCTTGATTTATTTCCAGCGCGCTGCGTTTCTGTGAGACGCCCATGCCGACCTTTGGGCCCCTCGGGGATGGCACAGATGCTGAGAACGCTGGACCCACAGTGGCGGATGGCATCAAGCCTGGGCAGTACACTTGCTTCGATTCTCGATGAAATCCAGGAAGTAAACTAAGTAAACCATGTATTAAGGTGGGTACCACAATGCCACTTAAACCACTTAAACATACTTAACATACTTAAACCACTTAAACCACTTAAACCACTTAAACCACTTAAACCACTTAAACCAAACAAAATGACTGGGAATGGGAAACTGGTAAGCATACCACATAAAAATGGTGATGAATGGGGGATGGTTTATTGTTTCACCCACATTAATGTGTTAATGGGAAAGTGATTTGCAGATGGTGGATTGTTCACTGCCACGACGTTTGATTAGCATAGGGTCTTCATGATGTCATTTCAAAGGGCCCGCGGTTGGAATCAGAAGTACATCTGCAAGTACTTTGTAAATCGAGTGCTCCACGTGCTTTTGACACGTCTCTGAGATATATCCGAATGTCTGGGTATTATCTGTTTGGAGTCCGTTTGGCATCTGGAATTGAAGCTGTCTGCTTCCTTGGCAAACCTTGAGTGGGTAGAGTTTAATAAAGTTTAATACTTGAATCGCTATTATTGGAGATATATGGGGATATGATAATCACAGTACTCTCTACACTAAGCAGCGCACACAGCTTTTTGTGGAGGATCTCAGGGTTTGAGGTCTGTGGTTGGCTAGCTGCGGTCTGGGGCAGTCACAGGCAGAGGAAGCAGCTTTTTGGCCAGTTGTGGCAAACCAGCTTAAAACCAGCGAACGGCAATCAATATATTTTATGATAATAATATGATAATATACTGTAATCAAATTGTTTTCCAGCCAATCATCTCGATCTGTTCTGAAGAGGAACAACCAAATTGTAGACATGGACACACCGCCACAGTCTCAGGGATCAACCATAATTCATCATGATTCCGTACATAGTTCATCATAGTCCTTGGTAAGACGATCCAGATTTGGACTTTCATCATCCAGTACTCAGGAGGTGTGTCAACCGGAGAGTGGTATCCTGGAAGTCGTCATGAACAAGGGCATGAACGCGATGAGTGCCCGATTTGTTCGCGAACTGCACCAGATTTTGGATGTCTTGCAATACCCAGTCACCGCTCCAGCTGAGCAGATGACTGTGGTAAGGGTATTGATCCTACGCGGTGAAGGGGCCGCATTTTGTGCGGGCTATGATTTCAAAGATCCCAGCAACAACAAGGCGAACCAGCCCTTTCTGCAACATGCCTTGAGTGGGGTGATCAAAAAGCTCAGAGAGACGCTTGGATGGCATGGAGGAAAAAACCGGGCGTGAAATACGTAATGCTAAGCTGCTAAAATTAAGATCCTTCACGTCGACAATATCACAACATGGTTTTGTCTGAAACAGTGGTTTATCAGTTTATCATGGTTTGTCGCATTGGTTGTGACCATAATTTGGGTGTAAAAAAATTACACCGGCAAGAGACCCTAAATAGTGTGGGGGGTAGGAAGTCAATGTACCAGATACAAGCAACAGTGCTATGGATTAATAACAGATCAGGTTCGACATTGTCGTCTCTGCAGCAGCAGGAATTTGTTTTGGCACAAGAAGCAACGCTATGTCTACTCATCAGGACCTCATACAAGAACCTCATACCAGGACATCTAAGACGAGAACTGCGAAAGACCATCAAAGAAGGACATTCTTTATAGAGGATCTTAGAAGATCTTCATGCAAAAAATTCTTCTGAGCATCCCAGAAGAACTTCCATTCAAGCACCAGTGCAGAGCATCTTCAAGATCTTAATGTAAGGACCTCCTGAGGAGGATTTCAACAGGATCTCCAGAAGATCTACAAGGACCTGTACGAGATCATGCAAGGAAAAGTAGAGGATTTCACCAGCGCCTCTTCGAAGATGTTCTCACAAGGGCCTGTGCAAGATCATGTTAAGGCCTCTGACAGCATTTCACTGCGATCTCCACAAGATCTTCTCGCAAGGACCTGTAAAAGATCATGCACTGCAGGGACCTCTTAGGGGATGCCAGGGCCCGGACAAAATCTCACAAAATCGTCAGCTGCTGGAGAAATTCCTACAAGATCTTGATACAAGAAACCGGCGATAACTCGCGACAGCCTCCCACAAGAGCTTTCATACAAGCACCAATACATGGCATCTGCAAGATCTTTATGCAAGGGCTTCTTGCAGAGGATTGTACAGGATCAGGGAAGGACCTCTAAGAGAGGACATCGCCAGCATCTCCACAACATCTTCTCATAAGGACGCGTGCAAGATCATGCAAGGACCTCTTAGAGGATGCCGGCAGGATCATCACAAGATCTTCACATAAGGACCTGTACAAGATCACGAGATTGACTTGTACAAGATCATGCAAGCACCTCTGACAGGATTTCATCAGGATCTTCAGAACATCTTCTCACAAGGACCTGTACAAGACCTTGGTCAAGATTTTCATATGTTACGGACCTCTAAGACTGCACCATGAAACTCTTGCAAGATCGTCATAGAAGAATCTTCCAGAGAACCCGGAAGATCTCTATCCCAGGATCTCCGGGAAGCAGCTAAAATCAGCAACCGCTCCACAACGAGAGGGATCCGACACGCAGAAAGTGCCGAGAGGGTTGCGAGAGCAATCTGACACGCACAAAGTGCAAAATAACATCCAAAAACGCTTCTCATTTTGACCCATACCTGCCAACGTTTTAGCAAGTGCAGAAAGTGCCACGCCTGCCGCGCGGATGAAAAAGTGTCCGACGTTGTGCACCTGTCACGCAAAACGCCGTTTTAGACTTCAAAATGTCCCGGATGCCCCACGCTTGCCGAACACAAAATGGACATAGCGCCCCGCGCACTAGTAAAATGAGACCTTCTGAAGAGCCAAAACTCAGGCGTACATCTTGTGCGAGCCTGCGCGGTCGAAACGCATATGGACATCTCACAAGGAAACCTTCATGCGGAAACCAGATGGAGCACCCTGATCTAACCCCGGCCACCAACACTTACACTTACCGTAAGAACCCCTCAGTGTGGACACACAGTTTGTTGAAAAATTAACAATTTCTTGGCAGGCTCTTCCAGTTGTTTACCCACTGTGACGCCAGGTGTTGGCAAACGCTGAATTTTATATTTTGGAACCAAGAAACAGGAGATGCCGACGCAAGGACTTGAACCACTTAGTAACTATGAAAACATCACCGAACATCGTTGTCAGCAACTATCAACATATACAATCACAATCCCAGCAGCCGATGTAAACAAGACAACCCATCAGCATTTCACCACCCACCTGGCGCCCCTGGTGATGGCCCTAGGATCCCACAGCCGGTGGTTTGTGGAGTCAACGGTGCAGCCGTGGGCGGTGGAATGAGCCTAGCCTTAGCCGGCGACCTGCGCGTGGGTTGTCGGGAGAAGGCACGGTTCATGCCGACCTTCGTGAAACTTGGCCTTGGAGGAGCCGGAAGCTGGGTACCCCTGGCAAGGTGGTGCCCCAGTTTGGAGTCGCAGTTGTTGGTTTAGTTCTGTAGGTGAAGTGTTGGTTTTATGGTATATCCAGGCAGTTTTTTGGGGGGTAAATAGGGGTTAAAAATGAACTTTGGTGGAAATGAATTTTTATAACTGGGCACCACCTTGTGGCAATCATACATGGCAAAGGAGGAAATCCGAGTGAGTGAGAAAAATTAACTAAAGATACTAAAGGGCAGATTTATTGCTGCCATGTTTGATTAACAGAGGGTAAACCGTGGGTAGTTCAATGTTGTGAATTTAATGATGTTAGTTTAATGCCGTGTCAACTATTTCTTGGAGGAGCCCATAATAAGGAAAAATTGGGACCGAACGCCCCATCGTTGCTAGTGTATTGGGGGAATTTTATTGCGGAATCTTATCACCAGCGGTGGATAATTAAAGTTGCGTTTGCTGGCATGTTGAAAGGAGAATATCAATATCAATCAAAATGCAGCACCATTATTCCAAAAAGGGGCCCCCAAACATCCACAAACCAGGATCTTTTCCTGGAGGATTGCAGACGTTACATGACGTTACGAGGATGCCAGACAATCCCTGATGCACGTCTAGTCTAGTTCATGTTCCAACTGTACACTCTTCATATAGTTATAGTTCTGTGTCCCAGCAAGACTGAACTCACAAGTGATAGGAGGTATTAATAAAAAAAACATGTAACTGGTACATTGGCAATCTTAGTGTAAGTGGGTTTTATAATGTCTTATAGTCCCATATTAGTCCCATGGAATCATAGTTGAAGCTGATAAGCTGGCTGTTAGATGAGCTGGTATTCTAGAAGAAGCCATCAGAACCAAAAACTGGTTTGGTCTGAAACTGGTTATGACACCATGGAATCCCACAGAATCCCATGTTTTGACGTATCCTACCCAGTGAATTCCACACACAATCCCATTCTATGACCCAAGGTTTGACAGGTCTCCACCCTCGCAGGAGGTGAACTGGGCACCAGCTATTTCCTTCCCCGCATTGTTGGCCGTGGCCGCGCGGCGGCGCATTTGTTGACAGGGAAGGAAATCTCCACGGAGCAAGCCGAGCAATGGGGTCTGTTGAATGAGGCATGGAGCAATGGGGATTTGGGGATTTGGGTGTGTCTGAACATGGAGTATACCACCAGTTGGCTACTTTAAGAGGCAAAATGGTGATGAATCAATGGGATTGAAGGGTTTTGCAAGATGGTGGGGAAATCACACGGCAAAGATATAGAGGAGGCACCTGCTTAATTAGTTGAATAGCTATTTTGATGCTTAATCTTCTGCCATTTAAATGGGGGAATGCGATACCCAGCTAGAAATTGATCTTTCGAATGGTATTTAAGATTAGCCATGTGATTTGAACGTATGTTCAGGATGGGAAGTTTAACTCGGACTTGAGGAGATATCCAATTTCTCCAGCATCAGTGCGGAGCTTTGGCGCAGGTGGTGGAGGAAGCTGAGCTCGCTGCTTGTTGCCGCAAGCATGCCAAGGAGCTCTTGGGCCTTTCACCCAAAGGCCTTCGCTTGACCAAGTGGCTCCTGAATCACTCGCAGGACCGGAGAGGAGATGGAGCTGGGTCTAAACACCTGCATTATCTTTGGGACGGTGTCCCCATGTCCCTGTGATGGGATTGTGTCCGTAAAAATCAGGACAGTATTTTCAGAGGTTGATAAGTTTGGTTTGCAATCGTTCATGTTTATTCCAGAACTCTTGTGATCTTCGCAGACGTTCGGCCGCTTCAGGAGCTGTCTTTATCGGCTGCGTTGGACCGAGAGGACTTGGCTCAATCCTACATGGTGGCGGATAAGGAGAGTCGGCAGGTGGGAAAAGCACACATCGAACGGTTCAAAGGAAGTTCCAAATTGTGATCCAACCAAAACTGGTGAGTTAGCATCTGCTTATCTAACATAGCCATGACAAATGACCATTTCTAATAGGTAAACCATCTATTTCTATGGGCCATCTATACCATGGCTATGTTAAATAACCAGAGGGTAAGTGTGATTTAACCAAGAGAAGTATTGGAGACTGAAGAATCGACCATTGGAATTTCCAATGGGTATATAAATCATATAAGCAAGATAAATGGTTGGTGGTTTAACTATCAGGGCTTGTTACTATCCAAAATGGGTATGAAAAACTTTAGATAACCAGCCCAAAAGGGATATGATTGATGGAACCAACCTGGTGGTTTCAAGTAGTTGTTTCTTTCTGTCCCCCTTAGTTCATGATGATGATCCCAATTGACTTTTATATGTGCATGGTTGTCATGGTTCGAAACCACCAACCAGTGATGGTTTTGGTTGAACTGGAACTCCTAGGAAAGGCTCGGCAGTAGTTTGGGGATGTTTAGGTTATAGCTTCCAAAAGAGTGGCAAGGCATAAGTGGCCCACCATGGGTCGATGATTGGTCGACCTGGCGCTTTTGACACAAAGCCACTTATAAAGTCTGTCGATAGCCACAAGCGCTGGTGTGATTCCAAGACGCAGACTTGCCTCCACTGCAAAATTGCGGAGCGGGACGCGTGGGCGAGGGGACTTTTTGGAAAAACGAAGAATACTCAAACACTGAAAGTGCAAGGGACCACAACAGCTCTCTGATTTGTAATAATTTGTTTTTTTCTTTTTAATTGGGTATTCCGGTATACCCCAAACCTATTTATTAAAGTATTTTGATAGGAACGACGATCAATCATCGGATAAAATGGAGTACCTTATTTTCAGACATTTTCAGACAAACCCATTTACACAGTTTCCCGGGACAATGTAAATGACCAATCTTTAAAGACACGCTGGCGACCGCTGCAGGAAGCCCGGGCATTGAACTTCCCGTGCCCGCAAAACGAGCAGAGGCAAGAGCACATCACTTGCAGAACATTCGGAATCCACAGACGTCGTAGACATCTGGCATCAGCTTTCTTGATGCTAAGGTTTGAAATTGCATAATTTGTGGCGCCATGTGGCGCCCATTGCCTCATGATGAGGTTTTTTCAGTGCCAAATAGTACATGTTCAACGTCCAGGCAGATGATGCCGCATCGGATCATTCGGAAGCAACTCACTGCAGTCCAAGCATGAGGCACTGCCGGCGTTTTTGGGGATGGATCAGCATGGATCATGGATCAGCAGCCAGGCCACGTGGAGAGCTCTCACCTGCGACGTTGCAAGGCCGATGGCGGGATGACCTGGAAAGGTTGGAGGAATCTGCGAAAGCCTGGTTTGATCGTGTTTGATATGGCAATATCTGGCTAATGGAATGGAATCTGATAGATTTCTTATGAATTATCAGTTTGCAACATCTTGTGGCGCCCTCTATTATCGAGAACTAGTCTCACTTTTTGTGCATGATATCTGGCAAATTCTTAGGACCCTTTATAGCTTCACTCAAAGTTGCATCAAATTAGTTTCTTAAATTAGACTTATTTATTTCAGATATTGAAGTATGACAATCGGTGGCACCTGAAAAGATGTGGAGCCATTTTTTCCCCACCTGCCAGGTGAGGGTTGTTAGATTTTATGTCAGTTGCCTGCTCCTCCTCTCCTCTTCTCCTCTCCTCCTCCTCGTCGTCCTCCTCGTCGTCCTCCTCGTCGTCCTCCTCGT
>Ga0126342_10012935_pt1 | contig 14842 bp, 11 predicted proteins | sample Cyp1metagenome_FD_92528 | JGI IMG/M metagenome (GOLD analysis project Ga0126342, IMG submission 92528) | Coral microbial communities from Lord Howe Island, Old Settlement Bay, Australia - Cyphastrea 1 metagenome | ecosystem: Host-associated > Invertebrates > Cnidaria > Coral ... | reverse complement strand
TGTTGTTGGCCAACATGGGCCCCGCGAAAGATAAACATGGAGTTCGCGAGAGTTTCGCGAAAGTAAAATTTTTATTCGCGAAGAATGGCCGTTCCGGGAAAAAGGAATTTTGATCAACAACCACATATTTTTAGACGAGCACAGTAGATTCAGTAGATCTCAAAAGTTAAAACCGAAAAGGATTTAAATTTGCGGTCAATGAGTTGATGTTTGCCTTTTGCTGAAGACTTTCATGTCGTGAACATCCTGCCGACACAGTAGATGACCCAGCAGGAGCTGTAGTGACCGTAGTGATCCAATTGACTAGGATACAGACTTGCTGACAAAACCAGCATTCCGAGCATTGAAGAGCGGCCCAATGGCACCGAACATAATTTCCACCATTCAGTCCTCCCATCGCATTGTTTGCAAACTGCAGAGAAATGCAGAGAAAATTTATGTTCTTTCTGTGTGTTTCTGTGTCAACTGGCATTGGGCATATTTGGGCATCTTGAGTTTGGAGCAGCTCTACTCTTGACATGTTTCTTTGCAGCGATTTTGAGCTCCAGGCGGTGTGATTCATGAAAGTTCGCCTGCACGAAAACCACTCAGAACACGCGGAAACATGACACTTTCCTCAAGAGGTATGGTATTCTTACGATATTCTTCCCCGATTTTGGAGGTTGGACATTTTAACGTATTTTAAAGCCCCCCTTTTCCTTAGTTGGGCTTCAGTGATCAAAGTTCTCAGCCGCAACACATTGCAACCCTGACGCTGGAGCTTTGCCATCATATCCATCATGTGGGGAGCTGGGTGTGCAGCTCAGGGTTGGAATAGTCATGTTAACTGATTTGAGGCCCACTCGTCAGTCCCACGTTGTAACGGGTTTGAATGGAGAAGGTATGCGATGTGTGCAATGAGGTACCCCGTTCAGGCCTCCTTCGTACCACCTGGTGGGTCCAAGTCTCAGATACAGCAAGAGATTCGGAGAGATATTTGTCCCTCAGAGGGTGGGACAATTCTTTTTTTGTGGACAAACAATGACAAACAATGACAATGAAAGACAATTGGCATCATTTATGTAACAGACTTTCATAAAGAGTGCTTGCTGCCAAGGGCGGCCAATCCGTTTGTGCCGGCGCAGCATGCCTGGGCCCGGCGCTCGTGGAAATCATTGTCGCACTGGCAAGCGGTAACAGACAGGCTGAAATGACTGAAGTGACTGATTAGCAGAGACTTCAGGCAGTCACTTTAAACTTTAAATGTCTCGCAAATTCTTGATTTTTCGTTTCTTACGGCAGCCCTGAAAACTTGCTCTTCCTCAGGCCCAGCAGCAGCAGCAGCAGCAGCAGGGCCGGTTTTCGTTGGGCCACTCAGAACCTCTAGGATCACTCGCGGACTTTCTTAATCTTCCAACCTAAATTTGCCATCCATGTGTCAAGAAACGGCCTGCATAGACAAATTCCAGAGTAATTGTATCATCCCATCATATCATATCATATCTACTTTTTTCAGCACCTTCCTGAACCTGCAAGTTGCCTAGGTATGGTGCGCAGCAAGCTGTCCAGGCAAGCTGTATGACATAGATATCTTGGCGTTTGCAAGGGCCAGGCGGCCAGGTCATTTGTGGGGCACTACCAGTCACTACCATGAACATATTTCTATGAACCCCTGCCGTGTGTCACAGGCTGCTTATGGCCAGTCGAGCTCAAGTCTTAGACAACTGCTGGCAATGGTCATTCTGCAGCTTGCCGAGCACTTGAATGGAGGATTCTGCAGCTGTTTATGGAGCAAGTATGAGCACGTTACAGCACGTTGTTTTTTTCTAGTTTGTTGTTGAGTGTTCCTGCTGTTCACCCACCGGATTTGCAAGATTCTGCAAGTGTGCTTGTAAGACTTGCCGACAAATACAGCACACAATTCCAAACAAGCAAGCCAACCAAGAGAGCAAGCAAGCCAACAAGCCAGCCAGCTAGCATGCAAGCAGGTGGACAGTAGGGCATGCCACCGCTGTGTCAGCCAATGATGCCACACGCATGTACACAGAGTTGCTTCGCTGGTTCGAGGCGCAACGATCAAAGTAGCCGCCGATAATGTTGCGGGCATTTGACACGTGTATCAAATCTGGAAAGACTGCATCAAAGTGCTGACGCAAGGTTTTGGAGGGAAACCACATGAAACCACTATACCTATCTATACCTGCCATTGGATTCATTTGGTCATTCCTGGTTGTTCTAATCCAATTTATGAAGCGCATGCCCAAGCAGACCATGTTTGATGGAAATCATATGGAAATCATATGGAAATCAAGACGTGCCCCTGGGATGACGAATCCGCTGAATCGAAGGCCAATGGTGGGCAGTTATCACCAGGAGTAACGGTGCAGAAGTCCGCTTTGGGTGGTTACGGCCTCTTCCATGATTTGGGTGCTGAAGCAGGGGAGACGATCTTAGCGCTGCCCCTGGATGCGTGCTTGTGTTTTGGCTTCCGGCAAGTACGGGGTACCGGGGGAATGGATAGATCACGATAGATCATAGATATCATAGATATGTCCGAGATATTTTCGAGATATGTCCGAGTCCTCATGGTTCCTTGATAGGATATGATAGGATCATAATGATATATAATTATATAATGATCATATCAACTTGGATGAGAGGCTTGTTTTTGTACGGAGCATTTTGCCGCATGAGGTCATCGGCAGACGCTTCTGTGATCGACTTGCCGGTGAGTTCGAGCCTTCGCAAATACTGAACATGACGGATTTGGATTGATTTGGGACTCTTTGGGCAACATGTTGCCATGACGATGTGACCAAGTGAAGTCGGCTTCCACGCGATTGATTCTTCAAAGATATCTGATGACTCACTGATGACTCATTGTTATATGATATTATAATATTTATATGATATTAAACCGATATTATATATATGACATTCCTTGATATTCCTGATCTGACAGATGTTCAAGGGATTCCATGTACTGAGGATGTTCCGACTAGCTGAGCTCCTATGTCGGGAGTTGCAGGCAGAGAACTCCCGCTGGGCCCCATGGCATCTTGGGCTTCCAAACAGATACAGTAGTACTATGTAGTACTATGTAGTACTATGTAGTACTATGTAGTACTATGTAGTACTATGTAGTACTATGTAGTACTATGTAGTACTCGTACACAGATAGTACGACATGGGTGAGGCTCGGGAAAGGCATTGTGACTTGTAAGATCTTGTAAGGCGAAATGATAGGTTTGGTTCAGCACATGAGTTGAGGCACGGCATTGCAGCATTCCATATCTCACACGTTCTATCGGCAGAGCATGGCAGAGCCATGTAGCCCAGGTTTGCATCTCTGCCACTAAGCTGTGGCAACTGGCCAGAGTGGGAGGAAGCAGAGCTGTCAATTGCGCGGCAGGGGCCTTCCCACTTCTATGAGGCTTGCCGGGTGCGCAGAGAAAGTAGATCACATTAGCCAGGCATAGCCAGGCAAGCTACTAGTTTGGACAATCATCTACAACCAGACAATTCCATTCCCCTGAACTTCTACGTGCCTTTTGGATTCTTTTGGGATAATTAAGCAACATCTGTTGCAATCTCAGTCAGGAATGATCTGTTCGTGGAATATCCACTGACTGAACCATGATCACATGCCACACTTGATAGTACGGCAGTGCCCCCAAGCTGATTAGAGACCGTCTCAGTTCTCGTTCTCAATTCATTCTATGGCTTTTGTCATTGAGGCAGCTGTGAAGCTAACCAAGAAGTTGCCGTCCTGGCACAAACAACTGCGCCAGATCCTGTCTGACAGACGCTTTGAAGCAGAGAGAGGAAAGAACAAAAGCGAAGCCACTGGCAGCAAATTCGAATCAAGAGATGGAATTCCGTCAGACATCCTGAAGCTCCTTTGGCCCATGAAAATCAACTCTTTCTTTCGAATCCTCCTTGTAAACTTCAAAATAAGATCGATCCGCAGCATGAATTCTGCATACAGAACCAATCAGTCATTGAAACATCATGGTCTTTGGGTTTCAAGCTTTGGCACAGGTGCGATTGCAAAGGAGGACTTTGGAACGTTTCGGAGGGCCATTGCTATCCTTTTCAGCCGCCGTTTCGGTGTGAAGCTGGATGCAGATGTCACAGCCCCTCGGCCACAGGCAGCAGGTTGATGGAAAACCATACTGAACGGGAGTTTGATGTAAAATGATGTAAATCTCTTGTCCAATAGTATTCAATAGTAGCAAAACTTGATAATGCAAGCTGTGGTTTTTGCGTGTTGGCCGATGTCAGCAACGTGGCCAGAGGTTTGCTTGCCCTTGGGCGACATGATCAATCACGCGCCTTTGCCTTCTGCAAGCGTGGAGGTCCAGTACCACGGAGCATCGAATATGATGCGTTTTCAGACCACACGGCCGGTGGCAGCTGGAGAAGAGTGGCCTGGCGATATTTTTCAAATCAGTAGGACAGGAAGGACGGGTAGGAAGCCACAAATGCCTAAGACCAGCTTGTTATCTAATGGACTTGGAGCCATACGGCGTAATTCGCACGCCAATTAGTAATTAGGGTCAATGCTGCACAGTCATTTGTTCTTGATGGCACTTGTGCATTGCAGCAACCAGGCTTCTCATGTCATATGGTGAGTTCAACAACTTGGAGCTTTGCACGAACTATGGCTTCACCCTATCTCAGAATTCCCTAGACAATGTCAGCATGAAGGCCATGGGCAAAGTCACAGAGCTTTGAACATATGAGCCATTCCTTACTCCTTTCACTAACACGAGCTTTTGTATTTATTGAATTTTATTGGTTTCTTATGGTTTCTTGATGTTTTTCACCTCGCGATGCGAAATCCATCACTGTTTTATCTGCTCGGTTGCCTAAAATGTTTGTCCATGCTGTCCCGTGTTACAGTGTTTTGCGGTGATATGTAGCCTGCCTCGGCCAGCGCCGGGACAGGGTGTGGACATCGCAGAGTTGGATGCTGAGCTGAATCTGTTGGAGGGAGCTCCAGGTCGAGATCTGTCCCTAGATGCGTCTGCAGGGGCTCAGGCGATTGCGGCTTTCCAGCAGCACTACAAGGAGCAAGCCTGTACTATCTGTACTTTAATGTCAAGCCCTGCACCCGAGCCCAAGTATATAATCATTATTCATCATTATTAATTATTATACTTCACTTATTTCACTTTTGCATTTTATAAGCCATTCTGCTTGCCACTTCACATGACATGAGGACCTCTTGGCAGTCATCGCTTCCTCCGAGACCTTGGAGCACCAAGATCGAGGTCGAGAAGGTCGAGAAGGTCGAGAAGGTTACAATGGTTGAGCTATGTTGAGCTATGTTGAGCTCCTTGAGCGCTGAAAGGCGATTTCGAGGGCGGCTTCTTATTGGTGGCATCACTTGGCCTCGTTTCGTGGCACCGAAGCTCTGTCAGGGATTGTATCACGAAGGCGCTTCTTGCTCGAACCTTGACAGATGCTGCATGTCAGCATCCAAAATAGTATCTATAGAGGCAATACACATTTGACTTATCTTGACTTGCGGGCCATTCATGCAGACAACGTTTTTCGGTTGGTGTTGTGCTATCGCTACTTGATCTACTTGCGGTGAGAGCTTTCAAGACTCGCTAAAGATTGGCCATGGCCTTGCGCCGGTGCTGGGTTTCTGTAAGTTGACACGCTTCAAAGCTGGACATATTGCCAAGAATTCCCGCAGAATCTGCCACATTCCCAGATTCCATGCGAATGCCAATGCTTGGGCTATGGCTATGATACTGTGTCCTATGGTCCTAATCCTTTTGCGCAGGGAACTCCAGCCCACAAGGAAGACACAGGGCAGGAGTGAAAAAGTAAAAAAAAAAAGTGCCACTTGCGTGACCATCATGGAATCATGATTGGAGAGCAATTCGCCCTGTGGATCCCTCGTGAAAATCGGGAAAGAATTGTGTTTTTTTTTTTTAATCCACGTCTTTAGTGAGTTGGACGTAGCCTGTGGTGACCTGCACCCTCCTGCACTAAAGGCTTGACTTACCAGCCCTTGCAGCAGATGCTTTCCTCGTCAGAATCTTACACCAAAGACTGGGGAGAACAGTGGCTTTGTCGTTGTTACCATCGTTGTCCTAAATCAGAACCGGAACTTCAATCATCTTCAATCTTTTTTGCAGCCGTGAGTTGACGAGTAGTTGACGCATCTTCTCAGGGGTACCACTACCACCAAGCATGCTGGAGAGGAGAAGTCAGGATCTCGAGATGGCTGTTGATGCTCTTGCGGGCGTCCCCCCATGTCCATCCAGATGAGCAGATCTAGTGAACAGAATTTCTGGCGAAATTTATTCGACGACTCTTTGCCGATCCTTGCTTTGATTCACGTTTGAACTTGTTTGAAACATTTTGAAACCGGCACATGCTGAAATTCGATTTAGTTTCGTAGATTTTAGTGCAAGTGTGCTTGCTACCGATTGTCACCGATTGGCATCTAGGTATATTGCGTTTTCGGAGGGCAATGACACTGAGGAGGTGGGAACCCGCAGCACTGCACTATAATATCTATAGTTGCTGCTCTATGAGCATTTGGAATTTTTATCAAATTTGACTCTCCATTTCATTTCTTACCCTTTCAGTGAACCTAAGCTGCTAAGCTGATTCCAACTGCTGCTCAGTTCGTCATTCAAACCCTGAGTGGCGAGTTCACGGCCAGTAGCTTAAAACCAAAGAGTCGCCTAAACTCATGCATAATTATTGCCTATTATTGCCTATGCACACCCGCCACTTTGGTCATATGCTGAGGTGAAAGGTGAAAACCATGGTCGGCCGTTCTACCAGAAGATGCCATACACTGAGTGTCGTCTTAAGTGCAAGCCGCTGTGCAAAGAGTGAAAGACTCAATTCCTTTTTGCAAGGCCTGTCAGAGCTGGAACACCGCCACCAGAGGCTGGCAAGCATCATGTTCTTCAAAAAACCTAGGCTGCCTGAAGGGCCATGAAGGGCCTATGTTTGTTGATATGTTCCATTGATTTCCATTGTGTTCCACATCGGTGGTCGGTTTCGCAGGTCTTTGTTTACTATTGGGATGGCCGGGACGGCCCATCTTTCGAAGGATGGTGGTTTGGCAAGGCCGTGTCGTGGCCGTGTCGTGGCCGTGTCGTGTTCCGCTTTCTTTTTTGACGTCGGGGAAGGGGGGTCAAGTTGGACAGCTGCTATGCCTTCACAGGCAGTGGGTGGCAACGAGGCGCATGTCATGGTGCAAAAAAATATGACCACTATGACCTATGCAAGGTGACCAAAGTGTAAAGGCGCATAAAGGCGCCAATGGCTTGGTGTCTTAGAGTCACAGATCGAGAAACTTGGTAGGTTTGGTCCCACTGTCCGGATCTCAGAACCGGCTTGCTAAAGTCTAGTGAATGTTGGTAGTTAGTATAGTTAGTGAAGGTTGGTGATCAACACCAAAGAGTTCCTGGTCATGAGGCCCAGAGAAGGCTATGCTGCCACCACTGAAAGGATGGAAAATCCCCTTTCAGGGGTCAGTGTCTCAGGATGTCTCAGGATGTCTCAGGATGTCTCAAGATGTGGGTGTGGAATGCTCACAGTGATTTTCAGTGACCCAACTCCCCGGGCGTCCGCCCCATCACTCCAGTGCCTTCGCAGGCCAGCTAGAAACACCTTCATTATGATGCCCAGGCGCAGACACCATCGGATCCTGTAGCTGCAACGATTCCATCCAAGCATTGGGTCTAGTGACAAGACACGATTAAGATAGGCACAAATGCTTGCATTTTAAGAAGATCTTTGCGATATTTTGCCATGCTGTGTTGGTACTGGCATGTTTCAAATTGTTTCAATATGCATTTTTTGGAAGCTATTGGCCATATGGTCGTACTGAAACCAATGTGAGTGCCACCACTTCTGTGCACAGTGCATATTCATGGAGACTTCTTTTTTAAATCACCTCAAGGATCCTTAAGGGTGTATTTCATGTATCATAGTGTCAGGATATATCACCAAGATATTGATATGTCAAGAGCAGTCTCACAATAATCTATGTTAAGCCAGTGTAGAAGTAGAACATAGTACAACCTCCATCCGGATGAGTTGCCTGCGGGGCCAGGTCTGAGAAGCTCAAGCGTGAGAACCAGGAACGGGCAAGCCGCGTCAAGGTGCAGCTACATTGTCACGCTATGCCATGAGGAAAATGCATTAGGCCATATTAGGTCTGCCAAGTTACTGCAATTGCTGGTTTCTTGCGATTTAAAGCGGTTTATTCATGTTGATTCAAGAAACATGTCGACTGCACATATGGAAATGATTGTTTGGCTATGTTGTTGCTGGGTTGGTGGGATGTTTCTTATGATTCTTGCCACCAGTTTCATGGAAAACATACCTATCCATCCTATATATCCTATCACACGGTGACGGTGAGGTGCTGGAACAAGGTGCCAGTAACGTCATCAACGCAGCGCAGAAGGCTGTAGATGAAGCCAGTCGGAACACCCAGGGGGCCCCTGGACCAGTTTCGGAGAGCTATAAGCACCTACAAGCACCTAAAAAAGGATCTAAAAAGGATCTATAAAAAGGATCTAAACTCCAGCTCTTGTCAAACCATGTCAACCCATTTATAATTTAGATGATTTACATATATTTACATGTCATATATTTAACACATTGTTCAGCTATGGAAGGAGGTGGTTCCAATCCTGGCCCTTTGGCACCTCGCAGCATTTGCCCAGAAGTGGTGTGTGAGAAGGACCACGGCAGCCTTGATCTCAGTCAGTCTATGACAAAGGGCTAGCAGCGGCTAGCAATGCTACGTTTGTATGACTATGTATATTACAGTATACGTACGTACATATAAGTATACATAATAATATATATTTATATGATTATATGTATATAATTATGTTGCAATTATTACGATTATAGAGTTGTTTCGAGTGTTTTGTTGCAAATAGATCCAAGATGATCTAAGTAGAGTCGGATGCTTGACTCGAAAGGTCACAATGATTTATTCGACTTGGACCATCGCTCCTAGATCACCCATTCAGGTCGTCATGGCAGGGCACATGATCTTTGGCAGATAGAACATTACATGTCTGATGTTGCGACTTTTTCTTTTGGATGCCACTTAATAGATTATATATACACATATATACACACAATATGTATATATATATATATATATATTATATTATATTATATCTATTCGGCTGGAGCTGGAACCCACCTTTGCACCCGAGGCTTGGATCCTACAATCCTCAAGGAGGTCGAGGCGGAATTCCATGAGCAACTGGCAGTCCAACCCACTGATTATAATCCATTCAACTCACTGATATTCATCAATATTCATCAATATTCATTAATCATATAGATTATTCACAATATTCATCAATATTCATCAATATTCATTAATCATATAGATTATTCATAATATTCATCAATATTCATCAATATTCATCAATATTCATTAATCATATAGATTATTCATAGATTATTCATATAGAGCATTGATATAGCAGTAATATTCATATTCATTCATTGATCATAAATCCCCCCATGATCCCCCTAGATCCTGACCGTTCAGGCTTCTCTCAAGCCGCATTTGCAGGCTGGTTTTGATGCCTTGCACAGGCCGGGCCATCGAGAACTGTCGATCGGTGCGTACGTTTCAGGCGCTGATGGACCAGCTGAAGAATGTTGAATCCGCTGGATTGGGCACAAAGCTCAGATTTCCGAGTGTTCTGAAGGCGTCTCAGTCAGAGTCATTGACAAATTGATATGTTTCATGTGTATATACGTACACACACACATATAATATATGTATATATTGTCCATATGACTATCATATATGATATGAATTTTATTTATATGCACATCTCCGGGATTTGCTGGGCACAAATGCATGGAGCTTCTGGCAGCCTTAACATCCAAGTCTCATGGAAGTTTCGAGGTGATGCCACCAAACAGTTGGAGCACAAATCTCAGAGTCAACGACCAGCGATGCTCCAAACTGCCCAAAATCTGCCCGATGTGACGAACGCTTCAGGTCGAAAATCCGACGAACACATGTCCAAGCCACTGATGCGATCTCCAAAATCAAGGTGCTACAGTGCTAGAGTTTGCTACAGTTTGTGGGGATCAGACGGTATGCATTTCTACAACTATGCCGGCCTTCAAACAAAGAAAAACCCTGCTTTCGCCTTCTTATTTTGGTGTATTGCGTGTTGTTCCTTTAGTATCCTTTATAGTATGTCTATTTCATTTGAGGGTCAACTTTAAGTTGAACAAGTTGAACCATAGAAATGTTATGAAATGTTACAGTAATGCCTGCCATAACTGGTTGATTTTGATGGTGGGTTTGCCACGTTTCCCATATTTTCCCGTCGTGGCCGACTGCAGGTCCTCGTTCCGCAGGCCAGTGGTGAATATGTCACCGAATCCAAGCATGCTGTAGATGAAGAGTTCGGAAAACACCAAGAAGTCCAGAGAAAGATATTCATTTTTTTTCTAGAGATAATTCACGCTTTTAGATCGTTTCAGATCATTGATCCGGGAAGGAAGCACTTTCTTTCTGCTTTGCATTTTGTGGGTGCCAGATTATGCGGGTGCAGCAAGAGAAACAATCTGAGCAACGAGTCTCGCACCCAGTCGACTGGACCTCCAGTGATTCGAAGTTCCGAATGATGGTGTCACTGTGTGGTTTCAACATGTTTCAAGCTATTTGCTTGGACTCAGACATGCAAAAAGAATCAAAATGATCAGAATATGTGCCCTGCAATACCAGCCGTACGCAGTCCTTTGCTTGTTGATGCTTGTTGTGAGGCTTTCAACTTTGTCCATGCCACTAGTTCCACTAGAATCCGTGCAGCCACATCTAAAGAGATTTGGCCATTTGAGGATGAGAAGCTGTTGAAGGAAATGCTCACATCAATAACTGAGAAGTTCCATGCGGCAGAGGAGACGCAGACATCATTTCAGAAATCTCATTGAAACCGAAGAGTTTCCGTTCGTAGCATGTTGGATGAATTGGAAAAAAACATGAAAAACTCGAGGACCTGGCAGAAAAGGCTGAGATCACTTCAGCAATGATAGAACATGAGCCTTGGCATGATAGATCTGGGAAGATAGTGGGCGCAGAGATGACATGATATGACATTATATGAGATATTATGAGATGATATATGACAGATAGATTGAAATAGACGATTTGAAGATCCAAACTTGATGACAGATGCTTGGCCCGAGCCTTTCCCTCATATCCTCAAACTGAGAGCTTGGAAAATCAGAAAAACGTTTGTGGGACATGTTGAGAAAGGCAAGAGATATCCAGGCCCTTCATCCACATGGCATCGGCAGGCTGGTGAGGACCTTGTGGAAGCTCAAAAGGCTGCTCAACAGACTGAGGCCCTGAGAGTGTCGTCAGAACTCACGCCGACCTTAGCCATCCATAGCCGACCTAAGAATCCACAAAAGAGATGCAGAAAGATCAAGCAGCCTCGGCCTCGCTATAGAAAGATTAGGAAGCGATGTGGTTCTTGGATGTTCTTGGGAGCAAGTGATTGCGAGTAGGGTCGGAACTGAGATGAACTGAGTCCTTCTCTTTGATCAAAAGACAACAATAGACTCCAAATCAATCCAAATCACACTTCTCCTCCTGCGCTGAAAGGCTGAAGTCAACCTGATTGTCACAGCACAAACACATTTGATTTTCAATGCCTATCATGTATTATCATGTCATTTATCGTGCCAGCAGGATGCCAACAGTACTAGTTGAGATGCACTAGAATATCGTGGAAGGCTGTTTGTTTCTTCGTAACATTTGGTCCATTGTTTGTTTTCCTTGCGTGTTTTGGTCGCTGGTGTAAACCTTGCAAGAGATCAGATCATTCTTCGCACATGCCTTGCTTCAGCCCCCTATTTTTGAAGGAATCGGCAAAGCAGGCAGCTGCTGCAGTGGCTGGGCGACAAATATTGAAAGCCAAAGGTCGCACTAACCGTCACTAACCATGATGTCCTCAGTCCAAACTCCAAACCATCAAATCACCATTTTCTGCCTGGGGATCATTTGGGGATCTTGGAAGTGGACTTTTTTGTGGGATGTGGTTCTTGAATCTTCGCTGTCGCATTGCGCAACCAAGGTGAAAGAAGCATTGACCGTTGCTGTCCTAACTGAGATTCGCAGTGCTTTCAACATCTTGCAACTATTTTATACTATGTTCAATTGCTTTCAAACTTGCTTTCCTCGATGGTTTGCCTTGAGCAGCGCTTCAGTCTTTGCTGCGGTGGTTCTGTGTGTTGATTTCTGGCACAAGGCTATTGGCCTGAAGTTGGCCATGCTGAAGCAGTTCGAAAGTGATCAAGGTCGGCTGAAGGCGCGATCATCTTCCCATCGGCTGCGTGAAAAAGCTGGTGACATCTGGTGACATCTGGTGACATTTGGTGACATTTGGTGAGGGTTGACACTCACAGGCTACAGATGCTTTGGGAACGTTTCGGGAGAAGCTGCGAGTAGCCAACCAGATGCTTGGAAGATCTTGGAAGATCTTGGAAGATCTTGGAAGATCTTGGAAGATCTTGGAAGATTGGCCATGGCCGTGGGGGGACAGCAGGTGGCTGTCTTGCTGTCTCTATGCATATTCTGTGGATTTAGATGATTTAGGTGGCTTTGTACTGGTTTGTTGATGTTTGTTGCTTCAAGATGACGGGTGTCTGACAGCGGCCAAAGGCCAAATCTCGCCATCCATCTCGCGGTCCCAGGAAGTTGGTGCCTTTCCTGGCTGCACAAGACACTTTCAAGGCCCAGGCCGAGGCGAAGTATTTGGCTGACGAGCTGGAAGCCAAACTCGCACCGGCAGAGGTGAGACATGGTGAGACATGGTGAAACATGGTGAGACCTGGGGCATCTGGGGACACCGACACTCAACCGGTGGGATTTGATGGGCTGATTTGTAAAATTTTGTAAAATATGTGTATAAACATGTACAAACATGTAAAGACAAAGATGTCACTGGTTTTGCTCAGGTTTCTCAGACTTGACATTTCTGACCTATTCTGACCTATTCTGATCGTTCTTTTGTTGGGATCACCATGACATGACTCAACCGTCATATGACCTGTCCGATGTCGCGCAGGTTGAAGTGGATAAGGCCGAGCAGGTTGCAGAGCCCTTGCTGAGCTTTGCCGAGGCCATTGGGGGACCGCCTGGGAAGCGACCGCTTGAAGCGATGAAGAAATGATGAATGCAACCTGGGGACACCCAACAATCTCAACACACATCTAATATATGTTAACATATTTTAACAATTTTTAACATATTCTAATATATTAGAATGCAATGGCCAGCCTTGCCTCTTGCCTCGCGCCACCTGTACAACAGGGACTGAACTGATGGCGCTATATATGATATAATTGTAGGAGTTGTGCTGGCAATCATTGGTTCTATTTTGACATACTTTGTGCATCAGATTTCTTAAGCAACTTAAAGATCTTAAAGTGGACTGAAAGAAAAGAGAGGTGAAGTGCATCACACTAATCATTTGTCTACTGTCAAGCCCCGGACCTTTACCCAAGCCTTTGCGGAGGCCGCTTTGGCAGCTGGTCAGGCAGCGGCAGAAGCCACTGCGACTCCCAAAGCGACCCTTGTCCCAGTGAGCTTGCACATTTATGCGCGCACGCACACATGTATATAAAATACATACAGATAACACCAAATAGAGGCGATGGAGACAATACACATCAAATGCTATGATATATTAAAATATATTAACATTATGATATTATGCATTCCTTTATGTGGGCCCCGCTGTGACATGCTCCACGCAGTCATGGTTGCTACGTTGCCGCTTCATGTGCTCTAGCTACATGTCGCTAGAGATAGATAGATGCTATCATCTTCCGAGCACGGTATCTACGGTAGTGCGTGCAGCTCAAACCCATGGTACAAAGCCGTGGAGATCCATCTGAGTTCTTAACCCGAGCGCCAACTAGAAGCTGTTTGCTGTTTCTTGTTTTGTTTGCTGTTTGGTTTGTCGAGGAAAGCCAGCAGCTCGAAGGAGAAAGACAAGAAAAGCGAGACATCCAAAGAGAAAACTGCCACCCTCAATCAGCTTCCAAAGGCAGAGGTGGACGCATTTCAAGTTTCATGCATCTTCTTGCTGCAGCCGCTTCGTCTTTTGTATTCTTTTGTAGGCACCATGCTGAGCCGTGCTGTTACAATCTGTTACACAGGTAGTCGCGCAAGCGGCACAGAATGCCCAAGAAGCAGCTGTGAGCCTCCAGGGAGTCGTCAAACTCCTGGAAACCAAGCGATGCTCGGTCGCAGAGGCTGCACTCATCTGCACTCTCCGAAGATCCACAGCCAAGAAGTTTTAGATCCACAGCAAGTCTAATTGAAAGATTGAAACTAATTGAAACTCAGAGAGAGAGAGAGAGAGAGAGAATCAAATTGATTTCAAGGTGGTTTTAGAATGTTTAAACATTTTAAAACATTTTAAAACGTATTAGACAAGTAAACGGGAAATGGGCTGGATGCTATCGGACTGCGAAAGAGACAGCTTTTTCAACTTAGGCAGCGATCAGCAAGTTCTCTTTTCCGCTCCCATGAAGAAGGCCCGGCAGATGCCGGCAGAACGGGATTCTCAGAGATTCAGATGGGACAAGATGCAACGAAAACGGACAAACGAATCACTCTGATGGAGAGGGAACACAAAGATGTGCATAGCTTTTTGGGAGCGATTCAGACATCCTTGGCTGTGGTGATGATAGTTGAGAAGATGGATTGCAGCCCTCTTTCCTGATTTGGGCTGATTGCAAGGTGCTTGAGAAAGCTGAAAATCGTGTGAAGAATGCGCAGAGGTTGGACACTGTTGGACACTGTTGGACA
>Ga0126342_10012934_pt1 | contig 14844 bp, 14 predicted proteins | sample Cyp1metagenome_FD_92528 | JGI IMG/M metagenome (GOLD analysis project Ga0126342, IMG submission 92528) | Coral microbial communities from Lord Howe Island, Old Settlement Bay, Australia - Cyphastrea 1 metagenome | ecosystem: Host-associated > Invertebrates > Cnidaria > Coral ... | reverse complement strand
TCACCTTTCGATCCATCAGTGGCTTCGCTCTGCCATCCGTGATTCACAACAACCAACCTTTCCTATAGGTTTCCTATTTTTGAAACTTCCGCCACCGCCTTGTGCGGTACTACTGGTACTTATTGTGGTCTATTGTTTTGTTCTTTATGTTGTTCTTTGCTTGGTTTGTTGGTTGTTTTGTTTTGGGTATGGATTGAATGACATAATGGTGTCTTTGACTGGTCTGATTTCTATAAAATGGATGAGGTAGAAAGGTTGTCGGTTGTTATGATTTATGAAAATGAATGAGATGATGATATGGTTGTTAGTAGTGATGAATTTTATGAAAATGAATAAGGGTATGATGAATTGACCGTGATGGTTTTTATGAAATGAATGAGGTAGAGGAAATGGTAGGTGGTTCTGATTTTATGGAATGAATGAGGTAATTATGTATTGACTGCTATGGTTTTAGAAAATGAATGAGGTAATTATGTATTGACTGCTTTGGTTTTAGAAAATGAATGAGGTAATTATGTATTGACGGCTATGGTTTTAGAAAATGAATGAAGTAATTATGTATTGACTGTTATGATTTTAGAAAATGAATGAGGTAATTATGTATTGACTGCTATGATTTTAGAAAATGAATGAGGCAATTATGTATTGAATGCTATGATTTTAGAAAATGAATGAGGTAATTATGTATTGACTGCTATGATTTTTTGAAAATGAATGAAGTAATTATGTATTGACTGCTATGATTTTAGAAAATGAATGAGGTAATTATGCTTTTGAAAAATGGAGGAGGTAATCGTGCTTTGACTGTTATGATTTTTCATTTAAGTTTTGATATTGTTGAAAAATGGAGCAAACAACAATATTAAAAATGACCTTTTAGACTGCTATGTGTTTTTTTTGTGAATAATTTTTGAGTTGTTATACTGCTATAATTTAAATTTCAAAAACTTCACTCAATATACATTTTTAATATAATTTCGGGGGAGGGGGGGTGAGAACGTTCTTGTTTCTTGCGTGTAGATGAAATCGTCTCTTCTATTGCAACTTCAAACTTCCAACACGCTCTTGATGCTACGCTTTGAACTTTTTCATATAACTACCAATTGAAGAGAAAGGACGTTGCAATAAACAAAAACATTTTTTTTTGCGGCCCATTGAAGAGAAGGCGCAAATTTGATGGCAGGCGTGGTGCTATTTCCATAAAACACCACGGCCGTCTATCAAGCGTGTACCAAGTAGTTCCTGTCCTTGCTGCCCCCTAAGCCTCACATTTTCAGACAACGAATGCAAAAAAAATTGGTAAATTGACAACGAGACTCAGGCTGAATCAGTCAACCGAAGAATCAAGGATTAAGACTAAGAGCGAAAACAAGGTACAACTTACAACACCAATCCCCACAAACAACCAGCAACAACCCAAGGCACCAAGTTGTGGCATGGAACCTGTCGCTTGAAGAGTTTCCACGATCCTTGAGCCATGATGTAAAATCATTCAGAAGTGTGGCTGCTATCGCTGCTCATGTCCAGATCTTAGTCTTAGCATGTCTCAGCCCATCTCAATCTTTTCATTTGCGATCATTCTCGACAATGCATGCCGTGTTCCGGTCTCGAAAAACTCTCAAAACTGAAAAACTATAGGTGTTCTTGGCTAAGGTGGCAACAATCATTTCCTGTGAGATGTCAGGACAAGGGTTCCTGCAATGTGCAGGTATTTTGCTGAACAGCTTTATCTTGGGCTAAGGCTTGGTTCTGTGTCATGCATGAGCGACTGTAAGGAAGGAATTGGATACGATTGGTTGAATGTGGCAAATTTCTTGTATGAACCTCCAACATTTGTTTAGTGCCAAATCTGCAAAAAAATCTTTGCGGGTTTGCAGCGATAGTGTTGGAATTATCCTGCAGTGGATCCACGTTTGAAGGGTGCAATACAGGTTTCTATGAACTCAATTCGTCCAGTTGTAAGGGTTTGACTACTGTGCAGAAGGTCGGCAGGCGACTTTTGGAAGGTCTGGATGAAAGGACATTTTTTTCGAGTACTTTTTACAACTTGATGGGTTGTGCTTCTTGTCCTGCACTTGCTGCGGTTGCATTTCCAAAGTCTAAAAGTCTAAAAGGTTTCAATTTCAATTCTGTTTTACTGAGTTGTTTGACTCACTTTCCTGTCAGGTTTTTGCACATACTGTATCATATTCTGAAGTGCATGAAGCTATGAAGTCTATGCAGAGTCTATGCATGACAACCAAAGTGTGTACTCAGATGGAAGTTTCGATGACTGCAGCTCTATTTTGCAAGGGTGCCTAAGCAATCTCAATCTTTCTGATCTTTCTAGCTTTAACTTTCAGACCACTTCCCGTGTTTGCAACATAGTATCAAGACGTATCAAGTGCATGTGCACGTTATAGGAACATTGACACCGCATAAGGAGCACAAAGAGTCAGAAAACACATGTCATATGGAATATTCAAATATATTACTTTAGTGCTCTGCGTAAAACTGCCAGAAGGGAATAGAGAGAAAAGGCTAGCATTTATCTTGGCACGTTAAGGCATCAGTTTGATTGACAATTATAACAGAACAAAGTCCCTGACACTGTTTAATCAAGTCAGGGCTGTTTGACTGAGGGGCTGTTCAATGGGCCAATGCAGGAATCTTCAGCTGGTGAGAATCCATACCTTTCAGAGAAGTGCTCTCCGCTTTGAACGCAACAAATCTACACGGAGGAATCGTAAGCAGTGCGCATTCTGGGTGCCCAGGTACAGAATCCTCAACTTTGCCCGCAGGATGACCACAGAGGAGACAGAAATGATGCTGGGACCTGAGCAAAACTGTCTCGAAACTGATCGAAAGATATTCTGGTCGCTTCGCTTTCGAAAAAAAACGACAACTACACCAAAGTGTTAGCTCCGGAGTTCCAATAAAACCAATAATAAAAATAAATAAATAAATAAATATATAATATATATATACACATTTGCAAAGCAAAGCCATCGCGCATGCTTTGTACAAAGATGTCATCCGCACGGAGTGCGATGAAACCATTCCTCCGACTGAGTTGGTCAACCGATGTAAAGCCATGGCCAACCAGTTTTTCGGAGACCACATCGGTCATGATGGATGAAATCATGACTGACCTTTGAATTCAGCAGGAAGCACCTGCCGCAGCGAGAGACGCAGCTACATGCAGAGAGAGCCAACAAAAAAAATATACATGTTCTATGTTGGGCCCATGTTGGGACTATTCTGCTGGGCGATGTTAAGCCCAAGTTTGGCAACTTAGCCGACTTCGGGTCCCTTAAAAAAAACGTGGAAAACACAGGATTCTAGACCCCGCAAGCTAAAGCTTAATAGCTATTGTAATTGCTTCCAGTTCACGCATGCACACAAGAAACGCCTCAGCACCCTCGGTGCAAGCGGATTTTGGAATGATTCGAATGAGTAACCGTTTAAACGCTCTGTCAAGTTCTTCAGTTACTCTCCCCAAGGAGTTCCTGTGCAATGTTGCTCTCGATTGAGGCGTAATACCAGCCTTGGTACAAGGGTAGTTGACGGATGTACAGTGCGAGCCGCATTGAGTGGAGCACTGCACTTAGTTCCGGAGTGTACAGTCGCAGGTATGTAATCGAGGCAATCGATCAACTTGGCAACTTGGAAAGCGACGAGGTTGGTGGAGCTGTCCTCGGTCTACTGATGGGTGGCTTCTTTTCTGCAAGCTACTGCAAGTTGTCAAAAAAGTATAAAAAAGTACTTATGTATTTTCATTGTTTTCATATGTTTTCATATGTTTTCATATGCTTTCATTCATTCTTCATTCGTTTGCTTCTTGCAGAAGAGTGTCGCAAAGCGTAGGGAGGGCCAATGCCACATGAGATGCTGAGGCTTCATGCATGCCATGCAACCTCCACCGGACATAGATACGCCAGGTACCCAAAGGTACCCAAGCCACTTGTGCTGGACTGATCTGGACCGTACTCAACATCGAATAACATCGAGTCCTTTGAACCATTCCCAGATCGATTCAGATTCTATCGATTCAAGTTGCACTTTAAGTTGCTCTGAATTCTTCTCCGTTTGGTATGAGAAGTCTAAGGTCCCTTTCCAGCATGGAACAGATTCGGCAATCCTACAAAGGTTTTGGCAACTTGGTGAATCTGTTTTGGATAAATCTTTTGTTGCCTGTGAACACATTTTGGTTGAAGATCCCCACTGCACTCGCTGGGGCTTGCCGAGGTCAGGCCTGTATCCGAATGTCTCGAAACTTTGCTAAGGCCTTTGATCTCTTGCCCCGTGCTTTTGAAAGCAAACATGTGGATCTGGAAATGTCTTTCTAAATTATCCAATTGACAACATATGACAACATATGACAACATATGACAACACATGACAACCCCAAAACAGGTTCACTTTACAAGGACTGCAGTCCAGTTTTGGGTGTAAGAAAACCGTGAACTGGTTCACCATGAAAAACGGGGTAAGTGCTAGCCTTGAGCTTGTCTAGGTACATTATACGGTTTCTTACTCTGACATTTGGCGCTGTATTGTTTCCCACGTGTCTCACAGCATCTTGGCCCTCGCCCCTCGCCCAAGTTCGGCGTGTTTGCAGTATTGTGTTTGGGTGTGAAGTCTATGGGGAAAGGACCTAACCCCCTTTTGTGCAAACAGATGAAACACAACTGTCAACTACCTTGCGAAGTCCTGGTGCCAGTGTAGTTTTTTGAGGGGCCCATTAGAACCCAAGCAGAAGAAGCACTATGAATCAAGAGAGAATGCATCAATATCATCCAATACAACTGTAAATGCATCCCCACTGCATCACCGAGATTCAGAGAAGTTTGAATTCTCACAGAACACTTGATACAGTTTAGAACTTGCAGAATTGTTCCAGGGAACCAAAGTTCTGCGACGTAGAGCATGTTTCTCATTGTTTGTAGGTGGGAGTGGTCTACGCTGGTATGGAATGCTTTCTTGAACGCTGTGTCCCGAGTAAGTGCTGTCGATGTGCTGTCACTGTGCAGAGCCTTTGCATCGGTGCTTGAAGAGCTGGTGCAAGCGAGGTGAGCGCGCAGCTCGTGACTTGCATGGTTCTGAGAGGTGTGAGGGACCTGATCAAGTGACAGGTGAAACAATGTGAAGCGATGTTTTACCATGTTTTATGTAGCATTTCAGGAAAGCTAGCTTCTGCTGGCTGAATTCCCTCTTGCTTTGGCAAGGTATTTAGGGGCCACAGTTAACTCCCCCCGTCTCTGCCCCTCTGGCCTCCTCCCGAGCGCAGGGCTCATTCACACCCTCAGCAGCAGACTATTCAAGACCATGATGTGACATCATTATCTCATTATTTTCATCCTCCTGCTCCTTCCCCTCCTCTTGCTCTTCGTTCCACCCACCCTGCTAGCTTTCGTGAATAACTCTTGGCCTGAAGTTTTACGCCGTCTTGGCCATCCAACACCATCCGACACCATCCAACACATCTCCCTTGTTATCCTTGTTATTCAGCAAACCAAGGCCAAATGCAATTCTCTCAGGCTGTGCAGCCGGAGGTGTACTCGCATTTCAGGCAACCTGCCCAGGGCGTTACTCAAGGGATGGGCTGCCCTAATGTTTGGTCTATGAATACAATCAGATCAATCAGCATATGTCAGCATATGTCAGCAAAGACTTGCCAGCACTTGATACATTCACTTCTGAGTTCACTGAGTTCCTTATAATCTCTCTGTGCTGGCGGCAAGGGTGGTCCATCTGGCATGGCTCTAGGCTGTCTTGGATTTGCAGCATTTTCAGCAGTGATTGCCCTAGAAGAGTGTCACAGCTTCCGACCGTCATGCCAATTTCAAACATCTTTAATCATCTTTGTATTGCTGATAGTTTTCTGAACGGTTTGCTGTGTTTTTTTGAAGACTCTACCCACGCACGAACTGTTGCTTGAGGTTATCGAGACTGTCATGGATCACTAAGATGTACATGCATTTGCAGACGAAAATCAGCGGGAGTTGCACTTTGTGCTGGGAATGAAGCATGCGGCATGCATGCGTTTGGTTTGCATCGCTTACTTGCTTTTTACTGATATCATGTCCCGGTTTGCTTTCGACCTGGATCTACTAGCTGAGATTGAGACTAGAGTGATCAGAGGTCAAGATGCACTCTTACTGCAACCTGGGGCAACCACACAGAATTTGAGTGCAACAACATTCAGCGAACCTCCTACATCCATCTACTGTACGATATAGTTCCAAGCAGCCCTGCAGCCTGCACAGAAATATATATCAATTTCCAACACGTCCGCACAATGAGGCAAGCAGTGTCATATGATCCATCACGTATACTTCACCTACATCCTGGGAATATTAGTAAGTGTCATTCACTTGTCTTTTCCCTTTCTTTGCATAGTGGTCTCTGTGATGGCTTTGTCGAGATGAAGCAGGGTCATTCTCTTGGGCAGAGGACTGAACCATACTGCACCATACTACACCATACCGCGCGTGTGAAGTGACTCTCGCCATCCCTCGTCAACCTTCACGCATCTTCATGTCAACCGGATTTCACTTCCCAGTTTTATCAGTTTTCTACTCTTTCACACCATGATTTGCGAAGGAGCTTCAGTGAATTCAGATACCGAGTCGAAGTAAATGGAGTTGAAGTCGAGCCAGCTGGCCTCGTCAAGGGTGAGCCGAATCGTGTTTCAACCACTCGTTTCACTGTCCTGACTTGGCTTCCCAAGTCCCTATTTTTGCAGTTTCAGCGGGTTGCCAATATCTATTTTTTATTCATAGCAGTTATTGTTTGCATGCCTTTCTCAACCAAACGGTGGCAGAGCAAAGTCTTTCCTTACTTGTTGGTATTGGCATGGACCGCCCTGAAAGACCTGTACGAAGACATGCAACGAAGAAAGGATAATCGCATGGAGAACGCAAGAAGCTGTTGGCGCTTTAATTGGGAACTGAAAGAGTTTGAGCTAATTGCATGGCGACTTGTAAAACCAGGTGACTTTGTGTGCACTCTATGCGATGAAGCTTTCCCTGCAGATTTGCTGGTGTTGTCTGCTGCAGATGGGCATGCCTTTGTCTCAACTGTCAATCTGGACGGCGAGACAAATCTCAAGCTGCGGACAGCTCCGAAAGTTTTCAGCTCCCTCCAGATGAAGAATGAGGGAGCGAGTTTGAGTGCTGTTCCATCAGAATTGGCTTCCCTTGTATCCGAAGTTTGCAGACAGCAGCTGCATGTTCGTTTGGAAACCCCATGTGCAGATCTTGCAGAGATGAATGCATTAGTGTCTTTCGCTGGTACAGAAGATGTAGGCAGCATTGACTATGCGGCTTGCGATAGCTTTGCACCACGTGGGTGTGTGTTGAGAAATACATCTTGGTTGCTTTCAATCGCAGCATATACAGGTATACACACCAAGCAGTGTTTAAACTCCGCAAAGGTTTCTGGAAAGGTTTCCAACATGCAAGCTCTTTTGAACCGATGTGTCTATGGACTTTTGGCCTTTTTGATCCTTACATGTTGCTATTTGGCGACAGCTGCGAAAAGCATGTCTGTCCACACGAATTGGCCGGAGCGCTTTCTTGCTTATACAATCACGCTGTACCATGTTGTTCCAATTTCACTCTACGTTGCGTTCGAAGTCCTCAAATTGATACTTGGGCGCTTTATTGACAGTGATCAACAAATGGTTGACAAGGCAGGCATTGGGGCAAAAGCTCGAACAGCAGATTTGGTGGAGGAACTTGGTCAGATAGATTTTATCTTTTCTGATAAGACGGGTACGCTGACAGCCAATGAGATGCGCTTTGCCCGCTGTGCAGTGGGAGACGTGGTTTTTGGTCCCTTTATCGCGGACCCACTGGGAGGACCAGTTCTCGGCCAACTTCAGGTCAAAGACATCCTGGGTGAGCCAAGCGAACCAAGCGAGCAAAGCTTCGCTCAGAATGTGTTGTGGTTCTTCATTTGCATTTCTGTTTGCCACACAGTACAGGTGAACTCGAAAGACATGCAATACTCGGGACCGTCACCTGATGAGGTGGCCCTAGTTGAAGGGGCAAATTCTGTTGGGGTGTCCTTGAAGAGTCGAAGGAAGACCGAACTTCAAAAAGAAGAGATTGTGGTCTGCGCTCCAAGTATTGGAAGTGGAGAAAACCGTGGAAAGGGCCGAGTAACGGACCATGTTTTTGTTGTTCTACACACCATTGAATTTTCAGCTGAGAGGAAGAGGATGTCTGTTCTATGTCAGCACGAAGGTGTGATTCATTGTATCACCAAAGGTGCAGACATCGCTTTGGCTACGGTGCTGACAAGCAAGCTTGGTGCCAAGGAAGAAGACCACTTGCGCTTCTTCTCCGAAATGGGTCTTCGGACCCTTGTGGTTGCTTCCAAAACAGTTGATCCTTCCGCATTTGCTTCGTGGGAAAGCCAATGGTTGACAGCAAAGGGATCTCTTGAAAGTCGTACTGAGCGACTTGCTGAGTGCGGTGCTATGATTGAGAAGGATTTGCAGCTCGTGGGCATTTCAGCAGTGGAGGACCGATTGCAAGAGGGTGTTCCAACCGCAATCGCAAGACTCAAGGATGCAGGCATACGCTTGTGGGTTCTTACAGGTGATAAGACCGAAACAGCTGTGGATATCGCTTACTCATGCAACCTCTTCTCACAAGGCATGGAACTCATTTTCTTGACCAATTCTGCTGATGTGGCTGCTGCTTCAGAAAGGCTTGCCACAGCTGAGAAGAGTATCAAAGGGGATAGCAACTGCGGTTTGGTAATTGATGGCCGCACCTTGCAATTTATCCTTGAAGACCACGACAGCTCAACGACATTTTACAAGCTAGCAATGTCGAGCACAAGCTGCGTTTGCACCAGATTCTCACCGTCACAAAAGCGTCGGCTTGTCGATGAAGTCCGCAAGCGAGGCTCTTCCATCACCTTGGCAATTGGAGATGGAGCCAATGACGTACCGATGATTCTTGGAGCCCATGTAGGTATTGGCCTTCGGGGCAAGGAGGGCTCCCAAGCTGTTCAAGCTAGTGACATTGCCATATCTCAGCCCTGCCCTCAGATGCGGAACATAACACTCTGACACAAGATAGAGTACGCATGGAGAAAGTACTTCATGGTGCTTAGTGCGCAGGTGACGCCCAGACATGAGAGTTGATAATTTCGAAGGAGTATATGAGTAAGTTTCTTCAAATTGTTCACAGTATTCAAGGTATTCAAGATCATTATGAAACAGCACAAAAGCTTGAAAAGCGAAACTTGGCAGAGAGGAGCAGAAGCAAAGTAACAGAAAGAGGTCTGCAAAAGACGCCACTATTTTCCATACACTTGCACAGTGGATGAGGGCAAAATACAGTTGCTTGCAAAAAAAGTGTGAATGCCTATGAAACTGAACGCTTTAGTCTTCAATGTCACTGAAGGTTGCTCAAGAAAGCTTTGGTATTTGTCATGTTTCCTGCGTTCCCACCTTCAAAACCATTACTAGCTGCAACATTTTCACCTTGTCAACTGTGGCAATCAGCAATGTTTTGCTTGAAAGAAACAGAGCACTCTCTCTTTCTACATTTATAAATAATTACAGAATGTTTTTGAAAAACATGGTCTGGTTTTGTTGAGGTTTGAAAGCGTGAAACACGCAGTGAGTAAATATTTTTTTCTTTAAGAAGGCAGAGATGCACCAAACAGGGGCAGTGTTTTTGAAAGGCGAGCCCTAGAAACAAGTAAGTTACAACAATTGGCAATTAGCATTTTTTGTGCCTTCACATGTGGGAAGCACATGTTTGGTGCCTGTGCGAGATTGCAAAAAATGTGATTCTTTACTATTTTGAATGCAATTTTTCAAAACATGCATGTCTTCGAGGTTTTCCAGGCAACACGGTGGACGTTTTTCAATTTTGTGATGTGTGAAAACACTGTAAAAAATCCGGGCGCATTTTTGTCCAGCACAGAAATTGGAATCGGTCCGATTTTGGGCTGAGATTCTGGAGAGTTTAAGAATCCTAAGGCTAAGTTGGGGTGTGGGCGGATTCTGGAGGAGCGGAACCAGGGTACAGCAAAGGGGAGGTAAGGTGCGAGGAGGCAAGAAGATTGACCCCGAATGTATTTCAAGGCCCTCAAGGCACAACATTGACGAAAGAAACAGCCGCACACCAGTCACAGTGATGATAGTGATGGCAACGACAAAAACACCAATGAAGAGACCGTCACCACCATCACCACCATGAGCACCATGAGCACCATGGCCACTGCCACCACCGCCACCATGGCCACGCTGTAGATCATATAGATTTCGAGTCAGTACGGGATTGAAACGGGGGAAGTCACCTTGGAACAAACATGAACAAACTTAGATTCTACCTTGCACCGATTTGCTGTAGAAGTGTTTGGTGAACAAGGCGTTAAAAATAGAGCTAAGGAGGCACCGGGGCAGAATCACGGGACAAACATTTTTTTTCAAATCCATGGTTCCAGCACTCGGATTCGGTGAACACACACATATACACACACACATACACACCGTGCGACTCCACGGTAATTTATCATTGGTCCGGCATTTCTTGTGTATGTGTGCGTGTACCATCTGTAGAGATGTAAAACTTCTTAGGGGCGTGTGGCACTCATGTCCTACCACACGCAACGAAGCTGTGGACATGAGTGGGAAGGGAAACGTGGCCGGTTTCCTGTACCTGCAGCTATATTTATATGTATAATCCCGCCCCTGGGCGCATTTAAGTCGCAGCTGGGTGGACCTATATTTTATCGCTGTTGGTTTATATCGTCATTGTCTTCTCCTGTGATTAATTATGCGTCTGTCTATATTAATATATATATATGTATATTCATCATGTCATTTAATTGTTGCTGTTTTTGCACGTCAGATGCATTCCACATCAGAATTCGCTCTGACAGTTCTGAGCAAGTGTGTGCCTCATGCCGGTTCGTCAAGGTGGCATGAACCCTTCGAGGAATACCTTTCTAGGTAAGGTTTTTGATCCTTCGACTCGACCTCTGAATTTACACTTTTAACTTCGTAATTCGTCTAAGTAAAGTGAAACAGTTGGCCTTTTTTCAGCTTTTCACCCATCGGTCGATTAAGTTGGCCGCCGTGCCGGGCCTCACCTTTTTCTTTGAATGTACAATTTTAATCTAGTAGTTTGTTTAAGTAAAGTGAATCAGATGGCCTTTTTTCAGCTTTTCACCTATCTGTCGAGTGAGTGTTGAAACAACGTGCCGCTGTTCTGGGCCTCACCTTTTTTCTGACATTCAGGTATCAGGACATGCTTGCAGGTATGGTGATTCTTTCTTTTTATGGTCGTTGGTACGGTTCAGTTGTGCACCAATTTGAGGGTTGAATGAGTAAGCCGTCTACGGGGTTGAACTGATCACCGAGGGCCTTGAGCCTTATCACGATTTCTTGCACTTGTTTGTGGATGCATCATTTCTCACTAACTTGTTGCCCATGGGTCCCCTATTTCATGCGTGCTCCTGTGTTAGGTCAGGTTTGGGTCTTTCGACTGCCGAGGTAGGTTTGGCTCTCGCCTTGTAGGTTGTGTCAGGCGCTTCCGTCCGCCCCCCCCTCCTCTGGTCGATGTTGGTCCGTCCGTTTTTTCTTTTCCCTTGCCCTTTCAGGGTTTGCCCGCTCTGGGCTAGGTGTGTTGTTGTGTTGGTGTTTTCTCATTTTTCCTTTCTTCTTTTGCGCTCCCCGTCTTGTGTCCCTTTTAGGTAGCTGTCATCTCATTTTCATTCTCATCTCACTCTCATTTTCCGTTCATCAACTGCCCCGCTGCTGCGGGGCAGGTGTCTGTACCATCTGTAGAGATGTAAAACTTCTTTATTTTGCAGGGGCGTGTGGCACTCATGTCCTACCACACGCAACGAAGCTGTGGACATGAGTGGGAAGGGAAACGTGGCCGGTTTCCTGTACCTGCAGCTATATTTATATGTATAGTCCCGCCCCTGGGCGCATTTAAGTCGCAGCTGGGGGGACCTATATTTTATCGCTGTTGGTTTATATCGTCATTGTCTTCTCCTGTGATTATGCGTCTGTCTATATTAATATATATATATATATATATATGTATATTCATCATGTCATTTAATTGTTGGTGTTTTTGCACGTCAGATGCATTCCACAACACAATTCGCAATGACAGGTCTGAGCAAGTGTGTGTGTGTGGCAGCACCACTGAAAACCAATAGCTTGCCTCGCAGCCAAAGACCTCAGTCATTTGCGGTTGTCCTAAGGTTTGCATTCTTGGTTCCACTCTTGCTGTGCCACGGGCGAAGGGCTTACAGACGGGTTGCAAGTTTTTTGTGTTACTATTTCTACAAAAATGTGGCTCTTGCTTTTGGTGACTTTATTTGGGCTCACCAGAACTCATTCTCCGGTGAAGTTGCATATCCTGAGTGGTTGTCAACCTCCTTCAACGCGGTCTTCACATGGTGGCCAGTGATAATCGTTCTGGCTTTTGATCAAGATATACCGGATTCTATCTCCAATGCACAGCCCAGAATCTACACGGAAGGCATCAAACGTGAATGGTTCAACATACGCCTTTTTGCTTTGTGGATGACGAGCGCAGCTTTTCAGGGATCCTTGGCTTGGATTTTGCCAAACTTTCTATTCGGAAGCTTCGACTACGAAGCTGTTGATTTTTGGCGTGCGTCGGCAACTTCTTTCACAATGGTGATCGTCATTGTGGCTCTGAAGCTTGCTCTGCACGATTTCAAGCGTTGCAGTCTGAGCTGCCTGCTCCCAATCATTGGAAGTATTGCTTCCTATATCATTGTTCTCTTCCTTTTGGGATATGTGCCATTGGGCCAGCGGATGCAGCCAAATCTTGCAGGCGATCCACCGGTGCCTGGTTGGATCTTCAGCAATGCAACCCCAATCTTGGTCATCGCCTTAGCGTCTCCACTAGCTCTGCTCCCTGATGCGATGGCTCTGCTGTGGGTGCGTAAATTGCACCCATCGCCGCTTTTTCAGATCAGATCAAAGAATCTCTGACTCAGCAGGGCTAGATTGGAAGCTGCAAAAGCACGCCCCTCTATACTTTGATATTGTATGATATATCAAATATGTAGACTTACTATACAGAAGCCTGCTCTTTCTTTCTTTCTTTCTTTCTTTCTTTCTGTCTCTACCTCTCTCTCCATATGTACAGCACAAGAAACGATGCATAAGGCACAGCCCACATACAGATACAGTATGTGTATATATTTATTTATGTGTACATGCCTACATATGTGGGTATATATGGGCAAACATAAAGATATATACAGATATGTGTGCATATGGGTACATATCTATACGTATGTGCATGTATATATATATAGATATGTATGTGTCCATATGTGGCATATGCGTCTATGTCTCTCTTTGTGTCCATGTGTTTCCACATGTCTACATATGGGTCTATATGAGTCCATATGTGCATATATGTTTGTCTTTGTGTCCATATATCTCTACATCTGTACATATGGGTCTATGTGTATTTATATGTGTCTAGAGGTTTCTATATGCATCTTTATGGGTCTATGTCTACAGTATATGTGTTTATAATTTATATGTGTCTAGATGTTTCTATACGTGTTGTATGTGTCTATCTGTGTCTATATGTGTATATACATATATATAGTATAGACGTATATATTTATATAGTATATACATATATATATACACATATACACACACATATATATATATGCATACATGTTTACATACACTTGATATGGGGCAATGGAGCAGGTGCAAAAGCGTTTCCCTATCGCCACTCCCGTGTGAGCTAGGGCTGACAGGGTTTGGTGAGACGCACTTGGCATGGCAGTGTTTGGCTTTGCAGCGCTTACCTAAAAAGAACATCTGGCATTCATCCCTTGAATCGCACTACAGCCTTTAACTTCCAAATTGGCCTAAAAAATGAAGGGTTAGCACGTTGATGTTCAAAGATTGCCCCCAACCGATATAATGACAGTCAGCATGCCAAATCTTTTGCTTTGTCCTCTCAAACTCTTGTTTGGAACATGACAGAAGGCTTGGGTGCAATCTCATTTTTTTCAACAGTGAAACAGCTGACGATGTTGCTGCAGAGTAGTGTCGCAAATCTTCGTTCATTTGCCTACCATGATTTCAGCTTCTTGATATTTTTGCCGCTAGGCGGGTACACCAACGTTCAGTCTGCACTCGCTGAGAAGGCGTAGCAATGTTAAACTGCAAAGTTTCCGCCAAAGGACATTCTTTTTTGGAGATCAAATTTGAGTTGTAGTAGGGGAGTAATTCTCAGTCTGCAGAAGCTTGGTCACATGTGATTGGACGCTGATGCTGACAGGGCTATGACATCATAAAAGAGGATGATGAATCTGGAGAAGAAGAGGAAGATTTGTTTGGCAGGCTCAGAGACGGTTGGGGTGCCTGATGATACCGTAGTTGATTTTTTAAAGGGATTGCTGATTGATAACAGGTAAGAGACAGGCACTGTGAGTATCTGCCTTGATGAGGTTTTAAAGTGGGAAACAACTGGTTCTGATTTGTCGAAACTGCATTTCAGGGGCTTATGGTGGCTTGTGCAAAACAGTAGCCAAATCAGCGCTCATTTTCAGTGAGCCAAAACATTGTGGCACATGTCTTTGCATTTTGCCTTGCCTAGATTCATTGAGAGTAAGTACATGTAATCATGTACTCATAGATGTACTGTAGGTACAATGTAATACTGATGCAAGCATGAAAGGCATATGAATCTGTAAAACTCAAGGGGACAACCACGACCAAAGATCACCTTTTCCGAGTGCAAGTAGCCCCCGTAGGTCATGACAGATCGTGAGGCTTTCACCTAGAGCCATCGGGCAAGTGGCGATTGCATG
>Ga0126342_10012933_pt1 | contig 14844 bp, 12 predicted proteins | sample Cyp1metagenome_FD_92528 | JGI IMG/M metagenome (GOLD analysis project Ga0126342, IMG submission 92528) | Coral microbial communities from Lord Howe Island, Old Settlement Bay, Australia - Cyphastrea 1 metagenome | ecosystem: Host-associated > Invertebrates > Cnidaria > Coral ... | reverse complement strand
TTCATCGTAAATCTTAAATGATCTGAATTCTTCTTAGCTCCTCATTTTATCAAAGTAAATCCTCATTTTTTCATCGTAAATCTGAAATGATCTGAATTCTTCTTAGCTCCTCATTTTATCAAATCCTCATTTTTTCATCGTAAATCTGAAATGATCTGAATTCTTCTTAGCTCCTCATTTTATCAAAGTAAATCCTCATTTTTTCATCTTAAATCTTAAATGACTCCTCATTTTATCAAAGTAAATCCTCATTTTTTCATCGTAAATCTGAAATGATCTGAATTCTTCTTAGCTCCTCATTTTATCAAGTAAATCTTCATTTTATCTTCTTAACTCATGTCAAACCCCCATTTTGGTTGGACAAAAATCTGACTTTCGACCAGCCAGGCTCCGAGAGCTTAGCATCCTTAGCCACTCAAGCTCCGGCCGCCTGGGACCTTAGGAGGCTGCAGGACGGTAGGGGGATCCTGAGCGCCACACGGATGTGTTGTGGATGTTTTGATATGTTTTGATAGGGCTTTAATGGTTTCTAATGCTTTCTAGGGTGAAATCTATCTTCTCACTTCCAACAACTGACTCAGAAATAGTTGGTGACTGCCCCTAAAAAACAACAACAGATTGTTTGGCGGCCCAGCCTAGTCCAATCATGAGGTCCATGCCGCCCATGAACATTTCATCCCACTTTCATGACAAGGGAAACAAACAATTCCATCAACCTATCATTTGGGAACGATTGGGACGATTATAAATCACATATATATGTATATATATAGATAAAAAAAACACACATATATATATAGATCAATAAAAAATAAATAAATCAACAAACACATAAAGAAATCAATATATAAATGAATAAGTAATATATATATATATTATTATATCACTAATCATCAATATAAATCATCAGCTTTGCCAGTGCGAACACTGGCCGCCCCCTTGCTGTGGCTCCCACAAAAAAAGGTGCGCTGTGTTTCTATCAGTAGCATTTGCAATGGCAGGTGTTTCCACCGTTTTGCCGATTCCCGAACCGTGTATTTGGTAGAAATCATCAATGTCCAGGTTAATCAACTTTAGTTTATCATTGGGTTTAATCTGTGTTAACGTATTGAACCCAGTAAAACACCATCATACTCATTATGGTAATTTGTCATCATTATGACATCATTGCAAAAATATTGAAAATCAGTAAAACGTCATCACATATATATATATATATATATTTTGTGGCAATATATCAAAAATCTCCCTATATTACCAGTTTAGTACCATCCAGCGATGGGATTTACCACATTCAGTCACCTCCCAGGGGGTTATCAACGTGCAGCCGGGCATGGAACAGTTTTCTGGTAGGCGGACAGTTATGTTTAGCCAGCTGGCGGGTGGAAGCGTTTGGAACATCCTCTAAACATGCTGGTTTTAATGGGGCAATCATCGAAGTAGTCTATGTATCTACAACCATCTACGACCTCTAAGTGGAGAAAGGTTTGATGATCTCGCTGTGTTTTGGCGATGGGCCTCCAACTTGCAAGCCGCCCTCGAAATTGAGATGGGTTTGCTGACAGGTGGGGAGTTACTTTTACATTCCATGCGGCCACAAAAAACGCATTAAGATTCAGCCATTCCAAAGCCAAGCTGATTAGAGGTTGATTCAGCACCAGATTGATTACTTAAACCACCACTTTCCCAACGTCAGAAACCATTTTGTGGGGTTAAACTTCTGCTTTGCCCATCTTGGGGGATGGTCATACCACCATTAACGGGGAATTGCACCATAAGATGGTATAGATAATACTACTATTCTAGCATCATACACTATATACTACTGTACACTGCTATACACTGCTATACACTACAATATACAACATTATAAGATTCCAGGATTTCCAATGGTTCGATGCCCAACACAAAAATATACCATGTGGAGCCAGGAAAAGCCTAGTGGAGTCAGAGCATCCGGCGGGCAGTGCCCGTCAGGACATTTTCGGCCGGCCCTGGTGGGGTTGAAGAATGGTGGTCGTTGAAGGGAAAATGTGCAGGAACCCCTGATATTTGGGAGATTCTGGGAGTAAGAACCATGTATATATATATGTATTGTTTATATGTATATATGTATATATGTATATATAAACATGTAAATATATAAACACCCTGGTTTCCGATCAAAATTTTCCCTGAAAAACACATAATACACCCACGTTCGAATTTCAACTACAGAATGGGAGACCTTGTGCCCCGTATCAAGGGCATTTCCGGCCTTAAATTAAGATGCCAAAATGGGGTTGGGCCAGGCATTTTGTAGCTACAGATTGGGAACTGCATTTTATAAGTTTTCAACGTTTCGGTAGTTGAAAGACCTTTAAAAATCGAAAGTCATTTTGTAGCAAGGGAATTTGCCCATCGGAAGACAACATATAAAAGTCCAATCTCATTTTGTAGCAAGGGAAGTTGCCCTTCGGAAGGCAACATGTGAAAACCCAATCTCATTTTGTATCAAGGGAAGTTGCCCTTCGGAAGGCAACATGTGAAAACCCAATCTGAGCCAACAGTGAAACACATATCCTTTCCAGTCGTCATTTTGTAGTGCTGAAGTGTTCCCTTCAAGTAACCTGATGATAAAAACAAATCTTCATTTTGTAGTGGTGGAGTTTTCCCTTCAAGTAGGAAATTTGGAGGTTGAGAACCATCATTTTATAATGGCTGAAGTTAGGAACTTTTTGCAATGCCTACAAAATCAGGGTCTCGACCCCATAGGTTAAGTTCAAACCGGAATCATAATACATTGATTGTTGCAGTGTACTGTGATTTGATCATGACACAGATGGTTATTGCCAACTGGTGATTTTTCAGCGCCAAGACTCGGGAGACGCTTGGGGCTCATCCAAAGAAATCCTGCTGAGAGCGTTGCTGAAAAAGCTGTGCTCCTACATACCCCAACTTTTGAAAACATTATATATTTATTACAGTAATGGTTGATCTAGGAAACCTACCTTGAGGCTTTGAGGATAATTTTGAATGATTCATTTTGTTCATTTTCAAGTTGGAGCAAGCAAGTCCCAAATAGATACTACCAAAGATTACTTTCAATGACCGGTGATTTGCCAAGATTTTTGTTGGTAATACATGTTGATCATCTCCATTTAATAGTAGCGCCTTTGTAAATGGTCCCAAAGATGACTTTCGCAAAGTATATAGGCAGATCGATCACGCACGGCTATTGAATAGAAATGATAAACATATCATTATGATTCAACATGACTATACAAACTCAGTAAAAGTCTAATGTATTCTTGTAGATTCTAATTTGTATTTGCAAAAGACAACTTTCGCAAATGGACCATTGTTGATTTTGCAGGAAAAAACCTTGGTGGCGCGTCGCCAGCAGCAGCCGCGGCAAGCCACCAACGTGCAACGCAGGCGTTCGCAACCCCAAGAGGCGCAGAAGAACTCCGGAACTCGAAGAAATGGATGATCCAAAAAAAGGTGGAGACGAAATAAATCCAATAAGTTGGATGACATTTTTGTAGAACTATATAGTCCCATTTATGATGAATTGAATTGATATTTTTTTAACGATGTGTTTGTAGGAAGATGATGAGGGAAAAACATGACAAACCTGCGGCTATTTAGAAGTGCCCGATTTTCAAAAGCCACTCTGGAAGCCAGGTTTGATCCATGGTCTCAAGGTCCTTTTGGGCCCTAGAAGAAACAAAACATATCCTGGGTAAACATGGGTAAACGTAGAAAAGAGGTGCAAAATACCGTGGTTTCCTTCGGACAATGATCTGGAAATGGTGGGTTTTGCACATCTTTTGGTAGGTAAAAAGGAGGGCAGCCACCTGAAATGGGAGTTAAGTTACTTGGGCCCCGGGATTTTCCAGGCGAAACCTGTGTGATTTGGGTCTTGCTTAGTCTTGCTTCGGACCCGTTCACTGTATGTAGCACTGTGTTTACATAGAATCTGTAATGATATGTGAATGGATATGCGTGCCGATATATAGTATGCGCACATTATAGTACTTACTAGCACCAGAACAGATAGAAAATCAAGTTTCCACCAATTCTTGATGTTTTTTTCTTCATCTTTTGAGAGGTTGCCTTAAGATGTGCTGACCCCTTGAGCCTTGGTGCCTGCCTTGCTACATCAGGGCTACCAAGAAGAGGAAAAGGCCAAGGGGCGGGGCCGGGCAATCTGAAGCCTGTCAGGATCCACCAAGCAAAAGCTGACACAGCACCCTTTTCATGGGAATCCGCGTGTATGAACCAATCAGGAAATCACTTTATATCATGTCATCCTTTTCAATTTCGCATATTAAAACATCCTTGGTTGATTCATTGATAATCTGATAACCCTTGTTTGAACCTGTTGGCATGAGTCAAAGCACCAAAGACTTTGCCAAAGACCCAGGGGCACTGGGGAAACCGCAGATTTTGCGATCAACTTTCAGTATGTACGCAAGTGCTACTCCTAGTAATCCAATATATTTAGTCAGTAATCACCAGCAAAAAAGATCAAGAAAAGTCGTCGAACATCGTTCTATCGCTTTAAAATCCGCGGGATTTTCATGGATTTTCACGACTTTCTGCCATCCCATTTGGGGTGGTAGGACTTGACCCTGGCATGGTGAGCCACGCGGGATGCCAGGCCAAACAACCTGTGGCAGTCGGTGACAAAAACATCGCAAAGGTGGAGGCCGACGTCAGCGGTTGAACCATCCCCCAGTCATCACCATAAAATCGCCATTTTTATGGGTGGTATAAACTACCATTCCCAGTCATGGGTAGTTTATGATTGTTTTACCATGTTTTACCCACATTAGTTGGGGCTGATGGAATTGAAAGGCTATTCCCCATGAGGATGCGGATGGGCTACATGGCCTATCACATACACCAGCAAGTTTTTGATGGATTTAGGGGTGGAGGGTTACGTCCAATGGTTAGGAATTGCATTGAAGAAAAGTCATGTTAGTTGGTTAAATCCCCATTTTCTTCCATGCCAGGACTATGGCAAGGCCAATCTTTTCCGGGCGCGTAGCATCTTGCCCACTCTGAACGAGCGGCCGCCCGAGCGGAACGAGCGGCCGCCCTTGTCGGACCTTCAGGTTCGACCATGGGATGTGGACCCTGGTGGTTGTTTTGAGGTCTGTGGATGGAAGAAATCCACCAGTTGCTAGGTGGTTTATCCTATTATTTATATGAGGTTTCAACCATCCAAGGTGGTGCCGGATTTTTTCCATCGACAAAATGTGCAGTTGTATGTTTATAGTTATGAACCAATTGCTGAACATAGTAAAATAGATATGCGTTGCAAGTAGAAGACACGGAGAAGTCAGTGAATATACTTGTGTATGCACATACCTATATATGCATACATGGTCTAATACAGATGTAGAGGGAATATGCATGTAAATTAGTAATCATGAAGAATGGACAAAAATAGAAAACAATATATATATATACACCTACATACATGTGTATATGCAGGTTTGACTCCGGGATCAATTGGGAGAACGGCCTCACAATGTGATTTAACTCCGGCACCATGATTGTCGTTTCATCAAGCATTGTCCGATGTTACACCTAGTTCAACTGGGAGGATGGCCTTGAAACCATCCCCAAAAGGTTTCCCAAAGCAGATGACCCAAAAAGGCACCTAGGAAAAAAACACAAAGGGTATTCGCTCTGATAGTCGAACATGTCCGGCATGAATGTTTATAATCTATGTTTATATCCCCTATCTTTGTGGCTTCAGTCTCATTTGTTTGGATTGAATTGGTTGGATATTTCCAGATTGATTGCTTTGTTAACCCACCATGTAGCTGGTATCTCCGCCCTTCAATGATGGGCCCCAGTTAGTTATAATTACAGCTATACCGGCTATACCCCTTTGTATCCCATTGCATCACATATTGACATATTGCATCTACCCCAACTAGGGTTAACTTGGGTTGCTTCAGTAATGACTTGGAGGTAACTTGAATTTTCCAAAAATTGGTTAGCTGCAAGACCTAGTTATATATTGCTTCAGTCATCCATCAATTTGTCGATTAGGCCACCAGTGGTTGATAAATCCCCATTTATTGGCTCGTTTATTGGTTGATTTCAACTATTTCAACCTTAATTCTATGGAGATTCAATCAACCCCCATCAGTCAGGCAAACCCCCAACCCCCCAACCCCCCAACCTCCCAAATACCAACCGCCAACAGCCACATTTATTGGTATATTGTGGTAAGCCAGCCAGCCCAAAATTCACAATCCCAGTAACCAACCATTTGAGGATCAGTTTAAATTATTCCATTACTCCGGATATGCCTAGTAATTGAGGATGGTATATGGCATTGGATATGCAAAGTAACCAAAGCACGAGCCACCAGATGCACTGGCTAAGGGGCTGCCCTCAAATCGCATGTTTTGGTCTCAAGATGGGCACGTTTCATTGCCAGAGGCTATCCAGAGGGTATTAGTATTTCAACCATTAGATAACCCTAAGAATTCTATGGGTATATTCATGTATATACGGAAAAAAACACACGCATATATAAACATACACATATTGGAATTAGATTCAACCATTGATTTCATTGATTGGTTATTTGTAGCTTCAAGCCCATGTCATTCATGGGGCTTTTAAATCCCCATCGCTGCATCAGGATTGCCATGGCATGACCATAAACCATATAAAGTGGTGAACAAAATGATACACCATGCCATCCCTCAATATGAAACCATAAACTGCTTGTACAAAAATGTACACACCATCCCCAAATGGTAGGTTCCTGATTGGTCTCATACCATGCTTAGACCCTAGCAGCCCTAGCACTTGTGAGGTGAGGCCCCCTTAGTTATGTCTCCCTATAAATCTCCATAAATCATAGAATTTATCACGGGATTTTTAAGCATCAACGTAGCGATTGAAGTATGGTGTATGAATGTTTACGGATGATAGCTATGACTTATACCTAAACATCCATTTAAACTTCCGGTATTAAGTTATTAAACCAACATCTATAGAACTAATATACATTAATATATCATTATGGATGTTTATTGATACTAACTATAGTTAATCACTTGATGGGATTTAATGAACCAACCTATATCTGCCAAAAACATTTTCTGCCAGGCCGGCTATGCCGCTCCGGTCCTCTTGGGACATCCCATGAATCGCGAGCCCGCACGATCCTGGGAACCGTCGCGTGGTGGCATCGAAGATGCTGCGAAAATGGTGATGTTTCTGGGGATTTCAATGAATGGTGCTGCCCCATAGCTTCATGATTTGATGGGATTTTATGAAAGATATACCCTCTGGTAAACTAACAATAACTAACATAGCTGTTGAAAATGGCCATTGTTAGTTGATTTTCCCATCAAAAATGGTGATTTTCCTTAGTTATGTTAGTTTACCAGAGGGTATCTATAAAATTGAGGGTTCTAACCTCTCAACCAATTTGCTGGGAACCACCGTGTATGGATTCACAGGGATGCATGGAGGGGATGAACATCCTCGCGGTCTGCCAGCTATTGTGATGTGACCAGGGTAACCCGCCATGAAACTCAAAATATCAAACATGGATAAATAATGATAATTAAACATAGGGAGTTCATACTTCAAACATCTTCAAAACATCTTGACGCGTGGGCATAGCATGCTGCGGAGGGATGATTTGTCCGATGGTGGAAGGTTTCTTGAAGGGATTCAAGTGCTGACATCACGGAACGCCGGGATTTATCCAACGGGAAACGATTTTTTTGACTAGGCCTTGTACAGCATGCAGTCCAAATCTACAGAACGTAGCAGTGCGGCTTGGCTGATCGTTTTTTGAAACATACATCAGCCATAGACATACTCCAAAAGTATCAAAATCAACCATCACCAAACTGTACTCTTTTGATAGGTTTTCATAGGCAAAAATATCAGAGTCTTTTGTCATCGGAGCAGTGTGAGGATGGTATAATGTGGTGCTCGCTGTTGAGATGCTGGTGATGATCGCCATCATGGAGAAAAAACAACTATGCATAATATATTCTTGAATATATTTCAAATATATCTCTTTATATATATATATTTATTAATATGTCAATTATTCATATATCACACACGTAGATACGTAAAATATGTGTATATATATATACATACATATCACACGCACAGATATATATATATGTGTATATGCATATATAAATATAATATATACATTGTTACATATATAAAGAGAGATCTGAACAAATCAGTGCCACCGTGTCTCAGGAAGTGCGACCTCGATAGCAAGACGCAGGTTCCAGTGCCTTGGAGTCGGTTTTTCACGCGATGGGCAGATTTTTCATGGGAGATATAAGGAAATATCGTGGGTCACCAGGATTTTTAGGCGGCTAATGTGATCTAACATGGAGATCCAATTTGATATGGAATAGATAAGAATAGAGTGTGTATGTATATAGATACACACCACCCCGTCAACTAATATAGACCCTGCCAGAAAGGGATTGGAAGACTACTATCCTCTAGACATGGCGAATTCTCAGGGTCTATGTCAATTGGGGGAATGGTAACTCATCAAATATTGAGAATCACTGTAACCTGCAACACCTTAGCTGCTTGGTGGTTTCGTTTAATTCTATACTTTCCAGCTTCGAAATGGGATGATGCCAAGACGCCATTTGACTCTCGCATTTCTTGGGGGTGGAGTGAGGCCACTGAAGGTTGAAATGGAATCTGCTGGATCGAAAGGTCTGGCAGTGCCAGAGATTCTGGATTTGTATAGATATGCGTGTGCAAGCGTGTTTCCACCCCATTCACCTACATAGTAATATAACATAAACAATCACTAAGCTACTTTAAAAACATATTATATATAAAACATAATATTATTATTACTATCTATTTTTTGTGGTTTATTATTAGCATCATTATTATTACTATTTATTATTGTTATTTTTGGTACAATAGCAATAATTATCATTACTATTATTGTCATTATTGTTGTTCTTATAGTTATTACAATTGTTGTTGTTATATATATCTACATACATACATACACACACACACATATATATATATATATGCACAATATTATCCAACTCTTGACATGAATGTATCATATCCCACATGAAAAAAAGGGTTATTCAGTGTCTTCAGAAGCTCTTCCGGGCCCCAAGGAGAGCATTTTCAAGGCAGCGTCTGGCTTCTGCTTGGATTGCTAGGGAGTTCACCAGCAGATTGCGATGTAACCAACTTTTTAATGGGAATGTATACAATGATATGATGACATGTAACCAACTCGAATTTGATTGAAGAACTTGTTTTTTTTGGGTGTTTCTTGACTCTGAACATGTCATATACCTGTATATACGTATGAAATTGGCATTGACAATGTTAAACAAGAGGCTTCAAATCGTTCAATCTGTTTGTGGTACCCTGTTTACAGGCAAACCCATATTTGAGATTATTTCTTGACATGGGAGGGGTTGAATAGGACGATAGAAACGAGGACAAATGGATACTTCAGCAGCCAATTGTGTGGTAGTTAAGTCCTTAAACAGGGGCTGAAATCACCTGAACAAAGGGAAGTTTCCCAGGTCACTGAGAGAGAAAGAGAAAGAGAGAGAGAGAGAGAGAGAAATGTGGTAAGCCCATGTAAGCCCAACGATACACCAACACCCATCCCGGGAAATGCCACCTGTGTCATCCAGACCCATGCCATGCTCCCAGGGTTGGACACATAGCCTTTTGGATACTAAACATGCCCGGTAATGTTCCGGTTCTCCTGCTTGAATCCGCGCTCTATGTTTTTATACTATATACTATATACCATTTCTTATTTGAAATCCGAGGAACATCTCCAAGGACATCCTTAATGAAACCTTATTCGCTGATTTGTGTGGATTTGTAACGATTAGTAAATCCATTTTATATTCTTCCCAACAGCTTCTGTGGAGTAGTGAGCCTGACACCCAGTATCCTACATAAGCGATAGAAAATCATCTAAAATTTCCAATATGAAACATAACAAAAATGGAATTCAAAAATAGCCTGAAAACATTCCATTAGCAAATCCCAGAACAGAAGCCATTGAAGAAGAACCTATCACATCCCACAAAACCATCTGGAGAGATCAGAAAATCCAACTCATTTGTATATCGACAAAACATCCCCTAGTATGTGCCATCTAAAAACATCATTTTATGCTGTAAAATCCCAAGAACAATCCTCCAATCCGGTCAAATCCCATCAAGAACTCCCTCTGGATGCGGTGCAGCCATGGTTTTCCGCCGTCGGGCGGTCGCGGTCGCGGTCGGGGCCTTGCTGGCGCTTCTGGGCCCCGCTTTCCTGGCACCGCGGGCACCGCGTCTGCGAAGTCGCGGACAGACACCCCGAACGCTGCGGAACGCAGGTGGGAGCTGAGCCATAGAAAGTAGCCTTGGTGGAAGGGGGGATCAATGGGATGATTTTAATGGGAAATGGATGGAAATGGAATATGAGATTTAAGAGGGATAATGGATTTGATGGGGAAAAAGGGCGACTTCATCAGCAAAACATGTGGAGTTTATGGCGATATAATGGAGGGAGAATGGAATGGAACATATGGAACTGATGCAACCACCAACAATAGGGATGAATAGCGATTATAAGAGTCATAATGAATGAGAATGGGAATCTATCACCTATGTTAGTAAGAACAAATACCCTCCAGTGATCAAACGTGGCTAGCTGGAAAATCTTCGAACGAACTATGGCAATGGTGGGTTTTCCAGAAAAAATGTTTGATTCCCGGAGGGTAGCTAAGTTGGTTTATAGCTACGTATAGCCATCCCAAAAAGTGGTTGAAAAGGGGTACTCTGAGGAAACATATGGGGGAAAGATCATCGAACTACCATCCTGGAAAGACCTTACTAACTTTTTGGTGACCTCTATATGGCTTACAGTAACTATGGTTGTTAGATGTTGTTGACTACTGTGATCTCTCTACGATAAACCATAGTAAACCATACTGTACAGTAGTTAACCATGGTTAACCATAGTCAACCATGGTTAACCAAACCCGGCAGTTAACCATAGTTAATCATGCTTAATGATAGATATGTCAAAGCAGCAAATGGATGCAAATGGTATGAAACTAAACCAACAATCAGAACTGGGCCACGGAGGTATAATAGCTCCCAAGAGAGAAAAACAGCACACAGTAGTTCCAATATAGATAGATGATATTTTGCCCATAATTTCCAGCATGTGGGTTCTAAGCCACTTGTTTTAAGATGTTCTAACCACGAACACGGTGGTTAAACCGGGATATTTTTTGGCTCAGTTGGCAACGTATGGATCATGAGGTTTCAGATAATCAGAGCTGTGATCCGGTCCTGCTGTTTTTTGGTACCAGATTAGAGAGTCATCCCCGGTCATCCCCCCAAAAGTGATGATTTTAGTGGAGGAACTTCCTGTGAAACCCGGCATGTTTTCGCTCTACGGCACTCTACATGTTCCGTGCAGTTCGGACCTGCTCCAGGTGTTTCGAGCAGCGGCCTGGCACTGTGGCTCTTAGAGAATGGGGCGGAGCTGAATCCCCGCGCCAGTGTGCGCGAGGATGAGGTGGGCCGAGGTGCCAAGGGGAATGAGACCCTGGCAATGGGAGTTTGGGGGGGGGAGTGAAATGGTGAAAAAGAATGAACAACATGTCATAGTAGATGATCCAACTGAAACATATTTATGCATATTTCATATTATTTCATGATATTCTAATGTCAACTTCATTAAAGTTGGTCTGTGCATATTTGTTGGGCCACCTTTGGGGACGAAGCTCGGAACAAAGTCCTTGTTTCTTCTGGCATTTTTTCCAACTTGCAGAGACTATGCTGTCGCGAAGTGCTGTCCCTGAAAACAGCCACAAGAAATCCAATAAAAGCGAGGGAAAGTAGGCTACATCCTCCAATTTCCTAATCCTAATAATTAGGGGATGATGCTTCAATCCTCTTCCCACTTAAAAACAACCGTACTTTGAAATTGTCCAAGTCAAGTTAAGTTGTTGTGGAATGGTAGATGCCAGCCAAGTTTAAGGGCCATGAGCCAACTTTTGAATAGCCTTGGGGGATTGACGAATCATTTCTGACCCAAGTTTCTCCATTTTTGCCAAATCTTCAGGGAATTTCAGGGCCCAAAAAACACTCCAAAAACAATTCTTCCCCCAAACCATGTTTCAAGGGACAAAAACACACATTTTAATGGGCCAAGGGAGGAGTCCACTTTTTAAAGGGGTGAACACCACTTTTTTCCCGCGAAGACCACGAGTTCTCCACTTTTTCCCCAGCTTTTTCACATTTTTGTGGGGCCCAAGCCATCCAACCCCCAGCCTTTCACCCAGGCATTTGGAGCAGCGGTGCTCTGGACCTCGGTGCCGAGGTGGCGAAGATCCCCTGGCGTTTGCTGCTGACGAAGGCCACAGCCATGCGCAGCTTGGGGCTGTCGCCGCGGCTGGCGAAGGAGGTCGGGGAGTATCCCTGCATCGCCCTGCAGCTGATCCATGAGATGCTGGGAAAGATTTAAGCTGAGTCTCATGGCTATAATATAGCTATAAGATGCATTAAGATGCTGTAATATAAAGTTAATATAGCTATAATATAGCTATACTATAGCTATGAAATGCTATGAATGTTCATGAATGTTCATGTTTTTTCACCGTGGATGATTAAGTTAATTATGTTGATCATTGTTGATCCATGAGACGCTTTGGTGGCTGATGCTGATGTTTTTCACCGCTGTCTTTCGCTTCGTTCGAATTGACTTTTCGATCTCTTGAGAGGTTGTTCTGTAGCTGCTGTAGCTATTTCAAGATGCTTTACAGTAAGAATATTTGATTGACTAAGTCTTAAGTATACTTAATCACTAATAGTCAAGTACTTCAGCAGGACGAAAGTTGTTTCCCATCCGCTGTGTCAGAAAATCAGCAATGTGTCTCTTTGTGGATCAGGGTCATGACTCCGAGGGCCATTTCACGTGGCAAGTGTGGTGGATCGAATTTATTAGTCGTCTTTAATTCAAACATATTATATAAAACTATTCTAAAGGTTATGCATGTGATCCGTGGTCTGCAACCTAAGTAAAAACTTCCTACAGTAAGTAGAAACTTCTCTGATAGGAGTCTATGGGGAAAGAGTGTTGGAAAACCCAAGAGGAAAACCTTTTAACTGGGTTGTTGATTACGTTGATCAATGAGATGCCTGGTTGATCTGGGTTGATCCGGGCTGACAGTTTGCTAAAATAAATTATTGATGACGGATGGTGAATGGGAGGTTCATGGGATATGATGAGCATTAAAACTCTTTCACTATGTTTGTGTATAATAAGTGATTTAACCTGGAAGACTTGGAATTTCGACAGCAAAAACTGAAGACTGAACATGGGAGGTTCAGCCGGCCGAATTGCCAGTTAATTTATTTGCTACACGAAAGCAGCCCGTGCATCATCTTTCTTTGGCCGCATCAAACGTGTTCAGACTACCCAGCACAGGGTCCAGCTGCACATGCCCAACATTGTTTATCGACCTCAATCTGATGGGCCCCTGCTGACTTTATGGGGGCCCTCCGCCGAAATTCTGCAGCTCCATCAACATCAACTGATCATCCACCCAGAAAAGCTTTACCATTGATATACATTGATCCAGAGCCCAAACTTACGGACTTTAATGAAGGCCTCCCAGCTGTTGTTTGTTAGTTCCGGCTCTGGTTACACCATGTTGTCCTTTGTTGTTGAATGTTCTTGGCTCGGCTCGGATGATGTCTTCCGACGCAATTCAGTGGCTCATTTCATACTGTGAATTGAGGATGATGATGATGATGATGATGATGATGATAATGGTGAGGGTGAGGGTGAGGGTGAGGATGGTGGTGGTGGTAGTGATGTTTGATGAACGTTTGATGGGTGTTTGATGGATGTTGCTTGCCCGGGTCGCGACGAAAGGCGACGTCCCAGAATCTTTCCACTCTGAACCGACCAGTCTTTGATTATATTCTTCTGATAAACTGGAGAGAAAAAAGACCATATTTCCATCATACTTTTCCGACCATAACTTTTTTTTTAAAAGATGTTTTTTTGCTTTTCATCATCTGACTGCCCGTCTGACCCATCAAATCACATCATTTTTGTTGGTCAAATCCTCTTAAATCATCTAACATCCATATTTTTAGCTAATTTTAGCTGGTTTCCATCACCAAATTGACCGTTGAATCAGGAATTCCCATCATTTTTGTTGGCCAAATCATGTCAAATCCCTATTTTTTTTTGTGTTTTCTTCTTCCAAATGAGCCGTTGAAATCAGGAAGTATTTGCTGAAAGAGGAGTCCTTTTGGCACAGTTACCTGGAACTCCTTCCGGAGACGGAAGAGATTGGGGCCTCCTTCACTTGGAACGATGATGACTTGGAGCTGCTGTCAGGCATCGGTGGACCCAGAATTGTCCCGGGAACAAGGGTGACTTCACCAAGAAAAATAACTGGATTTTAAGGGGTTTTACCATCAACGATAGGGATTTAGAGGGATTATAAGTGGGATAATTGATACTGGGGCCGGGGACTTATCGCGTATAAATGAATGGACTATTCAAATTATTTAAAAATAATGGGATAGCCGCAGGAAGTTTAGAAGTCAAACTTCCGACAATATGGACAGATGAAAAGCAGAGATGGAAAGAGTCAGAGAGAAGAGAAGAGTAGAAGAGAGAAGATCAGAGAAGAGAGAGTCAGAAGAAAGAAGATGCAGGTGCGCGAAAAGGTAGGAAAGTCGCGAAACACTGTGTTTTTCCAATGATTTGTGGCTCCGGAGGGTCGAAAAGTAGGCTCGCTAAAGCGGCGGGTGC
>Ga0126342_10012932_pt1 | contig 14845 bp, 12 predicted proteins | sample Cyp1metagenome_FD_92528 | JGI IMG/M metagenome (GOLD analysis project Ga0126342, IMG submission 92528) | Coral microbial communities from Lord Howe Island, Old Settlement Bay, Australia - Cyphastrea 1 metagenome | ecosystem: Host-associated > Invertebrates > Cnidaria > Coral ... | reverse complement strand
TTTCTTCTGACTCTTTCTCTTCTACCCTTCTCTCTTCTAATCTTTCTCTTCTCTCTGCCTCTGCCCTGCTCTGCTTTTCATCTGTCCATATTGTCGGAAGTTTGACTTCTAAACTTCCTTCGACCATATCACCATATTTGTATATTTATTTAATCAAACATTTTAGAGACATCATACATATCTTCCAGGTGGTTCACTTGGATCCAGTATCATCCTGTATCATGGGTACCTCAGCTCACAGGTCTTCCATTGTCGTGAAAGGCGGGACCGGGGCACCGGGAGGTGGTTGGTGGTGGTGAACTAACTCAATGGAGCCATTGCCTCTAGACCTTGCACCCGCGGCGTCCCATTTCGAAGATCGGCGTGCAATTTGTGCAGGCAATCGTGGGATCATTCTGCTGATTCTGTTACTCAAGATCCCTTTGCAAGAGATGCGTTTGCTTCCTCCTGGAAGAAGCGTAGGAATTGCAGCCAGGAAGACTGCGTTTCATGGTCCTTTCAAGATGTGACCCGGCTTATGCAAGACAATCAAGGGTTGGAAACTATCCGTTGTGAAGAAACAACAGCCACTGGTGCCCCTTTGCACACCCATGGTTGGCAGATGCTACTGCATAATTTCAAAATGATTGAGCAAACGCCGCACAGGACGTTGGGAACTCACTCATTCCACGGTTACTGGACACCTATTATCATTAGGGACCACCATTACCAGTTGACTACCAGAACTAGATCCTTGGATGCGTAGATTATCATTATCTCGGTTCTTCTCGACTGGTTGTTGATCCGTGCCCTGTACTTTCCCCGTTTTTGCTCGCAACATTTTCATATCATAGTCCTGGTTGGGACAATATCAGGGACTGTGAGGTCGAAACAGCAGGACCCCTTCAAGAACCAAAGTTCATATGATGTGTTCCTAAGCCCGGGCAAGAAGCTGTATAGGTCAATGCCGTGCTACTCTTGTGAACATCTAGTGGCTTTATCCAAATGTTTTCGTTGCAGATGATCTAAGGTAGTGGGCCTCCACCACTGAAGATAATCTGATCTCCATATGTTCTTAAGTGTGTTGCACCTGCGGCGCTGCTCTACCTCACGCCCCGCTTGATTTTGGTGATCATGAATCCACAATGTGATGCACATTGTTGACGTAAATGGTAATTTTCCCAATATATGTCCATGATGAGATTTTTTTGCAGCGTCAATGAATCAGGTAAACCAACAAGTTAATACATTTTTTTGATAATACCATAATTGTTTGGGTTTAATCAATTAAATTTGATATGCCAAATTAATTGGTCTACGTGACTCTTCCACCTTGACAAACCTTGTGTGGCTGCAAAATCTGGCTACATCTTCCCACTTTTCCAGCATTGTTTCCCATATCTTCTCAGATTTTCTGCGGTTTTCCCCCATGTTTCCTATCTTCATAGAATTGGATGATGGGAAAATTTACAGGAAAACCCTATATTTGATGGTAAAAACCATGGTTTCCTGTAGATGTTCCCTGAAACCAATCCAATGATATCTCTTCCCAGATTTTCACGCCAGTTTTGCCACATTTTGTCCACGCCTGCGCCCCGCACAGACTGTGGCGCCTTGGCACCATCCGTGCGCCTTGAGATGAGACCACGGCTGAAGCGCACGACAGGTCGGAACCGAGGGATCTGCAACGGTGCAACTGGAACGTTGATGACAATGGCCCATTTATACCATCTGGTTATGTCAAAATAGCTATTGAACATGGCCATTTATAGTTGATTTTCCCACTGAAAATGGGGATTTTCCATGGCTATGTTAGTTTATCAGAGGGTAGATGATTTATATACCTATGGCCTATGAAAAATATCAATAAATGATGATAAATGGTGATGTTCCATGATGATAACTAATTATGATACATACAATATGATTAATACGGATTCATTGATAAATGGTGATGTTCCATGATTATTTATAGTGATTTACCTATGATACATATAAATTATGTTTTTTTTCCATAAGAAACTATTTTTTTCATGACCAGGGGGTAAGGTTATGAATGTGTATAACATGCTAGAACACCATGGTGAGAACTCCCATGCAGTTGGGATGATATTCGCCACCCCCCAAATACTGCGGTTAGATGACCACTGGTCCCATGGGGACGCCTTGCCTCGAAGGTGGTATCTTTGGTGAAGCGTTGCCGGCGCCACAAACAGCAGGGGGAACCCAGAGGGTTTCGCTGGGAAAATCATCGAAGCGGTGGATTTTTCATATGCGATATAACTATTGTAAGTGAACACAACTCCAATTGTACTGGGGTTTATGGTATAGATATATCATGATATATCAGTATTATCCAAGTATGTAATGGGGTTATAAGCCAAGAAACATAACTGGGGGGTATACTAGGATGTCATTAGCTGTTTATATACCAGGGATAAAATTAGATAAAATATGTTTATGGGATGATATAATACATTATAATACTTATAATCACCAGCCACCCATCAAGGCGATATAATGTCATTTCAAATGTGGATATAATAAAGGACATCACAGGATATATAGCCAGGAATATGATATTTGGTGATTGGTGTCAGAAAAATGAGAATATCCCAAACAATGAAATTTAAATTGGTGAACTTATGATATTCGGGAGGTCTTCAATGTGACCATTTGCAGTTACGAACAGAATGAATATGACAGTGGTTAGCTAAACCATGGTTCGTGGGGTATTTACTCATAGGGATTCTTAACCATCCCTAAAAAGTGAACCAGCCGAGTCACTATGTTTTTTTTGTTGCGGGGAGTGGCTGAATCCCTGTGATATACCAAAGTAGCTGCCATCGACTCAAACAGGGAGAAGCAGGTTGTAGCATCACTGCAACAGATCGAGCAACAACACGGAATGACATGTTTCCTGGACATAATATTATATATATATATATGTTACATATGCCTGGACACATTTAAGTTTAAGTATTATAGCACAATATCATTTTTTCATGAATTTGAACATTAGTGTAATATATAAGAGCTGCATCCAATTTTAGCGTGTTCTTTATGTGCTCAGGCCTTTGCTGTTTAACGCGTTGCCTGACATTTGCTAGTCATATACATGTGAAGCTCAATCCTTGCAGATCCATTTGTTGACGCAAAAGGATTCCAAAAAGGGTTCAATACAATGACAGTAATTTGATTATGTACATCAATGTACATCATATGGTTATAGGTTAGCATAGATCCATAGGTTACCTCAAAATATATGGTTTGTTTGAAAATAGGCTACCCCACAATCCAATGGTTTATCATCATGGTCCTTAATTATTAGAATTATCATGTGGGCTAGACATCATTTTTAGACACATCCTAATATAGAAAAATATAGAGTTTGCAGAGTTTATCCCCTCATCACTTGGACAGAAAAAAAAAACGGTTGTCTTCTTGGTTCACCACTGGTGAAGCGTCCACGGCCATATGTTTGTGGTTGAACCAGCTAATCCCAACCGGCTTGACCTGGACTATGTTGGTCATATTCAGTCGATTTTTGCCATGTAGATTTTACCCAAATTTGACCTGGACTCACATGTAATACCAGGATACTGAAAAACGGTTAGAATTCTTGATAGTTCTTGGCTAGTTCTGAAGAGAACCACAGTTGCAGTTGCAGTAGGTGCCTCCAAGATTGGTGTTTGTTGGTTTATTTAGCAGTCGGATTTATAATGGATCCTGGATCTACATTTGGGTGAACATAGCCCAACAAAGATAACTGCAGGGGGGCCGCGTTGTAAGTCAAAGATGTGGAGCGGTACTTACAGTAGCAGGTCTTTTGTGTTCCTTTATTTGCGGGCCTGGTGAGCCTCCCAGAGGTGTCGTTTGTCAATAATGTAGGCAATCCAACAATCAAGAACCTTGTGAAGGAATGCCCGCAGCCAAGCTTACGGAGCAAGCACCACCGATTCCTATCTTCCAGCAGAAAGGACAACCACTGAGCCAGGCCCTGGAGAGGTTTCAAGCCCGGTGAGAAGGGTAACCCAGTTGGGTCTTGTGAAGCACAGGAAATCTTTTGGGTCCAGATCAGCCACGGAGTATTGTTTACGTGTGCTGCTCAAAACCACCAAGTTCATGACCGACTTTGCATCGCGAAGAACTTCATCAGTGCTGAACCTTTGTTTTGACTGCGCTGTGGTGTCTTCGGAACACGTGCTGTCCATTGTTCTCAGAATTGAAGGTCACCAATTTGCCGCACCAACTCAGCTCTTGCCACTCGTGGCCAGCCACTCGTGGCCAAACTTTGCTTTGTTTGAGGGAATGGCTTGATGGAAAGATCCCAGAATACACAAACTTATAGTATCTTATAGTTAATTATACCACCCTCTTGTGGTGATATTGGGGATTAATAGCAAAGAGTGGTGGAACACTCGGTGTTTTTCCATCTTTCACCTTTGTTTCTTGAACCAACGTCCATCCCTTGTAATTCTGGTGAAGCAAATGGATCCACCATCACCCATGTTACATCTTTTTTAATGTTTAAACATGTTTAAACCATAAAAAAGGTGGTTTATTATTGCCTTCCTAACATTATCTATTATTACATCACTAGTATAAATCCCCAATAATTGGATATTGATACTGGGCCAGCCTCCCAGACTCCCAGTCCGCCAAGGCGACGCCGGCCACGACCACGTCGGGGTCACCACACATGGGCCGGCGCCTGTCGACTCGAAAGGCGTGACCACATTGGCTGATTGACAGTGCGCGAATTAGATGGCAATTATATACTGAAATAATCTGCAGTATCTTGCAGTTGAACCAGGATGGTAAAAATCCATGTAAATCCGTAAGCTATCTCCAGTCCATTGTGGACTATAGCGGTAAAACATCAACATCGGTCAACCTTGATTGGGAAGCTGGTTCCCTTACGATGTACCCTCCCCGAACTCCCATTTGTAGGATGTACTTGGAGATCCCTGATCCCAGGAATCGTTCAACTTTTCTAGTCAATAAGTTTGCTAATTACAGTTTATCCATGTTTATCCCGTGTGCAAATGGGTTGTAATCCGACGAACATTAACATACATTAACCACTTCAAAGATGTTGAGCCTCCACTAGACTAGGCTCACTGTAGCAAGGGGCGCCCGCGGCCGGTCTCTGGTTCAACGACTATCCCTGTTCTTTGGTTCAACGACTATTATCCCGATCCCTGTTGAGTAAGGTCCTTGGCTTCGGAAATTGGGATGATGTCGGCTATTAAAGGGTTTCTAAAGGGACACCTTCGAAAAACTTCAGGAAACATCAAGAACATATATATCTAAATTATATATGTGTGTTTCTAAAATTCGATGAAGATCAGTGGAAGTTCTTCATGTGTTGCCTTCAGAATTTAACATGAAGCAATGTAACAATGCAGAAGTTCGGCTCAACCGGATCGCATACGCCACGCAATGTGCCAGATCAACAGTGCTGCAAAGCTCTCCACAAACAGCCTCAAGGTGGACAACTGAAAGTGGGGCGATACCATGTGATACCCTTTGGTAATGTTGATTCATGCGACCCCAGTGGAATGGTGGTTAGTATAAGGTAACTATCCCAAAATAGATCTATTTCTTAGCAAAATATCATCATTTACTCCGAAAAATGTTGGATTTCGATGGATTTGGATGGATTTTGGCTTCGCCATGATTTCTTTTATAGCCCCTGGTAATTTGACAGTCTGCGAACAGGACAATCAGCAGTTGAAAACAGCAAATCATGGCAGCTATGTTAGTTCACTGGAGGATATTATTATAAACATCACATTTGTTCAATGGTTATTTTCCTGTTCAAACAGGTTTTTAAACAATGAATAACACCTGGGGTTGTTGGTCATTTTCAGGAAGTACCAAAGATAAGTAGCGGATGATTACCGGATAAGTAGGGAAAGTCCATAACTCGGAGGAGGTTATGACCATGCCCCCTGTGAGCAACGCTACGCATTTGCCGAGCACATCATGCAAAAACGCCAAAGTTAAGTGAAACAAGGGACATGCCGCTGATCACTCACAAGGTTTCCCCATTGAAATATGACCGCTGTTGGATGGAATTGGGGGTCGCCCACTGTAGAGCCCCGCAATTGGGTACAGTATCTATAAGAACGTTAAAAAAAAAATCACAATGAAAAACATTAAAATTAGAGTATTTATTTTATGTTTCTATCTTGTTGCTGGGGGTACTATAGCATACTATAGCCACATTATTCATTATGTTCAAGATGAACCTTCAAAGAAAACAAAAAAAAACAACTATGACATTTCATGATTTCCTGGCGCTGAGAGACCACAGCAGGATCCAACGGAGCCTTCGAACATGCGCAGCTTCCAGATCTTCATGATTTCGTCGTCGCTCAGCGCTACAGATCTGGGGCGATTTTGGCGGCCTGGCCGAGGTCCCTGCATTGGGGGCACCAGTTCTACTTAAGTACATCAACTACAATTATGATCAATTAAGTGTATATAGATAGAGTAAAGATAGAGTAAATATATATATATATATACATACATATATATATACACATATATATATATATATATATTATTGTGCATGTTGCATTCGGTTCACAAGAGATCATTATTGGGAATTGCGGCAATCTTATGTTTCTTTCTGGATCGAACTGTGGCACTGAAGAGGACTTGCTAGTGACTAGCCCGGATGAAAACTGCCCCGTTTTCAAGGCCAATAAGGTTTTTAGAGGGTGGTTCTCTGAAGGCCCGAATTGAGAAATTAGTCATCATATGTCATCATTGATAAGGAAAGGGCAAAGAACAAGAAAGGAAGAAAAGGAAATAACATGAAATAACATGAAATAACAACATGCCTTATTTGGATCCATGCGGGCTTGGATGGCTTTATTGATTGGGGGTACGGTACGGTACAGCTACTTATTTTTAAAGGGGACACCACCCATGAGGGAATTTGTGCTTCCGAAGCCATCATTTTTTAGTGCGCCTTGGGGCCTTGTTTTTTCCCTACAATATGTGTATTCTGGCTAAATCTGCTGCCAGGTGTGCTTTGCAGAGGGTACAGCTGGATTTCCGAGTATAACACTAAACCACATCAAACCACTAGAGTTGTCAACTGAGTCAACTATAACTTAACATGGACTGCCATCACACTTAACCAAGTCAACTGTTGTATACTGCTGTATATTGTCAACATTTGTCAACTATGACAATTTTTTAGTTCTGCCATGATATCCGCAGAGTTGGCATCATTCCCATCGTCCAGTCGTGCCAGTCGTCCCAGGTTAAGCAGCTGTCGGGAGCTGCTGCCAGTGACTTTGCAGCACTGCTCCGTGGTGAACTTCGTCGCTCGGTGAGAGAAGGGGGGCGGTGATGTACCCGTTGGATGATTCATGGCTGGACGTTGCTGGTTTTCTCTTTTTTTTAGCCCCGAAAAGATGGTATTCCCGGTTATACTTTGGTTTACACATGTACATATTTACCCAACTGCAGACACATTCTCCCTAAACCTCACTTTTGCTGTAGTTGTATCATCATTAGCACGATGTTTCATGGTTGATAGATCCAATGTTACCTTATTTTGTAGCTGAACACACCAAAAAAAAAGCAAAAACCGCCTTTTTGGATGGCTTAAACATTGCTTAAACCATGGCGAAACCTACCCTTGAGGGCCGCATGCCGCATGCTGAGGCCCTAGACTTGGAGGCCTTGACGCAAGTTTTCCAGGACGTGCTCCTGAAAAGCCAGGCGGACTGGAGAACTGCTGGAGATTGTGTGTTTGAACATGGGGTCCTCATCGTTAGTTTACTAGGTCAATCTTGGCTGGATAGAAAATTATAGAAACACTGTAATCCTTTAGCCTTTTGGTATCAATGGGACTATCTACGTTCACCAGCTAAGAGTTTTTTTTTGCAGGGTATTTAAGATTGTCCGTGTTTATGTGAGTTTGATAGGGAACATGATCATCAAATGATGATGAACTAGGGTTTTTCCATGATGATTTTAAATGAGAAAATGTTGATAAACATCAACATTGGTTTTTCTTTCCAGATAGGCCCACTAATAAACCACCCCGAATATCACCATAAATGAGTTTCAACAATTACGACCCAAATGATAGGTTTATGTTTGGGTTTACCACATTTCTTGTTGTCTCAAGTGACTCAAGTGCTTTCCAGCTAGTTGCTTTGTTTGAACGTCTATCATTATTGTCCAGCTATTTTTTGACATGTATCAAAACAAGCAGCGTTGTTCAGCTAGAAATGTTTAGTTTGGATAGTACTTTCGATGGTCGAACAGAAATGCATATATTGTGTCTATATTATACATTTCATCTACATTAATTTACATACATGTGAAACCTCCAAACCTAAGGGATTTCATCATCAAAGAATATCAAGCATCTACCAGTGATTTTGATGTGTGGGCTACCCGTCCAGAAGCACCTGGCAACGGAACATCAACACTTGAACGCATGACAACGGTTTACTCCAATAAGACGAAACCATACGCATGTGTCGCATGGGTCAGTAACTAGGTCAAGCTTGGATGGATAGAAACTAAGCCTTTAGTCTTTTGGTATCAATGGGATTATCTACGTTCACCAGCTAAGAGTTTTTTTTTTGGCAGGGTATCTAAGATTGGCCATGGTAAGTGGGAAGTAGTTTTAACAACATACAGTATTTTAGGCATCAAAATAACTGATACCCTAGTCGATATTTGGGGCATACCAAACTCGTATATCACACCACACTGCCACAGAAAACGGGGCAAATGTCACCAAACATGCGAGTTTATTGCGACCCACTTTACAGTTTTTCAATATTCTGGTGTTTACCAGTCATTAACATTGATACTGGACTACCCAAAGAAGTGGGCCAAACCCCTACTGAGTCAATCAAAATTGATTGTCTCGGGCTTGAAATTGTGCAATTTAATTTGCTGGTTCAGAAACCTTGATGGATTCAGTGTTGGGTTTGACCAATGCGGGGTTAACATGATTTGGCGTACAGCCCGCGAGATACCAAAAAGAATACGACCGCTGGACAAGTCCCATGTCGCTGGTGGAAGATGGAGCTCGTTTGGCAGGGCCAAGGTTTTTTGAAATACGCAGAATGGACAGAGAGCGGCCATTTTTGCAGGATATGCTCGGCATTTTTGCGGCCTGTCTCATGGATTTCGGTGTATTTTGGCTGGAGGAATCATCACAGTATATCAATCCAATGACGGATACTTGGTACACATCGGATATCAAATAAGGCAGGGCCTTGGCTTGAGCATGTTTGAGCATTAAAAGTGAAAGTTCAAGCACTAAAAATGTCTAAACAGAGGATAGGTGTTGGCTAAAGGTGGAGTAAGATTGTATGTATATGGGTACAGGAACACACAGATAGATAGTACTGTAATTGTCTTCTTTTGAAATATTATTAAGATGCTATTTTGTGGATGATGCTGATCTCAGAACTTCTCAGCAGCAAGATATGGGGTAGAGGAGGACCCGACAAACTAAAAAAACAACTGCAAATGCAGAGATATCAACAAGAGCACAAACCGACACGAAGGCAAAACACCGACAAACAACTAGGATGGAATGACAGCACAGAAACATGTAACAAACAACGATGGATATAGACACAATATCACAATGAATGAGGATAGAAACGCTTGTAATGGGGTTCAAAAACAACAGAACCAAAAGACATTGGAGAGGGCGGTTGCTTCCAACCTACAACAGTACGGATAGAATGTTGTTTGTTGAGTAACATGTCGATGACGTTTGTAGGATTCACACACTGCGCAGTGTGTGTGTGTGGTTTAGATATCCTGGGTTTTGCTTAATACAAAAATGGTTTGGGCGTGGCAATTCAGATTGAGAATTTGATGAGTTGTTAGCTGAACATTACAGTTTTTTTTACTGACCTGAATTATAAACCGTAGAGAAAATCTGAAGTGGCATGGATGTTATTGGAGTTCGATGTTTGTTCCTATGATTATTTGGATTGGTTCCGTTGGTTCCCATTGGTTCCCTTTATGGCGCCAGCCGACTGTCAGGTACCTGCTTTTGAGCAAGAGTTGGGGTCCCAGTTGAGACCCCGGGTATCTCATAGGTCCAGGGCGGTTTTCCTCGTTTCAAGAACCTTTCAAGAGAATCGTAATTGAATGGGGATTGTACCAGTTACAAGTGATAATCAGACTAAGTCTGAAGAAGTTAGCATCTATAATTTATATAGGGATTATATATATATATGATTATATAGGATTATAGGGATCTACTTGACAGAGGATGGTTTGTTGGTGGTTTGTTGATGGGTTGTTTGTTTGGTATGCTACCAGGGGGGATGATCATCATGAGCTGGGATTTTTTCACATCGGGCATTAGGTCTAGGACAAGGGGACGTTCACAAGCAACGAAAGGAACTATGATGAATTATACTATATAAGACTATATATATATGGATATATATATATATATAGTAAAAACAATCAGGTAATGAAGTAAGACCCATGAGTTGTTCCGATGTCATAGATTGCATTTGTTTCAATCAATGATTCAACTTCAACATTAAACAATTCATTCAAATTATGCAATTCCACTGGCCTTTTTCAATTTCTTTCAACCCGGGTATTCTCCCAAATTTTCCTTCAGCTCATACAACACAGGTTTCTTTTTCCATGACATGGGGATTGGCCACGGCGGCACCAGGTTCATAAGACTCTACACCTTGCAGATGGATGACAGCGCTCTACAGAAGGCAGAGGCAGGGCCGGAGTTCAACAGTTCTGGACGTCCAGAAATCCACTGAACATGTTTGAACTGTTGGTATGTTTGGGTACATGTTTGGTATGATCTGCGGTATGTTTGCGGTACATCTTCTGCGGCTTTTCCAATTAATGCTTATTGTCGACCTCACAGGGATCCCACCATACAAAAAACCATATACTATGACAGTTCCTATGATGATTTATTGGAGATTATCCGATGAATTAGATTAATTATATTAATATTAATTGTACTTGACAGTTACTACAATGGACTTCCAGCCACAGAACCTTTCTCCGATAGAAGTCCGGAGGGTGGAGCCTCAAGTTTGCAAATACTGGTGAGTAATCACCATATGGTCACCATATATCTCACACGTATCGGAGTCGCAGCGACAGCTGGAAACCAAAAAATGGCCATGTTTGGTACTGGTGACTGCGTTTGAAATGGCTGCAAATGCACGTATTCGCAGGTCATTTCGGTCCAACGGAAAGTGATTCCAACCTAGATAATCCCTTCCTTATATTAAACAACACGCAGAAACCGTGGTTAGGTGATTTATGCATATGTGGGACCATAGAATGAGGGTGTTTGATATTGTAGTGAGTGGCTGTTGTTGGTTTCAAGACGATTAAACCATATCAAACCACCGTTTTGGATTTCGGTTGGGGATGAAAAAGGTGAAACAAATCCCATGTTACTGTAAGAATGAAATCGGGGGTTAATAAGGTTTCATAATTTGGTTGAACCTCGCCGCTGTTCATTTGGTTTCAGGACAGGCTCCTGCAGTTTCTGGACGACCATCGCGGGCCAGCTGGGATCTGTGGGTTCCATAGTCATGGGGGGTACCCCAGTAGCTGGATGTGTTTTTTTCATGGAACATCCGATCAAATGGATGATTTCGGGGTCCCCATGTTAGGAAACCTCCATAGAAAAGAACATCTTAGAACAGTGGTGTTTGTTTTACATATTTCTGGATTTTTTGGGGTTGCTATATATATAGATATATATATATATATAGCTATATATATATATATCATAAAGGATACCAAAGCAATCTTCAGTAACCCCTTAAAATGACTAGAGGCCAAGTGAATTACAATCCTTTAGGTACCATTAGAGTGGAGGTGCTAAAGGCCACATCTTCGGCCATGTGTTTTTCTGGTTGATTCCACCTATGGGAATTCTGATGCCAAAAGGGCTACCCCGAATCATATACCCCCAAATCAAAGCTCACCAGCGGGCCCCCTTATTTTAAGAAGTATCTATATATATATGATTATATATGATATTATATATATATATTATTGTCATACGCCTGTAAATCATGAACATGGATTGCATGGACGAGATATCCCTATTTACCCGATGTCACGATATCGTGGACACAATCCAGCACCAGTACTTGAACATCCACCATTTATGGATTCATAGATGATTTCCCCAGCTAGAAATTTCTTTTATGTTCGGGAGATTTTCCATTGGCATGGTTGATTGCTAGAGGCTAATCTGCGCAGGATATCCTGCACCAGTTGGTGGTTTATACCATGATAATCCCGTCATTTACAGTGTTACATGGTAGGTACCCAATTATTATCCCTTTCATATCCCATTCATATCCCAATATTTCCCAATATTTTTTCGATTTTTAATCCCAAGAATGACCAACTGGTGCAGGAAAAATCCCACTAAATCCCATGAAATCCCTATTGTTTTGTGATTTTGATGCTTGAATTCCATTGAAATCCCTATTGTTTCATGACACCAGAGGCGTTTTAACCGGTACTCGCAGGGCCTCCATCTTGGAGGGTGAGGACACCGTTCTGGTTTTGAGCCTCTACCAGGAAGCGCAGAAGCAAAGCGAGGCGGGCCGAACCACCCCTCAGTTCAATGGACATTTCCTGAATATAAGGACCTTTACCAGTTATAAGTGGTTATAACTGGTTATTTCTATGGGATTTTACATTCCACAAATGGGGTTATCAGTACTTATAACTGGTAAAGGGCCACAATTGTGAATATACCCTTGACAAACAATGACGATCATCATTTTCCTAGTTCGATGGACATTTCAGGATCCAAAAATCGAGGTACTGTACCATACTTCAGGCCATCAATATGGTGGGGACTTAGACAGTACATAGGCCTTACCCTCTGGTAAACTAACATAGCTATGGAAAATCACCATCTTTAATAGGTAAATCAACTATAAATGGGCCATGTTCAATAGCTTTTTGATGCTTTTTGTTTGTTTACCAGAGGGTACGTGACTCATGGTAGGTACCTCCAATTTAGGCCCCTGAAATGCCCATGAATCATTCAACGATGAGAAAAAACAATGGCGATGGGTAGTTTAATCCTTTGGTTTCTTGCTGTAAATGGAAAATCACCAAACAACCAGCAAACAATGACATTTTTTTTGTGGACGATCAAAGATTGACCATGACATTAGTCATTCCACGGGGAAAAAATAATATTATAGAATGGGAGATGTAACTCATATTAATAGTTGATGTTTTTGTTGGGAGTATGTCTTAAAAACAATTAGTATACCCCTCCAGTCGGGCAGATTTAATGGGCAACACTCGATCATTAGCCATGAAATTTAGGGTAACCACCTGTTTAGACAAACACAGACTATGATCATTATATAACATTATATACATATGCAACAAATGCAATAGTGAGGGTAACCACTCCAAAATGGCGCAACTTTTCCGGCTGTTAAATTCTTATGATTTATCCGAAACAGCAGTATGATACTTGAACAACATTTTGTTGTTCCACTTTTATAAAGCCACCAATGCATGGTGGTATGAACAATCAAACTGGACACAACTGGCTTGGTGTGGGATGTTTCTAGATGTTGCGATTTGTTTGTTCTTTTTAGGGATCTAAAGCTACTCAGTGGTTTTAGTGCTGGCCATGTATCATAAGGTCTTCCTCGCATTCTTCCATGTGGTCCACTCATTTGCTCTAGCCTCCTGCAATCAAAGGTGGCAATTGAAAATCACCATGCAACATGCTCATCTACATGGGAATATCATCTAAACATGGGGGACATTGATTGCCATGTTTGATTACCAAAGAGTAACTCTATACCATTCTTATCGTGTAATCACAGTACACATCAATGAGTAAATACATGTCGCTAGTTTGTATACTTGCTACTCACATGACTTACAAGCATAGCATTTAAACCATACAATTTACCTTCCAACTGGGTTCCAGTATAGATAGCATCTAGGTGTATGTGTTTGGAGTGTGAATGTGGGTTGGGGGGACTTAGACCTTAGATACGCTCTTTGATTATATGCTGGTATATACATACGCAAGATGCACATATTGTGTGTTTTAAAGACAGGACTAGTTATACCCAGAATTTCACTTCAGATTCACGACTTGCGAGTCAGCAAGTTTTCACGAGGCTTTCCACAGCAAGTTCCGGAAAGATTTGGAGGCTGTAGCGGCTATGGTGGGCAAATGACTAAATGGAAGCGTAAATCGTTGAAGAACTGGCTCCTTCAAGCAGAGGGGATCTTAGGTGTTTTAAAACCTTGAATTTGGCGAAAGATTGGTGAAGGAACTGCTGGGAATATGTCTTCATGAATAATATCCCAATGATACCGACATATGCCAATTCTATGTTAGAACCCCAAGATTTGAGACCAACAAATGATTTCTGAGCGTGACTGCTAGTGTAACTATCCTTAGGTGTGTTCTTCTTTGTTAACCCACTTCGTTTCATCAGAATCTAGTCACATCACCCCTGTTGTATACAATATGGGGTGCCCCAGTCCAGTGCCCCAGTGATGTGTGTTAGATGGTAAACCCCATGAATACCTTAGTTGTAAGTAAGTATCACAAACCATAGTTCTTAGAGTTATAAAACAACTTAGCTATCGTTTTGAGGGGCCACTGTGTATTAATCATCAATCCTACACTCATTATATAATGCTATCACGATATTATATAGTATTATATTTATCTAAGGGCTGCCGCCCCTGCCGCCGACCCCGGGCCTATTTTTGCTAGCTGATATTTCAGAGCGAGTGGGTTTTGAATCTGGACCTGTTTGCCACCTCTGCACCCCGCAACTGTTTGCCA
>Ga0126342_10012931_pt1 | contig 14845 bp, 8 predicted proteins | sample Cyp1metagenome_FD_92528 | JGI IMG/M metagenome (GOLD analysis project Ga0126342, IMG submission 92528) | Coral microbial communities from Lord Howe Island, Old Settlement Bay, Australia - Cyphastrea 1 metagenome | ecosystem: Host-associated > Invertebrates > Cnidaria > Coral ... | reverse complement strand
TCAAGGTGCTTCAACCTCTGTAGGTGGAAAATTATTTTGCACCATCATCAAGGTACGGGTGCAAAAATTATTTTGCTATGGCTCTTGTCGGGTGATTTTAACATAAAATTTATGTTAAAAATTAAAATAATTTTAAAAAAATATTTTGGAACCAACCCCCACCTCAAAATAATTTCCTAAGGTAGGACGCATCAAAAACCTGTGTGCTGTGCCAAGGTTCCAGCTCGTCTTCCAAGCTCAGATTGGCATCGTAAGGCAGGCCGTAGCAGTGCTTCAGCAACGAGCGCACCACGTTCTCGCTACATGGCAGCGTAATCTCACCCAAGGCACCTGTGCCACAGGGCCACGGTGCCACGTGATGCTGCCATGATGGCCCCATCGTTGGGTTGAACCATCCCCGAGGTTAGAGATTTCCTCTAAAACCCATGGCTACATATGTATATAAATACCCCAAGCAAAAATGAAACCACGAACTAGTTGTGTGAGGTGCGCACAAACCCAATAAGGAATCTGGTTGACGATGTGGACTGGGAGCTTGGATGCTGTAGAGAATCCGGCAAGTTCTTGTGTTCAAGTCTCGAAGCTGTTCAAAAGTAATTTTGGGTTGTGAACAGCGACTGTCCGATTCAAAAGGCAACGGCAACAGGACAAAAGAAACCTGAGTTCGTTCACCACGGTACCTACCATACCACAGATCTGCATCAGGACCAGCATCAGAATCAGAATCAGCATCATGACCATTGTTATCGTCGTCATCATCATCGTCGTCATCACCATCATCACGATCATGACCATCGTTAATTATCGTCATCATCATGATCATGACCATCGTTATGGTCGTCGTCATCATCATCACCATCACCATCATCATCATCACCATCACCATCACCATCACCACCAGCATCATCATCATCATCATCGCCGTCGCCGTCGCCGTCGCCAACATCAACAAAATCACCATCACGATCATCAGAATCATCATCATGATCATCATCAAAACAATGGAACTTTGTGTAAGTGGAGGCGGTTCCCGCTTCGAAACACCACTTTGTGTTTTGCTGTCTTCCGACTTCTGGGAAAAACTATCATGTTTATCCTCCGTGATTTGGACCCCGTTTTGTTTACAAACGATTTGTGGTGAGCAAACCATGTTGGATAGCAGCAATCAATCATCGCACATTTAAGGATCAACTACAAGCGCCTCCCAGGATCGTTTCATACTTCCCAAACTTCCGCCACCGCCTTGTGTAGTACTACTGGTAGGTTTAAAATGGACTCCTAGCCCACTAACTTGCCATAAACTCAATGGCAAATCTCAACTTTGAATGATTTCTTCATGGAAGTTTAGGGGAAACCTTTTACATCATCCCATTGATAGGTGTCCCTGCGGTATGACCAAAGGCAAAAAACCCTCCAATTTGAATGGTTCATTATTATGATTCCACAAACAATGTTCCCAAATTTTGCCAATAATTCCATCCATTTTGTCATCCTCATTTTAAATCTCTAGAGTCTAGAGAATGAGAGATCAATATGAATCAATCCTCCAGGAAGGCCCGCCTGGCCTAGCTAAGTTAGTTTATTTCTGTATGTCAGCTAGGGCTCCATGCTAGATATATCTTGAGCCTCTCAGGGATCTATAGGTTGTGAACTACCCTCTGGTAACTTAACAAAACTAAAGGAAAACACCCTGTTTTATAGCTAAATCAGCGAACTACATGGGCCATGATTTTCCATGTCAGTTTTCATTGAACAACCAACAAACATCAAAGATCTGGCCAAGTTGGCGCAACCGCTCCCGGCGCCTTCCTTCATGGGCGAGTTCAGCATGCAGCGGAACACCGGCGACGCGATGCCCAGGACGGCGCGGTGCGCCTTGAGCTCGCCACCGTCATTGCAGCGAACCACGATGTCTGCAAACTCCTGCGGGGACAGCAGTTATAGCCATCAATCATAGGCTGATCATGAATGATAAAAAAAAATGCAAAATATAATGCTAATGCTGGAAGGAAGTTTAGAAGTCAAACTTCCGACAATATGGACAGATGAAAAGGCGGAGGTGGGAAGAGTCAGAGAAGAGAAGAGAGGAAAGAAGATCAGAGAAGAGAAAGAGCCAAGTCAGAAGACAGAAGATGCAGGTGCGCGCAAAGCTAGCAAAGTCGCGAAACACGGCGTTTTTCCAATGATTTGTGGCTCCGGAGAGTCGAAAAGTAGGCTCGCCAAAGCAGCGGGTGCGGAGCCACCTGGGGAGATGAGAGATGAAAAAGTGAACGGCGTTGTGGCGCGAAGCACATTTATTTGAAAGTCAAAATGTGCAAAACAGAGCACTTTTGGAAGTTGAGATGTCGAAAAGTGCACGCCGTTGTGGCGCGAAGCACATTTCCAAGTCAAAATGTTAAAAGCATCACATGCCCGGATCACTTTTGAAGGTTCAGATACGGTTTTGCGTGACAGGTGCAGCACTTCGTATGACCTGGCATCACTTTTGCGTGGCAGGCGCAATACCTCAGACAGATGGAGTGGATAAATCGCAAAACGCATTGGATATTGTTACAAGGCCGCCAGCTCTGCACTGAACTTTCCATTTTTGAAGAACGTCTCGCAGAATTGCTTCGTTTTTTTGACGTTGTCAACTTCGAAAATTGAGGAAGTCTTGCAGAATTGCTTCGTTTTTGATGTTGTCAACTTCGAAAAATGAGGAAGTCTCGCAGACTTGTTTCGCTTTCGTGCCTGCAGGTAGACAGATAGATAGATGGACAACTACAACAGCTGCCACTACACATTACACTACAACTACAAATGTAAATATACAACGCTACATTACGCTACGCTACATTGCACTACACTACACCAATACACTACACTACGCTACACTACACTACACTAATTACACCACAACAACAACAGCAACAACAACAACAACAACACCAGCAACAACAACAACAACAACAACAACAACTACAACAACAACAACAACAACAACTACTACTACTACTACTGTTACTACTACTACTACTACTACTACTACTACTACTACTACTACTACTACTACAGCAACAACAACAGCAACAACAACAACTACTACTACTCCTCCTACTCCTACTCCTACTCCTACTACTACAACTACAATTACAACTACACTGCATTACACAAGACTACGCTACAGCAATTACACTGCAGCACGCTACAAGCGCAACTGCAAATACAAATGCAACTACAACTACTCTGCATTACACAACACTTTGCTACACTAATTACATTACATTACATTACATTACGTTACATTGCTTTGCATTACAATACAGTACAGTACATTACACAACAGCTACAACTGCAACTACAACTGCGACTACAGTGCACTACACTAAACTACACTAATTACACTACACTACGCTACAACTACAACTACATTACACTACTTTACACTAGACTAGACTACACTATACCACACTACAGTAGACGACACTACAGTACACTACACTACACAAATGACACCACACCACAAGTACAACAGCAACTACTTTACACTAATTAAAGTACGTTACAACTACAACTCCACTACACTACACTACAGCTACAACTGCGCTACACCACACTACATCCAGCTGTTGTGGTGGGGTGACCACTGCAACCATTGCAACCACTCCAAAAAACACAACTCCAACCAGCTTTCGGTCCATCCGTGGATTCGCTCTGCCATCCGTGATTCACAACAACCAACCTCTCCTATAGTTGTCCTATTTTTGAAACTTCCGCCACCGCCTTGTGCGTTACTACTGGTATCAATAATAGTAACAATAACAGTGATAATAGGGATTTTACTTTAGTCAATCATTAAAAATCGAGTTGACATAGTTTAATATAGTTTAACTATCAACAGTTGGGATAAGACATGGTTTAACAATCAAAATTCAAGATCTAAAATGAATAAAACATCAAACATTTTTCATGGAGTCTGGGAGGGGTAGGCGGGGCAAGTAGCTCATCATATATGAAGGTTTATTGGGGGCTTCCTGTGTAAGGCTCTTATTAGAAGCTTCATGAGCTCTTATTAGAAGCTTGATAGATGCTTATCAGTTAAGCTCTGAATAAGGCCTGGTAAAGTCTTCAGCCAAGGAGCCCAGGACGAAGGTATGGGAGAGTCTGCGGAGGGGAAGGGCCTGGGGAGGGCCTGGGGAGGGCCTGGGGATGTTGGGGGTTGGGATTTTGGGGGATTTGGGGGAGGCGGGTAGGCAAATTAGGTTAGGAGACAGCCATTCAAGGCTTATCCTTTAAGCCCTGGATAAGCTCTTGATAAGCCGCTAAGCCCTTATCAGTCTTCAACCAACCTTGAGCAAACCTTGAAGAAGGATCTCTTGTTTCATTCAAGGTGGGACCAGGGAGTAAAGACAAGTTTTTCCTTGGCGTTGGGGATATCCAATAAGCCCTTATTGGGCTCTTACATGATAAGCTACCTACCCCTCCCCTTACCCCCCCTCCAGACTCTAGACTCCATTAATTTTGGCTGATGATATCAGTCCATCATTTGTAGGAGTAAATCGGCCAAAAATATGGGAATATAATTGATAAATTATATTATAGGTGGTGGATGATTGTAGGGGCTCCTGACTTCTGATAGGAAGATCATATTGTTGTTAATTGCATTTCCATATTAGGTTACTACAGGATACTTTGGATGTACATGCCAGTTGTTAGACGAATTAAATGTATTCCACATTCAAAAAAACGCATGCACAGCCAAAAATGGATTATACCAGCATATTTAGAGAAACAGTAAGAAGAGAAACACACGCATTGTAAGTTGTACCAAGATACACTAAGTGGATGTAAACTGGGCCATAGGATCATCCCGGAGAGCATAATGGAGCCATGGGGTCATTGAAACATATGGTTAAACAAACGACGAATGAAAAATGATATCATTACGTTAAGACGATATATCAATGTATATCATCATGATCTATCATCTTAACCAAATGTATATCCAAAGTATATCCACAAAACAAAACATACATACGTGTGTGTACACATTATCAAAACATACCCAATATGTATATGCTCGTCTTCTACATCCCCTTCTCGAAGAGTTCAGCTAAGGGCAAATGTATATATATATACATAAGCAAATATGATTATGCATGTATACACTTATGCACATGCATAAATACACATGTTTATACATATACAAATATATATATATATATATATATTACGTATGTACGTACGTACGTACGTACATAGGTAGGTAGGTAATGTAATGTAATGTAATGTAATGTAATGTAATGTATGTATGTCACCAGGATCGCCATCGCCTTGTTTGACCAGAGTCGATCCGCCAGCCTTCCTGGCGCCGTGGAAAGAAATATTTTTACGAAGGTAAATTGGGGTGCAGCAAGCCCCAAACATATAGAAAAAGTGTTGGAAACCTGGAAGTATGCCGTAAATATCATCAAAATACGTCAAAATACTTTGGGCATCTTTTTGAGGTTCACTAGACGTTCAGAACTCAGAGTTTGCTTCGGAAGTGGTTAATTCTTGCATTGTTTTCCCCCCTTAACTATTCATTTCTGGTGAGGTCGCTGTAAGGTCGCCGTACTTTACCTAGACACAAAGCCGCTCCCATTAAAGTCTCCTCAAGGTCACAGGATCTACTGGCTGACTGGGTCGCACCCATAATCTTTCTATAGTATGATAGTGGGGGTCCCATCATTGCCGGTCCCCAACAAAAACACGAACAATGTCTGAGGATGTGTTTAGGTATGATTGGGCGAGGAAACATTTGGATCCATTTCGATCCATATAGGGAGTGAAAACCTTCACCAAGAAATAGGCAGCCCTTCTTGACAGCCAGGTTTCTTAAAGGCGGTTGACATTACAACGACTTTAGCGCTTCTTTGGCCGGCATCCAAACTAGAGAGTTTGCACTGCGGATTTCCGTCTTAAATCCGCCCGAGGTACCCCGCTTTAGTATTGGATCTCTTCATTTTGGTGGCTCTTATGGAGGCTATTTAACAAGGCAATGGGATTATATAAGACACATCTACTGTATCTAGTCACTTGCTAGCCGAATCTCAAACGATCTCAAAAAAAAAGATTTAAACTCATATGTCCAATAATTGCCCAATATTCAACAACTTTCCAAAATTAGCCAATCAAAGAAAAAACAAGCAAACGTATGCAAACGTGCCTTCATCTTCCCGTCGTCGCTTCAAACGTTTGGTCAGAACCTGGCGTTTTGAAAAGCTGGTCGCTGCCCCAGCGAATCCCATCTGGCAATAGGTCTCTCTCTGATTTGCTTAATTTACCCACTAAAAAATGGGTGGCTTTCCACAGCTATGTTAATTGCCGGAGGGTAACCCACAGGCGCCTCAATCATCCGAATCCAAGCATCTGGGGAAAGCTGTCTGATATAGCAACCCCTAATGATATCAAGAAAAATAGAACCTACAGTAATTACTACAATACTCTAAGTAACTTCCCTGCATCTTCTTGGGGGATACAGCAATTATAACAGCACACTAGTGATAGAAAAGTAGAAAGCCTGGCAGTATCAAATAACTATCCTCCAAGAATCATCCATGACATCCTGGAAAATGTGTTGTATCTTTTTGGGACACCTCAGTGTCTCAAGAGATCCTAAAAGCAAGCCACATGTTCGCAAAGCCTGAAAACAGAGAAAATCCCTGTCTATCTAACTTTAATTTAATGTGATCATGATGCTGGAAAAGCTGTTCTACTTGTTTATCTGGGTGCCCCAACAAGCTATGTTGTCAAATCACTACAGACTATAATCCGACCTAATCTAGTCTCTAATCACTATAATCCAATCGCCAATAATCATAGTAATGTTAGTATCAAAACGAACAACCTATTATCCAATATTCCCATTATGGTCCCATAGTAGTCCGATGACATCAGCATTTCTCTCTCTCTCTCTCTCACTCATTTGGTAAAGCCAATGACAAACCACCCCTGTAACCAACCACTGACGACAAAAGGGTGTCATTTTACATCATCCCAAATAGGGATATACCCAAGAGTAAACCCTACTCGTGGATGGCTTATTCTTGGGTTCACCAGTAATAACTATGTAATAATAAACCAAACATTTTACTGTAATATTAGGATAATACACCAAAAAGACATGCAACCTTAATCCCAGAATGGCTGGTTGTTGGTTCTAACCCATCAAAATAGTTGATCAATTCAACCAATCATCCCAAGTATGGTTGAAAACAATGCACAAGATCTTGTAACCGACAACCAAATAGTCTAACAATCAATCCAACATATTTTGGATACCCTCTTAGACTCTTTGAATTCCAAAAATAACGGCTTTCCCATTGAAAAATCATCGACAAACTGCAGATCCAGGATATCAGGTTGATTTTCCTATTAAAATCTCCATTTATTGTGGATTGTCCTCTAGTCTTCCATGATTTTCCCATCAAATACACATCCGTCAACTAATTAATGTTTATATAATCCCTAATCCATAATCATCATCCTAGTTAATCCCAGTGAATCCCATTTTTTTTCCCTTCTTATGATCCATTTGTTCATAATTAGCTAATGATCAAGAAACATTATAACATGTTATAACTGATGATAAGATTAGACATAAATCAACACTATTTTATCCCCTGCAGGAACAAACCTTTTGACATTCAAACACAATGAACATCTGAAAAAAACACTCCCAAAATCCATAGTCTTGGTGTGTTCCATTAATACTCCCAGTGAATCAGTCAATCCATGGTCTCATTAACTATATAACCACCCACCGCATCACCATCGCCTTGATGCACTGCAGCCGCACGTTCCGGCCACCGCAGGCCGCCCGCTTCACACAGAGCTTGGCGCGACTGGTGCGCGGTGGAAGAAGCCTGGGAGCCGCCGATCACGTTGTGTTTTTTTGTGGTGAAGAAATGATGGATTTATGATTTATGGATTGTACCACATGTTTCATTAGAAATGTTCATTTCAGGAGATCATTATTAATCCATAGTGGATTTATGGTGCAAATACGGTTGAATTTACAGGTTTCTAGTTGATCTATATGGATTTATGGGGACAGTATGCTGAATTGACGGATTTAGATATTGATGGTTGCTTTAGACACTTCAACAAGGGGCCAATTGAACAGTGGCCTTGGCTCTATTATTGTTGCTTTAACCTAAGAGTTTTCTCAGTCAACGCCGTCAACAGCCCTGTTTCTTTGGTTGAGCCCTTCATCAGCCCATTTGGAGGATCATCCTACTTAGTACTTGGTCCTACTTGGTCAGCAAGCCTCGTTCATAATTGCCTCATGTTTCGGGTTATCCTATATAAAACTGGGTCCCCCACTGAAAAAGTACATGTGTAATCTTAATCATTGGATGCAGTAATTCCGAATGCTGCATGTGTTTCCACATTTGCTGCTTGTACAAATCTGACCATTTTTCAAGTACAGGATGATCCTCCCACAGTGATGTTGGCTTACAATCTAAGTATGGATATTATAAATCCATATAAATCCAACATAAGTAGCCAGCCAAAAGTCTGATTTGCCTAGTCAAGCAAACGCCGGGTTTAGAAAAGGTTGGAGTTTAAATGACAAAACTTGCTTAGCCCACGAAAGCAGGGGTCAACGTCCAAACATCGGGTTTAACAAACCAAACGATTTGGGACCACATATTGACATATTTAGCAACCAAAATTTGTAAGTAAACGCAATAAAAGCTTGGCATACCCGCATCTAACCAGGTGCGCTCCATTTTCTCGCAATAAATATAGTTCACCTTAGACACCCTAGCGAAATGATTTTTGTTGTGGTCCTATTTTTTCCAAAAAAATCATCCATTCATTGCTAGAATGAGCAACACCATTGATGACCAAATTTCCACCGATATAAAATATACATAATATATATATATATATGTATATATGTAACCACCGGCCCCGACTATGCAAAGGGGTGAGGTGAACCGGCACCCCTTTGATACTGAAAATTTAGAGACAGCTGCCGCGGCGGGATCGCCTCTGAACGCGCAGGGTGTCAAAAAATACATACATATATACATATGATATACATAATATGTATGTCTATATATATATACTAATATATAAATTATACCTATATGTATAGGTACTGTAACCTATACTAGGTACTAATATATATATAGGTTACAGTTATAGCTTCCATGGACGCTAGTCCACCTCTTCCAGGGTTGACGGTGGAACTCCAGTGACTTCAGGCTCCGACTTGCGACCCCGTCCGAAAACCAGTAAACTAACATGGCTGTTGAACATGGCCATAGAAATAGAGGATTTACCCATTAAAAATGGTGATTTTCTCTAGTTCTGTTAGTTTGCCAGAGGGTATCTGAAAACAACTGAAGAATCGTGAGGCGGAAGAAAACAACATGCCCTACCCAGACATGTTGATCTCAAAACTGCTCTCAATTTTCCATGGCGAACCACAAAAATAACATATTCATCCTGTGGCTTTTCGGCTAGCCACCCAAATATGACCAACTAGGTGCACACTAAGTCCAAGAAATAACAAAAAACAACACATGACATATTAATCCGGGTAAATTTCTATGTGCAAATGTAAATCGAAAAATGCAAGTGTTCAAACAAAGCACAACTTCCCAATTCAGGACCCATCTTTCCTCCAGCAAACCAACTCCCGACTTCAGATCCATGCATTGATTATATGAGACTGGTCCTTATGGCTGTCTTTCTGTTTTGACTCAAACCTTGATTGGTCCCATGCGGGGTTTCAATGGGTTTCATATTTCCATCTGGCCTCAAAATTAAGATGTAATACCTCCATTTGCCAACCACCATCGGCCGCTGTAAGAAACTCCCTAGCGGGCAAAATGATGGGTTCGCCAGGGAAGGTCAAGGACCAAAACCTCAGAATGGGCGCAAGTGAAGCATTGGTTTGCCCAAACATGGAGGGTACCTGAACAAATTGGTTCTTGACAGGAACACAATGATGAACCATAAGATTTTGGATGATTCTTGGGGCGCCCCAGTTTCAGAAAAAAAAGACCCGAAGCAGCTATGATGGACGGGAAACTCTGCGGGAAATCACGTTTTGAAAAAGTGCCACGTTTCCCAAAAGCGTTGGCAGAAACAAGGCTATGTTTCGGTGGCTCCTGCAATCACATATTGACCACAACATAACAACAAACACACTGAAAGTTAGCAAGTAGGTTGTATGCTGAGTAGGGACATTAGGGGGAATGTCCAGTTGCAACTCGAGAACTAAACCACTTACTAAGTGGGTTGAACCACCAAGCACATTACCTTTGGCATTGGTTTGCCACATCTAGCCCATCCGCCCACCCCCCTAATCTCAACTACCACCTACCTAAAATGGAGGTACTGCACCATGTAAAGCATAGCCCTTACATAGCCCTTCCATATGCCTTATATATGATAGCTACCTCCAATAAATCGCTACCTCAAATGGGCTCCAAAAAACTCAGGTCACAACTCCATCAGATCCGCGGAGCTGTACGGACTCGAAGATTGGGATCTCGCCAAAGGCTTCCCCTTCCTCTGCGATGAAGAGCTGCACGTGCTCGGGGGTGAAACTATCCTCGCAGCGATGATCTTCAGCGGGGCTGGATACAGATGTTGTGAATTTGATATATAGTAGCTAGGTCCAGCTAGGTTCGCTATTGTGCCAAAAAATCCAAATTATTCTGAACCCATGCATTGTTTGGTAGGTTCGCTATTGTGGCATTGAGAGACCATTTTTTTTGAAAAAAATGTTTGAGTGTGATATAAAAAAAAATGACATTTGTTCCGGAAAAATCGTGTCCGCCTGATGTTCCCAAAAGAATCAGATCGCTTGTTAAGCCCTTTTTAAATAACAGCTCTTCCACAAAATTCCAAAGGCACTGGGAAATGAGAGGGTCCAGTTCACTTTAGTCGGTTTGTTCTCAGGGTTCACAATTGCAGCAATTTTGTCCAGAGCTGATCCTGGAGCCAAGAGAAGAAAGGTAGGTCTTTTCCAAAAGCAATTGCTAAGTTCAAAGTCCAAACCTTCTGAAAAGAATCAGATCGCTTATTAAACCCTTATTAAAGAACAGTTTTTCCACAAATTTCCAAGGCACTGGGCCATGAGAGGGTCCAGTTCACTTTAGTCGGTTTGTTCTCAGGGTTCACAATTGCAGCAATTTTGTCCAGAGCTGATCCTGGAGCCAAGAGAAGAAAGGTAGGTCTTTTCCAAAAACAATTGCCAAGTTCAAAGTCCAAACCTTTCTGAAAAGAATCAGATCGCTTATTAAACCCTTATTAAAGAACAGTTATTCCACAAATTTCCAAGGCACTGGGCCATGAGAGGGTCCAGTTCACTTAGTCAGTTTGTTCTCAGGGCTCACAATTGCAGCAATTTTGTCCAGAGCTGATCCTGGAGCCAAGACAAGAAAAGTCGCCTTTTCCAAAAGCAATTGCTAAGTTCAAAGTCCAAACCTGTCCCAAAAGAATCAGATCGCTTATTAAACCCTTATTAAAGAACAGTTTTTCCACAAATTTCCAAGGCACTGGGCCATGAGAGGGTCCAGTTCACTTTTAGTCGGTTTGTTCTCAGGGTTCAAAATTGCAGCATTTTTTCCAAAGCGTTCTCTTTTTCTGTCTCTTTTCCTGTCTCTTTCTCTTTCTTTTTCTCTTCCTCTTCCTCTCTCTCTTTCTCTTTTTCGCGTTCCCTTTCTCTTTTCTTTCTCTTATTACATGTTTCATTAAGAGAAACACTTAAGTTTTAAGGTGGAAAAAGTAATGCAATCAACATGCTGAACTCCCCACTCACTACAAGTACTACAAAGTACTACAAATACCGCAAGTTCATCTGAAACAAAAATGATGTAGGTTCAGTTTTCTGCCAGGGATGCAGTGGCTCGGGCTGGCATTGTTGGATCAGCCAGTCGCTTCAATCTTCGATTCTGGCATTGGTGTTCGAAACTCCAACAATCATCTGACAAAACTGACGAACACTTTGTCTGTCGGCAGCGGCATATGGCCATAACAATCGATCCATAGCCGCGAACGAAAGGTTATCCAAGCAAGTGGATCTCCAAAATCACCATAAATAAAGTGACACCATAAATGCAAAGTGGAAACACCATTTGCAAACACCATAAATGAGAAAACACCACTACAGAGTCCACCAGTGACATGACCGGCGAGGATGCAAAAAAAAAGAAAGGCTTCTGTTTCCCTGCCACTTCAAGTTGTTGTAAAAATATGTTCTTGGCTTCTCATGACTTTGGCTGAAAAAAATCAATGTATATGGACCCAACCCTTCCTTGACAGTTTTCCGTCATCGCTGGAGCCGCACATCTCAACACACTGATGTGCTATCGGCCCTTTGGCAATGCTCACTGTGAGAATTTTTGCTGCATTCACGAGAAAACTGCTTCCCCAAAATGGTACCGCTATAAGGCTCTGTGGAATTTATTTTGCATTCAAAACAAAATCGCTCTCACCGATGCTGCGCCTCTTCAGTTTTCTCACGGGTGGATCGCTCAGATCGTACTCTGCACTGTTGCAGTTTGTCTTGCGTTCACTCAAAAAAATGCAACACACGAAACACTATCACAACTGTCATGGTGTGAACGCGCAACTCCGGCGCTCAGAGGAACCGGCGCTTGGCAAGCTCCAAACTTTGAGGCATACTGCCGCGGTCGGCAATCTCTGTTGGATGCCCTGGCGTTGCAATTCAGCCGCATTCCACAACACAAGTTGAAATGGCAGCACATGCAGTGAATGTGAGATTGTCACTCCTATCTCTCAACGCCAGTCTCAAAATTCTCATGCACACGTCTGCATTCAGCAGTGAACTCTCAAGGATACTGCAAGACACAAAAAAAATCAGCACTCTTGGCTCCACGCATTGACGCTGGAGGGAGTCACAACTACTCCACAGACATGACTGCACACTGCATCAGAAATTGATTTTACACAAAGTGTTAACTGACAAACAATTTCAACTGATACCACCACGACCAAGTCACGTCTGACTGTTACTTGTGCCCGTTTGAGTTTGGTTTGACATGCCGACACGCAATCTGAAAGAATGAAGTGCTTTCACATTGAGGTCCGGACTCATCATCGAACAGCTCAAGACAAGTTGAAAACTACATGTTGGCATGTTCAAAAACAACATCACAACACGAATTGACCTAGTCACCTGTGAAACACCGTGAGCACTTGTACGGAAGAAAACTTCCTGCCAGTGACACCTGTTCGATGTTTCTTGATGCGACCTTTCCACATCTCAAAACTACAGCTTCACCGTCGCTAGGATCGAAGTTTCGGTCTTTGGCTACATGGCAACATCCACTCCTGACATGTCTGAAAACAACATCTTGGATCTGAGGGGCTAAGTCCAGCGCAAGGTCATGGCCTACGATGTTCGCAGCTAGGTCAGCCTCGTTCTCCTCAGATGATGTCGAGCCATCGCCGCCGTTCAGTTGAGGCCTCTCGTCCGGCTCTGCGAAGCGGGCAGCGTTTCTTTTTCAGCCGAAAGGGGCCTCAGGCAATTCATGTGACACATATTCTGATATCTGACAAAAAATATGGCATATATATTGTGACATTCTATCTGGCACATATATATATACAGTATATAATTATATGCATATATGCATAGATTCCAACAATTCATCTGACATTCTATCTGACATACATTCTGACGTACTGTCTGGCATGTTATCTGACAGATCTTGTGACATTATTGGCAAATATTCTGACACTGTTATCTGCCATTCTATCTGGCATGAATATATCCTGACACTTTATCTGCCACCTACTGTGACATTTCATCTGGCATTCTGCCTGGGAAGGTGCAGGAGTTGCAGCATGGGAGTGCCATGTCTGATTAGAATCGACCCTGACCTGAAAGAAAAAGAATGCACAAGAAAGCCAATTGCAAAGCACCATCCCCTTGGCCAAATGGACAACAGCAAATAGATTCAAACGCACTAACCAGTCAAAAGCTGGGTTGAAACCCTTGGTGAGATGTATAGTGATGGAAATTACGATAAACACGTTTGCCAATAATGGGGAATACCCTCTAGAGAAGTTTGATCAACCCTCAAGCAACAAGTAGTTGAGGTTTTCCCAACATTCAGTGCCAAACTGCCAAACCCACAATGCCAGCTGAATCCCACTTGGGCTTTACCATTAAGCACCAAGGTTTGGAAACAAATCCCAAGTTTCCACGCGACAGTGAGGCGTCAATGAGAGGGTCACCTGCAGCTGTGCCAGAGCTTTTCCCACCGGAGCACCGATCTCTAGCCATGCAGTGCCAGAGTACGCCTCGTCCGACCTTGGAACTTCTTGGTCGACCTCTTGGGATATGGCTCTAGCCCTTGGGGCACCAATGACCCGATGTGACGTGTTGTATTATACATTATATATATACTATTGTATGTACATGTGTTTCAAAGCTGCCCATACATGTTGCGGGTCCAATAATTGTAGCATATGTTGACCGAAACTCGATTGAAATGCTCAGGGACAAGGTTTCAAGGGGAGCTCAAATGGTTGGCCTTAAGATTAACCGCTTCTTAGCCTTGAACATTTCAAATTGGGCGAAGATTTTTTTTAGGATTTTTTTTTGTTTTTTTAAGGATTTTTTTTGTTTTTTGGTTTCCTATTAGTTTTCTTCCATTTTCCATTAGTTTTTCCTTCATTTTTAAATAGTTTTCCTTCATTTTCTATTAGTTTTCCTTCGTTTTCTACTAGTTTGCATTCATTTTCTATTAGTTTCCCTTCATTTTCCATCACGTTTCCTTCATTTTCCAATAGTTTTCCTTCATTTTCCATTAGTTTCCCTTCATTTTCC
>Ga0126342_10012930_pt1 | contig 14845 bp, 13 predicted proteins | sample Cyp1metagenome_FD_92528 | JGI IMG/M metagenome (GOLD analysis project Ga0126342, IMG submission 92528) | Coral microbial communities from Lord Howe Island, Old Settlement Bay, Australia - Cyphastrea 1 metagenome | ecosystem: Host-associated > Invertebrates > Cnidaria > Coral ... | reverse complement strand
GCTGATCAGGCTCTGTATCACCACTAACTGACAGTGTCTTCGTTGGGCAGTGTCTGTCAGTCGTGCACTGCCCCCCTGCTAAGTTAGAAGTTTTACATCTTTACAGATGGTTCACACACACACACGCTTTTACACGCAGACCCTTTTACAGGCAGACGATTTTACACACAGAAGCTTTTACACACAGAAGCTTTTTACACACAGACACTTTTACACACAGACACTTTTACCCACCGAAGATTCTACACACGGAAGCTTTTACACACAGACGCTTTTACACACAGAAGCTTTTGCACACAGAAACTTTTACACACAGAAACTTTTACACACAGAATCTTTTACACAGAGAACCTTTTACACACAGAAGCTTTTTACACGCAGAGGCTTTTGCGCACAGAAGCTTTTACACACAGGAGCTTTTACACAGAAGCTTTTACACACATACGCTTTTACACACAGAAGCTTTTACACACAGACACTTTTACACACACACACTTTTATCCACAGAAGCTTTTACACACAGACGCTTTTGAACACAGAAGCTTTTACACACAGGAGCTTTTACACAAAGAAGCTTTTTCCCACAGAAGATTCTACACACAGACGCTTTTGAACACAGAAGCTTTTACACACAGGAGCTTTTACACAAAGAAGCTTTTTCCCACAGAAGATTCTACACACAGGAGCTTTTACACACAGACACTTTTACACACACAGACGCTTTTACACACAGACGCTTTTACACACAGACTTTTTTTAACACACAGAAGTACCATTTACCTGAGTTTTCGACGATCGAACCTGATTTCGTGCGAAAGGGTTGCGCCGGACCCGTGAAAATCGCAATTTTACTTCAGTTTTGGGCGATCGAACCTAATTTCGTGCGAAAGGGTTGCGCCGGACCCGTGAAAATCGCAATTTTACTTCAGGTTTTGGCGATCGAACCTCACCCATTTCGTGCGAAAGGGTTGCGCCGGACCCGTGAGAATCGCAATTTTACTACATTTTTTTGGCGATCGAACCTCGTTTCGTGCGAAAAGGTTGCGTTTCGCGCCGTCTCGTTGGCACTGCCCCGTGCCTTAAGAGAGAAATAGAAAGAAAAAGAAGAGGTCAAGATAGCAAGAGGGCAAGAGAGCAAGAGGGCAAGAGAGCAAGAGGGCAAGAGAGCAAGAGGGCAAGAGAGAATGGGTGTGAAGATGTGAGGATGTGAAGATGTGAAGATGTGAAGATGAGAAGATGTGAAGATGAGAAAAGATGTGATGTGAAGATGAGAAGATGTGAAGATAAGAAGATGTGCAGATGTGAAGATGTAAGGATGTGAGGATGAGAAGTTGCGAATATTTGAAGATGTGAAGATGTGAGGATAGGAGGATGTGAAGGTGAAAAAATGAGAGGATGTGAAGATGTGAAGATGTGAAGATGAGAAGATGTGAAGATGAGAAGATGTGAGGATGTGATGTGCAGATGTGAAGATGAGAAGATGTGAAGATGTGAGGATGTGAAGATGTGAGGATGTGAAGATGTGAGGAAGTGAGGATGTGAAGACGTGAAGATGAGAAGATGTGAAGATGTGAGGATGTGAGGATGTGAAGATGAAAAGATGTGAAGATGTGAAGATGAGAAGATGTGAAGGTGAGAAGATGTTAGGATGTGAAGATGTAAGGATGTGAAGATGTAAGGATGTGAGGATGACAAGTTGTGAAGATTTGAAGATGTGAAGATGTGAGGATGTGAAGGTGAGCAGATGTGAAGATGAGAAGATGTGAAGATGTGACGATGAGAAGATGCGAAGATGAGAAGATGTGAGGACGTGAAGATGTGAAGAAGTGAGGATGTGAAGACGTGAAGATGAGAAGATGTGAAGATGAGAGGATGTGAAGATGTGACGATGAAAAGATGTGAGGATGTGAAGATGTGAAGATGAGAAGATGTGAAGATGAAAAGATGTGAAGGTGAGCAGATTTGAAGATGAGAAGATGTGAAGATGAGAAGATGTGAAGATGTGAGGATGTAAGGATGAGACGCTGTGAGAATTGAAGATGTGATGTGAAGATGTGAAGATGTGAACATGTTTGAAAGACCCCCACTATTAGAACAACCCTTTTCGCTCAGACGCTCTCGGGAAAACCTGAGGTGACGCCAGCTTGGAAGTGGTGCTCAAAGCCACCAAAACTATGAACTCTAGCTATGGAAGATTCGGAGGCCCCTCAAACTGCTTCCCGAGCATCAGATTCCAATCGCAGCAAGTTTTCCTTCCACCGCATCAAGGCGCATGCACATGAGCCCAGTGGCTGAGGCGGAAAATCCAACCAAGGGATTACGGTAAGCAACCAGAGACAAGGGGTCCCAAAAATATAGGTTTCTTTGATGGTCGAAATGTTTCTTCACTTAATCGACTTAACCAGCGCTCCAAGTTTAAGACGCGGGTGATCACAGAGCCGGCCGGCGCCACCCTTTGGAAGTTCATCATTGTATCGAACCATTATCGAACCATTAGATTTCAACATGGGGATGCTCGCCAACATTGAGATTTCACCCCTACAGCAATTCCCCCCTGGTCAAGCAATGGGTTGGTGACCGATTTATATTTGTCATTTACTCCTCTGTGACACCCTCCCGAAATCAAATATGGAATGGAACCCTGTTGAATGGTTTTCCAGTCAAACATCATATTCAAATGCCTCAAGTTCAGTCTTTCCGGGCTGGTTTTCATGCCCAACCTGAGATGTCAAATTTTCTTGCGAATCACCCATCAGTTAAATCATGTTCCAAGACTTACCCTGTGTTTTGAAGACTTTGGGAACAGGATGTTCAACATCAATACAGTAAATTTACTGACTATCCACCAACGTCTGCCTAAACAGAAGTCCAAAGTAGGAGGCCCCAAAACCGATGGTTTAACATAATTCACCCATTCAGTGATATCAAATTGACTAGTTAGGTGCATTCCCGTTTTGACACAAACCCTAACCATACTTTTATAGGGCGGGGACGCGGCCGTGCAGCCCTTCCCACCGTCCAATCTGTGCAGTAAGTTGAAGGGCAACCAGTCCTGGGAAGCGAGCGAAAGGGCGGAGACGTACCCTATGGACAAGTGGAGATGGAGAAACACATGTGCTTGATACATACACCTAAAGATGTATGTGCCTGTGCCTCTTTTCGAACGCACATCTTGAAACGCATCCGTATACTGCGTTATATCTTTGTACGAGTATGCAAACGCAGCTACTGATGTGTGCAGGTACAAATGCAGTGAACCTCGATGCAGTGCAAGTGAGCAATATTGTAATGTGATGTAGGCAAGCGATGGCACGCGTAGTGGAGATCCAGCCTCCAGAGCTGGAAGACAATTGACAGCAATCCAACAGCAATATGATTTTGGAGCAGTACAGCTCATGAACAGAGATGTAACGAGTTGTGAGCCAACATGATGTGAAAGATCAAAATTCCAATCTCGGGTATGTCTGAAATGGGCCAATGGGGCGCCCTTCAAATGCAAGGGATTGTCACATGATATATGTTTGCTATTATTTTGGCATTCCAATTGGTGCTGAAAATCCAAATTTTGAAACGTTCCCACTAACGAAGGCAAAAAAGGCCAGCTACTCTCATGGAACAGTGCAATGGGCACAACCAATGAATAAAAATGAATTGGTATTCCCCCATCCTGTCCTTAAATATAGTCCATTTCAGTAAGAAATTCATGCACTGCTACTTGTTCAATGGGATGTTGTTGAAAACGATTTCCTCAATATGAAATCCTGTTTTCCAACTACTTTGATGGGCCCATGAGGTTAGCTAGCCGTGATTATCACGCGAGTTTAAAATATTTGAACATCATCGACGTGCCATTTAATTACTTGGCTTCCAATTCATGGCTAAGCATAACCTTAGATTCACCTTAGCCGTATACATATAGTATCATCTCATGCATTCCTGCCTGTTGGGTATACAGTGTTGACCAACCAAAACCAAGGTTTACACAGAAATCCCGCTGTCTTAAGCATGGCCACCCCGGCATCACCAGGCAAGCTGCGCTGAGTCGCTCCGCGGCGCAGTCGTTCGACGTGCCGCAACGTGCCCGGTGATACCAAGTCAGTACAAACGATCCCAGCATCACATGACCTATGGTGAATCTAATAGATCATAGAATTGATGTATGTATATATATATATGTGTGTGTGTATGTATATGTATCCAAAAAATATTTAAAAAAAAAAAACAGCTGCCTATGAATTCCATACTAGGGAGGATAGATGATAGGATGGCAAAGAAAACAATGTGGTTGCAAACTGATCTTGGGGTCAACTTGGAGGTCATGTTTCCATTGCGAGTATTGAAGTATTTATAAGCTGCAATCCAGAGTTGCTGAGAAGGGTGGGGCTCACAAAAAAGGGGAATACCGTTCCAGTGCAGAAAATATTTGGCGCGTTAATTTTGTCACCGGAGCTTTGCTGAGCCACAAATGCAGAATGCAATGGCTGAGAGATTCAAACATATTCCCAGGAAATTGGGGATGTGGGGACCGTCCAACCATGTTTCCCAACAACCGGAGGGCGCAGTCAGCTTCAAAGATTAGAACGCGGAATGCGTTGATACATATTGGTGTGTCACATGCCAAACAACCACCTATAGACGATGGACGATGGGGCTAGCTCTCATTAGCCTCTGGCGTTGAAAACATGTGATTGAGCCTTGAGCACCACAAAATTACAATCGTTAGTGGGTTAAAATTGGCAGATCAACAATTACCCTCTGGTAATTTAACATAACTATGGAAAATCACCATTTATAGTGAATTTTCCCGTGATTTTCCATAGCTATGTTAATTTATACCAGAGGGTATAGTATCAAACCAAACAGTAACACCATCCCCATTTGGGGTCCACCTTGGGTAAACTCCCTGGGCAATCGCCATGATGGCCATGGCACTGGAGCTCCTCGCGTAGGCAAAGTCTGGGGTTTCCCCTCTGATAAAATGGAAAATCATGGCTGAGATTCTTCGGATTTCATGGGAAAAAAGGGACTGTCTGGTGATTTCACATATGGAAAATTGCCTGTAGATATTTATGACGATTTACCTATAAAAAGGGGTGGTTTTCCATGGCTAAACGTTGAGTAACCACAGGGTAATGGGAATATACAGTAATATCCTGAGGATATAATGGGGATATTACGGGATAATCTGAAATAGTATGGGATGATACGGGATGAGATGGGATAGAATGAACCAACACGCAAACATGGCAAGCTGGGAAATCCGGAACATCCCCGAACTAAATGGAGTAAATGGAGGTTTCGATGGGAAACTAATCCGATGAACAAACTGTGGATTTTCCGGCAAGCCATATGTTTAACTACCAGGCTGTAACAAGGGGATTTTGAGGATCTGGGGTATTTAGGCTTGGACAAGAGGCTCAACTCGGGTTGTACGCAATGAACACATTTCAATGGGTTTCAACATATTTGACTATCTCTAACTTTTTGATGGGGATTCACACCCCGCCCGATAAGAAGATTGTAAATAAGCCATTATAAAACTGGCGGTGGTTGATAAACCCCGGCTTTGGGCTCATCAACCAATTCCCTGATATTTTAAGATTAAACTGAAACCCCAAGAATGGTTCTGGATTCTGGACGATGCTTTGGTCAAGTATGGTCGAATACTATCCATTGCTGGGGTTTCCAACTTACATAAGCATCCAGCGTGTAGCTAAAACTTTTTTAGGGAACTTCCAATGGTAGCGCAGCAATGTTCTTCCCCCACATTTGTTGGTACTACACAAACAAGGCATCCAAACATGGAGGATATATATCTATATCTATATCTGTATCTGTATCTGTATCTATATATATATATATATATTATATATATATTATATATATATATATATATATATATCATGTATACACTATACCAGTGAATATAAATCACACGTTTTGCTTCAAACAAGATTCCCAAAAGCCCTGGTCAGTAGCCAACCAAACGAGCCATCTGATGTCCTTGAATCCACATCATCTCTCCTTGGCTGGACATGTTGCACGCTATTCTTCTCCACTGTCCCATTGAGGGGACCGCATTTGGCCTCCGGGGGTGGAAACAATCCCCATGAAGCATTTCAATGTGCCATTGAGCCCCCTTAAACCGGGACACTTAAAGTATTTAAAGTCACTGCCAACCCTTTGTATACAATCCAAGGCAAAGGATTTGGATCAGAGCTGATGAATCTAACGCTTCCTATGACCTCTACCTGGCTGTTCTCCCGTACCAATTGGGCCCTTCTTTTTCACAGCGCGATCCAGTCAGTGAAGATGCCATGCCTTTTGGCATCCCGAGCTCAATTTGGGGCTGTAGTTTTGGCATGTTTTGGCGCAGCGACCAAGCCGAAAACATCACATGAACGTGCTATCTTGAGGCCATAGATGAATGAATGCATGGTAGTGTTAAAAGCAATAATAAATCACCCGTATATTGATGGTTTGTACCACCCACTCCCGGTAAATGTAGGGTGGTTTACTATTGCTTTGTAAACAGTTGTATCCAAATCCACCAAAACTCGAGCACCGAGGTAAAACCTCAGCCAGTCAGCCCGCCTTCGTGGCCGGTGGCAGCTTGGTATTCAGGTGACGCGTCAGTTCTTCCTGCATATAAACCTCCTCCGAGGGGTGGCTGATACACTGTTCAGCACCTGCAGTTGGATCACCGGATTGCTGCAGTTGGAGTTTTGAAAAGGCAAATGTGTTGAAATGTCTCCGGAGAAAGGGATGCTGGTCAGAAGGCATGCCCTTGACTCAAGTAGACATGAGGTTTAGTGATTCCATTTTTATTGGAAAGAAACATCAATCTACGGTACCAAGTAGACAACCAAAGGTTTGCTGTGAATGTTGAAGTATCAAACAAATCATCAGGCAAAAATCACCCCACTTATGGCTAAGATTTTGCTTCCGAGATCTGCATCCTTCATATTGCTAGGTTGCATCTGTATGATCAATTCTACTTTGGTATGTGTTCCAGGTGATAAGTGGGTAAAAACCGCATGATCAACCAGTTATAGAGAAGTGGGTTCTATCGCAGTTTGGTATAATTATCATAGATCTATATTATATCTGTATTTTTCAAATCTATAATATATCTTTTATATATGATATTTAAGTACCGTAGGATAAATATCATAGAAATTTATATGTGTAGAAAATTATGCATGGTATGTATTAATATGTATGTATATATATATATGTGGAAAAACTGAATATGTATATACAGTTTTGAAAAGTATACATATACATACTATATGATACATACATATACATACTATATAATATATATATATGTGATATACCTATATGTGAAATATATATATATATATATATTATACAAAACTGTATATGTTTGACATGTATCTGTATATACATATATACAAACAATAATTATGTAGCAATATTTTGTTAAACAAACATCTGATGATATATAAATATGATTCATTAAGCACTTGCTACTTGTCTCCGGCAAGCCTGCTTCACAGCTGACCCCTGCCTGGCCTTCCACAACGGCTCTGAATGGCAGGGTTTCCCATAAAATGTCAGACCAACGCGAATATTCCTTGCGGCACGCCGCTCGGACAATGAGATGCTGAACAGCACAGGCAAAAAAGGAATATGGGGATACCCTTCAAATGATTGACAAATTGCACATAACTACATACGATTACTGCACATAAACACCAAAATACAAGGAACTTTAGAATATAGCTCTACTTCTGGTGTCTCACGGAAAAAGTAAGGACGATAATCAGCAATGCGAAGCCTATTTCAGCCAACATTGGTTGACATTAGTGGCTGCCGTTCCATTTCATCCAACTTTCAATCATCCAGGGCCCCCTTTAAACCACCAAGGATCATATGCCCAGATTCCCAAACTCAATAACGCCAGCATCCCTGGACCACCATAAGGTTCCATCCAAATGCATCCGCTCATGACCAAGACCTCGAGCCAGTCGAACCAGATCAGGCATTGGAGTCTTTGGCGGTAGTGGACTAGTAGTGGAAGGCCCAGAAGTTTCAAGTCAAACATCACAAATCTGGCATTGATTCAAGTGCATTGATTACAAGTCTTCCCTCGGCAGTTCTTGACGTCCAGTTAGGCTCTGAGAATTTATTTGAGGAAAACTTCGCAGGAACCTGCAGGAACAGAGCATTTTCTCTACATATCTATTTTTGAAAACCAAAACCTAGTTTCCTGTGAGTTTCCGTTTCATTTTCACCAACGTTGCTGGACAGCTGGACACAGAGGTCACATGTCAAATTGCGAAAGGGATAGGCGCCACCCCCACAAGCAATCAGTTCTATGAAACATTGCCAATAGTTAAAAATGACCTACCGTTTAACCACTCAGGGGTTGCAAAGAAACTGGTTTTGATACGATCAAAGCATATCCATATCATGAAACAACCTCTATGGGTTGAAAATCCGCATGTTCTACATGTTCAAAAACTTAACGGTGACTTCCTCACAGACAAGGTTCGAAGATGGGCAATACCAGGTGCACATGACGTAACCTGGGCAATGAACGCACAGCGAAAGAGATCATTCAGCAACGACGGGGCAGTAAGGACAAACACATGAAATCTAAAGCATGTTGCTTTCATCTGGATCTGGGTGTGCATTTCCATGTGTATAGATCCGTGGGGTCAGATTGGGTCCACACACTTCAACAAACCCACTGAAAATTGAGTGGACATAGCCCCAGGCTCCAAGACTAGTTGTCAACATTTCCGACATCATCATCGTCATCATCATCATCATCATCATCGTCATTGACATCACCATGTTGCATCATCCATCCGGGTTAAACAAACACAATTGGGGACCATCACCCCAAGCATCGCCTTTCGGCCCGTTGGTGGTTTCACCTCCCTGAAAAATATTATTCCTGGGCCTCGGGAATCGTCAACCAAAATATTGTTGAACATATAGGTGCGTCTGAATGTGGAACATACCCCGAAATCGCAATTGAAATGGGACAAATGTTATTTAAACCTTATAATACCTTGGGGGGATCCATTTTCAGAGAAAGCCTTAAAACCAACAGTGGATGGTTCATGGATAATTGATGGCCTACCAGGCCTACCATTTGGGGAGGGTGACTACCGAGCGGCTGCAAGGCCCAGAATTTGCCGCCCAGGTCAGGCTTCAGCTCCTCGGCGAAGACCAGCAAATAGCCTGGCGATGTGAGGCGTTGAGGATGGGAAAAACAAAAGGGGGATACCGGGATACTCATGATGTAAATGTGGCATAGTGGGATGTATATATATATAATTATATAAATACTATAAATATATATATATATATACATTGATAAAACAATAATGTATATCACTGATTTTAGACCGGGATCCAAAGCAATGGATTGTTGCAGCGAAAAGCAGCGCCTGCTGCAGCCGATGCTTTTTGGCACCCTAAATAGGAAGGGTTTGTTAAGCCATACCCAGATGGGAAAAAACATATGAAAACTTGGGATATTCATTCAGCAAACCAGACCTGGGAGTGGGGATATTAATCAACACACGTTCAAGTATCAGCCAAATAATCCGGGAGATACGCCACTAACGAAACATTAACCTCCCAATCAAAGTTTATCAATGTTTTATTATCAAGTTGGGATTTCCTTGTTTGCATTTGGTAATCTAACTTGGTTGGAAATCTATTGAATCTGATTATGATTTCTGTTGCGCTAGATGCTTCAATAACAAAAATATTTTCCAGTGCCAGGTTTGTTTCAGGCAAATTCCCCCTTTGCGGCAGCCAGGGATCTGATAGATCTATGATGATCTAACTATCCAATTATCCACATGTCATTTGGGCCACACAGCCGGAGCCGAAGGTTTGCCCACGAGGCCCCATCGCCAAGAAATTTAAGGTTTATGTTTTGTTGGCTGCGTTGGTTCTCTGATGATGTATGACAATTTTATGGTGGACACTTGATTGAGCGATCTTGATTCTATCAACGAGTCTCAGCCCAAGTTTGGTTGGATCGAGCAGTGATATGGTTGCCCACCTCCTATCTTCATCCTCAGATTGAAGAAACATGCTCATCATGACTCATTCATTACCCTCTGGTAAACTAACATAACTATGGAAAATCATCATTTTGAATGGATACGGGTACATCAATTATTTCTATGGCCATTTTCAATAGCTATGTTAGTCATTACCAGAGGGTACCTGCCGCTCAGGGCGCCCCTGTCCCACGTTCAGCCCCAAGAAGCTGAAAACGGCGCGATTGACGAGAAAGAACACGAAGACCATCACGAGGACCTCGGGAATTTGACCAACTCAGGCGCCCGATGAAGATGGGAAAATAAGCTTTGGTACCTCTGAGCAATTATAGTTCTATAGTAATTGTTCCATTCTGCAATGACCAATTCTGGCATGATGAACTTCTTTTGTTATTGATTGATATTATTTCTCACCATTGAAATAACAAGTCATTCGTCATATGATCTATTTTTGTGGTTTCTTGACATTGATATCAGCTAACTAATTGATATGACACACACACACATATATATATATACAGGTGATAGTCGTTGGATATTGGTCATTTGATTGACACATGATGGCCAAGACCTAGTAACTTCCACCAACGAGGCGCGTTTGCGCTTGCTTGCCGGCGAGCCCCGGCGAATGCCAACCCCCATGTCATTGGTGCCGTGAAAATGGGGAAATATACCTGTCCGAAGTTGGCTAGTAGATGCATAATGTAAATTAGTGTTTCACATATGGCCTTTGTGTAAGCCTATTCATATTTATATACATCCGTATTATGCATCTTATATATATGTATGTATTTATTGATTCAATATATACATTTATTTATTCATTATATACATTTATTTGTTCATGATCATCATCATCATCACCATCATCATCATCATCACCATCATCACCATCATCATCATCATCACCATCATCATCATCACCATCATCATCATATATGATATATGACTGTTGTGTGGAGATGTATCGCATATCTCAAATCTCTATGGAATACAAGCACGTCATATACGTCATCAAGGCACAGCTGTGCTGGATCCCTTTGAAGGGCTGTGCTACACGCAACGAAGTCATTCTTGGGAAGTCCCAATCTCCCAGTTTGGGGGTCGCCATGGGTCACCCCGTGGAGATCCATGGAGGCACAACATTCCGTTGGGACCCCAGCCTCGCAGCAGCTTGGTCCAAGGGGCCAAAGGCGACAAAAGACTGAAGACCAGACCAATGGCAAGCACCAAGCTCAGTCGAGCACTTCTGGAACCCACACCTGGGCCCGGAGCATGCCGCCTCCAAAAGACCTTGTGCCAATGGGATCTATCAAAAAAAGGAAATTAAAAAAAACACCGCGATCACCACGCCAAAAGACAAACTTATGGTGAAGTAGCAGGTCTACGGTATGCGAGACAGTCCGCTAATCACCATCCCTTCAGTAGCGCGGCATCCACAAAATCTTGCCGAGGACGGTAGACAGCACCACTCTGGGAGTGTCCAAGGCACCATAGTAATCAGGATCTTCCGGTTCTGACTTCTGCTTGGCACGGGTTTCATCACCTTTGGCCAAAGAGTGAAAGCAATGCGCTTGGAGAAACACATCCGGACCGCTGAGTCAAAACTTCAAAACCGCTATGGCCCCGCCCCTGATCATACAATTGATCACCAATGAGGTTGAACATGACTATTCAGCACCCGTAAAGGCAAAGGCATCCCTCTTTAATGTTTTTTTCTCAGCCGCATGCATCACTTCAGTGTGGACTCAAAGACTCAAAGGGGTACCATGCTTGCAGCTTTGATTTGACCCGGCGTTGGTACAGCAAGTGCTTGGAGAGCCAGCCCAGTTAGTAACTGCTTGGTGGCTATGCTTAGAACACGACTTTTTTTTATGGAGAACCCAATAAAGAGACTTTGTTTGGTGCTGTGGCCATGGTTCCTTGGGCAACTAGCACAACCAATGACTCTATTGTCAAATCTGGCCAGGCTTGTGCCGACCATCATTTATGGTTTGGGCATTTGAAATTTGTTGGTCACTGGCCAGCGCATGGGAGCTTTGATGATTTTGATGTCAACGAAGCCAGAATAACTGATCAAAATATAGATTCAGATTCAAACCGTCCACTACACTAACATGAAACATGTACATCTATCCATCAACATATAGATTCAGATGCTAAGGATACTATATTGATCTATACTGTAATTAGATTCTAAATGTACAGTAAACCACAAGTTTTCCCCAGGCATGTTCAGATTTCATACCCCCCCAAGTGACAAATAGTGTTCCAGGCCATAAACTTCACCAAGTTTTGATATCGCAAGACGTTCCTTGGAAACCGGGCGGCACAGGAACCCCCAAATGTTTGCCCCAGAAATGTTTGGGAAACCCATGGAAATCCAAAAAAACATGCCCGGGAAACGCATGGAAACCTCAGAAAGTGCCCAGGAAACTAGTAGAACCCCCGGATTTCAAACCTGAAATATGGCTGGGTTCCTGTAAATCTGTTCAAAAACCAATTCTGGGAGTGAAAGGTGTTTCTAAAATGGATATGACTGAAACTGAAAGTTGGTTGTGTCGCCTATATACTTCGAAAAACTTCAGAAATAGTGGATCACACTCCCAAAGAAGGTTGTTTGGCAAAGAATGTAAAGGGAATCAACATCTGATAGTATTAACATTGGCTTGCCTATCAACAGTGGTATCACTTTGAGTCTTGTCAGAACCAGCTGAGACTTTAAATTCATCTGTTACTTAACGCGCGATTTGCTGCCAGGTTCGGCATTTTTTTCTATCTGGAATTGTTAATTGTAAGACCCTCTGGTACTCAAACATGGCAATGGAAAATCCCCTTCGCTTATGGATTATTTCCTATTCAATCGCCCATTGATCGGGCATTTTGTAGCCATGTTTTACTACCGGGCACCGGTCGTGGCCGCCATGGCCCACTTTCAGCGGTGGCTCAGAACCGACACGGACCACTGCAAAATGACCTCAGGCACCCTTGTCCGGGGACTGGGGCTGCAAAAGCATCATCCCATTTGGATAGCTCAAAAGAAGAAATATAGATAAGTATAAAACGCAATCAGTAATATATATATATATATGATTCTGATAAATAGAAATATATGGTAAGTAAATAGATGATAAGTAGTGATAAGTAGACAAATGGAAAAACAGAGAGATAAACAGACAGACTGACAGATGGACGGAGAGACGGACGGAGAGACGCAGAGACAAAGAGAGATAGATTGGATTGGATTGGGTTAGATTAGAACAGAATAGAATAGAGTAGATAGAGAGAGAGAGAGAGAACAAAAAAAGGAGGGAGATAGAGAGATAGAGAGATAGAGAGATGGAGAGACAGAGAGATAAAAACGATAGAGACAAACAGTCATAGAGGGAAAGAAACTGAATCCGCTATGATCCGTCCACTTTTCATTGTCATACCATCTGTTGCCTGCTGGGATGATCACCGAATTTGAGACTCCAAAGTGCATAGATTTTCAAGAAATTGGGAAACTTGTTTATGCATTCTGCAGTCGAAAAATCCCTGCACGATCTGGTCATGTTAGACTCTTCAAGATTCTTCGAGCCTGTTTTTTTTTTTTTTAATCAACAAGTGAGATGGGTCTCCGGCAAAAAACATCCCCTATTGTTTTTTTTCTTGATGCCCCCTCGCCAACCATAATCTATGCCGATGTCATGGTGAAATATTCAAAAACTCATGCAGATCCACAGGGATGGACATTTTTTCTGGTTCATTACCATATCCCCAAGATTCATATTCATATATCAACTATGTTATGTGCATGCTGAAACTATTTCCGGCTTCATCTTTTCTTCAACACATCTCGTCAAGTGACGTAGTTCATGTAGAAGGTCGATGTGTTCGGCAGGTTTCCGGCCAAGTCGAACCTAAGACCAAAAAACTCCAGAGGAGAGAATCCCAAGCGTCTCCTTCAAGTGCAACAAACCATGGCAAATCATGTAACCTGAGAGACTATTGAAACAACAAAAACCATCTTGATCAACATCAAAATTCAAAAGCAACATTTTGATACTCTTCATCAACATCATGATTCATCATGATTACATATATATATATATGTATTTAATTATAGGGTACACAACTCTGACAATGCAGTAGTGCTGAATATTAATGTCTATCAAAATGGCAGAAAATAACACGTCCGTCTAGCACAATGCCACCGAAATGTCCGGGGTCATGAATCATTCACAAAAACCTTTGAAAATCCAGACCTAAATTCAGGTATCCTAAAGTAGGGGTACCCCCAAATCATCACTTTTCATACAATTTTTCACTATAAACCATCCAGCTATGGGGGGATTCCCCATGAATATGGAAACCCCCCATGAATCCCATGGGTCCGTCACAACTGACCTCCAGGTTAGGAATATCATCTGGAATCCCAACACTGAAATCAACATAGCTATGGACATGTTTTTACAAAAAGTATGTGTAATTATGATTTAAAAAACAACAAAAATAACAGTAAAACATGGTAAAAGGTAACGGCGTTGATAAGAGGCCGTGCAGTGGTGTAAGATCGACATTTCATCATAATTGTTCAATTTCAATTTCGTGAGGGTTTTTCAACATTTTCATCCTATCATGGTGTTTTCAATGAGCTTAAAACCACGTAGTGTTCACCGAAAATATTGATTTTTGAGGGTTTTACCTCATAAAATGGCATTTTTTAATGACAACCCTTGTTTCCGAAACTTTGTGTGACATGAATATTGACCTTTTAAGGGATTCACAGGCACAGCTTTGCCAACTTT
>Ga0126342_10012929_pt1 | contig 14845 bp, 13 predicted proteins | sample Cyp1metagenome_FD_92528 | JGI IMG/M metagenome (GOLD analysis project Ga0126342, IMG submission 92528) | Coral microbial communities from Lord Howe Island, Old Settlement Bay, Australia - Cyphastrea 1 metagenome | ecosystem: Host-associated > Invertebrates > Cnidaria > Coral ... | reverse complement strand
TTATTGTATGTATGTTATTGTATGTATGTTATTGTATGTATGTTATTGTATGTATGTTATTGTATGTATGTTATTGTATGTATGTTATTGTATGTATGTTATTGTATGTATGTTATTGTATGTTATTGTATGAATGTTATTGTATGTATGTTATTGTATGTTGCTATAATCTACACTGGCTCATCCAGGCAGGCTTGTCTCAAAATATTTATCTACATTCTACAGAAATCTGCAGAACAACCATCTCGATTATTCATAAGTCTGGCTCGCCAGCGCCGAAACTACCGTGAATCATAGACAGCTGCAGAAACCGGTGCATGCAACATGGTGCTCCTCTCAGTAGTATGGCAAAGCTGCACACCGACTATCAATTATCCAGGCATTCTAAGCTAAATACTTTGGCTCGCAAAAGAGTGCCGCCACATCCCACCAACCCTCACATGAGAAGCTGAGGGCAGCACTTCTCCCAGTGAAGTTTGACATGGAAGCGAGGCGTCGGTTGTCCTCACAAGAAGTGGGTGGAACACCTTCCAAACAGACACACATGACGTTGGACCTCAAATGACCCCAGTGTTTTCGCACAAACATAATTTAGAATCAAGGTGCCTCTTAGGATTTTTGTGTGGTTCGACCAACCAATGTGGTCTCTGGCATAGCATTTTTGGGTGAAGCCTGGTTATACGGACCCGCAGTCATTATGTTGCCATCAATGTCTGACTCTGCGAACGGCAGTCCCTGGAATGTCGAATCGCCGAATCTTTCGATGGAATGGAGCCCTGTCATGCTGACACATCGGAGATTGCTCTTCGAATGACATGTTGTGCAAGATTCGGAGCCAACTAAAGAATGCACACCAAAGCCTGCAAAATATTTGAATGAAATAGCCGCTGCACGATACAAATCATTAGAGTCTGGCAGTGCAACACCAACGACAAGGCACACAAAACAAACTGCCAGCTGCCGACTCCAAACCTGCACTTTTTGTAAGAAGAAGCGGTCCCAAAGACCCATGGCCTTAGAATCCTTAGAAACAGGTTTGTCCATCGTCGATGACCTGCAGACATGCTCGGGCATTCCATGCGAGTTATGTAAACAGTTCTGTGGCAGTCTCACGCACCTTCCGAACAAGAAAAAACCAACCGCTGCCCCGTTCTGTGAATTGTCAAACATAAATATGGAAACGACCTGCTGCTGTTGGAAATCACACAAACTTTCTGATATTCTGCACATCAACCATTTGATGGCCGCAATCCATGAACATTATATAACCCGGTAATGTATGGTAATGTTGTATCCTGATTAGTAGCTGGGTTGCTGGGTTCGCTATTGAAGTGGTTAAAAATCTCCAAATTATTCTGAAACCATGTAATGTTTGGAAGGTTCACTATTGTGGCATATTTTTTTGGCAACCCAATTTTGATTATCAAAAAACATGTGTGTGTATATTTAAAAAAACAGGTTTTTCTTGGACAGATCTTGCTTGTCTGCCTTTCCAAAAAAGAATCAGATCGCTTATTAAACCCTTATTAAAGAACAAATTTTCCACAAGTTTCCAAGGGACAGACTGGGCCATGAGAGGGCCTAATTCACTTTAGTAGGTTTGTTCCAAGGGTTCACAATTACAGCCACCTTTTCCAGAGCTGATCCTGGAGCCAAAAGAAGAAAGGACAACCTTTTTACAAAACAACCGTCTCTTTATCTTTATCTTTCTCTTTATCTTTCTCTTTTTCTTTCTATTTATCTTTCTCTTTTTCTTTCTATTTCTCTTTCTCTTTTGCTTTTTTTCAATTTTTCTTTATCTGTCTCTTTCTCTGTTCCTTTCTCTTTCTCTTTTTGTATCTTTCTTTCTATGTACAGTATCTTTCTTTTTTCCTTTTCTTTCCTCTCTCTCTCTTTCTCTTTCTCTCTCTCTTTCTCTCTTTCTCTCTTTCTCTCTTTCTCTCTCTGTCTCTCTCTCTCTCTTTTTTCTCTTTCTCTTTCTCTTTTTACACCTTCAATAAAAAACTTGAGGTGGAAAAGGTAACGCAATCAACATGCTGAACCCCATTCACTACAAGTATTACACGCACTACAAGTACTACAAGTTCATCGGCAAAAAAGCAGTCTTAATTAGATTTCAATTGTGGCCAATTGAAATCCTTACTTAAATGCGGGAACTTTTTTTTTCTGATGAGCAGTTTTTTGACACCAAACTTTAAAGAGGGTAATTATAGCATGTGTTTGGGGGGTTACAGGCAAATCAGGACAAGCAAAACTGTGACTCAGCTACCTTGGTTTGTCCAGAATTGGGGCATGCTGAGGCATACTGCTGCATACCCAGAACTTGAGGGTTTTACTGAGAAAATGATGACAACAGTTGGATTCCAGGGTATGCTATTTCTTACCAAACCTACGAAAATGGAAAAGCCTCAAGGTATTGGACAGCCTGAGAATAGGCTTCTCTTTCTCTTCCTTGTCCTTACCCTCTTTGCCGACCAACACCTGCAGCTGAACACTCTGCGCAAGCTTCAAATGCATTCAAATGAATTCGTTCTAAGGTCAATGTGGTTCTACATGGCTTCCCCACATGGCAGCACTACTCCCAATGACACTTACACTCATAATTATACATATTCCAAGCATATCATCAAATCTTAGCTGCATGGTTCTGCTCATGCTGCATCCATGAACAGTGTAGGAAATGAACCGCTTCTCTGCTTTCCAGACCTTTTGCTGAGCAGGCTGGCAGACTGCTTGTTCAATAGCAAGCTGGCATTGGCATGCTTGTTTCCCGCCAAGAATCCTTTGCCTGTATGATACAACTATACATTATACAGTAATACAATGCTGTACAAGTACCATTGGTAATTTGCAAGGGTTTAGCCGGGCTAGCCACTCTAAGTTGGACTTCGTCTAATCCTCACGCCTTGTTCGTCTGACTTCGCAAAGCGGCCAGCTGGACCATGCGCTGCTTCTCCTGTCCCCATGAGGAGAGTCGGATCACAGGGAGGGCCAAGAAATGTCACCTATTCACCATCCCTTTTCAATAAAATTTACCTACAATAGGCTCCAGCACGCCTATTAGGTTGCCATCAGCAACGAAATCCATGACGATCTTTCCCACTCCTCTGGAAAGTCCAGGAAAATTTGACTCATCTCCTGCCTGATGCAGAACAGCTATAGATTCAAGCGAGCACACACATCATATCCCAGCTTCATGGATATAAAAATACAATATATAGACTCATAGAAACTATTTTGTACAGTAATAATATTATGAAATCTCAACTTCATGCTGGAAAACGGGGAAAATGGATGCCCGATGGTATCGATGTATCTGGCTCGGCTCCCCAGCTGGTCAATGGCAAAGCCCACGACCTTGGCAGAATCACCACGGCTTCTCACCACGGTTGCTGCGAATCAGATGTCCCCCTGCCTGTCCAACTGCGCGAACAGTTGCAGTGCGCTTGCTGGCCTGAAAGGCAAACCGTCAAAACCAGGTCAAAACCAATCCGAAGAATTGAATTGTAGTGAGGTACAAAACCTGAGCCTGGGGTGAATCATTTTGGGTTCCAAACCAAATTCCGTATCAAAATCTATAATTACCTTCTGGCAATGTAACCTTGGCAATTGTCCAACACAATTTTTATTTTTTTTGAATAACGTAGACGATCTTCCCAATAAATTTGGGGAGTTCCCATTGCCACGTAAGATTACCTGACGCTGTCCCCAACATCAAACAACCAGCTGCTGCCTGTCCCAGCAAGACAGCTTCACCAATCAGCCCGCCGGCCTCCAGGGTGACAAATCAACAGAATCCGAATCCCCATATATAATAAACATGTACTTACCACTTACCACCATATGACATCATATGACTATATACTATATATATATGACTCTATGAAGTCATACAAAGACAAGACGCAACCTTTCTTGTAATTATATATAACATTATATAACTCCGAAAAACACTTGAATCCAAGTTTCAAAACATGATACACCAAAGGAAACGACGCTTGTCGTTACACCCATTCTATCTCCCTGCGGCAGAATACCGCCAATCCACCTCTGGTTGGGTACCCCAAACCATTTGGAGTGACTTGAACTGTTTTACTCAAAATTAATTAAGCTGGCATGAACTGTTTAAATAAAATTGCCAAATTAGCTTGAGGTGGTCCCACTCTCATTCTCATACGTTCAATTCAAATCATTTGATACACCCCACCAAATCAATCCTCAGAAGGCGTGATTAATCAAATATAATCCATCGCACAAATAATGACTCAAAAATTGTCATATAAAGAATTTAGTTCAACAAACACAATTGAGACACGAACGGCACCAACAATTCACCCCCATTCATTTCTTTTAGCGACGACGGATTGTCACTAATTGCCATCCTCCAGGAAGACTGGCACATTTAATTACATTTAGCACGAACACAAGCCAACTTTGCACGTGAAACCTCTTTGAGAGGACAGTGCATCGGCACTGCGATCTCATTCTGCAAGCAGCCTTCTAAATTTGCATCTTCAATGCAAACTCCGAAGCCTTTTGGTGGAGTACGATGACAAATGGGGATCAGGGGATCACCCAAAGCCTAATGAAGTGCAAATTAAGACAAACAAAAATGCATACCTTTAGGATAGATTAGGCTACATCGCACTTGAACCAATGCCAATCGTGAATCCAGGGCCAGTTCCTTTCAATGCATCCTGTCCAAGAGCTTTGAAACATGTGGCCTGCTTGACAAAGGACAATATACTTTGTCCATGAGTCCATCATCAATTCAATCCATGCAAGCGCATCATTGCTCATTTCACCGTGATAGATGACGATTCGAGCAAGCCCAACACTTGCCGTGCCACTATATGCTCATGCTCACAGGCTAGCAAAACAAGCCCGTCCATTATTACCTGAACAATAATCAGCGTCCACATGCACACGTATTGTGGGTAGCCATTCCCAAATTTCGGCAAATGCCCAAGGATCTCCCAAGGTTTCCCCCTGATGGTCGTTTCATGCAAAGTACACATTATATTCTTGGAAAAGAAATCTGAATATATCATGATATCACTTGCCTCGCTGAAAATCTACCATGTGGGTTGTGCTGGGTCCCGGGCACAAGCAAATGAACTAGCTCAACGGGGGGATGTCACTATTTGATACTATTTGATGGTGTCTAGAAATTATGCCGCTATGCCCCAGAATTTTGGCTGTCGCTGTCTTCGTCAGCTGCAAACAAGACACATCAGTTTTCAAGTGACGTAGTGTCACTTCGGCCAAGAGCAGCAAGGCAGACTGCCATTTCCAGGCAGCTTTGCAAGAAGCAATGGCTGCCTCTGCTGACTGACTGGATGCTTTTCATTGTCTTGAAACATCTTGAAACAGTCAGGATCACTTATATGAAACATGAAGTTGCGGCATGTTGCGGCAACATGTGGCAACAATGGCCGCTCTATCCTGGCTGCCAACATATTTTGAAACAAATACGGAATACAGTGAATCCAGAGTCAAACAAATCTGAATGTTTACCAAGTGACGGTGAAAGATATACTGTCAGCTTGGAGTTGGTTCTCTTCGATGCTGGTCAACAAAAGCATTGCTTGGTTCCACCTGGAGGCCTTTTCACAGGCAGTGATTGTGGCATTGTATGGGATGACATCCAATTGAAGGCTGGAAACTTTGGCTTTCTGCAGCAAAGCAAATGCTTGGTGCCACTGGATGCAGTCCGTGCATGTGCTGATGGCCGCTGTGTAAGTAATCTTGTCAGGTGAGTAGTGAAGCTGCAACATCTGATTGAAGACCTCCAATGCCGCCTGCCTTGGACAAAAACCCAAATCGCCAGCACATGGAAACCATGATGATCATCATTTCTCGTCAGCACATCATCTCCGAAATGCAACATGCGAAACGAATGCTGTGAACATGTTGAAATCACCAGAAAGCACATGTGGTCTCGTTGCATGAGTTTGTCATGCTCATGTTGCCGTGGTTCGAATGTCATTGGTCACAGTACTCTACCCTACCCTCAAAGTTCTTGAAGCAAGCATGTCAACCAATTATCAACCATGAAATTTATATCAAAGCAATTGTCCTTCCCACAACTACTTTGCCAATTCCACCATGTTGCCATACCTCGGCCTTTGCACACGAGCTGATGCTTGAGTTGTAGTTGATCAGATCGGCCTGAAACGTTGAACAGCGGAACAGTGGAGGGAGGCCCTGAGATCAACCGCACAGGAACAGAATTTCAACACTGTCCCTTCGGCATGGAAAACACCGGTGTATTTCAGAAGAGTGAGGAATGATTAATAGGTTTCTCAATCAGCTTCTTTGTCCACAGGATTTCATAGGGCACAAAAGATTCAAAACTCCACCCCGGATTTTCGACTTAGAGCGACCTCCAACTGTGATGTAGTCAACTCACAAAGCATCTGCAGTGCTTGCTGCCATTCAGCAGCTTGTCCACAGGCCCGTATCACTGCCTAAGCTGGTTTGCTTACAGACCGGCTACCGATGCTTGATGGACATCATCCACTGGTCCGCCATTTGCGATGAGGTGAGGCAGTCTTTCAGGTCTTGGTCAAGGTCAAGGATTTTTGTCTTGTCAACTCCAATCTAATCGTTTTGGCTTATGGATGCTTATGGAGAAATACAGTACTGGACGGAAGGCATTTCTGAGCCATGTGCCACGTCCTTTGAACATTTTGAATGTGGATTAGTTTAATATGACGCAGATCAGTTGCGGACAAACCTTTGGTTCCAAGGCAGCGAGACAGCATGATGCAACCATTTCACGCACCGGACAAATCTAGACACAAGGGCCATGCAAAATGCTACATCATGGGTGCCACCGCTAAACCTGATCTAAACTCTCCCACCCCTAGGTAGGGGTGAAATTGGCCAAGTATAGAGGTAGACCATGGTAAACTCACCCGCTTTCGTGGTAAAAATTGGGAAAATATGTGACGTCCAATGGCTTGCACAGGTGCACTGTATGTGATGACATCAGCTTCCACAGATTCCCTCTCCAACTCCTCGAGAAGGAGCAAAGCACCAAGCCAATCCGCTGCCTTTTCGCAGGCATTCAGAGTCGAGTTGTATGTGATCCTCAGTCAACGAGTCTTTTCAATCAATTTAGATTCTGTAAGTGTTATTGCTATTCAAATTGGGATGAATCTGGAAAGAATATGAGAGAAACTGTGTCTGACAAGAGTCAAATCTGGTCGTAGTTTCCTTTGTGCAACATCCCCCAGCAATTGAAGAGCTGGCCGACTTTCAGAAGCGATTGAGCAAGCACTGATCGCCTGATACGCATGGAACCAGCAAGTTAAACAGAAAGAAAGAACGGATAACAATCATTAATATCATTACTGTAAGATTCCACTGGTGACGGATGGACAATGATGGACATCTTAAATCCACTACTAATTACTGCGAACAAAGTCCACGTCTGCGAGGGGAGAAAGCCGAGAAAGCCTGACATCTCACAAAACTTGGGGGATATCTGGCTTAGTGCATCGAGCTGCAGAATTGTAAATGATCAGATCCACCTGCAAAGACCTTTCCCCAACTTCACGGAGCAGCTGCAAAGCTTGTCGCCATTGAGCTGTCTTGTCGCAGGCAATGATTATGGCACTGTAGGTGATGACATTCACTTCCAAGTACTTCTGGTTCATCTCTGCGAGCAAATGAATCGCCAATTGCCATTCATCCGACTTTTCACAGGCACTGATGGCCGCACTGTAAGTGATCACATCTGACTCCAACTGATTTACATCTATTTGACGTAGCAATTCGAAGGCATGCTGCCACTGAGAACCCTTCTCACAGGCGCTGATGGTTGAATTGTAGGTAATCAGATCAGTCTCCAGCTGCCTCTGCCTATGCTCGCGCAAAAGAGCATAGGCCAACTGCCATTTGGCCGTCTTCTCACAGGCGCTGATCACTGATGCATAGCTGATGATATCCAGCTGAATCTCCATCTTTTGGATATCATCAAACACATGGATTGAAGCCTCCCACTGGGCTGCTTTACCAAGAGCACTGATGCTGGAGTTGTATGTGAAGATATTAGGTTCCACTTCATTCTGTATCATATCTTCTAAGACTTGCAGAGCTTGCTGCCACTCAGATTCCTTTTCGCAAGCACTGAGGGAAGTGCTGAAGGTGATCACATCAGCCTTCAATCGATGCTCTTCCGCACAATGCAAGAGTCTCAAACTGGCTTGCCACTGAGATGCCCTTTTGCAATCGCGAATTGCGATGTTCAAATCAATCAAATCCACAAAAGCAGCCCTGGCAAACGTCATAAATCGATATACATCGAATGTCAATCTTGCTGCTACAGCTTGAACCTCACCTGGAGATACCTGCAGTCTTTGTGGCAGTCCTATAGCATGGAAGAAAAACATGATGAACTCCTTTATTATCTTTATTTTGACCTGCGTCACCTATGTCATCTTAGGTCTTCCCCGTTTCACCAGATTGGAAGGCTGAACAACATCACATGTTGTTTGACTAATCATTGACTCGTTGATCAATTGATGGATTGCGGAAGAACGTGCTACTTCCAAAGACTTTCAAATCTTACTACGTTTCGATGACTTCCCGAAGCCCTCCTATAGTTCAGGCGCTCTTGCCCCTGTTTCTTCTGTTTCCAACTCATGAATGCCACAGATGTTTGCGCACTCTGGAAGATGAAATAGGAAGGTCCACAAAGATTGGAACCCTCAAATCTATCACAACATACAACCACTTATTATGTTTTGCAATATTGACTAATCATATACTTGAACGAAAGAAGAACATTGCATATCAGGAAATATCATGATACAAATTAGTATATCTAGAGATATATTATTATTATTATTATTACTATTATTAATTATATATTGTTATAATATATGACAATTTGTCACAAATGATCACAATTCACTGACCATCCCAGAGACACTGTTGACACTCACCCCGTGCCTGGACCTCACCCACCTTGGTTCCATTGACCTCCACAGTGCAGCAGCCGGATGCGATGAGAATCGCAAAGGTTCCGTCGTCTCCTTGTGCCAAGATGACCTCCCAGGCCAATCAAAACTTCAAAATCTCTGTCATTTTTCTATCTGATTCTATCTATGCATAATCGCTAGTATTTTATGCCCGGCTCAATTGGTCAATAGATGTCAATAGATGTCGATGTCAATAGATGTCAACAGATAATGTCAATGGTTTATCCTTGCCTCCCGTTTTTCCAGTCTGTTGCTAGCTGGGGGTGCACCGGCCTCATTGTCAAAGACTCGCTTCTCCAAGATGTCTCTCAAGCAATCAAGGAATTCGTCGTCAGCGCCCTGCAAGAAGATAGAGTCTTCCGCTGATTTGACAAGAGAACACTGAAATCAAGGTTATCTGACAAAAACATTGGTTGCATGATGTTCGCGAGCCAGGTTTCTTCGTTTTGGGGTTCTCATGGCTTCTGAATGCCTCTGCTTTGGGATCCAAACTCCGTTCCGATATGGAAATTTGAAGATTCTTGTGTTGCAAAGTAATCGTTGCTTGCCGGGTTTAAAGAATCCAAACAACCTCGCGACAGCAATGAATGGGCCAGCACCCTGGCTACGAAGCTACCACAATGCTGGCCTCAAAGCGCTTTTCCAGGGTGTCCATGATGACTTTCTCTTCTTCATCGTCTGGCAGAACAGACAACAGCAAGACCCACACCATGCTGGGCATCTCTCCAAACAAAGCATCAAGTGGTGGCAAATTGAGCTAGTTCATCACATGCAACGAAAAGCGGTAAACCAGAAGTGGAGAGAGCAGCGACCTAGAACCTAGAAATCAAACTTTTGGGCAGCTGGAGTCACTCTGATGGTGTGACATGGAAAACACGGACAACAGCATTTCAAACACCTGTCAATGCAGCTCTTCTTTCAAACATTTAAAAATCTGTCTTCACATTGAAAGACATTCCATCTCTTGGCATCTCCTGGTGATTTTTCTTTAGCTTTTCTTTAGCTAAACTCCGGGTTTCTGATGGTTTCTGGACCCATGGACATGTTCGCATGTTCGGCGGATCTTGTGACCTGGCAGCGCCAAATCCTCCTGTGCCTGCCCCGAGCAGTGAAGGGTCTGGGCAAACGAGGGGTGTAACATTTGGGTGTTAATTGATTAATAATACAATGTATAATATATATATATGTATTACTGTATTATGATATATATGTATATATTCATAGAACTTTATGACATGATCAAATCTGATTGACCATGATTGACCAATATCTCTCAATGTGCTGATCAATATCAGGGGGTCATCCTTTGCGTGTCGAACTCATCTTGTTTCTTCTTTACATGACAAGGCCCGCAAAAGGAAAACCTCCAGCAGTTGGTCCACCAACTGCGTTAAGGTCCAGGTGCGACATGCATGCGACATGCATGGGACATGCTTGACAAGGTTGCAAATGATGAAGCCATATTAATATATTCATACTTGTCAAGGCCATTACTAGATATTCATATGGCATGACCTTGATTAATCTTGATTGTAGAACTCCCGTGACAGGCACAAGTCTCTTTCCAAGCCAGCATTGAGCGGTCTCTTGAAGGAACTGTACTACCATCATCTACCATCCAGATTTGGGAACTCATTCTGGATCCAGGCATGCATGTTCATTGATATTCCCAGGAGCGCATGATCATTCATAATGTATATCCACCGGTGCAATCGAACCCCTGACTGACTACTTCAAGTTTACGGTAGTTTCACCGCCAACGAGTAGCTCCTAATCATCACCCAGCCGAAATCCAAATTCAATGATAGGGACCCCCACAAAGATCAGCATGCGGCTGGCACGTCTACCAGAAGCGCTCGGCCTGGTGTTCCAGGAAACAGCTGAATACGAAGAGTCAAGAGGACCACGTCCCTGCATCTAATCTTTACATATAGATATATTATCATATAATATATGATGCATTATATTTATGATGTGTGATTCAACTCAATGTCAAAATGACTTACTGCATTATATATTGAATATATAATAATATCTTGAATATATAATAATATATATCTTTTATATTGTATATGGAAAAATATGAAAACATGGCAACTCTGAACTCTGCATGCAAATGATTTGATCGATCGTAGATGTTGCTGCCAACTACTGAACTGACACCCTTACTTTAGCCGGGACCGGCTCATTCGTCGTACAGAAGGATTGTGTGCAATTTCTTCTTCCAAAAAAACCGCCGACTTAGCACTAACTGGGCAACCGAACGTCATCGGTTCCAAATCATGCTGTTCCTTTCATTGGCGGGGCTGTTCAAAATATTTCAAACAATGGATGTCAAAAACCTAATTACAATTTTGAATACTCTAGTTTGGATCATACAATTCTGGTGCGGGACAGCTTCTTGGAAATTATGTTTTAACTGGGTTATCGGCCGTGTCCGATGATGGATTTAAGCAAAAAACATCTGCAGGTGCAGAAATAGGTTTGGAGCATCTGGAAACGCCAGGAAATATTCAGCATCTGCGGAAGAGTGGCCGCATTGGAGTATACATATTTCATCTTATTTCAGAGTTTTGTGCTGCTGTTTGTCGATCTTTCTAGCATCTGTCTTAGGTTTTGCACCCTTGGGTTGCACTTGCGCTGTGGAAGTTCCTTATTAGGGGCTGTGGCTGCTGTGTGCTCATGGGGCGGGCGCATCTTACTGACTGTATGCTTTTTGTTGTTTTTTTACTTCGCTGCTTTGATCATACTGTGGAAAGCATCTCACAGGCAGTTTGGTTTTGCACTTTCTTGCAGCAGCTTGAAGGGAGGTGGAAAGCAATGGAAAGCATCTCACAGGCTTCTTAAGATGAATACTCAAAACGTGTCCGGGACAGCGATGTCTCAAACGCCTGCAAAAACGCAACCCCAGAGTTTTTGACGGAACTCAAATGGAGGGGCATTCAAGTCAAAAGGTAAAGTATCAGAAAGCCAACTTCTTTTTCTGTCCCAAACCATTCACCAAGATTGTGACTTGAAATCTGCAAATTGCGCAGAGACTCAGCAGAAGCATCAGTCTGACTTCAAGCTCCGCCAGTTCCAACTCCATCGTTTGATGAGTTTTCAATCACAGGAGTATTGTGCCAGTTTAAGCTGGTTTGTTATGGTTTGTTCAATGTTCTTCATAGAAATTGACAAAATTCACTCTGAATTGACCCAAATCTCTATATAGATGTATATATAATTATACACAATTCTACAGATATATGTATGATGTACTTATACATACAAAGCTAATCAACGCTATGTCTATTTTCCCTGGCCTCCTCCACCAAATCTTCCCAGCTGCGGCTCACAAATGGATACTCTTCCAGCAAATCCCGGAGCTGGCGGAAGCCACGGGGCTCGCCATGAGGATTCCAATGGCTATGGATTGAATGTTGGGTACCCGTAAAATCTGCTTAGTGAGGCCCCACAAAATTGGAGAATTTGGAGATTTATAGAATGGGTTCATTTTGCTGCTTTTGGCCAATTTTGAGGAACTGCAATTAAATATGTAATTCGATTTAAGACCGAAGTATGGAAATCATAATGTGACGGTGCTTTGGTTAATAAGTTATCATGTAGTTAATACAAAATAATGATCTGAAAGTCAGCGGTCGATTTGGTCAAAGATTCCCTCGTGGATCAGAACCATAGTGCCCTTCTGTTCCCACCCTGAAAATTAATGGACTAGACCGGAATGGGATGATATAACATATTTTAACTTCACCCATCTCGTAAAGTTCTCCAGCGCTCAACCTCTCTGCTCAGGAAACCACTGACTCGCTTCAAATAACAGTTTCGGATCATTTTGGGTTCAACACATCTACAAATTATATAAGATATTTCGGCATTTTGAATATTTTCCAGTTTCTTATTTTTCAAATTCTCCACGCTCGGTGCAGGTGCCTGTTGAATATCCACTTTGAAGTAGCCGCAGAAGCTATTCACCACAATGGAGGTCTGCACCGGGGAGGCATCGTTCAGCCAATGACACCAGCCATGTTACAGTGGTAGTGGTGGTGTCTGCTGGGACAAGATATATCAAAATATCTTCCATCTGCAGGATTGTCAATCATCATTGTTGGACTTCAAGTCTTTATCATGCGACTCTACGACTTAGATCTCAAGAATCCAAAACACTGAGAAGCAAACCCTACGTCCTAAGGACCAGTTTGGCCTCTGCAGGCTCGTTCGGAGATCGCACTGCAAAGCAACCCACAGTGCTTGGCGCCTGAGCCGAGTTTTTCCATCATGGAACCGTGCCCAAGCGCCACAGAACCGGCCTTGATCTCAGGCGGAGGGAAGTCGGTGTAATCCCTCGTGGCAAGCACTTTGCCTGTCACTCGAGATCCATGGAGACTGTCCAAAGAGATCAAATATTCAAATATAAAAGTGTCAGAAAAAGGAACATGTGATGAACATATGAGTAAAACTGATGAAACACCTGCTCTGCAACACCATCAAAGAACCAGCTAATCTCAACGAGTACGAAAAACAAAGGCTTCAAACAACATTAACCTTGACTTACACCAAAATCCACAGACTGCTTCTCGGGTTCCCAGAAACAGTTTCTTTGCTTCAACCACACAACAAATGTTCCTTGTTCGTGTGACATCCGGGGGAACCCCTCGAACCTCGGAAAATGAAGTACACAGTGGAAATCGTTTGCCCTTCTTCAACCAATTTGGCACCACTACCTCAGTGATCTTCCCGCGCTGATGGTGACCATTGGTGACCATTGGTGACCACAGTTCTTGCCAGCTTCATGTCTTGTTCCAGTGATGGCATGGCGGCATGGCTTATCATGACTATTATGAAACAAATCCAGCATGAGTTTGGTGGAGAAGCCACAAGTGAGGCCAAGTCAGTCTATCACCTAAAATCCGCACTTTTTTGCGATTCTGAACTACAGCATACTACAGCTACAATCTGGGTTCCATTTCAAAATATTCCAAGAAGAATAATACTCGTAAATACTCCGAGTAAATTCTGACTGGAGCTCTACCAGCTACGACATAAGCGGACATGAGCCTGCCTGAGTTTTCTTGAGTTCCCTGAGTTCCCTGGGCTCCCTGAGCTCCCAGTCTTTAAACAAATCCATTTCATTCCATTTCCATGGATTTCCAGGAAAAACATAATTTTTGGCCGGTGAATCATAGTTTCCTTGTGTTTCCTTCACAAAATGTCACCAACAAAACTGGGCCAGTTTCGATTTCATCACATCTCGGTCCCCTGAGGTCTCCACAAGCGGCCCCGGCCGTGCAAATCGCCTTGAGGCGTTCCAGGAAGCTCAGCGGAAATCGGCTCAGTCGCCCGATCTCTCGGAGCTCCTCGGAGAGACGTAGGCTACGGAGGGTTGGATCCACGATCCTATGACAATAACAGAACGCTTAAGAGTAGACGAACTTATACAATAGAATATACATCATATAATATATCAATATATTTCATGTATGTGCTATATATCATGTAATATATATATATATACATATAATGACGGACTTGATAGAACTAGCCCACCTGAACCAACGTCAGAGTAAATGAATATATACAGTATATATATTTATTAATACACAATCCGCGTTACAGAATGCCCTGGAATGAGCTCACTGGCAGGCTCACATAAAACCCCAATTGTGACTCAGTGGGTCCTCAGGAAATCTCACGCCAAAGCCTCGCTCCTGAAGATGTAATCAACAAGGATAATGATATAATGTTGGTTACTGATTAGTGTGGGGATACACTATTGTGTCCACAGACCTCAAAATTATTCTGTTACTCTGGAAATGTTCGAGGGGTACACTATTGTGTCCACAGGATTTTGGTGTAAG
>Ga0126342_10012928_pt1 | contig 14845 bp, 14 predicted proteins | sample Cyp1metagenome_FD_92528 | JGI IMG/M metagenome (GOLD analysis project Ga0126342, IMG submission 92528) | Coral microbial communities from Lord Howe Island, Old Settlement Bay, Australia - Cyphastrea 1 metagenome | ecosystem: Host-associated > Invertebrates > Cnidaria > Coral ... | reverse complement strand
ATATATTGTATATATATATATTGTATATATATATGTATTGTATATATATATTGTATATATATATATTGTATATATATATATTGTATATATATATTGTATATATATATATAGTATATATATAGTATATATATATCTATCTATATTGTATATATGTATATATAGTATGTATATATATATATATTGTATAGTTATATACACACATACTGTACATATAGTGGTATGCCGGTATATCTTGTATGTGTGCATGTATGTGTGCGCTTGTGATTTTTGGGATAGCACCAATATTGATCATGGCCCTCAACGACGCAACTTGAGGTATCCCACACACGGCTAGACATGTTTGGATTGGCTTGGGGGTATTATTTTTTTTAGGGGCTGGCTGATTTTAAGCCACAGCTATTTTTTGACCACTATAAAGCCTTGGAAAAACTCCATTGAACACCAAACATCAAATCAGACCCAAGACACATGCCACATGGCCAGGGCCAGTTGGCAAAGAGAAAATAGGAATCCAGTCTTTGTATAGTTCAGCCTCATTGTCTGCAACGGTTCAAAACGCATAGACATAGAAAACATGATTATTCTGCTGGTGTCTGTGAGAAAGCGATGGGGTTGTAGTGGTTTATAGTGTCCCACTCCAAAACACTGACCAGTCCAGTGGGACCTTTTGTTCAAATGAAGTATAAGAATCACATGCGAAAATCTTACCATCCAGCAATGTTTTACACCTAGCATCCAGTTAGGGGTAAGGCCAGACGATGAGGTGCCCTCCCTTTGTAGATCAAAATGAATTGCGATACGGCGATATTCATGTTTTCCCTTCCCAAAACGTGGAGCACCTAAGATCCACCAATCGTGTAGTTTCTTCCAAAAAACTGTCTTCCTGTTTGGAAATGTCATTTGTGGACCCGGCAATAGGTCTGTGCAAAGTTCTGGACACTGCACCACTGTGGTAAGACAAATCATGAAGCATAATGGCATGATGTCCCACATTCTCAATTTGGGGTTTGAGGTCTGTCTTACCAAAAATGGCGACCAATGACCCACCCGGACCCACCCGGACCCACCCCATCAAGCGACCACGCCAAAGCACGAGTTTGCTATGAATGAGCTCACTATGGGTTCCCAGGATGATTCGTGCCACGTGTTTCCGCAGCACTTGCGCAACCCGCGGGTCAGTGAACAGTTTGTCTTCGGCCCCTTGGATATCTACGTGAAGGAGGTCCATGAAATCAATACCTGGCAGATGCTCGGGTTTGAAGATTGTTGAATTATTGGCAAACAATCACTTGATACCTATGGCACACCTATGGGGACTGAGGTGGGTACAAGGGTGCCGTGGGGACCGAAGCGTGTGGGGGGAAGTGTGTGGGGGGAAGTTTCTACCAGTGAACAACAGCTTGGGAGCCCGTGGGGTGCCACTCCAAAAAAACAGCACCGCAAAATAACTAGTACATCCGGTTCAATGCCCAGCTAAGCTCAAAATTCCGAGAACAAAAAAAAATCAACCAGTTCGTTCGGAGAGCACCTTGCATCATCTCCAGGAAGACCTCGGGTGTTGCCAAAGTGCACCGAAGTTGATAACGAATTCCTTGGTGCACTGCTGTTGAGATGACCAACGGACCGACGTTGACTGTGTATTGTGATGAACCACAGTGGTCTGTCGGTTTTACATTCTTATCTGTCTACATAACCTAAGCTCAGCTAATCCATCTATCTATCCATCCATCCGTCTATCTATATACATATCACATATCTATTTATGTGTGTAAATATATATATATATATCATCATATATCTATATATGTTGTGCTTATAACTTATAGTTATCATATGGTATACCTGCAGCACCTGGGGGGGAAACAACACTTCAATTTACCTAACCATATTTGTTTCGTGTCCAGCAACTTCCAATGACATCAAAATCATGAAGGACAATCAGCGACGGTGGATTGTCAATGGATTTGTCGACTTATCTCAGAGGTATCCCAACTAGTGTTGCTATGGGTTATGAAACAAGATGAAAGTAGAACTAATTGTATTAGCAGAGTCTGGATGATGAACTATTCCTTAGGGCAGTCATAGGGCAGTCATATGGCAAAGATGAAAATGGATAAAGAAACAGAATAAGAGCAAAACTGGAATGATTTGTTCACCGTCAGCCGATGGCATCTACGATTACATCGAAGTGGCTGATCCGCAGTGAATTGTGGTCCGTCGTTGGACTTTCTACAGTCAAATATGTAATCAAATAATCCATGACTCAACCGATCAAGCAATCAACCAAGTAATCAAATCGAAATAGATCAACTGGTAAATCAAGGAGTAAAATTGAATCAAACAAATAATAGTATTTCTATCTCTCTCTAAGTCTAAGTTAGCGATCCAACTAAATAGACAATGACAATGGAGGGAAGAAACAATGACGAAGATCAAAGCACAGCTGCAAAAACAAATATCCAAACGAAGCAACCATGGAAAACACACTAAACGACTACACACAAAGTAATAATCAACATCTAAGTTTGGTGGGCCAGATACAAGACATGACAATTGTATCAAATATGTCAATATGCGTCGCAATGTACGCATATATACAAATGTATGCGTGTGTTGGCGATTACATGATTGTTCCTTTACCATATCCCAGGTTCTGCCTCAGCATAACTACCACCAAATTCATAAAACTCTCCGAGAACCAACCATTGAGCACTCCTTGGCTGATTATGACCATTCATTTGGCGAAAAATAACCAACAGCAGCCATGTCCAATGTTGCGGGCGTGGCGCCATTCAACTTCATCACTTGCACCACTGCACCGCAAGACCGCCGAGCAGGCTCAACAAAATAAGCCTTTCACAAGTCGAGATCGAGGAACATTATTTCCCAAGGCAACAAAATGACGGTTCCATTTATCAATGTTGGGAGCATATCATGATCAAACCTAGTCACTAACCTATGCCCAAAATTCACTATCAAACCTATGAGCTAGATTCTAGCAAAAGACATGACGTCATGATAATGTTGTGAAATAACCTTGGAGTGAACCATTGAGCACTTGGCAAAATTACCTTTAGCTTTCGTGACCACCGCCACGAGAGCCCCTGTTAATAGTAACCAATGGATTCTACTACGTCTTGTGGGATTCGCCAGCAACTGCGAATAATCTAGCTGATTTGATTTCATGTCATGCCCCAGTACCCCCTCCAAGTCTCATCATTACTGTAAATACCCACATCTGATTTATTTCTTATACCTGTTCATCGCCACCTCACTCCCACCTCATGCAATACCTCTGGTTTTACCGCGCGCAGGAAGGTGATAGCTCGGGCCGCCCAGGTACCCCAGCGAGCACCCAGCTCCATAACGCGAAACGTGCCATGGCGATGTCTCAGCACGGACTGGTACACGCTCACATGTTCACCTTGGGCCCAATGTTCCCATCCCTAAAGCTGCATGGCGGACCATAAAAATCATCTCCAAGATGTCCACCAAATCGCCGGTGCCACATTTATGGCAAAGGGGTGTCTTGCATTACATCACAATGCATTCCATGACATTACACTACATTACATGACATGAGGTGTGATGATTCAGTGGGATAGTTTATGACGATTAATACTAGAACTGACCGGACGGGAAAATCTGCAGAACGCTGCATCAGCAAAATTTTGGGACCATACCAATTTTGGGGTCACCGATGCAGGAACTGGTAACTACAGCATAAATCGCAGGCGCTGGGACATTTAGCCACTGCCGCAATCTGAGCATACGTGAAGAAATTGCGGGATATGTTGCGGGAGTGACCTTCCAACATTGGGACTGACCCAAGGTCACTTCGGATCCCCCAGGTTTCCCCCTTTGGATGATTTCTCCAAGTCACCATAGTCATCGTCTATGAGCGGCAGCCTCACCTGGATATGCGACAGCTTTGCTAAACTGTGGGCTTGATGTTCCAGGCACGCCAGCCGCCGCGATGGAACGTCACGGTAGTAGTTGAACCTGACGCCATCACTGAGGGGTTGTCACAACCGTTACCCCAAGTACGTTTCAGTTTCCAGAAAGAAACATACATAGACATTTATATACATTCGATATTCTATATGGTAGTCTAGCATAATATACTATGTTACATTGCATTATTCCAAAACCATATTCTGATTTACTATATCATAGCACATTATCTTTTATTACATTACATTGTATTATATTGCCTTGCATTGCATTGCATAACATTACATTACATGAGATACATTTATAGTTCATTTCATTGTATCATATATCAAACTAGATCTTATCCTATGGTGTTTTCTTACATTATACCAACAGTGTATGCATGTATACATATATATATATACATACAATATTACATTATTTGGAAACGACATTAAACTACATTAATCTATGTTACATTACATTACATTACCTTGCATTGCATTACAATCCAGTTTATTATATTGTGTAGTAAGTTACATTATGTTCTATATTGTATTGTATCATATTATATCGCATTATAACATCATATTATATAATTTGTCATATTTATGTATATATATATGTGAAATATGTTGTATTGGAGTATAATTTATGATATTGCACTATCTAACATTTTACTATACATCTCCTATCATATAACATTATTTTTATTCCGTGGGATTTTACTGGATCATATAATAGCATCGTATTAGATTTTGTTATATCATGTTGCATTATATCGTAGTCTATTATGTTTATGTTCCCTATATTGCATTACCTTACATGACATTATATCATGTTATAATCAAAACATATTAAACCATCATGTGTTATATTACATTCAATGACGTTGTGTCAAATTATATCATGTTACCGTTATATCAAATTACATCATGCTACTGATAAGTTAAGACACTACATTTTAAACTATATTATGCTGTATGACAGGGTATTACATTCATTATGTTATATTAAATCATATTTTATTTCATATCATATCACATATTTTTACATTATAGCATAGTATGCTATCTCGTACATAACCTGTCTTTGCCAGTTACAAAGGACGTGGACACAAGCAGAATAACATTTTGAGGTATTCAAGAAAGGCACATATGTCTACACACACATCTATACACTTCTTTACGGTAAAATCCTTATCAATGTCTCGTCTCTGATTGTTTTCCAAAGTTTGGGCCACCACTGATACTTCTCCCATTGAAAGGATTATGCACGCATATCTACATAGACACAGCATGACAGCGCCCGTTTTTTGGGCCATGTAGTAAGTAAGCCATCAAAGGGGCTGTACTTTCGCATCGCTTTCCACAAAAATCTGCCAAGTGTAAGTTTCATCGAACCCCCATTCCGGAAATGTATGAACATGTTGCTATCGTTTTTGTTCTCGTTTTGATATCGTTTTGGCCACCTGTTTCAATTTTTTTGGTGGCTCTCCATCGAGGGAACTGCAAGAGTGTGGCCAAAAAATGCATACCTGGGTTCCCTCCTACGGTCAATCATATTGGACATCATGGGAACGTCACGTACGTGCTCTCTCAGCCAAGCCACTCATCTCCAAGCCTCCAATGTTGGCTCGGCTGACAGTTTCACAACGTTTCACATGCTTCGTGGCTCCCGGTTGGTCTGTAGAAAGTTGGGAATCTGTATTCCATCCTAGTCCCTTTTACCCTAGTCCCTTTTACATCTGGTCGAGTTTTTTGGTGGTTGAACCTCATGTTTCAAAAATCCGTTGGGGGTCAGTTTCTCAAACGCAAACAGGACTTGGTCGACATGGGGTTGTCCTAACATGGGGCACCCCAAAATCCAATAGTCCGTCAGACATCTGTTTCCCTTACTCAGGTCGCCATTTTGGGCAGTATACCAACCAGTGTACAATATTTTCATATATTTTCAACACACCATTTGAGGAGCGAAAGCAATGGGGCCCCTGATGTTCAAAGGTGAATCCGCCAGTCCGAGGGTCAAAAACTACCAACGGAGGGATCATGTGTCATAGTTTTGACCCAAGCAACCACTGGAAGTTGCTGCGATTGCAAAGGTTTGTGCAGTCAAAATAGTGTGGAACCTTTAAGCCACAAAGGTCCATCACAAAGCCAGGCTCGATTTTGAAACTCTGCTGTGGAACTTGCAGCATCACTGGATGGTGCGGATAGGTTTTGCCCTCCAACACATTGAGGCCTTCCAGCCATCTCGCAGGTGTGGCCATGCCCCAGCCCACGAAGCACCAAGCGAGCGGACGCATCATGGCTCCGCCGTTCTTATCCTTAACAGGTGGATGATCCTTCCCTATAATTTTTGCTACTCTGGAATCAGTCCCAAACCTGATCCAAGGCCATTGTTGATGCTTTCTCCTGTAACCACCAAAGGTGAGGCCGATGCTTCAATTTGTTCCCCGCACACAATCGAGGTATGCGCAACGAATAGTGAAAATGAACGGAATCCTCTCTGACTGGAATATGTGGGCATACCTGTATCTATTGTTGCAGACCAAAAACTTACTGTTTCATAATTAGGTTTATCTACATACACCAATACACTGCGTATTCAATCAATTCTTTTGCAAATACGTCAATATATAAATAAATAACGTTGTATCGATAAATAGATCGGTTTCTCTTCAAACGAGGCTCCATTCAAGTTGATGGTTGGTAATAATCCTTTTCCCTACCACAATCGCAATATTTGAGTATCTGCGCACAGCCTCACGACCCTTGAGCCATCCCGCTGTTGGTTGAAGTGGCTCCTACATGACACTGTAAGCACGTGCTGGCCATGCAGAGTTGTGATCACACAACCATTTCTGGTGTTATAAAAGTCAATAAATAAATTTAAATATAAGTCTAAATCGATATGCTACATTCCGCTTCAGGATGACTGTATTTCCATGCTTAATTTCGGGATCATCTCCATCATCACCTAGACAGAAAAGTATTCACTGTTGTTTTCTTCCACTGCCATTGGCTCGTCGCCAAGCTGAGGATCTGGCTGATCTGGCTGCAAGGTCGCGACCCTGAGGCCTCCAACCCGGCGAAGCACCCTCCGTTGAGCCCTCCGTTGCAGCCATATCAAAAATAGCTAGTCATTGTGGATCATCATCATCATCTTCTTCTTCCCAATGAGAATCAAGACGAAAGACCTCCGAAACCACGAAGCAGGACAAGGTGACATGTGTCGTTTGACGTCCCAGCGACGGCACGCGCAAAGAAGGGCCCGTTCAGCCAAGGTGTCAAACCAGCTAGGTTTGTCTGCAAGGCTGACTATCCAAATTGGCCAGCTTTACAACACTTGAGTTCAAACAACATGGATGACACTGGCCTTCCCCCTCATCAGAAGTGATGATCTGCTTTGCGTCCACGGCCAAATCATTCATGTATCTCTTGCAAAGCAGCGCATAGACATCATATCCGTTTCGGGTCAAACTTGGGTACCCCTCAAAGTGCATGGTCCATAAACTACGACCAAAATCTGTGGGTCCCCTGGCCCCAATATTTTGACCTATGGGGCCAATGCCAGCAGGATACATGGGCACATTGTGGCGCACTTTTCGGGCCCAGCAGCACAAGCGACGCGGATTGCAGCCACTTGTCAATCATGACAAAGCATAACATCATTCTCGGCCAAGGGGAAGCTGATGGAAATCCCTGGTTAGCACCAAAAGCAATGATGGACTCAGTCGAAAGCATTGTTTTAATCTTCCAACAAAAAAAGTGTCCTCTCTGAACTTGGGATGTCTCCCAAAAAACACACTGGAAGACCAAGTAGGTCTTATCATCACAGATAAGGGATTTCTCTGGTTCTAAAGTCTGTGGCCAGTTCCAGGTCCTAGGCATTTCTGCTTGACCCAGCCGCTGACCCAGCCCCGCTTCGTTGCAATTTGAGAGAAACCACGTCGCACTTTGACACCTGCGGTTTTAAGTAACCACTCTAGTCTGTAATTATGTACCTTCTCGTGGATAATTCAAGAGGTTCCCAGGGATGAATACCCGGCGGCAACTAGCGTGCCTTCACCATGAGGACATTTGGGGGGAAAAAAATGCCGGGTTTGTAACTCCATTAATTGACGAACCAATGGAAAAACAACATCCAATATGGCAAACCCAATGATAAATTTCCAATTAGAGATTGTTCTTCCTCCACCTACTTCAGGGTAAGTCGTTGGGAATGGTTTATATGGCATCGGGTTTACCACATTTTTTACCCTTTATGTGTGTAAGTATACGTGTATGTATATATATATATACATATAACACACTGGTTAACCCGCCAAATGGCTAATAATCGTGATCAGTTTCCTCAGTTGTAAATACGACATTCCCATTCTTTTAGGGAAATTCTACAGGAAACCTCCAGTTTTGATGGTGAAAACCCTCCATAAATGGTTGGAAACTGAATCCACACGAATGGACCGCTGCGTCTTAAGCTTCCCCGCGCCACAGCTGAGCTCAAACTCGCGTACGAGGAGCTCAACAGGCGCAGAGGGCGCAGGGCGCAGCATGCGACGGACCCCTGGCCGAAAGCTGAGTGGCATGGAAGATTTCCATTAAAAGTTGAAAAATGTTAAAACATGTTACAACCATGTCTAATCAGAGTCTAATGAATGAAAACATGTCTAGACTTTGACTCATCAGGGACAATTGGGTTTTGAGCCAGTTCACTGCTAGATAGTTGATCTTTGATCCGTCAGCACTTGCCGGAGGATACCAACCCAAGCCCAACCCCAACCGTGCCACCTTTAGGGGCGGTTCATGACCACTTCCACGCCGCATTGAAGAGGATAAACAGCACCAAAACCGTCAGGATCGCATGTTGCCTCAAGTAGCCCGATTACAGCGATATGTGTCATGGTCAAAGCATTGTATATGGGATATGGTCATCCCACCATCATTACGGATTCGTCAGTATATGAATCCCTATTCATGGATTGATGACCATCCACCAAGATGGGCGATTTATCGTACCCATGTTTTGACCATGGCACATATGACAAATATGGAGATGGGTTGTTTGTAGCGTGGAGTTCGGCTGTTCAGATCCCTAGAACAATAAAATAAACTGCAATATATTATATAATAATTCTTACTATTATAAAAACATCACAATAATAACACTACCAATTATTATTATTTTATTATTATTTAAAATAAATATTAACTATAATAATAAATAATAATGATAATATTTAGCGTCTATTTTTGGATGTGAAGAACTACCGCATTCAGTGGCTTTGAGGTGCATCCTCCAATAAACCAACGTAGGTATGAAAACCCACATTCGTGGATCATTTCCTACTGGAACCTGTCTTTGCCCGTATCAATGTTGGCTTACCTCAGGGTAAAAGAATTAAAGGAGCGGATAACCCCACATGCCCACTTCTTCCAATAATCACCAATGGGCCGGAAAGATGGTGGGAAAGAGTAGTAAGTGAAAAAAATGTGTGCGCCACATGTGTGGGAAAGAGTCGCCAAATGACACCGGATGTCACCAAGTGCCACGCCTGCCACGCCAAATGACACTGGATGTCACCAAGTGCCACGCCTGCAACACAAACAGCCGCGGGCAACCACGGCGTCAAACGGGGCCCAAGCGCGCCACCAGAGCCAGCCCAGTGCCATAAGTGCCACGCCTGCCACGCAAAGTGAAGGTCGATGTCACCAAGTACCACGCCTGCCACACCCCATACAGAATAAGTTGAGTTGTGTGTGTGTGAGTAAGTTGTGTGTGAGAGAGCTGTGCGTAAAAAGTTGTGTGTGTGTGTGAGTAAGTTGTGTGTGATCGAGCTGTGTGTGGGTAAGTTGTGTATGAGAGAGCTGTTTGTTAGAGAGTTGTGTGTGAGAGAGTTGCATGTGTGTGAGAGAGTTGTGTGTGTGAGCAAGTTGTGTGTGACTAATTGTGTGTGAGAGAGAGCTGTGTGTGAGTAAGTTGTGTGGGAGCGAGCTGTGTGTGAGCAAGTTGTGTGTGTGAGTGAGTTGTGTGTGAGTAAGTTGTGTGTGTGAGAGAGTTGTGTGTGAGTAAGTTGTGTGTGTGGGTAAGTTGTGTGTGAGAGAGTTGCGTGTGTGTGTGAGAGAGAGTTGCATGTGCGTGAGAGAGTTGTGTGTGAGCAAGTTGTGTCTGAGCGAGTTGTGAGTTGTGTGTGTAAGCAAGTTGTGTGTGAGAGAGAGAGAGTTGTGTGTGAGCACGTTGTGTGTGTGAGTAAGTTGTGTGTGTGTGTGGCAGAATTGTGTGTGTGTGAGCAAGTTATGTGTGAGCAAGCTGCGTGTGTGTGAGAGCGTTGTGTGTGAGCAAGTTGTGTGTGAGTAAGTTGTGTGTGAGTGAGTTGTGTGTGAGCAAGTTTTGTGTGAGAGAGTTGCGTGTGAGCAAGTTGTATGTGAGTAAGTTGTGTGAGCACGTTGTGTGAGGGAGACGGCGGGAGGAGGCGGAGGAGCGGACAGGAGTGCACAACCAAAAACAAGAACCCCACACAAAGATGTGGGGAAAAAAAGCATCAACAGGATCAGCTGGGCACCCAGCGTCTTTTGATTTTCAGCCTCTTCACTCACATCCGCCTGGGCACGATTGCACGGACTGCATTGGCCGCGAAAATTGCATATTTGCCCACACGATAAGATAATTGAACAAAAAGTTCCATCCTGGCTGTCGGTCCTCCCGCCGGAATCCCTCTATTTTTCTTCCAAATGGCTGGTCGAAGGAAGTTAGAAGTCAAACTTCCGACAGTATGGACAGATGAAAAGCAGAGATTGGAAGAGTCAGAAAAGAGAAGAGAAGAGAAGAGAAGAGAAGAGAAGAAGGAAGAAGATCAAAGAAGAGACAGTCAGAAGAAAGAAGATCCAGGTGCGCGAAAAGGTAGGAAAGTCGCGAAACACTGTGTTTTTCCAATGTTTTGTGGCCCAGGAGGGTCGACAAGTAGGCTCGCGAAAGCGGCGGGTGCGGAGCAATCTGGCCAGATGAGAGATGAAAAATTGCACGCCGTGCGAAGCACATTTGCAAGTGAAAACGCTGAAAACACCTCATGTTTGGAGCACTCTTGGAAGTTGAGATGTTGAAAAAGTGCACGCCGTTGCGCCGCGAAGCACATTCCCAAGTCAAAATGTACAAACACACCATTCTCAGACCACTTTTGGAAGTTGAGATGTTGAAAAGGTGCACGCCGTTGCGGCGCTGAGCACATTTCCAAGTCAAAATGCACAAAACACACCATGTTCGGACCACTTTTGGAAGTTGACATGTCGAAAAAGTGTACGCCGTTGTGGCGCTAAGCACATTTCAAAGTCAAAAGTGTTAAAAACTTACGGTCTCGGAGCACTTTTGGAAGTTGACATGTCGAAAAAGTGCACGCCGTTGTGGTGCGAAGCACATTTCGAAGGCAACATGTTAAAAACACCACATGTTCGGACCACTTTTGGACGTTCAGATGTCGTTTCACATGGCAGGCGTAAGAGATTGTGCAAAACATGGCAGGCGCAGTATTTTAGACAGGTGGAATGGAAAAATCGCAAAACGCATTGGCACGAGGCTCCCAGCGCTGCACTCAACTTTCCATTTTTGAAGGAAGTCTCGCAGAATTGCTTTGTTTTTGACGTTGTTAAGTTCAAACACTGAGGAAGTCTCGCAGAATTTTTCGTTTTTGACATTGTCAAGTTCAAATTTGAGGAAGTCTCGCAGACCTGTTTCGTTCTTGATGTTGTCAAGTTCAAAAATCAGGAAGTCTCGCAGCATTGTTTCGTTTTTGACGTTGTCAAGTTCAAACACTGAGGAAGTCTCGCAGAATAGCTTCGTTTTCAATACAAATATACTACGCTACATTACACAACACCAATTGCACTACACTGCACTAATTACACAACACCAACACCAACAACACCAACAACACCAACAACACAAACAACACCAACAACAGCAGCAACAACAACAACACCACCAACAACAACAACAGCAACAACAACAACAACAACCACAACAACAACAACAACAACGACAACAACAGCTGCTACTACTACTACTGCTACTACTACCACCACTACCACCACAACAGCTACAACTACAATTACAGCTACACTACATTACACTACACTCCACTAATTAAACTGCAGTACAGTACCGCTACAAAAATACAAATACAACTACCACTACACTACATTGCACAACACTACACTATACTAATTACATTGTTTACACTACGACTACAACTGTAATCAGTGACAACTACCACTACATTGCACTACGCTACACTACACTACAACTACAACTACAACTACACTACTTTACACTACAATACACTAGACTGCACCACACTATACCACACTACAGTACACAACACTACAGTACACTACAATACACTACACTATTTACACCACACCACACCACAACTGCAACTGCAAACTACACTAATTACACTAATGACACTACATTGCAACTACAACTTACAACTACAACTCCACTACATAGAACTACAGCTACAACTGCACTACACCACTCTACATCCAGCAGTTGTGGTGAGGTGACCACTGCAACCATTGCAACCACTCCAAAAAGCACAACTCCAACCACCTTTCGGTCCATCAGTGGATTCGCTCTGCCATCCGTGAGTCACAACAACCAACCTCTCCTATAGGGTTCCTATTTTTGAAACTTCCGCCACCGCCTTGTGCGGTACTACTGGTAAATTAATGTTTATAAAATATGTTCATGCCCCCATACAGATGGTCCCATAGGTGGCATGGCGCATCCCAATCCCAGCTGCCCCCCAATTCTGTCAGATCCCCATACCAGATCAATGGTTCACTGCAGAGCCAGCTTCAGCAAACCGATCCAAATCTTGTCCCCTGACAAAAAGATGCATTACAAAATATTACAAATATCCGGCTAAATATCTCCTTTAGTCTGTCTGATAAACAAAACAATGGTAACCAACTAAATCATTAGCCCTCTACACGAACAGGAGTATCGAGCTTGCCATTGTGGAGGACTTCCTAGTGCCTACATTGGCAATTAATCAAGCCAGTGACCTTGTTCTCTTGCTGTGGGCATCTGAACATTCCCTAATGATTTGGGATGTCACCACCAATAATCACTCAGGTGATGCTTAAAGTCCCCAAAACAGAACAGTTAAAAAACCGGACAACATCCATACGAAGTCCCATGGAAGATACTGAAGATACCCTCTAAACACAACGCCATGAAGTTTCCCACCTTGGCGCAGGAGCCAGCGGCTGTCATGTCAACCTTACTGGCCTTCTCAGCCTTCTCAGCCTTCTCCGCTTTCTTTCCTTCATGGCAGACAGGGCATGTCAAGTCGGGAGCGAGGAAGAAGCGTGGACCAAGTCGACTTGAGTAAGTTTACTCCAAGGAGGTTGAACAGAACACTGACATCTCAATCCTGATGCAAACTCCCGAGAAAGGTAGGATGTTCCAACCCGAGTCCATGGGCAAAAAGAAACCGAGCACCATGAAAACAATTCCTTCCTCACCAAAGTGGGTATGTAGAGCCCAATCTATTGAGACCTTTCGGACATGTGGGTTTGGCCAAAAATAGTAATCGGATGCAATCGGAATATGTACCTCATTCCATCGAATGCTTTAAGCAAGATGTTCCCCATTTTCGGACAAGCCCAATCGCAATGTCAGTGAGATAATATAACGATGGTTCTGCTGATTACATGCACGACCAGCGACTTCCAGCTGTCCTTTGCTCTTCCCAGTTTTCGGGGTATGTTTTGGAGCCCTCACCGGAGGTACTGGAGGTACAACCACCTGTCAAGCCCAAGGGTGCGAAAGGCGCCCGAAAAGGACCCAAAAATGCGATGCTGTTTGTAGGCAAACCCCACGGGTGAAACCTGGTCCCGAATTCCAAGACATTCGGAACCCACATTTGGAAAAGGAAAGTTGCTCAGAGTCTCAGTGCCAAATAAGTACTGCAACATGGAGATTTGATCAAAGTGTGAAGACAGGAAGCAACCAAGACTGCACCAACCACCAATGATCGTGTCAAGTGCCTGCAGGCATTCATTATTCACAACCGTTTTGTCCGCTGGTGGATCATTCGCAACGACTTGGGACTGATTCCACCAATTTTCATCGACGGCTAATCGCTCCAAAGGCACACGTTCGGCCGTCGGACGGCGGGAGAGCCACCCAAAGAAAGACCTCAGGGCTTGGATTTGCATCCGGTGGGGCTTGCAATGCGGCAAACCCCCAGTTGCACAACGTTGTGAGTTGGGAACTCCAAGTGAGGCTCTAAATCTGGTGCTGGACTCAACCTTCAAACCCATCACCAGCCACCAAGTGCCACATTGCAGCAACCAGGAGCTGAGACTACGGCCAAGATGTTCCTCTCTCTGCACCTAGGGGACCTAGGCATCAGGATTTCAGCTGGTGGTCTCATGAGGTCAGCCATTCTCGGCAACAGTCACGACATTGTGCATCCAAGAGTGCTTTCGAACAACATGTTTCAGTCCGTTTCCCCTTGGGAGCTGGGCAAAACCAGAATGAAATGAAAACATAGACAACCATATAACAACCATGTATGGATGTATGGATGGATGGATGCATGCATGCATGTGTGTGTGTAGATGTGTGTATGTGTGTAAGTATGTGTGTGTATGTGTGTGTGTATGTGTGTGTGTATGTGCGTATATGTGTGTATGTAATGTTATGTAATGTTATGTAATGTAATGTTATGTTATGTAATGGTATGTAATGTTATGTAATGTTATGTAATGTTATGTTATGCAATGTTATGTAATGTTATGTAATGTTATGTAATGTTATGTAATGTTATGTAATGTTATGTAATGTTATGTAATGTTATGTAATGTTATGTAATGTTATGTTATGTAATGTTATGTAATGTTAT
>Ga0126342_10012927_pt1 | contig 14845 bp, 15 predicted proteins | sample Cyp1metagenome_FD_92528 | JGI IMG/M metagenome (GOLD analysis project Ga0126342, IMG submission 92528) | Coral microbial communities from Lord Howe Island, Old Settlement Bay, Australia - Cyphastrea 1 metagenome | ecosystem: Host-associated > Invertebrates > Cnidaria > Coral ... | reverse complement strand
TATCTATCAATCTATCCATCTATCCATCCATCCATCTATCCATCTATCCATCTATCCATCTATCCATCTATCCATCTATCCATCTATCCATCTATCTATCCATCCATCCATCCATCTATCTCTCTCTCTCTCCCTCTCTCTTTCTGTCTATCTGTCTATCTGCAAGCTTGAAAACGAAGCTATTCTGTGAGACTTCCTCGGTTTTCGAACTTGACAACATCAAAAAAAACGCAGCAATTCAGCAAGACGTCCTCAATTTTTGCGCTTGACAACATCAAAAACGAAGCAATTCTGCGAGACTTCCTCATTTTTTAAACTGACAACATCAAAAACGAAGCAATTCGGCGAGGCTTCCTTCAAAAATGGAAAGTTGAGTGCAGAGCTGACGGCCTCGTTTTGCGATTTTTCGACTCCACCTGTCTAAAGTACTGCGCCTGCCACGAAAAAGTGATACCGGGTCATACGAAGTGCTGCACCTGTCACGCAAAATCATCTCAGCAAACCTGAAGATCTGATGCTCCAAAATGCAACCCCCCTCAAGAAATCAGCGCCCGAACCTCCTAACAGCTCTGATGAAGATGTCTCTTGTACTGTGCCTGCCACGGAAAATGCATCTTTGCAGGTCCTGTTCAAATGTCCCACGCCTGCCATCGTTTTTGGAAATGCTACAAAACCCTCACGTTTTGCTCACTTTTGACAAGGTCCACAATCCCTTGCGCCTGCCACGCAAAAGCACATCTGAACGTCCAAAAGTGCTCCGTACCCCAGCCAGTTTTTTACACTTTTGACTTCGAAATGTGCTTCGCGCCACAACGGCGTGCACTTTTTCGACATTGCAACTTCCAAAAGTGGTCCGAACATGTCCGAACATGGTGGGTCTTGTACATTTTGACTTCGAAATGTGCTTCGCACATCTTCGCACCACAACGGTGTGCACTTTTTCGACATCTCAACTTCCAAACGTGGTCCGAGAATGGTGTGCTTTGTACATTTTGACCTCGAAATGTGCTTCGCGCCACAACGGCGTGCACTTTTTCGACATCGCAACTTCCAAAAGTGGTCCGAACATGTCCGAACATGGTGTGTCTTGTACATTTTGACTTCGAAATGTGCTTCGCACATCTTCGCACCACAACGGCATGCACTTTTTCGACATCTCAACTTCCAAACGTGGTCCAAGAATGGTGTGTTTTGTACATTTTGGCTTCGAAATGTGCTTCGCCCCACAGCGGCGTGCATTTTTTCGACATCTCAACTTCCAAAAGTATCCAAAAGTGGTCCGGACCTGCTGTGTTTTGTACATTTTGACTTCGAAATGTGCTTCGCGCCACAACGGCGTGCAATTTTTCATCTCTCCTCCGCACCCGCCGCTTTAGCGAGCCTACTTTTCGACCTTCCGGAGCCACAAATCATTGGAAAAACACAGTGTTTCGCGACTTTGCTGCCTTTTCGCGCACCTCGGATCTTCTTTCTTCTGAGACTTTCTCTTTTTTGATCTTCTTTCTTCTTCTCTTCTCTTCTCTTCTTTGACTCTTACCACCTCTGTTTTCATCTGTCCATACTGTCGGAAGTTTGACTTTTAAACTTCCTTCGAATCAGCAAGCATGCCCGGCAGTTCTGAAGCGCAGCCACTGGGGACTTGGTTGACCTGTGGGCCCACTGCAGGGCACATGTGCGTGGCACAACGTTGGGCAGTCACGTCAGCCTGGTTCTGAAGGTGCTTCTTGACGGGGACCTTAGCCAGGTCCGTCAAGCCATGTGGTCAAACGTGATGACAGTCTGATGACATGCGATGAGCCAACTGCACAAATTTCTCTCGGATGTGATGTAGCACACGGCTTCACTGAACTTGCTGTCATGAGATTGCTGCATTGCAGGCCACGCACTAGTCGCCTCTGCCGGGCGTTCAGGCAAATTGAATCTTTCACACATCATCGGGCAAACTCAAGGAGGATGTGATCCAGTCCTGTATAGAAATGCACCTTTGTTAAAGTCAAAATTGATAGTGATGTTGGTCGCCTCTGTCATTGCTACTGTTTCCTCCACCCATCTTCCCCATTGCTAGCTCCACAGTGTAATGTTGTGTTTATTGTCAAGGTCCGACAGTATGAGATCCTGTGATCTCCTCCTCTCCCTCTATCCATCGTCATCCACTCTGTTTTCAAGTGTCATATCCGGTCCCTGTGTTGCTATGACTGCTATGACTGCTATGCCTGCCTGCACAAGAAGAGGCTTCGAACCTGAAGCATGTCAGAGAAGAGCCGTTTGGTCAGAAGTCTGAAGTTCCCTTTTAAACTTTATATTACACAACCAGTTTGTTGTATGCATTAGTGGAAGCATCCCAATGTCTGCAAGGGCCACTTCAACACCTGGACTGCTGGTCCTTAAAAATCGATCAAGGGTGCAGGTCAACTGTGTCAACTCAGGTCAGAGCAGCATGCTGTGCAGCGACCAGGCCATAGCGCTGCAAAGAGGACCGCCTGTGCGCCATGGGAAAATTGGCCAATGAGACAATCACCTGGCAGGCGGCAGGCCTGCCGGAGCCACGGCCTGACAAAGGCGTCATGATGTTTGATGCGTTGATGTTTGTTGAGTTTCTGCAGTTTCCAAAGTGGAACATGTCTGAAGCATCTTGACCAATCTATGCCAATCTTGACTAATCTGGACCCGTGTCAAAGCGTGTCAAAGCACCAAATGATCACAATTCAAAAATGGATTTCATCGATTTCGGCCGGTGCAGTATACATCAGTAATTCGTAGCAATCATAATTCCAATTAGTACACCGTGTAGCGCCTTCTGGAGGAATTAATCGCCTTGCTGAGTGGATGTGTGGCGCCAGACTTGGGCACGGCTCCGGTCTCAGACGGCATTGCGGCAGGTCTAAGGCCCCCACCTGGGGTCGGTAAAGAACTCGGGCAAGTGGAGAAGGCCAGCCTTGAGCAGAAAATCCAAATTTTGCTTTCAAGCCATTAGGAGTCACCAGAGTCGCTTCAATCAGTTTGCCTTGTGTTGCTCCCACTCTTCACAGAAAATGTCAACCTCAATCCAAGAGTCATGAACGCACTCTGATCTGCGCGGCTGGAAATTGCGTTTCTCATCTCTCTGTCTCGGTGTTGCAAGGTCAATGTACTGCACATGCAAATCAAATGCAGCTCTGCTAATGCCAAGGTTGGTACCAGCCAAGCTCCGCCATCATCTCCGGCTTGGGCCTCGTAGCACGAAGACATCTTTGAAATCATGGCCTTCATGCTCCCAATGGTTCCTAGGTGTTTCCATTAGGTGTTTCCCCTGTGCTTGCAAACATCCTGGAGATGTCTTAGCCCCTGCGGGCACCTCTCGCAGAACCTCCTGGACGTGGGCAGCAGCTGCTCTCATTGAAGCCATTGACGCCCTGCAGAGCCAGTGATGAACACAAAGCCTGCGGTATTTGTCTTTGATTCGCCAATCCTGACCTTCCACACAAAATTGTATTGAAGCATGAGCACTGGGGAGATGGCTTGAGGGCAACGGCATGCACCACTGCAGTCATGTGACTGGCCTTTGCCAAGGCACATTTTTCAAAAATGATCAAAAATGATCAAAAATGCAGGCCAGGAGACTTGGCATCGGAGTTTCACTGAGCACTCGACATGTGCAACTTCCAGAAACATCCGGACCTCGATTGCGGCACACATGGAGGCTGCAAATGAGATGCGAATGTGGTCTTTGCCGGAGACTTCACTCTCTGAAGAACCAAGGATGGAGCTAGCGCCATGTATTGCTGCAACCTCAACATTGAAGCTACTGAAGCTATGCCAACGATGGGATTCGCTGGGCCTGCTCTGACCCGAAGACCTGGAAAATGGAAAGTGTGGTGTGTGGCACTAGTTGGTTCGCTCTCGGGCCCACACTGCCAGCAGGTCCTGTCAGTTATGGCCTGTGAAGAAGTTCGCATCACATTTTGCAGCTCATGTCCTTGTGAACTTGTGATGTTCTCGTTTCATGGTTTTCTACTTGCTCCAGATTCCTCAGCAAGACTTCTGCATGGACATGCATGTCGAGGTGCTGCTCTCGACTCTTTCCCACCATGATATTTTGCCATATCTATACCGCCTATACCATTCGATGCCATTCCCACATCAACGTACCTGGTAGAGGAGCGCCAAAGCTTCAGGCAGGCTCTGTGTTGTTTCGCTGGCCTGCAAGACTTCATTCATGCGCACATTGAACCACAACAGACTGCTGATCTTGTAAGAAAATCGTAAATCAATGTAAATCATGATGTTCAAGATATCTATTTGCATTTTGTCAAGAAAGAAGGAATGAAACCGGTTTTGGACCGCTTGGCTAGCTTCAGTTTACACCACAGAGCCGGATTGCCTTCGAGCCCGATTTGGGCTGGGAATTCTTCCGGGGTTGGCTTGGAAGTAGCTGGGCTTTCCTTGCTCACCCACATGCAAATTCAAATGGTAAAGTTTAGTTCCAAAATTAAAAAACACTTGGATCAAGAACAGCGAATTTGCATAAGCTAGGGCAGGCACACAAGGAAATCATCTGAGAACACAGTCCTGCCACATGCAGTCGCACTGGTTGCACTGCTGCTTGATTCTACCAAACAATGTGTTGGAGAAGGGATGAGAAGGGTAGATCAGTACACAAGGTATCAGTTCCTCTTCATGATGCATCCATGCAACACAGCTGCTGCCATAAGGAAGGTCCGATCCTGAGTGTCGCAGGTCTCTCAGTTGTGCAGTCAGGTCTGATGCTAAGAATATCTTAGAATCCTCTGGATCCTTTTGCTCCATGATGATCATGATGCGATCTACGAGTATTGAACCATCTACAAGTGCAGTATCAGATGTATCAGCGACAGTGGCCAAACGACTTCAGGATTCAGTTGCTTTGACCAACTCTAGCACAGAGGGTCATCATGGCGGTTCACCCAGCTACCAAGAAGCTACCCATGGTTGGGAAGCTGCCCCAGAGTGTATCGAATAGATTTGAGTGAGCTGTTTCAGAAAAGGCGGTTTGCATCAGGTGACGGCAGCGTCCCAACCAAGATGCACACTAACTATAAGAATTACTGTAGCCTGTGCTGCCTTTACTTCAAATGACCATATGGCATATGGTTTGGGATGCATTCTGGAAACAAAACGTCTTCGTCAACAAAAAGCATCCTGCACAAACACAAGGACACTGGAAGCACAATTTGCTTTGAGTTGTGACACCTGTGGCATCAGATCTACTTCGCAGATCAAACTAGCCAACTCCAATGCATGGCTTCAGTTGAAAAGCCATGAGGAAAAATTCAGATAAAGTAGTGCCGGCCCGCCCTTTCATTGCAAACTATGCATGCTGTCGACTAAAGGCCCGAGAATGGGCACGTCCAACTTGCAAGCCTTCGCAACAGCCTCAACAAGCCACAATGTCGCATACCCAACTTCGCTTCTACACAATCTGATCACAGTGTGCAGCCCAGTACACAAGTGGCCCCAAGTCTAAGCCTCTAAGAGCCTCCAAGCGAATACGGGATAATTATGGGAGATGTTGGCGGCCCCTCCTTGTCGCTCGTACAGCCTTTTGCAGCCCAGAAACGATGGTCCGGCTTGCCTTTGTACCAAGTCCACCTGGGTGGAAGTGTGTGGAAGCACAATATGCCACAAGCATGCGCAAATTTGCAATAAAGTGCCCTATCTCCCCGGCAATCGCACCTCCATCAAGTGTTTGTTTGCCTCCTGGCCAGAAACATGCAGTCCACTCAGTCAACTAAGGCTATCAGCTGACGTTAGTACGGTCCAGCACAATTAGCTTGTCACAAGCAAAGGACACTTTTTGACGATGCCCCGCGCGGCCCTATGACAAACTCGTGACTACACCGAAAAGTGGGGGCCTGTCACGATGCAAACATGGAGTGCTTATACAATAGCATGGCGCGTCCTCCTGGCAATTTGAGATGCAGCCAGGTATCGACTTGCCAATTCCCAAGCAGAACGACAGGTCGAATTGCTTCAAAAGGCTAGCTCATGGAGACACAGAAGTAAGCGGAGCTGTCCCGTGCAAGCAGGCTGGCTCACACCAACGAAAGTTAGACACGGTTGGTCACTGAGAAGCAAGCTGTGCAACAATGAAATATTAAGTCATATTATATTATATTAATTATTAATTAATATTGATTTATATTGATATCATTGAATATTGGGACTGTCAAAATGCATTGGATTTTTGGCTCCCTGCTTGCCTGTATGTCTGGCTGGGCCAACTCCGGAAACCTTGAGACTTAACTCAACCATTGCAGGCTCTTGACAGGCAACTTGCCCCGGTCTGAGGCAGTGCTCAAACTTTCATGAGGTTCAAGTTGGTCAAGCACCAGGCATAAACCTGCTCTAACCATCAGGCAAGGCGGCAGGCATATTGGTAGATCAGACTACAACCACGGACTCACCGTGCTCACCGGGTCCACCAACATCAGCACAGCCACCAATGGATGGATCCTGGCACAACATCTGCAGGGCCTCTTCCACCCCTCTCAGCAGATTCAAATAGTGTCATGCGCTGGAAGAACACGAGAGTCAATAAACGAGGAAAGAAAAACATATCTCAATACCTAGGATCTCTTTGGAGCTTATCTATCACGCAGAGACATCTGCCATCACGGCAATGATTGAGGTATGTTGTGGGCAGGTGAAGTGGAAGGCCAGCCAGAGTTACAAGGTGAGGTGCCTGATGGTGAGTAGGTCTAGGCAAGAGCGTGGCTTGATGTGTTTTCATGTTTTGGTCTGGTCTGCATTTTTGGGGTGCGTTCCTCGAGATAAGCCTAAGTTGGAACCAAAAGCAGCAATTGTTTGGATGCTCAAGCTGTTTGGCTGCTACGATTTTGTGTGTTTCAGTTAAGACATGCAAAAGGAGATGCAGGTAGGAGGTAGGCATCCAAAAAACACCGCAAATGCCGGCATTAACCTTCAAACCCGTGTCAATAGCAACGTTTATCTCGTTTTGAAGCGATAAAATACTTCTCCTTTCAAGCTTTTGGGCACCGTTCGAAACACATGTAAAAGCCACATGCCAAATAGCAGAATGCTACGCCCTTTGGCAGGCAAAAGTTCAGGTATGTACCGCCATGTTTTCTAGCTGACCAGGACTGCGAAAAGCGTCGAACATAGCTGTCTTTTGTATTCTTTTGTCATTTCTAGTTTTTGATGAGCTTCTTTGTTCGACTCTACTCTTACTCCTGTTCCGTATTTGGGTTTGTGAAGCCTCTTCTTTGGCAGTGGTCTTGCGCGGTTCAGAATTTAGATGCCTGCTCGACTACTCCTCCGCTGTTTTGAGAGATACTGTGCAGTGTGGGCAAGAAACACCAACCCCAAGCCTCAGAAGCAAAGGCAGCCTCTAAAGCTTTGATACTCCTGGAAGGAATGCAACGGCAGTATGAGTCTGAGGCATCAGCGAGTGTCCGAAAAAAGGTCAAGACTGAACCACAGGGTACCACAGGCAGAGAATTAGGAAACAGACCACTGTTGACATTCTTCGTCACCCACCAAGGTTGGAATCAAAATCTGATGAGCTCCTGGGGAAGCCTTTCTTGGCGAGCACATCAGCCTTGCAGAACTTCAGGTAGTCATGGTCTTTCAACAAGCAAGCCTGCAACGGCCAGGTATGAGGACCTTGAGGACCTTGAGGACACATCATTTGTGAATCCACTCTGGCTATGTGAAGCTGGCAGGGCCTGATGGATCGTCTTCAGGCGCTTCTGCACAGCCCAGGTGCAGCCACTCGCCCAGGCGTCCTTGCTGGGCCGTTGGCCAGGTGGGCAACGACCACCTTTGGGCAGCCCATACCTTAGTGACAGAAATGCCATGAAATGCGATGGTTTTTTGATCACCCCAACTACCCAAAGCCCTTCTGGGGCCAGGTGCCAAAAGCCGATAGGGCTCCCAGCATCACACCTGAGGCGTCATATTTCGTATGTCAAAAAAAAAACAGAAGCCACGATTCTACATATCATCTGCACCATGATCATCCATGATCCGTGAATTCCACATCTTGGACGAAACTGCCTCTTCTCACCATCGCCTGCGAAAAATGGTGCTTCCTTACCCACCAACCGCGGGTCTCCACCGATACAGGATGGACCTGGTGGTTTGGTGTCCTCAGCTCCGCGTTCTGAAGCCTCTCAGTTGCTTCAATGTATTACTGAGCACCATGCCGGGTAGCCATTGCACAGGGCATACCTCGCAGGAATCAATCAGGAATTCACGGTGCTACCACCCAAACAGCTCTAAAGGGCTCACAAGTTCACAAGGAGTCACTTTGATCACTTTGATCACTTTGATCACTTTGATCACTTTGATCACTTTGATCACTTTGATCACTTTGATCACTTTGATCACTTTGATCACTGTAAATGGCCCCGTTTCGACATGTCGGAGCAAACAAACATCAGAAATCGGACACAGCCAAGAAGCTGTCCGAATGCGGGCGAAACCTCGAGGGTATAACGTGAGATCCTTGCGTTGGAGGCGCTTCCAACGAAATGAAATGTGTGCAGTCATTTGTTTCTTTTGGTTTCTTCGTGTACATGTCACAGGTCCAGGATTGGCTGCAACAGAAGCAAGTAGAAGCAATCAAAAATGCAAGAATACCCCAGCTTACTTGTGATCACAAAGGCCCTGCTGTGCCAGGAAAGCAGGTGTGATTCTTCCAAGTAGGCCAAGTAGCAGGGTGTAGTTGTGATCAATGAAGGACTTCTGATTTTGAAGGCAATCCATGCAAATAAAGAGGGCATCTCCGGCAAGATCAGCAACGTTTTGGTCCTGAATCAGCCCAAAACTGTCATGAAAAAGCACATTTTGAGCTCTATACTCTATACCCCTCGCTCTCTCTGCCTCCCTCACTTCTGCCTCTCTCTCTCTCTCTCTCTTTATCGGTCTCTCTCTCTCTCTTTCTTTCTCCCTCTCTCTTTCTATTGCCATTGCGATCTGTCTGCCCCGTGGGTTGAAGTTTGATGAAGGGTGTGTCAATTTGCTGGTCCTCGATATTGTAGTCTTCGGCAGATATTCCCGGATGGAAAACATACGCATCCTTGGCAAGAATGGATCCCGACAACATGCCGCAAGGGTTGCACTGTCCTCTTCCAGAACAACGCGAGGGATGGCACAAACAGCAGCTTATGTAGTCAGTAAATTTCCGCTTTTTGCCAAACCTTCTAGCTAAAATCCTCATATATAGGCAGTGAGAGCCTGGGAGGCCACAACAAAATCTTCAAGCACTCTCTTCAGAAATCTACTGCCAATTCAATTGGTCAACTGGCTGACCAACCGCACAGATTGGCGCTAAGCATCCATTGCAACCGGCTCCAACCCACGGCCATTCTCGCATGGTGGAATGAACGTCTCGCAGATGTGAGGCTTCTCAAAGACCGTCTCTGACACCTCCAGAAGAAGGAGGTTGCCAAACCAGTCCAACGGCATGCAAAGGGAACTATCCAGCCAAACCATCTAGCAGAATCTAGCCCCCTGCATCGTTCAACCATTTACCAGTCTATCCAAAGTGGAAGGGATTCGCATGGACTCCGCTGCCTTGCTTCCATCCGTCAAGGGGCCAAAGTGATAGGTCATGTTGTAGCTCTTTGCACCAGTTCCACCTGAGAGCAGTCGTGAAGTTGTCTGAACGCGAGCACGGGCACACCCTCACATAAACATACATAAACGCATCCTTGGTACTGGCGTTGGTAGGAATGCTCATGTTCAACTCAACTGGATCGTTGCCATCAGCACAAAGTGTGATTTTGGAGGGAGTCCTTGGCTTGGAAATCAAGGACCGGGGCATCATCAACAGAATGCAGCCCCGTCATCACCATGCTTCCTGACATTGGTCCCAGTGTTGTTAATCGATCCAAGGATCTTGGAACGCAAGTTCCACAACGAGCAAACCCTGCCAGCAACTGCGTGCTTTCCCTGGTACTCTGAGACGAGCGGGTTGGCTGCCCAAGCAAAAAGGTCTGCATATCCTGCCACGTGCGAAACGAACACAGGGCCACTCTGCACAGTTTAACCATGCTTTGAACCACAACCCTCTTGAAGGCGAGGATCTTTGCTGGCCAAACATTGGCAGCTGACGGCAAATAGGATGATTGCCACCAGTGATGTCCCATGATTCATTTCCGCGCATCCTTGGCTGACTGCATGAGCGATGAACAGCAAGGACCCGCGAAGTTGTACCTCCCTCAGAACCATTGAACCATTGAACCACCGAACCCCCGTTCGAAAACCAAACCTGCGGCCATGCCTCAAACTAGTGATATTGGTCAGCAGCTGCTCAGTACCTGGAAATGGTCGGAGGGTCTCCACTCTCATGGTCTTTTCATCTGCATCTTGTGCGAAGAAGCCGTTGCCAATCGCAGGGTAGCCTGGCAAAAACACGGCCAACAACTGAATGCCCGAAGTACTGCAAAGGTTAGCACACTTGAACCCACAAGTGGAACTCATCGAAGGGAATGGCAGCCCATGGCGGCCAAAACTGCGGCCTGTGTCAAAAGATATGAACTTGATGTTTGCTGAAAAGCGGTGGGGAACAGCTGGTCGTGCAGGTTCGTCAGCAGGCTGCGCAACCTGCAGAGCAAACATCGACATCACAATGAAAGAGCAGTTAGTATACCACATCAAAAGATAAAACAATTTTGTCCACAGCAGATCATGTGCCGAAATTCTGATCTGCATCCTTGTACTGGATACATCGCTAATACAAGTACCAAAAGCAGAAAGTGCACGAAATGTGCAGGCCTGTGTTCTCACGGGTTTCTCCTCTGCTGCTTCAATGATGCCAGCAGCTTCCTTCAACACCCAACGCACCTAATTTCAATGATGGGCGCCGGTTGTGGACGGGTGCCTCCCCTTAATGGCGACCCCCTCCCAACAGACCATGGAGTTGCGGCATCCTGAAACAGAACCTCACATACCTCTCCGTTTTGCGGCTTGCATTCTGAGCTGCCCCTGAAATGTATGACGATGTCAAAAGCGATTATTGTGCAAAGTTCTTCATCAGAACGTAGACCAAGCACAAGTATACATTATAAACATATATACGTACAATGTAAGAATAAAAGGTACATAGATATGCGTGTGTGTGTGTGTGTTTATCCATTTAACTTCTGGCGAACCTAAGGAAACAGTGCAGAGCAAGCCGCCAACGTCCAAAGCATATCCTTAGCACCAAGGCACTTCATTGCCTGGGTACTGTTCCGCAGGAAGGACTGGGTGTGCCTGGGGTCAGTGGAGGTGAGCAGGTGGAGAAAGTTCTTGTGAAACTCACTACCAGTTTGGGCAAATGGTCCACCCACGATAACACGGGACGCCAAGCTGCTAGCGTCTGCAGCAGGGGCACAGAGATCGCCAACCATTGCTCAAGGCGCATTATCGCGAAGGAAACTGGATGTTTACAAAGAAACTTCCGCGCACACAGAAAATTGTCTTGAGTCTTGATCCAGATATTTTGCGACGGGTGTGATGTGGGCATGTTGAAAGTGGGTCTCCATTGGAGACTCTCCGTATGATAAAGGCGAAAAAAACTGCTGCCCAAGCAGCCAGAAACTTCATTTTGCAGGTCACGGTGAAAATTGAAGAGTTGTGTCTGGTCTCTGGAGGTCACTGGAGGTCACTGGAGGTCACTGGAGGTCACTGGAGGTCACTGGAGGTCCCTGGAGGTCCCTGGCCTCCTCCCTGGCCTTTGCTTCTTCCTGCTCCTTCCAAGGATGAGGGGCTTTCAGCGCCTTTCATTAGTGTGTTTCTTGGGGATTTGGCTTGATGCTCGAGAACGTAGACTAGCAGCCACCGGGTCCTGCTGAATCCTCCTTTCTTGCAACTCCAAGTACGCCTTGCGCTGCTGCTCTTGGACCTGCCATGATGGCAGGATTGGCCGAAGTCTTCACTAAGCTTCAAGTAGCCTGTAGCAGATCCCAATGATCCCATGATTTTGACAATGTGTGAATATGACCCATCAATAAACTCCTGTGGAATGAACTTCTGTGAGCATGCCCAATCCTGGCGCTGTTCAAGCTCAGCTTCCCTGTGTTCAGCTAGGCTTCGGCCTAAGATGGAAAGCAGCTCTTGACCAACATGTATGAAGTTCCCAAGTGTTCTCATCAAGGGCAGGCATGCCATGTTAAAGAAAGCTTCCTGTGAGAACTGGGCAGGAAATAAATAAGGCAGAGAAACTTTGGTTTGAACTACACTCATATAGAACAAGTACAAACATAATCAAACATAATCAAACATAATCAAACATAATCAAACATAATCAAACCTAAACTCAAATTTGCTTCCCTGCCCTGGCAGTTTCTTCCTGGCATAGCCTCAACTCTTGGTGACAATCATGGTTCTGCTGTTTTGGTGAGGATTCTCGTCCATTTCGCTCCCTGCGACCAATTGCATGCCAGGTGACGCAGGCTTGCCTGTCACACAGCAGCAAGCTGCAACACCATCAGTGAAACAAAATTCTTGGAGCTCAACATCCCATTTTACATCATTTTACTATATAATTCACCGATACTTTTTTTTTCTTGCTGCTCATGCCCCCATTGTAGCAGACGAAAAACGCATTCATTGATTTCTGCTCGAAGCCCCGACGGCCCGGCTCCCTCTGCGGCCTCTGTTTCATGCCTCGGAGGCAGGCTTGAAAACAAGCACAAGTCATGATAAAACAAACCGAAGGGCAGAAACAATCTCAAGAGCTGATTATTCGACTGCATCCCCAGCCTGATTTGGCCCAAAAATCGTCAGTATTTCCGGATATCTCCGGTGTTTCCAGACAAGCGGCCGGCTGTCCAGCCATGTCCATGCTCGCTGCAGGCTCTCATCGGTCCACGGATCTGCGTCCAGCTTTTGAAATTCAGGCTTGGCCTGCGGACTTCATGGACTTCATTAACCCACGATAAGTATCAATAATAAGTCTGCTTCGTATCAAAGGGTTGCAACTTGAAATAATTAGTGTCGTGGAATCTCAAGATTCACACTGAGAAATTCAAATCATGGGGTCTGGAATGCACCGGGACTTTTGCTGGCACTCTTTGGAGTGCTTTGAGAAAATATGTCATTCCTGTAAGTTGCCAAACTTTGCTGAAATGTTCGATGCTCCAGTCTCGATGCAGATGCAGACTCCAAAAAATGTAAAGCATCGTTTTAGATTGGCCAGCTATCCTAGGAAGCCGTTGTTTGTACCTGCTAGCCAGCCTTCAACCTGCATTCATTGCCAAAGTCAAGCCATGACCACACCTGCTTTAAGGGGCGCTTCTGTCCGCACTCTCGACAGTACTGCGACTCCTAAATGAGAGGAGTCGCTTGAAGAGAGAAAATGGGCAGCTGGGCAGCTGTCGAAAGAAAAGCAAATGGTGCCAGCTGCTGCCAGGTCGCATTTGAAAACGGCAGCGAACAAACTGGGCATGTAGCAGCCTGGGGACGTTCTGACAGCTGCCAAACGGTCTGGTCACTGTAGCCGCAGCTGCCTAGAGGGAAGGTGTGGAGCCCTAGCTAAGGCTCCAGCTGGTTCTACGGGTATCTGCACATGCGCGTCTACAAGCTGTCGAGGACAATCTCCATCCCAAGTTACATCACCTCATCAACCCCAAGGTTGAAAAACATATGGAGTGTCCATGGGTCCAAATGGACTCATTCAAACAGCACGGCTCCCCAGACCCAAACCGCTTCTTGTCCAAGAGTCCTTCACACTGTCCTCGGTCCAAGAAGGCATGTCCAGATTCCAGCACCTTTTGCGGGTCCACAGTGGAGTCCGCCAGGCCGCCTTAGGATGAAAAAGCCATCTGGGCATCGGCATCATGGCATGGCCGCCCTTCGACATCTCAAATGCTGTAGAGCCACGCGCCGGGCGAAGACTCAAACAACACTCGAGGCCAGGCTCTTCGCCACCACAACGGCGGTACATCGACAACTCGACCTGGCACATGAGCTGAACTACCTGGCCTCTACCTGGCAGCTACTTGGAAGATCCGACCTGGATCGCAACCTGGAAGCACATTGACCCTCAAAGGGCTAGAGCGGCTAGAGAAAAGAGAAATCGGTGGTTGGTAACAAGCGTGCCAGCAGCATCTATCATCACATCCCAAGGCGATACACTTCTCTATTGTCTTCATTTCCCATGACTGTCAAATTCCGTCACTTGTACAGTCCTGTTTGGAGGGCTGGGGTGGGTTGGGGTGGGGGTGGAGTGGGGTGGGGTGGGTCAAGAACGTTCACTGGGACTTCACACCGGATGGTAGCTTCCACCGACAATTATGATATAAAAACGAAAATGATGATCAGGACAATCATAAAAAGCATAATGATTTTTGCCAGGGCGTCGCAGAGGATTTGCCCTACATCATGGCCCTCGTCTCCCGCAAAGCAGCAGTGTCATAGGCACTTAATTAACCTTGACAGGAAGGGGGCGATGAGAAAAAGCATGATGATGACAGTGCTATTGATGATGACAATGATGATGATAATGACCTAGATGATCATCATGGTCATGATGATGCTCAGGAAGGTGATGCTCAGGAAGGTGATGCTCAGGAAGGTGATGATCATGATAATAATTAAAACACATACAAGCTGACAGTGGCAGAGGTGATGATAATGATACTGATGCTGATTAAGAAAAGGATAAATAGAAGGAAATATTGTAATGGTGGTGCAGGTGACGATGAGGATGACAACAATGAAAGTGCTGATGCATGGTGGTATTGATATTATTGATGATGATGATGATGATGATGATGGCGGTGATGATGGCGGTGATGATGGCGGTGATGATGGCGGTGATGATGGCGGTGATGATGGCGGTGATGATGGCGGTGATGATGGCGGTGATGATGGCGGT
>Ga0126342_10012926_pt1:7500-14845 | contig 14845 bp, 8 predicted proteins | sample Cyp1metagenome_FD_92528 | JGI IMG/M metagenome (GOLD analysis project Ga0126342, IMG submission 92528) | Coral microbial communities from Lord Howe Island, Old Settlement Bay, Australia - Cyphastrea 1 metagenome | ecosystem: Host-associated > Invertebrates > Cnidaria > Coral ... | reverse complement strand
GGGACAAGTACTTTCGCACATAACGGCTATTTCTTGTTTTGTATCAGTGCTCGGGTGGAAAAAGTGTGTTTCACCACCCATAGCCCTGCTACGCTGGAAGCCCTGCTGATTTGGTTCTCTGAGTGGGGGGGTGGGGGGGCAATAACGTCTCTATTTGCGTTTTCCTGTAGCACGCACTGTCACATGCTGTAAGTACTTAGCTTATATGTTGTCACATGCCCTACGCTCTCATGTCTTACATACACTACGTCACAACGTTTTACATGTACTTTCACATAGATCACGTTACTCTACGCTGCCATGTCTTACATACATTACGGCGTAACGTCTTACATGTTACTTTCACATAGATCACGTTACTCTACGCTGCCATGTCTTACATACACTACGTCATGACATCTTTCATGGACTTGCACATGGTTCACGTTGCTCTACAGTCTCATGTTTTACATACACTACGTCACAACGTCTTACATGGATTTTAACCTATAGTACGTCATGACGTCTCGCGTGTACCTTCATATAATAGACCACGTTATAACGTGGCCTGTTTAATATCAGTTATACGATGGCAACATGTTTTAGATTTTTTTAGAGGTACTTGGACATACATCCCAACAAGGCGTATGTAGATACCACTTGGTTCACTGAGAAAGTGACGAAATTCAGGACGAAAAACCTGCGCGATCCCTTGTAAGTGTTGTCCAACATATTCCAACATATATTTTTGAAATAAAAATAAGTTGACTTGATGCATTATGAAATGCACATCTGGAAACAATCCATCAAATGAAGATCATAGATACAATGCTAAAAATAGGCTGGCCACTACAGCGAAACGCACAATTTTGATGAAGGCAATTCCCTACATCTTCATGAATTCACATGTTGGAGCTCATCAAGACGGCCCTGAGGTTCGGGCAAAAGCCCCCGTCTACCCAACATATTGTTTCAGTTATTTTTGTGGAAAACACAAGTTACGTACATCTTACCAGGTTTTGGGATGCCGGAATGAAATCGGAGAGGAGTAAACATGTCATGTAATGCCAATTTGAATCGTGGAGTGGACATTCAGGGCCAGCAAACCGTTCTGTCTTTTCCTGTATAATTACCGGCATTTACAATACACTCCATCCAATCTTTTGCTAACCATGTTTACAACCAGTTCGATTCCAATGAAATCTACTACGAACATCCAGTAGACAATCAAGTCTTTTCACGAACATTGTATTCAAGCCTTCCGCAGATGTAGAACACATGTGAAATCAACAATAGCCCAAACTAAATGTTTGCCCAGATACACACCCATTTTTGTTGTTTAAATCACGTCCAATCCCAATTTTTCCGGAGAAAATCCCAAGTTGCCTTGGTTAAGCTACCTATCCACCTAAGGTTTAGCCGGAACAAGGCACTTGCAATTTCGATAACCGCGTTTTTGTTGTTATAATCAACATGGATTGGGATACAGCAGCCAAAAATAACCTGTTTCACTATGGTTATACTGATTATACGCATTTTTTGTGCAAGTGGAACCCTCAAAATAGGTCTTAATTGTCTTCACATGTTCTCACTGTAGGCCGGGTGGGAACCTCTGAGTCATTGAAAACGATGGTTTATTGCAGATCTGGTGTTGACATTTTCCAAACCTTTGCCAAAACCATCAGGTCCCACCTCTGTGGCGTAGATGGTTTTTTCTCCGGCGTCCAGTCTCCATAGGAAGGAGGCGATCTGAGAGCCGGTGAACGGCAGGCACATCGTCCGGCCCGACAAATGGGTTTTCTAGGTTTGTCTGGAAACAAGTCAACCAAGAAAATATGTCTTCGCTGCGTATCTTATTCAACATTTTGTTCATGTTATTTTCGGGGATAAAACACAAGTTGCATATATACTTATATCTCACCAGGTTTTGGTATCCTAGAATGAAATCGGAGAGGAGTAAACATGTCATGTGATGTCAATTTGAATCTTGGAGTGGACGTTCAAGGCCAGCAAACCGTTTGCGTCTTGTCTTGTTTGCCGAAATATATACTCCATCAATTTTTTGGGTAGCCATGTTTACAACATATTTGATTCCAATGATATCTACATCGAATGTCCAATAGCCAACCAAGTCTTTTTACAAACACTGTATTCCAAGCCTTCCGCAAATATAGAACACATGTGAAATCAACAATTTGGCCAAACTAGATATTTACCGTACTATATATTTTGCATTTCTAGCAACAGCCTACCAAGACACAAACCCGTTGTTGTTGGTTAAATCCCATCTAATCCCATTTGTTTTCACGGGCAAAATCCCAAGTTGCCTTGGTTAAGCTACCTATCCACCTAAGGTTTAGCCGGAACAAGGCACTTGCAATTTCGATAACCGCGTTTTTGTTGTTATAATCAACATGAATTGGGATACAGCAGCCAAAAATAACATGTTTCACTATGATTATACTGATTATACGCATTTTTTGTGCAAGTGGAACCCTCAAAATAGGTCTTAATTGTCTTCACATGTTCTCACTGTAGGCCGGGTGGGAACCCCTGAATCATTGAAAACGATGGTTTATTGCAGATCTGGTGTTGACATTTTCCAAACCTTGCCAAAACCATCAGGTCCCACCTCTCTTGCGTAGATGGTTTTCTCTCCGGCGTCCAGTCTCCATAGGAAAGAGGCAATCTGAGGGCCGGTGAATGGCAGGCACATTGCTCGGTGGGCAAGTCTGGGTTACGTTTATTGGGGTATATCGATTATCCGATTTCCCAATACCCAGTTCAAACCCAATTTGATGCCAATACGGCAATGTAAATTAATATAATCAAATTCAATGTCCATTGCAATAATAACAAACCAAGTCTGTTTACAAAGGATGTCTAATTCATTTGAACACTTGCCATTCAAACATGTTCAACTTTTACGAACATCGTGTAATTTCGGCGAAATTTGGAATAGTAATATTAAAGCCTCCAGTTCATGATGCATAGAACAGGCAAAATTACATCAACATTGCTGTCAACTGCCATTCCCACGTGGAAGTACGCCCTCCAACTGGCAGAAAACCCTGCTTCGCCCAAGTAACTGCAGAGCACGAACATGTAAAACCGCAAACAACAAATACAGTCCCAAATTTCCAAAACACCATCAGAACGCAAGTCACCCCAATGGTTGTAAACTAAGGAAAATGGTTAACAAACTGTTGCGCAGTAAAGAAATACATAGTGAATATTACAAAGAAATACATAAACAGGAAAAATGCGAAATGAATAGAACATAATTAACACTATACCTTGAAAATCAAATTGTAGATGTTTGACCAAAAAATGCGCCGTAACTATGAAAATATTAAAAAACATAGTAGATAAAACACATTAAAAAATACTCAGTAAAAAAAACAAAACTATAGTAAGGAATCTTAACTCAACAACTGAAAATATGAAATGGTAAATATGTTTTATGGTGAAAGACATACAGCAAACAAGCATAGTAAATGTTGTATGATAGTAGCAGCAAAAACCACAAAGTAAATAATATAGGATAGTAAATGATCAAACGCCCTTAAATGATAAATGCTGAAAAGGTGATATTGCATTAAAAGTATGTTGTTGCGAAAAAGAACCATGTGTTAAAACAAACCGCAGAACAACAACAAAAACATAACCCGCGCAACATACTTAAACAACTATTAAGCAATGAGCACCGTAGTGTTTTTTAATTGTTCAAACACTATGATACAAGTTTGGTTGTAAATATTTGAAAGAACACACGTAAATACCATGCAACCAAAAAACAAAACATGGTCTAACAGAGTCTAGCAAGTCTTTGCACGTAAACATGCCAAGTACATGCTCTATAGAAAAAAAACAGCTAGTCTATATAGTAAAACTAATGGTTGTGCCCCATACTCCTTTATTTTGCGATGTTCCATGTAGATGGGCGCCCTGGCTTTTGGACACTGGTGATTAGCCTCCTTTGCAGGAAAATCGTTTCGGGGTTGACTGAACGTGTGGCAAAAAGGGCAATTGCAACACAACTTCAAATGATTAAGCACCTACTGATACCTACTGTCTCCTAAAGCTAAAAGCACATGATTTGTTGATCGCCTGCTACATGACGATGTAAAACATATGGCGACAGTTTCAGATTGTTCTTTTCAGCTTTGCATGTCAACACCGCGTGACAATATCAACAAGTCAGTCTGCCAACTCCAAAGCAAAAAAATGCAAGATTTCAAGGGTGTAATCATCTCATGTCTTTGTTCAGTGCACAACTTTGCATGCAAACTGTGTTGTCTGTCTTTCTGTGCGTGATATGGCAGAAGATGGCAAACATGAACTTCACTACACAGGTTGAAACTTAGCCTTGGCAAGTTGCCAATTGCAACAAAATAATCAAACCCTAAACCCACTCTAAATAAGTGCCATCCAAACAAAAGTCGATGGTTTTTAGCGCCCAAAAGTCGGTTTTTGCTGTGCGCCATTTCTCCGGAGTTGCGCGGTGCTTTTGAGCCACTAGTCGGCTGCCCGATGATTTTAGTCAAAACTGAGAATTGAAAAAATGTGACAAAAACTTGAACAAGTGCCGTATTTTCCCGTATGCGGCACGCGTATCTGCGTTCACATGATGCTCTGCGCGCCGCAAACAGTTGGATTTTGGGATGTTGGCTGATGTTGGTAGAAAAATTCGTAATGTTCAGCATCATTTGGGTTGATCACCAAAGTCGATGGGTTTTGTTTCCAGCCACATTTTTTGGCCCTACAAGCCGAAAGTTTTCGCAAAGGCGACAAGAGATTAGAGCAACTTGGGGTCCACTGCCTACTGCCCCGGTATGAGCAAAGTCATGGTCTTTATTAAGCTGGTTCTGATGGACTCTGACCAGACAATCTTAATATCTAAAAGAGAAGTAAATAAAAATAAATAAACCATTTTTGGGGAGAAACTGCATATCAAATTCACATCGAACCCATCTGTAAAAAAACAGTGGTAATAGCACGCTGGCATATGCTGGCAAAAAAAATGCAGTTTTTTTTTGCTCCACACCGTGGTTTTGGTCGCTTCTTATGAGCAGCAGTGAAGGAGCGAGGCCGGCGGATATCATGATCCTGCATGATTTACCAAAATGTATATTCAATCATACAGCACCAAATAGCACATATAGCATTTTCGGGGGGGGGTCTAAACTGGAATTTACGATGTCCCACATCGATTGTTCCATTTTAACCCCCCCTAGTTTTTTGGGGCCAAAAACACTGTAACTTACAATTCGCTACCCCCGCCCCGTTTATTGTAAGTTACAATTTTCCTGCCCGCCCCTAGCAAAACCAATTTTAAGGGGGTGGGGATCTTGGAAAAGGATAAACATATAGCTCTGTGGTTGACCCTCATGTCGAATCAACCCAAATATGACCCCATCGCTGGTTAAATCCCATTAAATCTCAGGTTTTCGGCTGGTCGATTTCCCAAGAAGGTTTTACCCAGAACAAGGCACTTCCTGGGTGGAGATTTTGGCTCAAAGCTGGAGCATCCAATCGATGGTGGCCTCATCAAATGGCATCCCTGGAAAACATGCAGAACTTCCAGGGTTTCCAGGTGCCGCGGTTCAAAAACGGTGGCTTTATCATTAGGAAAACATGGAATTTCAAGAACATGCTGATTTTAGCATTGGACATGTTGGTCCTACTATTAAACAGGATGATTTAACGAAGAACACTCGGATTTCACACCATTTTGCGGTGTCATTTGATAATTGTTCCAATGGTTTGTTTCAGCTGAAACCTCTGCTTTCTTTTTCATGTCTAACATAGGTTGTGCCTGTGCTCTGGCGATTTAAATCATTTTCTTGGTGGGAGAAACCAGAGACCCTCTCCAAATCCCCAAATTCTGTCAGTCTGGGATATCTTGGATCAAGTCCGTTGGGAAGCCGCTCCCAATGGGCCCCACATGGCCATAGAATGTCAATATCAATCATGGGGATTCAACCAAAGGTGAATCATTCACCTTTGTGAGGGTCAACCTTTCGGTATTCCGCCGTTGTTGCTTCCATCATGCCATGTATTGTCATTTGTTGCATGGGAAAAGTCTAAATCTATTCGACCTATTTTAGGAAACCTCAAACCATTCGGTTATTTTAACCTGGTAGAATCAATGCAGTGGTTACACCAGTGTGTGTGGAACCCCCCCTTGGTTCTTCATAATATGCCTTATGGTTTAGCATCTACCACCTATTAGCTAATCTATAGCTGGTGATACCCTTGTTTTGATGATTGTAATCTATGTCCACCATTGGCCTGCATGGTTAGTGTGATAAACAAACAAACCATCACAAAGTCGCAATGTGTTGTTCACCATGTCTGATCTTGTACAAATACCGGTCAAGAAAAAGACTATTTTATGGTAGCCAAAATTTCCCCATTCCCCGGACCAAACAGGGTTTATATTACGTGTGTATATTATATATACATATGTAAGCACAACTACAGCCTCACCGGGTTTACCCAAATAAGATTTACCTCAATAGTTGCTGGTAAGATGCATGATTTCCATGGTAAAATCCTCACGTCTGTTGATTTCATCCACAATCATTGCATCATGGTAAAATCCCCCTGGTTCCTCGTGAATCAGACACCCTTCGCTACCCAGTCACCCTGAAAAGTTGCCCCAGTCGGCTGTGTCCACCATCGCGCTTGCGAAGGCTTCCTGAGAAATCCGCGGGAATGCGTATCTCACTTAGAAAGTGGTTGAAAACTGGTACCCTCCGGCAATTTCACATAGCTACAAAGAAATTGCCAACTTATATGATTTAGATTGATTGACATAGTAAACATGATGTATTTATATGTTTTTTCACTGTAGCTATGTCAAAGTACCAGATGGTATACAAGTGGGGGGTATAAATAAGCAACACTAAACGCACCCCAGAAACGCCTGTAGAAAGGATGGGTCTGTTCGTTCTGGGTTCCCATATGGGAAGGGACTTTCACAGAAAACCCAAGAACTCAATCTTACAATCTCCAACAGAAGTGGGATGATAGAAGTGAAGATGAGTCCAATCTGCGTCCAGTGGGAAAAACAAAACGTATACAACATACTACAACTATAACTTATAACTATAGGATATCATGCGATCCGACCAGGTACATCTGAAAAGTGAGGATCCATGGGGAGGTTATATATTGATTTACGCTACTGCTGCAAATACCATTTAGATAACTCAATTTGAACATATTATCCCACTATATAATCCTTCAGAAAGTATTGTAGATTCAAGTGCTATGTGATTTTATTAGTATTTAGTGGTAGGATTTAGTCACGGGGGCATGTTGGAGGAATTAATACACAAGTTTATCCGACTCTTCCTGC
>Ga0126342_10012926_pt1:0-2500 | contig 14845 bp, 8 predicted proteins | sample Cyp1metagenome_FD_92528 | JGI IMG/M metagenome (GOLD analysis project Ga0126342, IMG submission 92528) | Coral microbial communities from Lord Howe Island, Old Settlement Bay, Australia - Cyphastrea 1 metagenome | ecosystem: Host-associated > Invertebrates > Cnidaria > Coral ... | reverse complement strand
TCGGATGGACGGGGCGTTCAAAAGTCAAAGCCCTGATTCCTTTCGAAGCTCCCGAAAAATGAGCCGAGCATCGACCAACTCGGGAAACAAATATGTGACTTGAAGGAATGCCAAGGATGCTATCCATAGAAACCATAAGAGCCACCCAAATTATTGCCTAAAGTCCCAAAAGAAATACTCATGGGACCATCATTTGGGCCATTGTCCCTGCTAACCCCGTCCACTCAAGACTAAGACCATGTGGGACATTGTGGGACTCCCTAGAGCATGACTGTTTGCAGGACTAACCATCCCATTTTTCATACCCGATTTGGCAAAATTTTGACCCATCTCAACCCATCCCCAACTGGAGCTGATCACATCTGCAGCACCTTCTTGCGGGGCTCACGGAAGCGGACCTCCACATTCATTGAACTACCTGCGTTGAGGCAGTGGGAAAAATATGGCAATCGATGGAACTAATAACATGTTGTAGTATGGTGTAATGTACTGCCGGTAAATTTATACATTTCCTGATTTTGCCTTTTGGAAAGTTACTTGGCAATTTTGGGGGCGACACCGGCCTAAAAACCTTGCAGAAATTCATTCCATGTCATCAAACGCAGCTGCGATGAGGACCTGGACGGTTTGCGACCAAACTTGCAATCTCATCACGTGTCCAAACTTACGTTTGTTGTGAAATGCTTCAATGAGGAAGCCACGAATATGAATTTGCCAAACTCACACCAATGATATACCAGTATCTGCGGAGTGGTTAATTCCATGATATTTTTTTGATGAACCCATGGATTCAGGGGCCCTGGGGTAGCCGAAGTTTAGACACACCCATAAATTAAAAGGAACAAAAACAAAACATGATGTGATCCTCACAGCGGCATGTATCCTGACGTGTATTCCAGCATTTTATTTGACATCTATTCAATTATATTCTGACACTCTGTCTGACTTTAATATCACATACATTCGACATTCTATCTGTCATTTTATCTCACATATATTCCGAAATTCTAACTTGCATTTTATCTCACATATAGTCCGACACTCTATCTGACATACGTTCTGACATGTCACCTGACACCTGACATAAATTCGTCCATTCTATCTGGCATTTTGTCAAGCATTGTATCCGACATTCTGTCTCACATTTATGCTGACAGTCTGTCAGTCTGACATATATATGCTGACATTCTCTCTGACAGTCTATTCTGGCATTCTATCTGACAAATATTCTGACACTCTATCTGGAATTCAATCTACGTTGCATTCTATCTGGGATTCTATCTGATACTTCATCGGACAAATTTTCTGACATGCTGTCCCGCATAAATTCTGACACTTTATCTGGCGTTTTATGTGGCATATGGTTCGGGTCCGGTGGGGAAAAGGAAGCCGGCAAGCTCGCCACAAGAGGAAGGTGGCGTGTTGCTTCTTTATATCCATATCTGGCGGGATTTCTTGTTGGAATCTAAAAAGTCCCACCTGGCAGGCGGGGAACCAACACAACAAACTCGCTGTTCACGTGGGTGTTTCCAATTCAAAAAATAATTTTTTATCCCATCCGATTGTTTATTTAAAAAAACATCAACAACCACAAAAATCACAATACAAACTATTTTACCCGTCAAAAAACGGCCATTTCTGTTGTGCTTTTCCATCCCAACCGTGCACCTTGGCACAATTCCAAGGCTCGCTTTGCCGAGCTGTGCGAGATGTACCTAGATTTTGTCTGCGTTTTGCCATGGTAGCACCGCTGGGTAGTACATAAACGACAGCTGGTGTAGTTCGTTCACCCCAAAACAGTGGATGATTGGCTCGGTGATTTTAGATTTTCGCATATCATATTAAAAATTGGTTGCCAGGGTTGCTATATTCGGTTCACTCCGATAGCGTGTAAGGCAAGTGCAAACACTTGGCTCTGTCTCAAACATGGAGGATCATGAAGATAATTATACCTATACCAAGTCATGGCCGCTTAAATGGGAAGACTGGTGACACAAGATGGGACTCAGGGGTAACCAATCTTGGGACGATTTCGAGATGTACCCATTAAGGAAGTGCAACTAATTTGGGTTCAATTGCAATTAATTTGGGTCCGGTTTTTTGAATGTGCCTTGGGCCATGTAGATCATATATTTATATATATATATATTTATATTGATATATGTGATGTTGATTTTCACGTGCAGATATAGTTGGCATTTGCAGTGTGATACACACATATTGTATATGTAATTAAATAATTATATATATATACATATTTTTTGTCTTGGGCCTCAGTGTCAGTGTTGGACATCCAAAAACAATGTCTCATATAGACTATATACATATTTATTGGTATAACATATATTTATATAATACATGCATACAGAAATGTATTCGATTCTCTTGGCGGCCTTTCTGCGTCAGATTTGTTTGCCTTACTAAGGTAAAGTGCATGCAACCAAATTTGCAGTTGTTTATTTTTGGATACTTAGAGGATTGAAATGACCAACTTTCAAGT
>Ga0126342_10012925_pt1 | contig 14847 bp, 10 predicted proteins | sample Cyp1metagenome_FD_92528 | JGI IMG/M metagenome (GOLD analysis project Ga0126342, IMG submission 92528) | Coral microbial communities from Lord Howe Island, Old Settlement Bay, Australia - Cyphastrea 1 metagenome | ecosystem: Host-associated > Invertebrates > Cnidaria > Coral ... | reverse complement strand
TTTGGACATTGGTTGGTAAGTCAGGGACTTTAACATCATCTTCAAGGTTGACATCAAGGTGATAGGATCAGGGATCCATCAACATTCCTCCCTACCAATCCCAGTTGGTGATTATCAATCCCATTTGGAGAATATATATATATATATATATATAAATATATATATATATTTAGATTAGATATAGATACGTGTATATTATATATATATACATATATATATATATATAATTATGTGCATTTTATTGAAAAATACAACATTATGTCATACATATGTATATACATATGTGCATACCGTGTTGGGATTCTACATGAGGATGGCCATCACTGTTTCAAAAGCATCCCCTGCTAAAGTTACTGTCTGAGATCATCATGGCAAAAGTGTCTGCTAATTTATCATACTTCATGTCTAGTGTAGAATTGCTGGTGGATTGTGGCGCCTTTAGGAGATGAATGGAGACTGGGAGAAACGGTTGTAGAATTTGTGCTGCAATTATCTAGAATTTCACCTCTAAGCTGGATTCAGGATTCGAATATATAAGTTTATGGAGGTTTCCTAGGGTTACCCCTAAATCATCCATTTTAGCAGGATTTTTCCCATTTTGAATCATCCGGCTGTTGGGGCCCTGGTTGATTCAATGGAGCCTGGCCGCCAGGAGCACTTGCAAGCGGCAAGGCGCCCAGAGTTTCGCTCCTTCCCGGGTACAACAGTGGGTCCCCAGCTGGATGGTTTGTAATGGAAAATCCCATTCAAATGGATGATTTGGGGATACCCCCAATTTAGGAAGCCTCCGTGAAGATCATGAAGATCCCAAAAAAAAATCCCACATCCGTCAGGCCCATGTAGTTTCGGAAGTCATGCTCACAATGTATTGTTCAAATTTGGTTCCAGTTACTCCAGTTATGGTGTCATTTTGCTTCATGAAGCTTTACCTCCGCAGCCTGGTGATGATTTTCACACCTCTAAGAAGATGGTTGTAGCAGTGTATTTCTTCCAATATGGAGGTTTCCTAAAATAGGCTAAAATAGGGGTACCCCCAAATCATACATTTCAGTAGGGTCGTCCATTATAAACCATCCATTTGGGGGTACCCCCATTCCAGGAAACCCCCATATGAGGTCAGAGTTTGGAACCGCTCTCCTAAGGTGATGGCCGAAAGTTCCAAGCTTCGGAAGGAGCTCCAGGTGTTGCAGGAATGCAAGGAGGTGAGAATTGGAGAGGAGAGGTGCGGACCTTGGCCATTTCTTGGATGATTTTTGGGATGTTCTTCTGAACCTTCTGATGATGTTTAGTCATGAAACCTGTTTTTTCAAGGAGATGGACCAGTTTTGAATTTCCGGCCTCACATATGATTTTGTGATTTTGTGAAGAAGTTGGGGCACTTCTGAGATTTGTTGAGTGTTTCTCCCCAGATGCCAAGTGATGCCAAGGTCTGAAGAAGAGGAATCGTTTTGGAGCAGGGTCATCAGCACCATCGCATGCGACATTCTCAGCCGTCTCAGCCGACATCCTGCACCTGTCAATTCCGCATATTCCGCCACACTGCAGGTGCTCGAACTCCTTCGAAGCCAAACACCAGCGCACGTCATGGGAGTCCAGGTAGTCCAAGCAAGGAGTCCTTTGCTGAGCGCCTGGACCGCTAGGACCTCCACTTTGCTACCACACACTGAAGGATATCTAGGGTTTGCATCCGCGTCCAGAAAAGATTGAGCACTCATGGTTTTTGAACTATAATTGTAGTAACAAATAATTTCTGCTACTAGTTATAGGTATTTACAGGTATGTTATGATTTTTTGTTGCTGGTTTCAACATGTTTCAACTGTAGATATGTCCATGTGTGTCAGCCAAGGTCTGTGCGCCTGGCAATTCCAGAAGCGGCTGAGCAGGCGAAGATGGCTGGGGACGAATGATTCTGAATGGGGATGTATTGGGAATATCATATTGTGTGGCTAAGGGGAATATGTTGTAAGAATCAGGATTCCAGCGGATCATAGATGAGATTTGGTTGGATTTGGGATCACCTGGATAAATCCCATCACGGCCTCACTGCGCAAAGGCACTAGAAAGGAGGGTTTGTACCTGTAGTGGGCAACTACCCCCAAATGGCCTGCATTCAGATTAGATTATAGTTGATCCAGATTGGTTGATGGAAAAACCGGATAAACTTAGATGAAATTCCATTACCCAGCAAGGTTTTCCGGTATGGGTATAGATCAGCATTTTTCAGGCCGAGTGAACTATGCAACTTCAACCCATTTTGTTCAGGCCAGCACTGGGAATGAAGGAGGACTGACTGATACCTCGTGATAGGTACTGGTTGTATGTGTTTTGTTGTGGCACCTGCTGGTTCTATGCCGAAACTGCTGGCTAGCGTGCCTTGTTTTTGAAGTCTTGGGAAGCACATTTGTTTGTTGCCTAGTTCAGTCTATGTCCTCGATGTATATTGATGCAATTTAACTTAGGTACATCCTCACAATCCGACTGAAGTCGTTTGTCCATGAAATGGCAGAAAGCCACATGGTGTCTCACACTAAAGAGCAAAGGCCTCCAATAACCCGTGCGAAAAGTCCAGAAAATTGGTTTGTGATTGCTTTCCCCTTTTAACCGGCTGTCTCACACGTTCAGTATCCACAAGTTTGCTTCCACTCTAGCTGCAAGCACGGGCTGATCCAGGTTGAGCAACCTGGTTTTTCTTTGACGTGAGTGACCATGACGTCATTTCTAATGCCCTGCGCCGATTTGGCTGAGGGCGACAGGTCTCATTGTCCATGCCAAATGGGCCTATGTCATGTAACACTGTGTCTTGGCATTGGTATACTATGTTTAAAGCCAGGTTGGAGTGCTTTCCCCCGTGATAGTCAAAATATGTCAAGAAATGCTTTTGCAGTGACAGTCCACCGGCCTCAAGATCCTTAAGTGTTCACACCAGCGCATCCGGATGCTTTAGACAAAAAAAGCAAAAGCTGGAAAACATCTCTATCAACTGGCTGGATCGCCATGGCATGGGCCACTTCAGCGCTCACCCAGCTTGCCGGAGCAGTTGCATTAGAACGACGCGGTAGAGGGGAAGGGATTGAGGAAGGATCTTTGACGGTGGACGGTCCGAAGCTTGCTGTTCAAACCATACCTGGGCTGCAGTCCCAACTGGTGTGCCCAGGGGATGTTGTTTCCGCAGAGCCCGGGGCTTTGCGTGGACGTGGTGTGGTTGAACGAGCAGATGGCAAGTTGGTTGCGACAACCTGTGGCGTTGTGGAGCACGTGAACAAGCTTCTGTATGTAAGGCCACTGAAGCATCGCTACGCGGGCAGTGTCGGAGATGTGGTTGTTGGACGGATTGTCGAAGTTCAAACAGACCGTTGGGCTGTGGAGATAGGCACGGCGCAGCTTGCATACCTGCATTTGGGTGCCATTCATTTGCCTGGCAACGTTCAGCGACGAAGAACAGATGAAGATACATTGAGAATAAGAGAGTTTTTCGACGAAAATGATCTCATCTCTGCGGAAGTCCAAAAGGTTCAAGAGTCTGGTGAACTAGCCTTACAGACACGAAATTCACGCTATGGAAAGCTCCAGAATGGTGTGCTGGCATGCGTTCCTTCTGTCTATGTCAGGCGTCAAGCCCAACATTTAGTGAACTTGCCACGTGTTGGCGTGATGGTGGTGCTCGGAAACAACGGTTGGGTTTGGGTTTGTGCGCCACCGAAGGTTGCAGGTTCTGGCCGCCAAGAAACCATCAACTTCTCCCAGATGGACGTGCGATATCAGAAGGTACATCCGGACATGAAGCGCGGCATTGTTGGTTTATCACCTTTTGATTTTTGCATATTTTTGCTGTTTTCGTATGTCCTTTTTAAATTGTAGTTCAACCAGCCGTCACACGTGTACCATTCAATCTCTTAAAGAATTGTTTCCTGAAGTTTGTTCTGTGCTTTTCTGGACCCTGGGGCGCGGGGAAGTATGCAAATAATGAAAAGTATGAAGCCAAAGTGACGCGGATCATTGGTAATACGTGGTTTGACTTGGCACACTCTTAGTCAAGCCCGACGCTCTCGCAAGTTTGGAACCGAGGAGAGAACGAATTTCACGAGTTCGCAATTCAGTGCTGTGCCTTGTGGGGTATGGACTGGAAGTTACTCCCGATAGCATTACATTCCTCTATGAAAGGCAAGGGCCTCAATTCAACATGAACGGCTTTGCTTTTCTCTGTCCCATGGGTCCCATCCCTGGTGGTTGTGCGGTGTGACTCGTTGTGTTGCCAGGTCTCAAAAGCTGCAGCTCCAAGCATGGGAGCTCTTGGACACTGCTCGTTGCGAATCTGCTGGACTGGTGGAATCGCTGGTAGCAGCCACCCAAAGCACTGAGCACTAGCGGCGACGGTGGTGACGCTGGGATTCGAATTTCAACACAAGCTCTGCGCGTCCAAAAAAGGATTCAAGAAGCTAAGAAGACCATAGAAGACCCGAAAGTTTTCATGTGCATCTAAAGAGCCAAACAGCATCAGCCATTCAATGACGTCGAAACATGGCCTTTCTGATGCAGCCATGCTTGGCTCAATTCATCCGAAGATGTGTGCAAGTTAGTGCCATTTTGGTACCTGCCTCATCGGTGGCCAACGTTGACACTAGATTTATATGCACATAAATGCAAGAGAAAAATTGAGCATTTCGAAGTACCTTACAGGTAAGCGGAGAATGGTCTTAAGAAGTTATAGAACAAGGTGAGCTTACCCTGTGTACGAAACATGCTGGAAGACTTGGACATTCATGCTCAGGCCAACATAGCAAGGGGATCGAACAGGCGGCAACAACTTCGCATCAGCAAGGGTGGTTGGAGCGATGAGATGATTCCAATGATTCCTGTTTGTTGTCATGCTTGTTCCACGGAAATTCTGTGGCTGTGGCGCTGCATCACCTGCTAGTCGCAAACAGGTGATGCAGCAAAGATGCTCTCGTCCTTTCGCCGGTCATCGTTGTGGCACCCTGAGGACGCCGTTGGCAGCGCGGTATTTTTCGGCATGTCATGGGGCCACCCTCGGTCGATGCCTAGGTCACCTGCAAGCCCCACCAATCCAGAGAGCCCTGCCCAAGGACGCGGACGGGCATGGCTGCAAATTATCAACCTGCCAAAACCTATGACCTATGTTGATATCACATGATATAACTATATAATTCTATATATATAATTAATTATGATATTATTATATGATATCATTACTATAATTCCCTTAATAATTTGGAACGAATCACTGTATATAGATGTATATAGAGTATATAACATATATATGCATATACATTTTATACACAAGATGTATATAGAGTGTATATATATATATAGAGTATATATATATAGAGTATATATATATAGAGTATATATAGAGATATATAGAGTATAGAGTATATATAGAGTATATATATATAGTATATATATATATATCTAACTATTATACACAATACACATATATCATACGCCCAACATCCCCAACCCCCTGGATTTTGTGGGCCCATGAGTGCCCCAATTTTGGCTGATGCCATTCTTTTCCAGGCACTGGCTCAATGTTCGCTTCGTTGCGCCGAGCGTCCTTGACACTGACCTCCACTTTTCGGAGAGGCATTGGTTTTGGGGGTCATTGGGGGATGGACCCTGGAACACCCGCACCTGAAAGTCCTGAATAAAAATGAGCCAGTGAGGTTCCCAAATCACGCTTCCAATCGCTTCTATTGGTTTCTGATGGTTTCTGGATGTTTCTGGGGATAAAATGGAGTACCGTTTTTGGCCCACTCTCGCATGCGTGCATTTTTTGGATATATTTGGATCATGGACGATGGTTGTGCGAATTTGGAGTTGCATGTCCGCAAGGTAGTTCGGTGGAGATCCTGCCTCCAGTTGAAAAGCGAAGATCTACACGGTCTGTGCGATTGAAGGCTGGGGTCACCACTGAGGGTTTGGGATTTGAGCCAGCCACTGGTGATGATCCAGGGATCTCCCACGCGCGCCTCCATCCGCCCCTCCATCAAAAGAGCCAGGTGCTTAGAGAAGCCTGGTGAATGCCAGCAAAGCAATAATAAACCACCATAAACCACCCATATCATATTTTGATGGTTTATACATGTTTATACCACACATTTATAGTGCTTTACGACCGTGAATGATACTGAGAAGTGGCAACGTTCTGGTTGCAAGATGTTGCAAGAAGGCGTCCAGATGCATCCAACATAAGCTTTCAAAGCAGAAAGCAGGCCGAATTCGACGGGCATAGCTTTGCTAGATGACACTAACTTGCATGTGGCATGTTTCATTCGTTATATTTATTGGTTTCAAAGGCTGATACCGTTCTGATGGAGCCTCACACGGAGCATGCTAGCTTGGTGCTGCAGCAGTCGGTGTACCGTCGCGCCGCACTCAGTATTTCTGGAGTTGCAATGCCCAGCAACCAATCAAGCTATGCGGCTAAGCAAGGAAAGATAACTCAATTTGCCCTGTACTTTTATTTGCCTGGTGGTGTGAATAGTTGTTGTTTCCCATTCTACCCGTGGTGATGATCCCATAATTAATTGGCTTCATTGACTACATCGATACCACACATCAATACCAGTTACCTGATCAATACCATAAGATACCATGCAACAAATTATATCAAACAACTCCCCATAGAAAATCGTCAAATAAAATTGAAAACGCGCCGTCATTTGTGCGCCCATTGGTGCCACTGCCGGACTGTCAGGCACAGACCGTTTCAAGAACTTGAGCAGCACCTGGCTCGCCGGGGGGGAGAAGGGTGCACTTCCCGAGGACAGATGACAGCCAATTTGGATCGCTGTTTAAAGGTTCTTCAAATCGCGTGTTCCAACTGTTTTGCGTCAAGCGTTGTGATCGTTGTGGTGTGGGCCGGTGTTGTGTGGGTTTGTCTTCCTAAAGCAGGAGTCGTCTGACGAAGAACTCATGGCCGAAAGCTCAATGGCTCCATGTGATTCCCAGTGGCCGGCAGCGGGCGCGGCCCGGTGATGCAAGGAACAGTCCAAACACAAGCGGAAGAAGGGAAAGGCATGGCGCAAGTGTTTGACATTTTTTGATCAGTCCGTGTGTCTCATTTGAAGCAAAGTGGCAAGATTAGCTCATCTCGCTGTGCCTACCTTTGAGACTTTTGTGGAGACCAGTTTTTGGAGGCGGAAGTTAGCGAGACAGAAATTGCAGACTTTATTACAGGGCTCCGTCGCAATATGAAGAAGCCAGAGACACAGGCCAGGCTCCAGTGACATCAAGTGACATCTTCCTACCATTTCTCACCTTTTGGTACCCGCCTTGGCTGTGTGCTACAAATTCCTGTTCGAAAAACCGGTGCCTCAAAGATGGCTTGGATTTGTTGATGTTGAAGGTGTTTCTGTCCTTTTGTTTTGTTAAATCGAGTTGGGGAGTAGGGAAGATTTCGGGAAAAATGTTGGAGCCCAGATCCCGGAGCCAGAGGCCATGGCGTGTGAAGAACTGAGTCAACGCTTGGCCGGGCGGAAGCAGGAACAGATCGAGAGCATTGTCATCGAAGAGGCGGCCACCACAGCCTTGGAAGCTGCACAGGAGCCGGCGATGGCGCAAGATGTTCGGCTAACAGGGGGACCACAAAACTACAAAACCATACAAAACCATACAAAACCAATACAGGAATGACATGTGCATTATTGCAGATTGATGTAAATTGAAGAAAAATTATAATCTTTAACTCATTGGAGAATGGGGGCTGGTGAGAAGGCAAGCCGCGGCTGAGGAGCATCCCGATGACATGCAGTTGCATGGAGCAGTTTGTCCGCTTCTAGCAGTGCCTGTCTCAGCTGCAAACTGTTCAAGATGTTCAAGCAATGCAGCCACGTCATGGCTGGAACTCTTGAGGATCTTATGACTTTCTCCAAAGCTGCAGGCCATCCTGGCCCAGGTATTCAAGGATTTCACAGGGGGTAGCCAGCACACCCGCAGGCGGCTATCCCACTCCAGTAGCCGCAGCCGGAGCGGTGGAGGGCTTATTGTTACAATCATCACGCACGATATTTGGAAGCGTAAAGCCCCCATGCAGTGGAGCCGGTCGCCCCCTCCAAGGCTCTGACATTGCAGGGCTACATTCGCTTCCATGACAAGTTGGAAGCCGAAGATCAGCTTCTGAAGGCCCCGAACGATTTAACTTTTTTTTTTACCTTTGCACTTAGATCCTTCAAATCACAAAACGACCTGGTTGAAATTATGCGATTCGGTACCCATGATCGTTCCAATTTGCCGAATCTACTTGCTTGTAAGTGCATGTAAGCGCATGTAACCACCTACTCTGCAAACTGGAGTGACGCAGCAAAAAACAAAATAGCTCAGCAGCGTGTGCAGAGCTCCCATTTTGCCCCCAAAAAGGGATGAAAGTGGACAAGTAGCTCAGAGAAGCCAGAAATCATCAGAAATCTACCTCTCTCGGACGTTCGTTTGAAAGTCACACAAACGTGTGAGACCAGAGCCAGAAATCTATCAAAATATGCTGCAAGATGCTGCCAGGTATCAGTAGTGTAATTCCATAAAACCCCTCAATCATCCCAGAATTATCCATCCATTTGGTCCCTTTCCGTTTGAGTGACCGTCCTTTGGAGGTTGAGCAAGTATTTAAGCGAATTGCAAAGGAGTTGCCTGTGGAGGCGTGTTCAGGGCAGCTTGTCCAAGCCGAAACCTGGAGAGCAGCAGCATTTTGTTAGTCTTATAATGTCTTATATTTATGAAACTGATATAAGACATTATAAGACTCAAGACTTATGATTACATGTATAAATATATATATATATGTATGTGCATATAAATATATATATACATATATATATTTATATATATATACACTATAATATAGATATACATTATATCAATGCGTGCGCGTTTCTACCAACAAAAAGGAGATCAAAAAAGGACCTGAAGGTATTTCTCAGTGACTTCCCAGACACCTTTGGAGACTCTTGAAGGGGTGTGTGTGCAACTACTCATGGCAGGATCAATTGCACATCATGGACTCCGTGGGGGATCCTCTGCCTTCTTTCTGTGCTGGAGCCTCAAGCTCCTCGAGAGCACGTTGGACTCGGACGACGGTTGCAGCAGGATTTTGCAGTTGTCGGGCCCACCCTTGGAATCAACTTACTGGAGCTGGAGGCCAAAATGTACAAGAAAGCGGCTGGCAAGAAGTTTCAGCAGGCCCTTTTCCACTGCACGTTCAGCAACAGCTTTCTCTGACCAATTTGATCGCATCTGTCTCCGGGGTCCAGGAGGAAGTCGTTCGAAGACACCGGCTGAGAAACACTGCTTTCGGCCAAAGTCTCAGAGAGTGAATTGTTGCTGTTGCCTCCGGCTGCGGTTTCCAACATAGGCTATGCAGGGCAATCGCACCTGCGGTTGAGAGTGTGGGCTGCATCTCCTTTTCTGGCATGAGTAGACAAAGGAGGACAAGCACACTTATGGGATGTTATTAGCCTCTATTGATCTATCTATTTTGGGCTTGTATACTTGTGGGCTTTAGAGTGTGGAGCACTACGTTCAGCTCACAGCTTGTAGCGTGAAGCGTACCGTGAAATCAACCGGCACTGAAGATGAAGAAAGGACACAGAGCTTGACAGTCAGGTCATTTGGCATGGCTTCGTGGCCACAAGCTTGGTTCACCACTCAGCTTGTTTGCAGCAGGTGTGTTGCATTCGACATGACCATGTCGACCATGTCAGGATCCAACTTGATGCCATCTTGGCAGGCTGGGTATGGCTGGTCCAAGTTACATGTGGAGAATCTATCAGATCCATGCCCAGCTCACATGGTGAAATTGGCTTCATCCAGTCGCTGGACGTCAAGTCGCATTTGACGCAGTTGTTGTCCAGGAACTTGCCGCATCCGCAGGTCCAGAAACTGGCAGTGGAGGAAAGGAAAAAGAACTTCGTTGACAAAGGCGAGACACATCAAGACACTTAAGACTTAAGATAGATGCTGGTAGTAAGTGGTAGTAAGTGGTAGTAAGAGAAAAGGATACGAAGATATACGAAGGCTGACTGCCGGTGAAAATCCGCGTTTGCCATGTAAGACCGCAGGAAGTTTCCGAGTTCGTGATTGATCGTTCCATGAGATCAGCTTGGTCAGGCCTACCGCAAGTTGGTGGTGACGTTTGGCAGCAGCCTCAACTCGGAAGTGGTTTGGAGTTATGGAACCCGATGCTCATTGGCAGTACCAGTAGTAACAGTTTGTGCATTTCCCAGGTATAAAGTCTGGGTTCCGAACAGCCAGAAGGACTCTGTGGTACACAGAAGACATTTCATTTAAAAAGATAGATATTTGAATTACATGAGCTACATGGTAAGCCTCTTGCGATGTGCTCTCTTCAGCGATGTGCTCTCGTATAGTTTACCTGAGCCTTGCTTCTGGGAATGTTAGCCTCCCACCCCGACAGCCCGCTTCTCCCGGAACCTCCCCAGAACCCGCACCGGTGCCAGCCTACACCCAACAACAGAAGCCGGGCTGAGATTTTGTAAACTACTGGTACGTGTAGCGTTGTTGGAGAATAAAAGGCTAGCTTTGTAGGGATAGAAGTCAGATGGACCAAAGTCACTAGTTACCGGCGACCATTTGTGCATATTTGTGTTAGTCTTCCGGATCCTTCGCTTGCGCAAGCTTTAGCTGCAAAGGAATGGTGCTACAAAGGGAGCTTCGTGAATGAGGCCAGCAGACTGATGGTGGAAGGACCCGGAACTGGCTTTTTATTCCGAAGGGTCCGGCCACAAAACTGCATGGAAACTATTTGTTTTTGGAAAGATGTGTGCATTTTGCTTTTGCAGGTCCGTTTTTTAGCCGAAAGTCTGTCCCTCAAACCAAGAAGAGACCCTCATTGGCGGCGTTGTATCGATGCTTTTTTCAACTTCCTGTCATTTCAAGATTTTCAAGGTCAGAAGATGGACTTCTTTTGGGTCAGCATGGATGGAGCTCGGAAGATCTTCAAACAAAACCCGGCCTTTGAGGAGGCGCCATTGGTTGATGGAATGATGCCATTGGTTGAACCAGACGGCAGTGACTGGCCTCGGCAAGGCATTGATGTACCACCTAGTAGCTGTGTCCACTGATGATAAGAGATACCTTTGGAGCCTGGCACCTAGAGCTGAAGTGAGAGCATCATAGAGTCTATTAATCTATTAGGGCATCTACTTTCATGGAGTGCTTTCCAGGCTTTTCTTTCGTGCAGTTCCTGACTATTCTGATGGAGAACACCGACTACCCCTATGGCCAGGTGCCATTTCCATTGCCCCATGCCACTTGCATCCAGTTTGCATCAATTTGCCAGTTCTGATTTATGGCAGGCACATCTGTCCCCCGAAGATTTCCGGGCGAAATATCCCAAGGCCGCCAGGGACTGGTTGATGGTTCGATGATGTTCGATTTGCTAAACGCGACTTAGCTTCAGCGCATGGCCCTGAGGCGAAGTTCCCAGTGCCAGGACATTATCCCACAAAGCCCAAGAGTCAGGTGGCCAGTGAATCACTGTGAAACTGAACGTATTTCGACTTTGGAAACATTCGGCAGCCAAAGTCCTTCCTGAAAGTCAGAGGCTTCCATGACTTCCATGCCAAAGTGTTTAGATGTTTTTAGATCATCATAAAAATCCACTCAATTGATGTTCGATGATGTTCATGTGTTTCCATAATTTCCCAAAGATTTATGATGGGAACTGCTCTCACACACCTGCCAAGCATATCCAAGCATCCCATTTCGAATGCAGTGCCAGCTCCAGGCAATGACGATTCCGGTACCGGTCATTGTCTCGAGAAGTGACGCAGTCACAGTTGTTGTGCACCATCGCAGCAGCACAAATCAAGTTCTGCCACAAAATGTTGTTGGGGGTATTGGGTAAAGGTCGTATACATATGTATACATGAATTGAATATGCGATATGATGCGATAATTAAGAGATGCTAAGTACAACACTCTTCAAGAAACTCACTTTTCATTGCCAGATCTCCGACCCACGCCAACACTCTTTCGGCATGCAACTCTAGCTGCTGGCGACAGGGATCCACCAGTTCTGAGCTCAGCGGTTTTCTTCATGCTTTCAGTGTCCAAATGGGTGGCTCCAACTTCTGGATGCTTCGTGATGGAGGTCCATACGAAAAATATCTAATCAATTCTAATAATATCTAAAGATGACCAGTTGTGGGGCTCAGAGGTGCCACTGGCCATGCTGCAGGCACCGCCGCCTCTGCCGGACAGGCTTCCGCACGGGATCTCAACTTCAATCCATTTCAATCCATAAGACTTTAAGCTGAAGACATCTGAAGACTGGAAATTGATGGAAATTGATGGAAATTGCATGAAATTTCTGGATTGGAAGCCTAGGTGCCCCATTCCCTATGAGATCACAGAGCCTTGGATGTGCCAGGCACCCTGATATCGGTATTCAGATTGCTCAGAACTGGGAAAAGGATTGGAACTGGCGGCATTTTTCACAATTTGCACGACTCCAGAATCTTAATGAATCTTAATTAATCTTAGGCATTTTCGCATCTGAGCTTCAAAAGCGAGACCTGGGGACATTGCTTGAAGTGCAGCGGTGTGGTGTCCCAGCAACATTGCTTGAAGTGCAGCGGTGTGGTGTCCCAGCATGTCGCCTCTTCAATTTGCTTGACCTCGTCGTCAACCCGTGAGATTAAAATGACTAACATGTTTATATAATTTTATATAATGTGTTAATATATCTTTATGTTTGTATAATTGTATATATGTATCAGGATTTGGACGTTTGGTCTGAGGAGTGAGCTGGCAGCAAGCCGAGCAGCTGCGTTCAAAGATGAGGATGCTGAGACAGAGGCCGAGCAACCCGAGGAGGAGGAATTGGAACAAGATGAGGAAGTTGACCCAGCTGAGGATGAAATACGCCAAAGACGAATTCAGCGCAAGACGCGCGAGGAAGCTCAGGAAGATCCAGATGCGAACGACGACCGCGAAGGTGATGAAGAACAGGAAATAGATCTAGAAAACGAGAGGGAAGATGGAGAATTCGATGATGGAGAGGAATTCGGGGAGGAAGAAATAGAGGAGCCCGCTGAAGGCGGACAGCGTGAGGAAGGGTCGAAGATCGAAAGCGAGGCGAGTGGCTTGCACACCCAACAGCTAGCAGCCACCATCATCCAGCAACTCATTAAGCATATGAATTAAATGATTTTCACAGATTATCAGATTATCATATGTTACCCATATATATATATATATCCATATTATCTTGACCGTACAGCATATCTCAGGTTGGTTCATATTCAACAGAAATCTTATGAGTTATGACATGTTATGACCCTGACAGCGCCGCTCGACTGTCCCTGCAGTTTGGCGATGACAACAGAGATCCACCAGCCCGCCAGGCGCGGCAACGCGGGCCCTGGAAGATTGGTCTCGTGATTTCAAAGTGCTTTAGATTCGATGTCTCAGTGTGGTAGAATTATATAGAATTATGCTGATCTTTGATGATTGTTGAAAGTTGGTAGAAAATTTGTTCAGCTGAATGACCCGACTTGTTAGCCAGGCTGAGTTGTTTGCAACCACCTCAGGTCAGCGAAAGGCGCTCTGCCCGGTCTCTTTCCTTCGGAGAAGATGCTGAACCGCGCCGGGCATCACGTCGCCAATCCAAAGATTGAAGGCGGGACATGGCTGGAAGGTTCCGACAGGATAAGAAGTGTAACTGTGAAACCAAAACCCAGCAATCCTGAGGACTTGGTAGGAGGAATGCTTTTAGTTGAAGGGCTTGAACAGCCATACTCATTTGATCCTGCGAGATGGGGGGAAGGCTTTGACTCTACCCGTCACATGTTGAAAACACTTAACTCCCATATGAAAGAGCGTTATTGGCTTTGCCGGGGCATTCTTGAAATATGGATTTGCACATTGCTTGGGGTTTTGACGGAAATTGCGGGCCAGGTAGCAGCAGGTTTGGTTGGACAGTGGCAGCATCATGGCGTTGCGCGCAGTGTTTCACAAAAGGAGATAGCTTGCAGTCATGAAGTTTGATCACCGAAATGGTTGAACTCTTTCCTTCCCTTCAGGCCTAGCAACCCAAAACCAATGACCTATGCACATGGACCCGACATTTATATATGTTTATGATATTTTACCAGTGGTACGGCACAAGGCAGTGGCGGAAGTTTCAAAAATAGGAACCTATAGGAGAGGTTGGTTGTTGTGAATCACGGATGGCAGAGCGAAGCCACTGATGGACCGAAAGGTGGTTGAGGTCTCCTCTCTTTCTCTCTCTTTCTATCTATCTATCTATCTATCTATCCATCTATCCATCTATCCATCGATCCATCGATCCATCGATCCATCGATCCATCGATCCATCCATCGATCTACCTACCTACCTACCTACCTACCTATCTATCTCTATCTATCTATCTATCTATCTATCTACTATCTATCTGCCGCTTTTGGACATGCTACAAAACCCTCACATTTTGCTCACTTTTGACAAGGTCCACAATCCCTTGCGCCTGCCACGCGGAACGACATCTGAACGTCCAAAAGTGGCGCGAACATGTATTTTTTTTAACATTTGACTTCGAAATGTGCTTCGCGCCACAGCGGCGCGCACTTTTTCGGCATCTCAACTTCCAAAAGTGCTCCGAACGTGAGGTGCTTTTAGCTTTTTCACTTGCAAGTGTGCTTCGCGCCACAACGGCGTGCACTTTTTCGACATCGCAACTTCTAGAAGTGGTCCGAAGCTGAGGTGTTTTGCACATTTTGACTTGGAAATGTGCTTCGCGCCACAACGGCGTGCAATTGTTCATCTCTCATCTGGCCAGCTGGCTCCGCACCCGCCGCTTTAGCGAGCC
>Ga0126342_10012924_pt1 | contig 14847 bp, 21 predicted proteins | sample Cyp1metagenome_FD_92528 | JGI IMG/M metagenome (GOLD analysis project Ga0126342, IMG submission 92528) | Coral microbial communities from Lord Howe Island, Old Settlement Bay, Australia - Cyphastrea 1 metagenome | ecosystem: Host-associated > Invertebrates > Cnidaria > Coral ... | reverse complement strand
GTCCAACGGACTGAACCCGGTGACTCTTTCAGCGACCAGATCAGCGGCAATGACTGCCTGTTTTCCCTTCAGCCCGCTGCTTTTCGCTGCTCTCAGGGCCAGACGGTATTCTTTTTCAATGGGAGCAAAGGATTTCGGAGTTTGGGTGCTTTGCGAACCGCCCTTACATGAACCTGGCTGCTCATACGAACCGGTTTTTCTGATTGCGGGCAGGACTTCGGCGGTCACCCACTTACGAAAAGGTTTTGCTGCGGGTTTGTTGGAACGGAGGATGAGGGTGTAGAGACCGGATTCGTTGATGATGAGCATTTCCTGCTCACCGCCAAGGGTCTGCACTTTACGCAGACCCTTTTCATCGTCGTCAAGACGGCGGGTCTGTTCCGTACCTATTTCAAGAACGTCGCAGACATCTTTTGCAACGAACCAAGGATTTCCGTTGATGGTCAGGGTGCGGACTTCGTGGGATTTAAAACGGAAAGGAACTACTTGTGCTGCGGTAGTCATGGCTTTGCTCCTGTAGTTGAAATAAAAAATGGGCAAACTATGCGGGTTGGCGTACCGATCCAAAGGTTCCGGCGAGCCGCGAGGCTCCCCGCACAGCCGCCCAAAAGAATAAAGCAAGCCATACGTTGGACATAAAAATACCGCCGGTCAATAAAGAGGGGCGGTTGTCCGCCTTTGGATTCGGAACGCCAATTCCGGTCCACGGATTTTGCCGTGGACAGTGGAAGATTACCGGGAAGGGTGGTGGGGTGTCAATGAAAATTTCAGATGATGCGCGAGGTGCATCCTACCTACTGCAAGATATTTTTCAAGGCGTAGGAAGTAGGAAATAATGAAATCTATAAATCATGATTTCTTTATTTCTAATGGAATATATCAGTGTATTTTAAACCTGTTATGGTATTATGTGGAAATAGCGAAATAATGATGTTAAGGGCTTGGTTCTAACTTCGGCCAATTTTATTCCTCTGGCTAGCGCTTAATATGAAAAAAACATAAGATCAGCGAGATGCAAGTAGACACGGACATCGTTTCGGCAGGGTGGCCGAACTTAGAACCAACCCCGATGTTAAGTGCCTTGCTCTTGAGATTTCAGCTTTGATGACCCAATCAGCCTGTTCATTTAAATCCGTAATAGTCAGTTTTTTTTAAAAGCTAAATTAGAGGGATGTTTTTGAAATGTGTTTTATTATTATATTTTTTTTGATTTTCATAGCCGTGTATTTTGATTTATTTTCAAACAAAAAAGATAAATGTAAAAATGTATGTAATCCTTCAGGTATTAAAGATATTAATATAATATTTCTTGATACAGTGCATGGATATTTTTCAGGTGTACAAAATACCTTGATAAGTATTGTCTGTGGTATTTCATTAGCATCTTTATTTTCTGAAAAAAGAATATATAACTTATTAGAATCTTCATTATTTTTTGAAGAAAATATAATTTTTTTATTGAAAATAGCTACTACTTTTATAACTATATGTACAGTTTGGCACCACTATATAATGCATAATAAATATGTGTTTTGGAATATAAGATTGAGAGATACAATCCTTCCTTTTGCATGGTCTTTTACATTGATCATGCCATCTGCTTTTATAGATAGTGATAAAAATTATTATTTTGTAATAGCTTTAAGTCTTAACTTTTTTTTGGGATTATGTGCTTATAATAATAGTTTTAGTAATATAAAAAAGTATAAAAATGAATTTAAGGAGAAGTTTAGAAAGGTATATAAAGATCAAGCAAATGAGAATTTTCATGAATGTTTTTATGATTCACTTTTCGACTTTCATAAGAAAAAACTTAAGCTAATTTGTTTCTACACCTTCATGTCTATATCATCTTCTCTTTTTATGGCTATTGCAAGACCTAATGATGCAAGTTTATCTTCGATAATTATATATTTATTGCATTTCTTTTTTATATTTCATTTTTTAAAACAAAATTCCAGTAAGAAATTTGTTAGCGATTTAAAATGTTTATATAATGATCCAGCTGAATTATTTTCTCAGATTCAATAATATCTTATGGAAATTACAACTGCTTTTGTTCGTTCATTTATAGCTGTTATCATAACGGCTTCAACAAGTTTTACGCTCGGTACGGTTGTTGCTTATCAGTATCACGCATTAATTTTAGATACACAAGATGATGAAATATTTAAAAAATATTATCATAAATTAGTACGACGTTGGTACACGATAGGAATATCGCTGAGTATTACGATATGTTTTTTTTCGGATTTATTTTTTTTTACAGGCAGTTCTAAACAAACAACAAGTTACTTTTTATTACTTATTTTTTTAGTAATTACCTTTTGGTTGTTATGGGCGAGGGATTTCGAAAGAGTTCTTAGAGAGAATATTACTTCGTTCCATATGAAACGAGAATTTTACTGGAGCATTGTAAGCATGAGTATCGTATCTGGAATTACAGGTACTGCAATGGTTTTTCAGGTGTTTACATGGCTTGGTTTAGAAGTATCTAATATAGATTATACCGTGAAAAATACGGTGATTTTATCGAAAGAGCAAAATGATGTATTGATTCAACTGGTATACAATAAGTCTCTGTTTTTACAATCGTTATTTGAAACAGGTATGCTTTGGTGGGTTTCTTCAGTAACTTTTTTTGGTGCAATTATAGCTGGAGCATTTCTTAAAAAAGAAGTTTTAATTAAAAGAGATGTTTATCCTTATATTAAACGTCTTTACTATGTAATATTGGCTTTTATTGTTTCTGTTATCATATATGGTGTTGTGTGTATGATAGTATCATTTCTGGTGTCAGTTGAACTTAACGGAATAATTGGTGTTTTTCAGTTAACTAGTATAGTTACGGTTTCCGAACCTTTTTTTATGGGGATTGGCTATTTTATTGGTGTATCAAGTTTTATTATTTATTTTATTGGAATAATACATGTTAAACGTTTTTTGCAAGATGCATATGATCAGAAAAACAAAATAATTATAACAAAATAAAATATTCCAAACAAAGCCTTTCCGGTGCTCCCTTGGCTTGGCTGATCAAGTCGGACAATGCCCAATTTTTTTTTATTGTTCCAAATACCGATACAACGTAGGCTTACTCACCCCAAACACAGCGCATACCTCCTCAACAGTATGCGCCTTACTCTCATACATAGTTTTCAGGGCGGCGATTTGCTGAGGCTTCAGTTTTATCTTTCTTCCGCCCTTCCTCCCTCTGGCTCTGGCCGCTTCCAGCCCGGCCTTTGTCCGTTCCCGGATCAGGTTTCGTTCAAACTCGGCCAATGCCCCGAAGATCTGAAAGACCAGTCTGCCGCCGCTGGTTGTAGTGTCGAACCCTTCCTGCAGGCTGATAAAGCCCGTTCCCTGTTCTTCTAAGCCCTCAACAACTTCAATCAGGTGCTTCAGGCTGCGGCCCAAGCGATCCAGTCGCCAAACAACAAGGCAATCTCCTTCACGGACGTATTTCAAGGCATCGGTTAAGCCGGGTCTGTCTGCCTTGGCCCCGGACACCTGATCCTGAAATATTTTCTCGCATCCGGCCTTTTTCAGCGCGTCAATCTGGAGATCCGGGTTTTGTTCAAGGGTGCTTACCCGTGCGTAGCCTATTTTCATTTATACTCCCCACAGTCGCTGTTGTCCGGCTTCTTCAAGAGCTGCCCGCCCTTCTCTGTTTCGTTTCAGTTCCTGCTCTTCAGCAGAGTGTCCTGTTTTTTACCGGTCTCTGTCCCTTTAGCGAAGGATTCAAACACCTGCCAGGCGTCTTTCAGCCTGTCCAGCTTAGCCCTATCAAGGGCCAGCTTGTTTTCAGTGCTGCGGAGCTTGCGCCTGAGTGTCAGAGCCATGATTTATTCCTTTTCGGTGAAATTGTATTACTGTTATACAGTACCTATAATATCTTGTTTTTTCAGTATCTTAGCGCGAAATATCTCTCTGTTATATTCTTTCCCGAGATATACACAGACCAACTTGCCCTTTACTCGTTTATTGCCGCGATAGTAACCATCCTTCCCTTTGGAGACAGTCCAGCCGGAAATATTATTTTCTCTCTCTTCGTATTCTTTAACGATTAATACAAATGCTCTGTAATACTGTTTGAAGGTGTTGAACTTCATAGCGGACTCGATGTCCGGTAGTTCCTGACAAAGGAAACTCCAGGATTTTGCAGGGCTGGTGCTGTGACTGTAGGCCTCAAGTATGATTTGTTTATGATCCATCATGTACTTTATAGGGTTGCTCATAACAAGACTCTATGATAAAGTTAACAGTTCAGTATCGTTTATATTAACGTAATTTGTATAACAGTAGTACATATGATTGTTTATGCGGAATCCATACCTGCTTGTACTACTGTTATACAGATAATGCCAATCTGTTTTTTTGTCCGTAAATTTGAGGATCGAATTTATGAATCCAACCTCCTTGCAATCATTCACTCACTCAGTAAATAAACTCAATAAAAAATAGATAAATGTTACTTTGATTGTTTTATGAGTTTATTTACCGGAGATTGCTTGAAAAAGCCGGGTCTGAGACAGACAACCCGGCAGTAAAGAAAACGACCGTTTGCGTTACCAGTGTTTTTTGCATTTCAATAAAAAAGAGCATTTATTGATAATAAATGTTGTCAGTAATGTATTGATATATTATACTTTTTTATATTTACTCAAAATACAATTAATGAGAAAAAATGCAGAACGTTGTTCACATCGGATCAACCGTAAGCAGAATACGTAAGATCACTAAAGATAATGTCTATTATGTTGATGACGATGGCAAGGATAAGCGGCTTTATCTAAATCCCTCGTCAAAACATGTTGGTTTCAGAAACCTCAGCCTAGGGACTGTATGGTTAACAGGTGAAGATTTAACTGAGATAACATTTATCTTTGAAAGTTATGAAGCTGCGTATGAATTGCTTTTAACTCCTTTAGCCAAACTTGGCCGATTAACTTTAGATCTTACATAAAAACAATAAATTCCAACTCATCAAAAAAAACACCGCATTTTCATGCCTGAAAAACAAAAAACAGACTGGCACAGGTTGCTCGGTCTGATCTTCACCGACTTTTTCACCGGTTCAGCCTGGAACGTGGAACTGGAAAAAGACCTGTCCATGAAAAGGCAGCTGTTGGACATCATTATTCTGCGTCAGGACGGGGGAACACTCATTGACCCCTTACCGGATGGACTGGAAGGGATGAAAAAGCATAACCTGTTGACCTTCAAGTCAATCAGGGAACCCCTGGACGATTGGACGTTGAAAGAACTGACAGGGCATTACGTCAATTATCGTAAGCAAATCAGCCCTTCTTTCAATGATCTCTATCCCGAAGATGATTTTCAGCTTTACGGTATTACTGCCCGGCACCCGAAAAAACTTTTTTCGCAAAAAGTCGAGTTGACAAAGGTTCAGGACGGTGTTTACGATATATCCAGAGGCAGCGACGATATACGGCTGATTGTCCTGAACGAAATTCCGCACGCGAGACATAACGCGATTTGGCACTTATTCAGCGGCATTCCCGGAGAGGTTGAGTTTGCGGCCCGTCAGTACAGAGGCAAAACCCAGGAAATCAGCACGGTGCTGAACACTCTGTTTAATAATTACAATCTGGAGGGAATCCCCGTGTCCTACACTATGCAAGATTTTCAAAAAGATTATGTCAAAAATCACTTAGGGGTGCTTTCACCTGATGAAGTGATGAATAGTTTTTCACCGGATGACCGCCTCAAAGGACTTTCACCGAATGAAGTGATGAATAGTTTTTCACCGGATGATCGTCTTGAGGGACTTTCATTGAGTGATCGTCTCAGAGGGATTTCTTTTGAAGATATTCAGCAGTACCTGAAAAAACGTTTCAAAAGAACCAAAAAATAACGAAACAACGATACCGCTATTTCGTTATTTCTAACCAAATCAGTTTAGTACCTCCTGAAGTTCGTTTAACTCATCGGACATAAGACCGGCGTAATGATCAATAATGTTTCCTATGGGAACGGAATCATAGCGTCGGTCAGCATCAATCAGCAGCCTGCCGATAAATTTCAAAGAAGATGAATACGTGAAAAGATCAAGCAGGATACTTTCAATCTGTTCCTGTTCTGTTTTTTTATGAACGGTCATCGGTTCCCCTCCTCGGCGCGATCACAAGCCAGCCGTCAAAAGCACTCCCGACCGGGATTACATCCAGTTTTAACCCCATCTTGCCGTTTGCCCTTTCCAGCATCACCCCGCATTTGATCCAGACGCCGCGCCCCTCGTTTTCATTCCGTTTGTACAGTACATCATAGACTTTGCTCATGCTGCCAATGCCTCCGGTTCTTCCTTCGGCTGCATCAATTTTTCTCTGAGTTGATGACAGTAATTAATCAATTCCCCGTTATGTGGCGACAGCAGCCGTTCAAAATCGGCCTTGTGTTTCCGGCCCCAGTTGTCGAGATGTGAGGGGTGTTCAATCTCATCAGCAGCCTGTTTTAACTGCTCGAACAGTTCCCGGCTGATCTCCAGCGGATCACGTCCGGCATTCAGCCATTCAATCAGTTCTTTCCCGGTGTCGGCATTGGGGACAAAATGACGGCCATCAAAAAGGCTGGTTCTGTCTTTACTGCTTATAGCTATATGTCCCTCTAAACTCAGATCGAGGACAGAGGTGAATTCATATTCCATCCCCTCCCGCTGTTCCGGTTTCAGCCCTATTTTCTGAGGTACTTTCTTTCCCTTATCGTTTTCAGTCACTTCCCAGGCGGTTTTTGTCCGCATGGTACAGATAATATGACAAGGGGTATCCAGGATCGTATCAACAAGGGCGTTATGCTCCGGTGTGACCTCCCGCCATGCAGCCCAACTGTTGCCGCTGCGTTGCGCCTTGGTTGCTTTATCGTGCATATCCAGTACCCCGCCGCTACCGCTCCAGGCGTGGGACAGGGAATCTATGATGATCAGTTCCGCCCCTTCATTGACTGCACCCCTGATATACTCCTGATACCGGGACGGGGTGTACGGCGGGGACAAGGGAGCATGGAAAAATTCAGGAATACCGGGCTTGCCGATCTCCAGCGTTGCGCTGTCCCGTTCCGTATCAATCAAAAAAATATTACCGGAAACCAGCCCTGAAGCGACCAGCAGGGCAGAATGGGTTTTTCCTGATCCGCTGGGGCCGTCTAAACCGAGCCGCAATTTTGCCTTTTTTCGTTCCGCTTTTTTAAATAATGACATGATGTAACCTTATGGCTGGCCCTGCCCGGGAAAAAGACCAGACAGGACGCATTCTTTCAAGCTGCCTGCTTTATTTTCTCGGTTTCCGCATACAAGCGGGCTTCGGGACACACTTCACGAAAAGAACAATACCCGACCTGCCGCTGTTCTTTGCCACGGGCAAAATAGGTTTTATCCGGCCTGCACCGCCAGCCGCGCGGCCCGAATTCATAGCGGGGCTTTTCCGGCTGATCCGGTCTTAACCGAAGATGCAGAGCCAACAGAACAGGGTCGAAACGCTCTTCAAAAAGCTTCAGAACAGCCTGTTCCGCTGCGGCCATGTCGGTAATGCGGTACGCCTCCACATGATAAAAAGCTGTGCTTTTTTTGGCTTCCCGGTTACAGTAAATCACCACGAAATAAGGAGAGCCGGACTTGGAAGCGTAACTGAATGCCTGTTCAACGTGCCCCTTATCCGCTCCTTCTTCAACTTTTTTCCCAAAGCTGTACCCACCTGTGGCCTTGACTTCGATAATGCAGGCACCACCCTTCATTATCGAAGTCTCTTTTCCATCGTAATGTCCTTTTATTTGCCCTCCTGGAGCCAAAAGATACGGCCAAACAAGTTCCCCCTGCCGATCCGTGACCCGGAGAAGATCCAGTACATAGGATTCCAGAACGTGGCCAGTATCAAAACCGAACCGGCTTGAAATATCAGGCTGCTCTTTCTCCGCCCCTGTAAGCTGATAATACAGAGCACAAGGCGGGGTTGCGATTGAAGACACTCCCAGATAGTCCCGCTTTATTTCCGGGGGTAAAATAACCTGCTCCAGCCGTTTACCGTGCCATTCCCGTTGGTGCAGGCTATACGCTAAGGCCAATTCAATACGTTTTTTTAACTGATTTGATTGCTCAATAGGTAGTTTCATGCCGCTGCCTCCAATTCTTTCAGTTTGCGATTGAGATCATATTTTTCTTCCTCTACCCTTTTTTGCCGTTGCCGCATTAAACTTTTTGTTGTCGGTATCTCACTGATTCTAGTTGCATAACTTCCTTCCTTTAAATCGTGGTCATAACACCATACTGTTGTAACCGCGCCCTGTTCGTGTACCCACAGAGGCGGTATTTTGATGTCAACAGCACGATTTCCCCGTTTCTGCCAGCGGATTAAAGACGCAAGAAAACGAGGGGTGATTTGTTCAGGTATAATTTCGTAAGACATATTCATGATAACCTCCTGTGCTATCATTTTTTGAGATCCGGAATAGCTGCCAGCGCAGGAAATGCAATCATTTTCCCCTGCTGTCGTAATGGCCTGGCCGCAGATCCGACAGAACCGTGATTGCATATTTATATTTTCTCTTCGTTGCACTCGGCTATGACTGGATGATTTCCGATAATCCCAATCACACCGATAGCCTCCCTGTTGTGTTTTTCAAGGTATCGATTGGCCTCCTTATCGTTATTACAAATTGCGACAACACGAAAAAAATTACCCATTGAACGGTAATATAAAGAGTGTATTTCAGGTTCCTTGATCATTTCCCCTCCCCCTTTTTAAAACAATGATTGTTGAACCGGCTGTGCCGGAGGAACCAAGCGAAACCCGGAAACCCAAGCCCCGGAACCGGCAGGCGACCACGCCCCCCAGGACACCGGCAAATCCTCAGCAGACACCCCGAACACCACCACCGGCACACCCAGACCAACCGCAAGGGCGGCAGTGGCCCAAGAACCGGAACCCAACCCGCAAAAGCACCGAGACGGAGAACGGGAAGGCCCCAAACCGACAGGACAGGCACAACCGGGAAAAACAACCAGCCCGCAACCTGGACCGGAACCGGCCACGGCCTGAACCATTTCCACGGACCGGGAAACAAGAGCAGCGGGCCGCATGGACGAGGCCCTGAACACACTGGCACCGGAACAGGCGGAGCGGACAAAGGAATCAAGACCGGAGGCGCACCCGACAGCCACACCACGCCCGCAACTGGTGACGGAAGCGACCAGCCCGGCCACCTGCCCGCTGAAAGAGGCGGACAGGGAACGGGAACCGGAAAAACCAACCAAGGCTACCACGACCACACCCCGCCACCGGCAACAGCAGACCGGACAGAAGGAGGAGAGCCGAGCGCAACCACCGGCGCACCCGACCGAACAACCGCAGGAGCGGAAGCCGGAAGGACAGGAACCGACACCCAGGACAACCCACCGGAACGCCGCACAGCACACCCACGGCAGATGGATGGAAGGAGCGGAGCCCAATACCGGGCAAACTGAGCAGCCAGAGCGGGCCGGGAAAAACCGACAGCAGCAACAAAGCCGCCAAGAGCACGGGAAGAAGGACGGACAGAAAACCCGGAAGAACCGAGCCGACAGGCTGACCGAGAAACAGAAGAAACGGACGGTAAAGAAGCAGACATAACACACCCCCGGACACAAGAAAAACAGGAAAACCTAACTAACCCCTACACTTATATTATACAAAATAAGGCGCAAAATACAAGGAAAAAGTGCGCACAAAAAAGATAAAAATAAGTTTAAATAATAGAAATAACAGAATAAAATGGCACGGCAAATGCACGCACCCCCGCCCTTATCAGAACATCTATTAAAATCCGCCGAACGGCGGCAAACTTTCATGCGGCCCCTGCAAACAAGGAAAGACTTTGGAGAAAGACAAAACTTCTTAAAAAACGCGAACGTTCGGTTTAAGGGCCGCATCCGAGCGCGGCGCACGAACTTGTATTGAAAGGAAAGCGGTGGCCCGCGCGAAGAAACACCAGACGGTGGCAAAAGGCACGAACCCTTTCCTTTTAAATGCCGAAGGCCACTTTTCAATGTGCGAGACGGGGAGGGACTGGGCGGCGGTCCTTGGAGCGAGGGAAAGAGGAACTTGCCGCTGGTCGGTGGAACGGGAGACAGCGTGACGAATTACCAAGGACTTCATGCGAGAGACCAGCGGCTCCGCGAATTTGGGACGTGAGACCGCCGCCAACACAGACCTTGTACGGCGGGAAAGACCTGCCTGGATCTAGCACAGATTGGGGTTTATGCAACAAGCCTGGCCCGGAGCGAAGCCCCCCACAAAAGGGGGCGTAGCGGAGGACTACCCCGAACCTATACTTTGTATTCAGCAACCAAGCTGGCCCCTCCCCTTCTCCATCCATCCGCCGAACGGCGGCATTCTATAGCGGGGGTTCAAGGGGGCGGCAGCCCCATTGCGAATAACACATCTTATCTTGTTACCCTGATAACATGCTAACCAGATAACAGGATAACATACACTTGCATAATCCCATCCTGAATAACTTGATTTATCATGCTAACCGGATAACATGGTATCATGATAAACAGCTAGCACGTTACCATACTATCATGTTAACATGCTAACTAGATAACATGGTAACAGGATAGAGTATGCTTATATTATTTGCCGGTGAAAAGGGCGGATCAGGGAAAAGCACCCTTGCCGTTCAGATAGGGATTGAACGGGTCAGAAAGGGGCATTCAGCAATAATCATAGACGGTGACCCGCAAGCAACAGCCCGGAACTGGATCAACCGGCGCACCGTAGAACCACAGATCAACTGTGTTCAAATGAAGGCTCAGGACTTCCACAACAAGATTCCTGAGCTGCTTGATGAGTATGAAGACATCATTATTGATATTGCCGGGCGTGACAGCGAAGAAATGCGCCGCGCTCTCGGGTTCATTGACATTGTTGTTTTCCCGGTACGGCCAACCATGAACGACCTTGAAACAGCCGAGAAAATGGATGAGCTGGTGGGGTCTTTCCTGAATGTCACAAACCACATCAAGAAAGCCTTTTTCGTGCTTTCACAGGCATCCCCGAACCCCTTCAGGTCATCAACCAATAAAGACGCACTGGGCTATCTGGTTGAGTGCGAAAACATAGCAACAAGCGAGGTTGTTATATGCAGCCGATCCGCATACGAGAAAGCATCTATCGAGGGCGTGGCCGTCAGCGAATTGAAACCGGCAGCGAATAAGGCCAAAAAAGAAATCAATCAGCTCTACAAGGAAATCTTCAACGATGAGTAACAGATTCGGTAAACCCAAGGCCACACCACCGACCAATGAAGAAGTGAAAAGCCGTTTTTCTCAGGAGGTGCAAGAGGAACAGGCCCATATCATTTACGAGAAGACACCACGAAAAACCAGAACGGACTATAAAGGAGAACGAAAACAGGTAGCCTTCAGGCTTCCCATTGAAATGGTAAACGATCTTGCTTTTATTCAGTTCGCCACGGGTGAGACTCAAGGGAGTATCTGTGAGGAGGCTTTGAGGAAGGAGTTGCAAAAGAGGAAAGAGCAGTTAAAGGAAGAAGATGAGCAGGAATACAAGCAACTGGTTAAGTTATTTAAGAAAAAACAGTCGTAACAGTGCAAACAAAAAAAAGAAAATTTTATGTTACGCTCTTTTGCTTCTTCTTGTGTTCACTGATAATTATACAATATTTTCGAAATAATAATGAAGAAACGGCTGATATAACCTCCCCTGTAATATATAAAAAAGGAGGTCTCTCTTTTTCTTACCCTGGAAACTGGGAAATTTTTGAGGATAAAGGGTATGGAGACATTCGCTATATTCTTATAGAAAGCCCAGGTAACGCTATATTTTCTATACAAATATGTCCAAATCAAGAAGCCATTCCTTTACAGCAATTTGCTGAGCAATTCCCAGAAATAGCAAAACAAGAAGCTCTTTTCACAAAAAAAGGCAAGTCTTCGTTTTCCGACCTTGAAAAGTCTAAAAATTCAGGTGGACTCTATGGGGTCCAGGAAGAGTTTTCAATCAAAGCGTTAGGGTTTCAACGTCAGTATATACGAAGATACTATCTTGCAACTAATGATATTCAAATCGCTTATCTGATCAGCCAAGTTGCTGTAAAAGACTTGCCTGAAATAGATAATGGATTTTCCCTTATCTTAAATTCGCTCTTTTTTAAATAACCCACCTTAACCAAACTGCTTGCCAATGAAAAAGTCTCGGTAGTAATCGAGGCTATGCAACTCCCCTTCTATTGTTGAGATTCGTTCCTCATCTCAACCTACCGTGCTAACGACACGCAAACCATTTACCTGATCAGTCAAGCAGCTACGAAAAATCTATCTAAAGTGGATGATGGGTTCTCTCTTATCTTTAAAAAAAATTTCACTATTTCAAAAAAAATCATGAAATAAAAAAAGGCGGACCCTTTGCCCGCCTTTATCCAATTCTGTATAAACTCCATTCGTGTGGTTCTTACTGTGAACCAATACTCTCCAATTTCCTAATAAGAGAGCTTAAATCATATTTTTTCGATAAATCGTAAAACTCATTCAATATAGAATCATCTTCCAGTAAACTACTTGCATTCACCTCCAACGCTTTGGCGATTTTACTTAAAGCGCGTAATGAAGGTTTTTTTCTTCCGGACTCAATCAAAGACATATAGTTTGCTGATAAATCTACACTTTTCGCTAACTCGTACTGTTTGAGTCCTTTATTAATGCGTGCAAGTCGAATCTTCTTACCTATCTGATCGACATTACTATTTGCATTAGACATATTAACTCTCAATTTCAACAGATTATTAATTAAATCTCCAACTGTACCGTACTGTAAAAAAATAAATCTGCAGTACCTTTCCACAGTAATTCTTGATTTTTTTCGTAAAAAAAGCGGTTAACAGCAATTAGTATCTCAACTTTCAAAGTTGTTGTTGTCAATTTACTGTTTTGTAAAAAAGATTACGAATCAATCAAGTTAAATATAGCGAGAACACAGTTAATGTTTTCTCACTAGAAGAATATTAAATGATCTTTCAGATAGCAAGCATTGTAGAAAAAATGTTATTTATCATAACCGACCTCCCTATAAAATATTCCTTACAATAGCTTTTATCTAAAAAAAAACATATATTATAAACTACCTATATGGTAGATAAAAATAAACATTTCGATGTTTCAACATTGCTAACATCAAAATAAGTCAAATGGATCGTCTGGTAAATTAGGAATTATATATTCCTTAATTAGCTTAAAAATACCAATTGCTTTCATAACCCAGATAGACTTTTTCCACTTGCCTCTCTTATCTGTATCTCGCGAGAGGGCTTTTAACTCAATGACGATATTGTTTATTTCGTCAACTAATTGTTTATCCTCTGGCCTTCTTTGAAGGCTTTTTGCTATCAATTCAAGACACTTAATAGTCTTTTGTAGAAGTTGAAGATTGTCTTTTTCCATGATTTCCTCCTGATAATTAATTTAATGATTACAAGGCATCCCTCAAGGAGAAGACATAGCTGATCAACTCATCTACATGGTATGGTGTACAGTCGGTATGCTTAAACCTTATTGCATTATCAACTCCATCTTACTTGTTAAAATAACAGGATCTATATAAAAAACAGATCCAACCAAATACTTTCAAAAACAACCTCAATTTATAACAAATTAATAATAAACGAAATTTATAATTATAAATTTCTCCCTATATCCTAAATATAAGCCCTCCTTCTGTTTAATTTTATAGAAGATGATATTCTTATATACCCTACAGTACAAAAAAATATCATTACAGTCAATATTCTTTGACAAAAAAATACTATATATTTGTAACTACAATATCTTTTCCTATGATATTTCCCCAAACCACATCCCCCTCCTGAGCTATGTACCATTTCCCTGTATCCATAAAATAACAGGTATGCTCGGTTTTTCCCCAGCCCTTCAGCTTCACCGCCTCCCATTTCTCCTCAGTCGGCTTTAGACGTGCCCGAATAAAATACGCCTGTTTCGGTACATGAATAAGCTTCTCTCCCCATTCTTCCTGTAAAGCTAACCCGCTCCCCTCGGAACCGATAATCAACCAACGGCCCTCCTCAATCCTGCCATTGTTCCAACGTAGCTTTCCTTCAACAAAACATTTCTGCAGCCCCTTCAGCTTATACTCCTCCATCATAATCTTAGGTGCCCCAGTCAGATACCCCAACATAGCGGAAATCCCGCCCATAGAGCCTACCTGTCCGCCTGCCCATGCCAGCGCACCGAACACCAGCAGAACCCCGAATTCAGCCCCGCTCCCGGTCTTCAGTCGCCATGATCGCTTGAAGAAAACAAAGAGCTTATTCGTCCAGGGGGACATAGCCCGCACCCCGCTAACCGTGGCGCAATCAGCGACAACATGAAGCAGGGCACCAATCCCGATAAAAAAGAAAGGCTTCCAGATCAGCCCGGCAAGGGCCAGCAAGCCCCAGAGCCAAAAGGAGTGAAACGGCCCGCGATGGCCCAGCCATTGACTTAAAGGGAGAGAGAGCGGAAAGAAAATCCGGCCTATAGTTGATTGCGGGTGATCCAGATCCGGCACCAAGGCACCCCCGGCAATCAGAGCAAGCCCTGTGTTCGGACAGCCCGCCATGATCCCACAGGAAACAGCAATAGCAACATGCGTGGCCCCGGTCATTTCCGCATCCCTTTGTAGAGATAAAAACGGAAGATCACAGCCCCGGCCATGCCTATGCCACTGAGTAAATAGAGGCTGCTGGATTCAATCCCACGGGCCAGATAGCGCAAACCCATAACCAAAGCCAGCCCGACCAGCAGCACCGGGGAAATATCAATCTCCTCGTCCTTGGTTTTGG
>Ga0126342_10012923_pt1:10000-14848 | contig 14848 bp, 12 predicted proteins | sample Cyp1metagenome_FD_92528 | JGI IMG/M metagenome (GOLD analysis project Ga0126342, IMG submission 92528) | Coral microbial communities from Lord Howe Island, Old Settlement Bay, Australia - Cyphastrea 1 metagenome | ecosystem: Host-associated > Invertebrates > Cnidaria > Coral ... | reverse complement strand
CCCAATTGAATGTAAAGTTTAACGGGGGTGGGAGTTTAATATTCCCTAGTACCTTTGTTGTTTTTCCCATAGGAATTTAAGGTTTAACGGGGGTGGGAGTTTAATATTCCCTAGTACCTTTGTGAAGTTGCATCAACATTTGTTTGGGAATGGGAAACCTCTACGCTGCAACGCCTGGGCTTTGTGCGCGTATATATATATAAGGTACACTTGAGAGTAATGAAATGGGTGGTTTCTTTTGGCCAGCAACGTTGAAGTACATACATGTGTTTTGTAGGGTGCGGTCACTAGGGACATGGATGCGGTACATGGGGCATGCGATAGGTAGGGTGTGTAGTACATTGGTACGGTGCGTGGGTACAATCCGTGGGTACAGTGCACCATTCACGCGTACCCATGTACCGCGCCCATGTACCCGTTCCAAGAATAAGTCGCTGTAGCGCCATACTATGCCGCTATAGCGCCATATGCCGCTATAGCGCCATAATATGTTTCTATAGCAGGGTATGGTACATGGGTACATAGATATGGTGCATAGGTACCGGACATGTGTACCAAGCGTACCCGGTTGATGCACCCACTGTGCGCACCCACCGTACCCACATATGTACCTGATGTACCCGCATCCCGTCCCCACTATGGATCCAAACACTTCCTTAGAAGGTACTTAGAATCCTTAAACAAACATACCGCAAACACTTCCTAAGAAGGTACGGCTGGATTCTTAGGGATTCATACTCCATGTCACATGTCCCTATATCCTATCAATCTATACCATTAACACTCATATTCCCTGAGCATTCCATGGATAATTGGTATGAACGCACACCATGTTTGATAGGCAAATCATCGATGACATCACCTAAATTCCATGAAAATTCCATGGATATTCCATGATCCCCCCATTATCTCTCTATGACTTGCCCCCAGTCCTGGGTGGTCTGGAAAGACCTGGCTCTTTTTTCGGGGCAAGGATCAAGCTGTGTCACCCTGGTGGTGCCTTTGTTGTTTCCTAAAATGGTGGTACCCCAAAATCATCCAAAATTGGTGATTATCTGTTATTATCAATGGGAAAATCAATGGTTTGAGGTACCCATATTGTCGGAAACCTCCATATGACAACTTTAGTGAATGCGGCCATGATATAATTCAGCCAAGCTTGTTGGTTCCCCACCTGCCAGGTGACGGCCTCTAGATTTTGACAAAGGTGCAACTCCTCCTTCATTCATTCCTTCCTTCCTTCCTCCTTCCTTATTTATATAATAGCCATTCATCAGGGCATTCTGATTCATCCAGAGCAATGGTTCATCAATACTGCACAGTATTGACCTACCATTGCCCCAGCGTCACGGTTGACCATTGATCCATTCATCTTATGTATCAGAAATCACACTGTCACAAGGAGGCCAAAAAATATCCCGGCAAGAGACTCCAAACAGTGTGGAGGAGTGGGAGGATAATGTATGACAAGGTTGATGCTGATGATGGTGATGATGATGATGATGATGATGACGATGACGATGATGACGGTGATGATGAGGATGATAATGTTGCGGACGATGGTGCTGAGGATGATGATGTTGAGGATGAAGAGGTGCAGGATGATAATGTTGAGGATGATGATGTTGAGGAGGATGAGGATGAGGATGAAGATGATAATGCGGAAGATGAAGTGGAGGATAATAAGGTGGAGGATGATGATGCGGAGAAGGAGGAAGATGATGATGTTGAAGAGGTTAATGCGGAGAAGCATGATGAACAGGAAGCTAACGAATGTTGATGTTGCGGAAGATGAGGTGGAGGTTAATGATGTCGAGGATCATGAGGTCAAGGAGGAGGAAGATGATGATGTTGAGAATGGTGATGTTGAGGAGGAGGAGGAAGATGATGATGTTGAGGATGGTCATGTTGAGGCCCAAGACAGGACCCACACTTTGTGCGAGCCAGCGAAGTCCAAAAGGCACGTCAACATTTCACAAGAGCCATTTTGCACAGAAATTGACAGAAAAAGTGCCGCAGCCCAGAACCTAGGCGCACACTTTGTGCGAGCCTGCGCGGTCGAAATACACACCAACATTTCACAAGAGCCACTTTATACGGAAATTTACCTGCAGGCAGAGTGAGTGAGTAGACTCAATGCAGCCGTGTGCCGAGAAAGAAGCAACATTTGAAATGAAAAGACTAGACCTGCCTTGCCTTGCATTGAACTTTAATCTTGAAATGTAGCTGTCCCTATTGGGTCCCCATTCGGAAATACATGCATCCCTAAACTCCTAGATACCCCCTTGGATTTCGACATTGAATTAATTTCGTGACAAGCTGCCGTGTGAGCGACCTCTTCGCATGTCATCCTTCTCTTGTTCAAGTTTGACTCGGTTCCAAAGACCAATCATCATGGAGCGCTCGATGCTTGGGTCCACTGCGACGACCTGGGCTTGGTCATCCAGCTCTTGTTTCACCTGGATCGGCTGAGGCTGATGATGACCATCCTTTTTTGGTGGTTTCACCGTCACCGGCTTCGCCACCTTCACAAGGCGAAAACCTTGCCTCGTTCTGGTCATCGTCGTCCTTTTCTTCGGACGGTAGGGGCCGATCTCCTTCTTCACTTTCATAAAAGGCCTGGGATTTTCTACCCAAACCTCCTCGGAAAAATGCCGCGACCCAGAACCGCGGCCCACACTTTGTGCGAGCCTGCGCAGTCGATATGCGCATCAAAATTTCACAAAAGCCACTTTACACGGAAATTTACAGGAAAAATGCCGCGGACCAGCTGGAGCACCCTGATCAAGCACCAGCCTTTGCAACTACCGTAAGAACCCCTCAGTGTGGAAACACTGTTTGGGGAAAAAACATATTGTGGTTGTTTAAAATCATTTTGACTGAGTGAGTCTGCTTGTCGCTGGGACGGCATTTCCAGTATTTGATTGAGCCACTATTGTTGATTATCACCAGAAGAGTATGCGGCTAGTCAGAACATGTCAAACCATGCTCAACAACCAGTGCCTGCTTGTTCAAGACATCCATGTCCAGTTCATCTCAAAGCTGAATATCTATACTATATATACTGTATATACCTATACCCATTACTATTATACTATATACATATGTGCATCTTAAACCGCCACATGAAACTGTTGGTCATGTGTCTGAATTGCCATTGTTGCTAGGTAATCCCAACGAACCCCCCATGAAATCCTATTCAAATTCAAGTGAATGTCTGCAAATATGCTTACGGTTCTACGGTAGTTCTCCCAATTCTTGGGTCATTTTTCTCCCAATTTTTGTCTACAAGATGGTGCCCCCAGTTATGTTTCTTGGTTTAATGTCACCCCATTAACCATAATTAGCTATATATATATATATATTCCCCATATACTATAGACATTCTATGAACTCTAGTTAACCTAGTTACAAGATTTTATAAGTCTATCACTCTATCTTAAACCAATTGACTATAGCTTGAGTATTGTACACGAATTCACTGTATAAGAATTTGAGGGGCTCGGTTCCAAGGCGGGCTATATATTTTCAGCTAGACCAAACACATAGTACGTTAAGAATTTGAGGGACCATGGAATAGGATTGCCAAATTCTTGAATTACTGCTTATGCGTGAGGTTTAAGATGCACCTTTTTGCGTTTCATTTTTTTAAAGGCGTGCCCCCTTATATGGTCTTACAGAATGGGATGAAACCGGGCTTTGCAGAAAAACAATTTTTCAAGCTCCGAAAAGTGTTTTTTTCGCACATGCTTGAACTGCGTCCAATCCACACAAAATCAATATGTGGGTAGACTTGGGGACCTGAAACATTGTTTTCCCCAATGATTTGGAGAAAACTGAATCCTTGCAGAAAATCAACTTTTCAAGCTCCGAAAAGTTTTTTTTTCGCATGCTTGGACTGCTTCCAATCGGACCTGGAACATTGTTTACCCAGTAACTTGGTGAAAAGAGCGGCGCCGAGAATCGAAGCTTCGACCTTCAAGCGTGAAGCCCCGACAAGCTGCCCATTACGCTACAGGAGCCTTGCTTTCAAGGAATTTTGCCCCTGAGTGTCTCTATTTGCTTTGGCTGCAAAGGGCTGGTTGTAGCATGGTTTACAGAGAGGCTCTAAAAAAATGTTTTTTGCACACTAACCTTATGAAACTCAGACAAGCCCGGCTTTGCAAAAAAACAACTTTTCAGGCTCTAAAAAGTTGTTTTTTGCACACTAACCTTATGATCAGACAAGCCCGGCTTTGCAAAAAAAACAACTTTTCAGGCTCTAAAAAATCATTTTTTCGCATGCCTCTTGTCAAATCTGCCAATCCACCTCGTTACCTCGTTTAAGCTCGCTCCAAACTATGCAGATGCCTGCGCTACAAAACTAAGAATGCCCTAAGGCCCTAAGAATTTGAGGCACCCTCGGCCTGTTGTGATGTAAATTTGCCTGCATTTAAAAATAAGAATTTGAGGGACCCTGGGCCTCAAGCTTTCGGATTCTTAACCAGAGCTCGGGCTGTAATTATAGTTATATCCCCTATAAATAAACCCTATTTCAACCCATGGTTTTCCCATTGCAAATCACGAAAGGTCTTTTCCCCCACATTTACCCCACGACGCCTCAGACGCCTTGCGCCAGCGATTCTCGTCGGACACATAGACCTCCAGAGGGCTTTGTCAAGTCGCTGGTGGAAAATGTCGCACCATCAAGATCCGTCAAAGATAGGGATTGAACATGGTTTAACCATGAAACATCGTGGGCTTTTCAGATTCGAATGGAATCAACTCATTGTATTCGGGCTATCCCACTGGTTGATCATGGTTGAAGATTGCCTCCGAAAAAATCGGTCAAATTGGATCATCAGTTTT
>Ga0126342_10012923_pt1:0-5000 | contig 14848 bp, 12 predicted proteins | sample Cyp1metagenome_FD_92528 | JGI IMG/M metagenome (GOLD analysis project Ga0126342, IMG submission 92528) | Coral microbial communities from Lord Howe Island, Old Settlement Bay, Australia - Cyphastrea 1 metagenome | ecosystem: Host-associated > Invertebrates > Cnidaria > Coral ... | reverse complement strand
AGGTACCACCAATAACTTATAAACTTTTACTGGTTGGTGGTATACCTACCCCTCTGAAAAATGATGGAGTGAAAGTCAGTTGGGATGATGACATTCCATTCCCAATTGAATGGAAAGTCATAAAACAAGTTCCAAACCACCAAGCAGTATATTAATTGATGGGGATATTCCCTGATATTCCCTTTTCCGAGTGATTTTTATAGGTACCTCAGTACGGTACCTCCAGTAACTCGAAACCTGTTCAGCACACCATCCCTGCAAGGTGGTGCCCCCAAACGTTATAAATTAGTTTATAAATCCCATTAACCAGTTCGATATATCACCTCTATAAACCATAGTGACATTGGAGTTATAAACCAACTGAACGCTATCTTGGGGGCACCACCATCCCTTTTCGGTAACCAAACTCATCTCGTAGGTCACGATTATCACCTGGAGCCACTTTGCGAGGACGGCGGGTGCCTCTGTGGAACCAAACAAAAATCCAAGGCTTCGGTGGTTTTTCGTTCACAATCTCGGTGAATTCTATGGTTTATGCATGGTGAATCTGAAAGAGACAGTACTTAAGTCATACTTAAGCCCAACTTAAAAACGATGATTTTGGTTGGCGAATGGACTCATTTTACCATTCGCAAAAGATTTGGAACGTGGGGAGGTTCGGTTCTCTAACCAGTCGGTTGACCCAGTATGGTAAAGATGATCCACTTTTAGTTCATGGTGGGGGCGGGGGACTCTAAAAGTACCTGATTGGTGGTTTCAATCGGCAAAACGACCATTTTGAATGTATCCATTACCGCAAGGTGGTGTCCGCAAATCATAGCTAAGTTGCGGAACATAACTCCAATAACTGTAGAGTTTATGGTTTATCTGTATAAGTCCAGAAAGACAACCATATCATGGTCACACAAATGTTGATCATAGTCGGTAACATATCCCCTTACATCCCCATTAATATACTATATAGGTACAAGGTGGTGCCCCCTAGTTATAAATGGGTTTATAAACCCCATTAACTATAGATATATCACCACTATAAACCATAGTTCTTGGAGTCATATACCAACTGAACGCTATCTTGGGGGCACCACCTTGTACCATTAAATCCCCATATGTTTGCGGTGGGCTTGCCCACCTATAATAGATGCTTTTTTTTAACGCTGAAGAAGGGCGCGAATAAAATCAGCATCCCAACCATGGTTATTTAACATAGCTATGCCACATATGGCCCATGAAAATGGCTCAACGTGATTTACCAAACTTTAAATCGGTGATGTTTTATAAACTATGTTAAAGAACCAAAGGGTAAGTTAAGTTATTTGCATTTATTTCACATTGGACTAATACAGTCATTAATGCTTAACGATGGTTAATAGTGGTAATTGATGGTGATTAATGATGAGTAATGGTGATTACTGGTGGTTGGTTAATGGTGATAAATGGTGGTGAATGGTGATCAATGGTGATGAATTGTGATTATATAATATTATATAATGGTGATTCATGAAATTACTTTGGCTGCTACCACGTGCTACGGTGCAGTTGCGACTACACACATTATATACATGAAATTACATCTTCCGGCGCTGGCTGCTTCCTGTCAGGCTTGCTGTTTGCACATGGAACCCTTGGTCCTGGAAAAGCTGGTCTTCGTCAGGTAACATCATCGCAAAAAACCTTGATTTTGACCTTTCTAATTGAGGCCAGCTCCGGACATGACCCTCCAGCCCAATCAAGAAGAACTTTGGGCAGGCCGTAGTTGATGACATCAAACATGGCTAGATGATTTTCCCAGCTAGTTCGATGGTTTTCCCAGCTAGAAACCTTCATTTTTTGAGGATTGTCCGATCGTCTGTTGTCATGTTTGATTGCTCGAGGGTAAACCAAGAAATTCTGAAACCACTTCTTGTCAAAATGTCACATCAATTTCCTGAGCCCAAAAATAACTATGCAATCAGAAAGATACATCTTCCAGATCTGAACGTGTTCAAGATGTTCAAGGTTCTAGGTATATTATAACGACCTCACTGCTCTCCCTCACTGGGAATCATGGTTAATAAGGGGAATCATCCCCAAATGGCCGCAAAATTCAGGTTAGCACTGCGGATTCAGTGACTCATGAAAATCGGCAGTTTCTGAAACTGAGACCCCAACAATGTACCAAAATGGAGGTGTCCTAAAATGAGGGTACTCCTATATCATCCATTTATAGATCGGATTTTCTGTTATAAACCATCCGGCTACTGGGGTAACCCCATTTATGGAAGCCCCCAAATTGGTGGATCTGTTTTGCAAGGTAAATTCATGGGGGATGTGTTTGGGTGTCCCCGTCTTCAGACATCACAGATTCTGCCCCTGCAATTCTGCCTTGTCGTTTAACAAACTCAACAAGCCTAGTTCACGAATTTGGTGCGGGATTGATTGACACTTCAAACGAAGGTTCAACTCAGCAAATTCCGTCAACTCAGAAGAAACTGTTTCTGTTTGGAGATTACACCTTTGACACATGCACCATTCAGCCCTCAATATTTTTGTTGGTGCCCTCTTAACCTTTGGGAACGGATTCCAGGCAAGATCCTAACCTTGACAATGAAATGGGATAATTAACCTTAACAGCACATGAATATGGGTTTTTTAAGAGGTACCGCTACATGCAATAACAGTAAACCATCCCCAAGATTGTCAGAACTGGTCAGAAATCATACCTTAAATGGTGGGTCCTGCTAGGTTCATTGGGTCGCATTTATTCCAAAGATTGACAGTAAATCTCTGGTGTAAATCTGAAACTTTGACCAACACCGCCACATGTATTCCATACATCACCACCGTCACGACCGTCAGTTGATCCTGGTGAACTGTATTCTGAGAGTTCACGAAATCATGTCGTTATTACCCGCTGGTAAACATACCAAAAAAATGGAACGATCCACCATTTTTAATAGGTAAATCAACGAACTAAATGGGCCATTTTCAGTAGCTATGTTAAACAGAATTGGTTTCATGAATTCTCAGAATCCAGTGAAAATTCTAACAAAATGACTTATGAATTGGTTGAAAAATTTGCTTTATTAATTCTTATTATTAATTCATATTTCTGAGAGTTCATTGTTTTAATGGGGGTTGAATCTAACTCTCAGAATCCAACTCTCAGAATCCATAAATGATTGGTTAATCCCCAAACTATAGGCCAGTAAAACCAATCATCAATCAACCATCATTTGGCAATTGTATCCCCACCCATCCCCAATGTTTCATGGTTCACATACAAAGGATGGTAGTCAATCCCCATTGAGCAAGTATTCAAGCATCATCTATCAGCTATATCATATTATACCCCCATGTTTCTGTTGGTTAAAGTCCACATTAGATGGCTAGATGGCCGCAAAATCGCACAACAATGTGTCTGTCACAGAGATATTCGGATGGCCAACTATATCATGACTATATCCCCATATTATTGATGGTTTGAACCCTACAACCAGTGGGTAACTCCCCTATTTCATAACAAATCCAGCAAGGTCAAATCATCAACACACCACTATTTTGCTTTATCATATGTATCATTATATGCATATATATATATATATATATACATATGTATATATATATATATACTGGTTGGCGGTTTCAACCCCTCTGAAAAATATGAAAGTCAGTTGGGATGATGGCATTCCCAATAGATGGAAAAATAAAATTCATGTTCCAAAACCTCCAACCTAATAAATTATATATATATAATGTGGGCAAAACAAAATCATAAACCACCCGTTTGGGAATGGTAAACATACCACCTAGAAAAAATGGTGATGACTTGGGGATTGTTTATGGCATTGTTTTACCCACATTACAACATATAGTTTTGGTACTCCCTGTTTTTGCCCTGAGGATACCAAAACATGCTGGTGGCAATTTGAAAAAATGTGGCTAAGGGTCTTTTGTGACTAGCCCAGTTCATATCGACCAGCACCTAGTTGGAAAGTGGTAACCCAGATTTAAAATGATTTAAATACATGGTCAATATTCGGTAGTCAAAAAATAATCTGCCGGTTATGTTCATTTTCCATGTACAGTTTCCACATGTTTCTACCTATCCAGTTGATATACAAATACCCATAGATTTATTTTGCAACTTTACAACATAATTTTGATTATCCCATATATTATGGAACAGAAAACATGTTTGAAACCACCAACCAGATATATATTAATAAATACCCATATTTTTTTAATGGTTATATAACCCCCCATGATAAATCAATCAGGGTCAACTTGTCCTCACCAGCTGGGGTCGCTACAGAGGTCACGGCTGTATTTGCGTGACCCGCCTCGAGCCAGCACTCGGACGCACCGCGCGATGGTCGGACCCGGGACGTCGTTGGGCGCGACAATGTTTTGGGGATAAATCCATGATGATAGGGAGAGAGAGAGATATATATAATACCTAATGTATATATATAATACATAATATATATATATTGGCTAGTAGAACAATGTATGAGGATGTGTTGGGGTCAGAGGTAGGATATAATGGTAGTTTTGGGGATACAATTGACAAATGATGGTTGATTGATGATTGGTTTTACTGGCCTATAGTTTGGGGATTAATCCATCATTTATGGATATACCCTCTGGTAAACATACAATAAACTATGGAAAGATCGACCATTTTCAATGGGTAAATTCACGATTTCTATGGCCATTTTCAATAGCTATGTTAAATTACCAGATGGTATTTATATATATATATACCTACTGGTTGGTGGTTTTGACCATCTTTGAAAAATATGAAAGTCAATGGGAAGGGTTATCCCATATAATAATATATTACGGAAAACAAAAAATGCTTGACACCAACCAGTATATGCATATAATGAGGATATGAATACCAGTAGTACCGCACAAGGCGGTGGCGGAAGTTTCAGAATAGGAAACCTATAGGAGACGTTGGTTGTTGTGAATCACGGATGGCAGAGCGAATCCACTGATTGACCGAAAGGTGGTTG
>Ga0126342_10012922_pt1 | contig 14848 bp, 11 predicted proteins | sample Cyp1metagenome_FD_92528 | JGI IMG/M metagenome (GOLD analysis project Ga0126342, IMG submission 92528) | Coral microbial communities from Lord Howe Island, Old Settlement Bay, Australia - Cyphastrea 1 metagenome | ecosystem: Host-associated > Invertebrates > Cnidaria > Coral ... | reverse complement strand
TATCTTGCTCAGGGGCCCCTTGAAGCCATTTGCATGGCCCGGAAAAGGCTGTGAGCGGCCTCATGGTTTCTTGCGTGTGAGCACGCAATTGGTGGTGACTTGGTTGGGAACGATACAGAGAGAGTAGCATTCCCCAGCTTGACACTGCACAAATCGAGAAGTGTACCGTATCTACGGTTTAGATCCTATCAACAGATATCAGCTACCTGCAGTACCCTAATCCATCCTAATCCCCTTGTTTCTCATCATTTTTTCCCATTCAAATAGCCATGGATTCGCAGTCTTTAAGTTGTGCAGGACCTTGGACTTCGCGCAGATCCCTGGCAGAATTTGGCCTTTTCGTACTGTTGGATGATCTACCCTCTGGTTATGACTAACAGTTCGCCATGGGAAATAGATGGCCCATAGAAATAGATGATTTTCCCAGCTAGATACCTCCATGTATTTTGGGGATTTTCCATGGCTATGTTAAATAACCAGATGGTAAGTTGGATCCACCTGCACGATTTTTCGGGTTCCAAAAGGGTTCCAAAATGTCCCAGCGCCGAGGAATGTCTTGGGAATGCAGGCCAGGCACCATGGGCTGGGACACCAAAATGTGGCTGCCAATCGTGTGTTTGGGATTTGAACACGACATACATTGAAAGAAAGGTGAAATAAACTTACATTGGGTCTTCAAACTCGAAACATCTCCGAACAAATCACTCTTTGACTGCTTAACGCGGTAGCTGCGGTAGCTGCACAGGTGCTTCTGCCAAGCATGGTGGGATGCTCCACGGGTGACAAAGTCGACTCCTTCTGGTCCAAGACTGTCCTTGGCACCTGGGGCTACTGTCCAGATTCAATGGAACTTATGTGATTTCCAGGGGAAACCAAAATTTGTTCGGAAATATGTTAAGTTATAAGTGTAATACATTGTATTACAATGGGGTATGAAACATTATGAAACTATCAACTAACACTCTGATAATTGGATATCCTCATATATCCTCTGATTTTTTAATGGTAATCAAGCGTGGTGGATTTCTACAATTAGGACGCCCCCAAAAAAGATTGATTGCCCTGGGCATCTCTGGGCCTAGAATGGCACTCCCCCCCGATGAACACAGGGGCTTGCTAGTCCGTGGTTAGCAGCAAAGGTGGGTTTGTCTAAAAAACACGGTTGTCTCCAAATATTCCGTTTAAATGAACACATTCTGATACTTGTAATCCAATGGAGTTCGGAGTGCCTAATCATCAAGACAAATCCAGGTAGCTCCAGGTTCTTGTGGTTCTGATGGGTCGGGCCAAATGGGGCGCCAACGAGCAAAAGTCCGGTGGGTAGGAAGGAGCGGTTGGGAGCTACGACATTTAAAAAAACCATCCTCGACCATGAGCATCAGACAGCATCATAAACCTATCATGAGCCATCATAAACTTATCTCAAATATATCTATATATATAATTATATATATATTTATTTATTTATTTATTTTTTTTATTTATATATTTATATATATATATATATATTTATATTCATATTTATTTTTATATATATATATATACCAGACATCATAAACATATCATAAGCCTTTATCATAGACCTATCGTAGACCATCAGAAATCATGCCATTTGAACATGCCCAGGTTATGGAGCTGACAGTCTGGCACTCGAGGCCGATTGGCTCCACTTCCCTTGATATAACACCATTGGGTCAAATATCCAACAAACGATTATAACATGCATTACAAGAGATCATTATATGTATATCCCATAGGATCCATGTATGCTATATATGATAACATTTACCATCAATATACCCCTAATGTTAGCATATATACCATACATGGATCCTATGGGTATGTGTTTCTTTTGTTCTTGCAACTTCTTTATCTACAAATATCTAGTTACAATACATGTATATGTATATATATAAGCAGGAAAAATATGTTACACATCAGTGGCATATCACTATCGCGTAGTTCTATTGAACGAAACACACACATATGGATATATGTATGGATATGTTTTTTCACTGTGCATCATTATTGGTTGGTCGTGGTTTGGCAAGCACCACAGCCTTTTGGGCATCCACCAGGTGGCCTACAACGATGCCGTCCCAAAGTTTCGGGGTGAAGGTGCTGGGGTTGCAGGATGCGGGGGCCTAAATAACGATGTGGAGACAGGTTTATTTGTTATAACAAGATCTTGACAATAATGGTGGTTTTATGGGAAAATCATAGGAAAACCATAGGAAAATGGTGGTTATACCCTCTGGTAAACTAACATAGCAATGGAAAGATCCACCATTTTTAATGGGAAAATCCACTATTTCTATGGCCATTTTCAATAGCTATGTTAGTTTACCAGAGGGTAACAAGATGGTCCCCATCCAAACTACAGATCACAACAGTTCTTCATTGTATGATCATAGAACATGTTGGACTGTATAATGGTTGTTATATAATTGGAACAATAGATGAGCCATGATGTGACTTCGGGTGCCCCAAATTGTTGGACAGAATACACTATTTGCTGATACCCATGCCCCAGTAGAGAAGGCCTTACTCGGTCAATTCTAGGTCAAGATTCAATGATACATTTCAGATTGGGAATGTTTTTTTTTGTTTTTTTCCGCATTTGCTGAAGTAGCAAATTCATGATGTGTGCACAAGAGTTGGGGCCACTGTTCGTGAGCAGTGTCTTAGGTCTAGATATTGCACTCCCCAACGGATGCAAACACATAGGATCATTAAAGGAATAGATTATCCAATGGGAATGATATTACTGTATATGATGGTTAAAATTCAAGTTCAGAATCAACATGTGGAGTTCAAGCTGTCAAAGTGGATCTAAGTGGACGAAAGTACGATATCTTCATACGTTCTCAGCACCTTCCAGGCCTTCCAGGCCTTCCAGGCGGTCTACAGCGCCTTGTCCTGGAGCTCACGAATCTCCAGGGCTCTATCTTGGCAGCCAAGCGTCCCCTGGCATTTCTTGATCCTTTGGGAGGTCACCTCTGGTTGAATCGTGTTGAACCCCCCATGATTTCCTGGTTCTTTCCCAAACAGAAAGGCGAATTGAGTTGCACCAAGCTGGAAAAAATCTGATTCTGGGACGATTTTTCGCTTAGACACCTGGTGAAATGGAGTTTGAATCAGATTCCTTCTTTCAACCACCTCGCCTATAAGAAATTGCCTGGTGGTTACATCTTTTTGGGCGGGGATGCCGGGATGGGTTGAACCTACCACCCACCAAATGCGTGCGGGGATCAACCCTTGCTGAGGCCTTGGGTATGGCGTCGAGAATGGCACCAATGGTACTAACATCTCAGTGGTTGGGCCAGATGGGCACCTCAAGCAGAGCCAAAGTCAATTTGTTTACCCTCTGGTAATTTAACATAGCTATGGCAAATCACCATTTTTCAAGGGTAAATCCACTATAAATGGCAATTTTCAATAGCTATGTTAGTTTTTACCAGAGGGTAATAGATAAAACATCTATAGATTAGATGAGTCATTGTGCATAGCTATGTTATGATTGTTAAGTTACCGCAGGGTAAATTGATCTTTAAGTTCAGCCAAGCCTTCGTTTTGTTAACGTCCTTTCGTTTTCCTCTGATTTTTGGAGTGTCCAGCACGAAGCCGCCCAAGGTACGTCTTTGAGCTTCGCAGTGCTTCCTCTCCCAAGAGAGTTGGTTTGCAGTCGGTGGTTTTGCACGCTGAGAATTTGGAGCTGGTGGCTGCATGGTACGAGGATACTGGTTGGCACAGGGCGGCAGTGTAAACACTCCAGAAATCTGATACAAACTGCGACAAAGTTTTAGATGTCACTGTTGTGTTTTTAGATGTCACTGCTTTGTGTATAATCAACATCAAAGTCACAAGTTTCTTTTTGCTCCTCCTTTGCTCCATACACTCCGTGGGCGAGGCAGCTGTGTCGAACTGTTGTCTCAGGCTGGCAGCCCCACACCTACCCTTGACAAGAATCGGACGATTGGAAACTTACATGTGTCCGCTAAAACTCATATTGGCCGTATTGGCCTACATTTAATACATTCTTATATCTATAGAAGCGGAACACCCTCTATGTAATTACGATCTATGTTCCAGACAATTTTAATTCTGGATTGATTACAGTAACGCCGTTGAATGACATCAAGCAGCCATAGTTATTTCACGATTAGAATCCTCGGTCCGGGCTTGTCATGAGGAGGAAGATGGAAGCACCATGGCCATGGTGTGTAGTAATTGTAGTATATATGTAGCGCTTCAGCGTTTAGGCAAACGAAAGCAGGTTGGCAACTTCACTCTATGGTGCTGAGTGAATACATGAGAGGGGGAGTGCCCTAATAACTACTCTGATTTCACGTTTGGCGGGTTGGCATCACGACCCCCAAAATAGGGGACTCCCCAACCACCGGGAATGCTGGGAATGGCTAGATGTTGGATGATTTTGGTGGTGTTTTGGGCTCTCCAATTTCAGAACCCAAAAAAAAACAAAAAACAAAATCTATATCTTCAGGGTTGCCCTAACCCAGTATAGGTCGATCATAGCCACAAGAGGGGGAAACTGATCGTTTCATATTTTTTTTTGATTTGCCCAATTTGCCCCCATTGTGTTTACAGGGTGTTGGGAGCAACCCGGACAAAATAGGGAAAAAAAACAACCTTGAACCACTTGAACCCCCTAAATTTGCCAGATCCAATGGCTGTCCAGCCCCATACACAGGAGCTTTTCGGTTTGACACGCGGTGCTCACACTGATGTGGCTGCTGGTGCTATCGGGTTGCAGCTGCGGAACAGGCAAGGTTGGGTGAACCCAATCAAAAATCATCATAAACCTATACCTACCTACACGCATATGATATATATATATACATATTGATTTACTGTACATTCATTTGCACATTACATATATAATTAATTGGGTTTGCCACCTTAGTACTTGTGGCTGTTGCAGATTGACTTCGCAAGATCCTGAAGGTGGAAGAATCCCATGGTGAATTGCTTGCCATGTGGCTTTGTCAAAAAATCGTGTACCCCAAAATTCCATGGTGATCGATCAGCAGTTCCACGGTTTGCATGAGCGTAAACTTGGGGATAAGCCTCCCGGTTTTGGACAAACCCATAGTTGTGCCATGATTTACCCTCCGGCAATCAAACGTGGCAATGGAAAATCAGATGAAATTTCAATTGAAATTTCAATTTATGGGGATGTTCAATGATTTTCAATGCCATGTTTGATTACCAGAGGGCATTTGTCAAATGGGCTCGACAGGTCCGTGCAGTTTATCTTTGAAGCGATTCGGGCACCAGCCCTCATCACCGCGACGTGGCTGACGGGCTTTGGGCTGCAGACTAACTTCGGGGACCTATCATCCAGCTGTGAAAGTTGGAGGAATGTTTGGACACATGAGAATATGGAAACTGAAAGATTCCAAAGGATTTCATTGATTTCCCCTGTTCAAACTAGCAACCGGCGCCAACAGCGGCCCCAATGTTTTTAATGATAATTATTGAGTTAGTGATTTTGATATATTTTGATAAATATGCTGAAAAGATCTGAAAACTGTGGTTTCGTGGCGATTGTTATTACTTGCCCCTCAATCGGAGATTTGGTCCCACTTTGCGATGGGAAATCATTCATTCATCTTTGAATTACCGGGGGATACATATTTTACCAAACTTACTAGAGATTTGAAAGATGTGTTTTGCACACTCCGTACGGCCATTTTTGATCTTGGTCCATTGGTTTGCGTCGGCGAACCGCCTTTTTGGGCCATCTGTGAAAAATCTTCGAGACGAGACCCGCGGTATGACGTGGCACCAAGGGCTGGGATGGTCGCCTGACCCTGGCAATGCCGGAACGTCAGCTGAGCGGCATCTATGCATGGCCGGGAGGGGGGAGGGGCTGAGTCCATGGGCAAATGTGGCATGAAAAACGGGGAGGTTTTGTGGTCATTTTGGTTATACTCATATTTTGGGACTGCCCAATTTTGACCCATACCTACGTGAGACACGATGATGTCGGTGCTAAAATGAGGCGGTCTTGGGATCACTGGATGATCCAAGTGCCTTCTTTTGGGGTGTAGTGGTCCCACTATGTCCCACCCAAATATCGCAAATTGTGTTGCCGCAAAAAACTCTGTGAAAAGGGGAAGTCACTCATAGCGAAGATACAAAAGGTGAGAACAGGTGGCATTTAAGCAGTCCTTCCTTGAACTTCCCAGATGGGTATGGATCAATACATATTAATACCATTTTTAGTGGGATGAACATCCATTTACCAGCTATTTTGATGTTCACCAGGGGTACAAGGTTTTGACACACTGCCAGATGATCCCGGATTCTTTGAGAATCCGCAGCATCCGAAGATCTCGCAGGTTATCCCAGGAGTCTCCCCTCTCCATCATTCAGCCGTCCGAGAAGCTACCAGGCAGCCCACTGCATCTTGGTGGATGGCCCTCGAGAAGGATCTTGATGGGAGAGGACTCCAACAGAATATGCCAACTTATCAGTAGATCCAATAGTTTCGGGACGGGTTTAGGCGGTTTAGGTACCAAGCTTTAAGTTATAGTCATAGCTCATAGGCACCAATTGTGTGAGACATGGTGCACAAAATCAGAAAAATCTCGCCTTTGCGAAAGGGCGAGTTGAACGGATTCAGATGTGCATTGCTCAGCTTAGTTGAAAGCCACGGGATGTTTCCCAGTTGAAGGTTTTCCCTGAGACCTGCATGGAGTCATGGTGAGTCATTGCTAATCTTGTGAGTGATTTTTGGTTGATTGATCTGAGAAAGTTATGATTGCGGATCAAAGCTTCCAAGAAATCAAGAAACACATCGTTTCAAGGTCGATGTGTCTTTCAATATCCTGCCAGCTGTGATTGTTCAAGACCTGCGGGCCTGGGCCCGCAAACATTCCTAATATATCCTGTTGGATGATATTGAATGATATGGAGAATTTACAGCAACCCCTCTGATTGACAATTCTTGTGGGCTCAAAACCCGACAAACACCATGGAAAAACCATGGAACAAACTAGCAGATTTCCCCTCCAACATCCTGCAAGCCACAGAAATCTGCACCAAGGCAGGCTCTGCTGCGAGATCCTGCAGGCTACGAATTGTGTTTGGTCGGTGACTTGGATATGGCAGCGACTCCGGCGACGAGCCATGCAAGGCGCGGGCTTTCCAGTGGCAGTTGATCCAAGTTCCCAGTTTACAGTACCCGAGTACCCCATTATAATCCATGATAGAGTCATGAAATGCCTGCAATAGTAATGTCATGTAATGTCATTTTATATTGTTTACATTTGATTGCCATCCTATATAGACTTGAGATGGATAGATGCCATTGTTGTTTCCAATCTAAAGCATGTTCCCATTCACAATGACTAGATAATGGCTCTTTTTCCGACACGCCCATATTCAAGTGTTACCAAACCGGTGAACCGACATTAAAACACAATCTGAATTAAACACTGTCCAGACAGCTCTCGTAACACCCTTTCTTGGTTCTACCCACTACCATCATCTACCATCCACTGTCTCTTGGTTCAGGACAAGTGAGACCCAATCCAGCAGCCCTTCGGGCAGCCCTGCCGTGTTGACACAACGACTGGAGTTGTGACCGCCGCAGTACATGGAACCACGGAGGAGTTGGACCCGATGCTGCACGACACCTGTGCCCCCCAGCTGGACACCTTGTGGCAACATGTCGCAGCTGACGGGGTACACAGTCGAAAGCGAACGAGTAGAGCTCGGAGATGTGTCGACTTCGTTACACCGTGGTGTTTGTGTTTCCAGATGCGTGGAAAAGTCCTTGCGATGCGTTTGCAAGTAAGTCAAGTGAGCTCGTCTAAGCCTAGCCAAGTACGGTTTAAGCTGAGAATGCATCAAAGGGATTGGATGGCCCCAGATATCTGAAGAAGATTGATCTATCATGATCTATCTAATAATTCCCCTTTTCTTGCAGTTTCCTTCTGAAATGTATATGTCATTGGCACTTATCTTCATTTCCCAACAAGTCCCCGGGTATTGTATACTTGATAATGATTAGTTTCTTTGACCTGTATTGGGTTCCCAGCTCGGGACCCCTTTAATGGCCGAGTTCCTAATATGTTTTCAATATTTTCAATAAAAAGAACTACTGTGTCTACAGAAATGTCCCCAGATGAATAAGCCCGTGATGATTTGATACTAAAATGGTACCCGCAAAATCACCATGTCACAGGGAGGTGCACCGAAAAACACCACTGGCCAATGGTCTGCGGCAGTCCTGCAGGCAGTGGACTTGCCGCAACGCCTCCAGTTGGAAGCTCTTATGATCAGGAGGAAATGGTTCACCAAAAAAAAATACTCCAACTTGACCATATGGCGATGGAGAGAGAATATCAAACTATTTTAAGAATTGTGCAAAGTTTGGGCATAACTGAACTATCTATAGTTTGATATATTATAGTGTATAATTATAGTGACATGTATGAAAACATCCTCGTTTTTAACCTTCTGGCAGCCAGTACAAGTGTATATATTCTCTCCTTTCAATCCTGCTGAGGTTTGATTTGCGTCTCGGAAAGGTTTCTGTGAACCTGGTAGATGACCAAAGCTCCGATCAGGTGCGCGAGATTGCGCGAGCTCCCGGAATAGGTGGAGGAAGCCTCCAAAAGAGTCAATCAGATAAACACGTCATAGTACCATAGTGATAAGCTACTCATCTAATCTGTTCATATTTGTTCTATCTTTTGTGGGGGTCAATATTGTTAAAGAAATTTATTGTTTGATGTTAAATGTCAAATCGTAGCTGGATTTGTGGTGATCTCGCTGTTTGATTTTTTGAGATGGTTGACCAGATTTATGTCAGGGGAGTAGAGTATAGGTGAAGTTGCCCTTCTGGACATACGACCGCATGGGATAGAAACATTGTTTCTAACTTTGGAATTTGCTAAGTTCCAACCATGTTTGTGCCTGTGCGTAGGTGGGTGATGGTGGGTGCAGAATATGCATGCCATTTACATCCATTTACTATAGGTACCAGTACGAATAATTTACCAATCGTCAACCAGCATGGGGTGATGTCGTTGACCCCGTGTTTCCGACAAGTTAACAATCCCAACTGTTGCAGATGATTTTGTTTTACGTATCTACTGCGCTGAACAGTGTTATAAGATTGGTTCTTCTGATCAACACGTGCACAAAGACATGATTGGCTTTGATACTCGCATTGGGACCCTGTTACACGGTCCAAAACATGAAGTGCAAACTCTAGCTTGTTGGATCTTGTTGGTGTACGTTAGGGACCTTCAGTAGACCCTATTCCCCGCGTAAGTTTCGGCGCCGTTGCGAAGGCTCTGCAACAGCTTCTGTGTTTGGGAGCCAAGCGGACTGTAACGACTCGACGCACCAAGAACTGATCTATGAAATCACTCTTGAAATGGACATGAAGACTTCAAGACACACATCTACATCTTTGATCCTCTTTGTATATCATCGTATATCTTTGTATAGGTGGATATAGTAGTTTCACATAATTATAATATAATTATATAATAATATTATATATATACATATTATTATATGATATATATATATGATCATATTATGTATCATAAAGAGAGAGAGAGAGAAATATATATATATATATATACACATACATAAAGAGATGATTTCCAACATATGTCAGATGATTTCCTGGCAGCCGGGCGCCAGAGGTTGGGAGCTCCATGAAGCCAACTGCGTTGCCACTGGGCGATAAGATATAGGGTCCCAGCAAGCTGGGATATTCATGGGACTTTAATTCAATGGATTGGTTTAAGGGAAAATCTACAGGAAACCATGGTTTTTACCATCAAATATAGGGCTTTCCTGTAAATTTTCCCATCATCCAATTCTATGATTAATGGGAATCAATGGGATAAAAAAAATAAAACATTGGGAAATGAATGGGAAAGCAATGACTGGGATAATTAACTGGAGATCCTTTGATAATATTTAAGAATTTGCCACAGAAAATGATCCATGAAAGATCATGAAAGTCGATTATGTACCGTTTTTAGGCATGGTGTCGTTCCATAGCTATGTTAAACTATCAGAGAGTATCAGATAGTACATTTTTGAGACAACGTGGCAAGTACCATTGGGGACGCTTTTTACCCATATTGCAATCCTGAGGATCCTGAGAATGGTGACTGCTCTAGCAACAGCTTTCCGGTTTCATGTGCAAAGCTAGCAACAAATTGGGTGTGGTGCACATAAATGGCAGGTAAATGTGGGTGTGTCTGAAAATAGTGTACCCCTAAACCCAATGGTTAATGATCATTATCCCTATTACATGGCTATAATTGGGAATATACCCTATTTTCAGACAAACCCATGTGCCAAACAAATCCCCCAAAAAAACAACAGATCTGGATTGAACTAAGGTTCACATCCACTTCGTCACAGATCACCGTTTGGGTCGCGATGCAGCAGAGTGGCGTGGGGGACGCCAAGCTACGAGCTGGCCCTTGGTTGGCAGTTTTTGCGAAATGGGATGTACCCTTTGGTAGACTAACCTAGCTATGGAAAGTCACCATTTCTAATGGATAAATCAACAAACAAAAACCAATTTTAATAGCTATGTTGCTATGTTAAATTGCCAGAGGGTATTTGTTCACGAATCTTGGCATTGTATTGCACAACATGGATATCAATGGATATCAATCGCAGGATAATATCACTGCCAATCACGGAATATCATTGATATAACTGTTATTATTCTCCATGCCATCCATTGTTTATTAGCACAATCATGGGATATCAATGGATATAATATCACTTATCTCCAATCGTTGGCATGTGTTTTTCCTCAAGAGGAAGATGATTATAGAACAGGATAAAGCAATGGATTTTCGGGCCTATTATTTTTGGAGAGGGTGGGTCAAAGTCGAAGACCCGATGGCAGATCTCGGCTGGTCATTTGTGATAGGTATAGTATAGATTCTATAGATATGGGATGTAATTAGTCAGTATGAAGTATTAACCCCTGTTGGTGAAATATTATTTGATGGGATTGCACTACCCGATATAATGGGGATTGTCACAACATATCACACCCATTATGGGAATCCCGTTCGGTCTTAACCATGTATCGACAATCCATTGTGTCCGGTTTCATTGGTAACAGAATGGCCCCCAAGCAGAGATATAGCAGGTACCCTTTGGTAATGGAAAGCCAACATTTTGAATTGGTATATGAGGGATCTGTAAATGGTTCACTTTCCATATCTGTTACCCTCTGGTATATAATTTAACATAACTATGGAAAATCACCATTTATGGTGGATTTTCCCATGAAACATTGTGATTTTCCATAGTTATGTTAAATAACCAGAGGGTAAATCGCCGGGCAAGGGCGAAAAAAGGCAGCAATCTAAGCCTCCCAGATTCACTGAGGTGTCGAAGGGAAGTTCGCAGATCTGCAGGTCCTTTGGATCTGGGATACCCTGAGGACGGAAAGGAAACCTGCCCTCTGGTAATTTAACATAGCTATTGAAAATGGCCATTTATAGTGGATTTACCCATTAAAAATTGTGATTTTCCATAGCTATGTTAATTTACCAGAGGGTATGGCTTTTGGGCAATGAGAATTTTAAGATATCCGATGTTGAAATCATTGTGCAACTGGTGGCAGAATTTGGTGGTGGCAACCTGCAACATCGTGGTAGCCTTTGTTCCTGCTGCTCCTGCATGGGCCACATTCACTTCGTGTACTGTACCCTGCAGCCACCGCAGCTCAGAAAGGTTGCGGTGGTTCCTGAGTTGAATTTTGGTGGTTTTATCAACTGGTAGCAATCACTCAGCACAGAAAGCTGCAATGCTCAAGGATTTTTAGCCACAAGGGGCTGCCAGACCTCCACACTGTGGGAAACCAAGCTGTAACTTCCTGCCGTGTGGCAAACCACCTGCCGTGTGCTGCACCAGACCGTGACATGCCTGCAGATCGGGGTTGATGTGGCGTGGATCAGTCTAGCTACTCCACCAACTACCAATTATATCATACCCCAGTTGTATTTGAAATAAATGGGTTTTATGTATAATATAAATATATATATATACACATAAATCAATACATGCCTACAGGTATATATATATATATACACATGGGTTTGATGAGGGCGATGGAAAGAGAGAGATTCGGGTTTGGTGAGGATTGTGTCACGATTTTCCCAATCACCAAAAAGTGGGAGGCAGATCCAGGTAATAATGGCAAGATGTCCTTTTCTTCCTTGTTTTGTTCCAGGTCATTTGCCTTGAAGTGAAAGCTTGGTGCTTGCAGACCCATACTTGCAATGATTCGAGGGAAAGATCCTATACAGCCACTCTTGCACACTTAGCTGATGCAGTGAGGTAAAACTGAAGACAAAGTTGCCTACACACTGGTCAGCACGGAAAAGTACACAGAATGTAGCCATCATCAATTGGGTAAGCATGGATATACCAAGCCCAGCGGGGGCTGAGATAGGGCAAACCCTCTTGAAGCCCGGGCAAAAAATGGATATACCAGGTTACCAAGTTAAATATATGTTAAATATGTTAAAATGAATCCTTTGTGTTTGTGCATCAATCGCCCTAGTTCTTGATTTCAAAGCTCAGCAACGAGGTGATGCTCAGGCGAACGGTCCTGGGTCTTTTGCCATGGCTCATCAGCCCCAACGTAGTTCAGGCGCCGCATTTGAGGGTCAGATTGGTTTTAGTTGGGTGGTTTCTGGATGTTTCTGGGCTGTTTGTAGTTGTTTATTGATGTTGATTTCACGATTCGTAAATTCTTTTTGTTGATGTGTTTTTTTTGACATTTTTTGACATGTGGCCATGAAGTCTATCTTGTATGCCGTGCTCTTTTTGGTACTCCGTATTACTCCATGGTCGAAACGGGTGGCTGCACAGGCCTTGACTCCCGAGCTGGCCTTGAAGTCGGAGCTCGAAGCTCAACGGCGAGTCCTCTCAAAGGTGGGACGATGATCCCAATGAAATCATGGTGGGCCATTGCGCCATGGTGGGCCCCAGGATCTGATGGGAAATTCCCCCAGGGACGTTTGGGTAACATGGGTAATGCTATTGGTGAGTACTGGAAATGGGAAATTAATAGTCTGTTTGTGCTCTTGTTTGACACTTTGATGTCGATTTCTCAAGCACAGATGCTTATGGGTGATTATCAGGTGGCCAAGATGGAATGTGTTTATGTTTGCTTGGCGGATGATGTTGAAAAGGTTTGAAACAACAAGACTATAGATTTCCTGGCGGCTGTTTGAGAACGAAAACTTGACACAACGGGTGGTGTTACTACTGGGCAAATGATGGTCAATCCACCTGATACGTCGCTATATGTCCTTTCCACCTGCCTTTCTTGTTGTTATGCTGTCATGTTGCAGAGAACCCCTCTCGGAAGAGCTGTCATGGGGTTCTCAAGTTCCATTGCTGAAGTGTGCTATCCCAGCAATCCATAGCAATCCTAGTGGCATTGCAAAACGATACCAGCACCAGGCACAGCCCTGGTTTAATCGCAGGTTGAACGGCAAAATGAAGAAACTTCAGAGCGACTCCAGGACTCGACTGCCGATGATGGGACTATGACTATACCTATCCTGGAATCACCGTGAAAATCCTCATTTGTTGAGCTCAAAATCCCATCTTCCACAGGCTAAGTCCCGTAAAATCCCATGAAAAAATTCCATGACATGTCCACAAAAAATATCATGAGACTCCCATAAACTTCCCATCAACTCCAAATTTGGTGCAGCTGGTCCCATGGATTTTCAACTCCGGTGCAGGACAAAGTGATCCTGCAACAGCAGCTGGGCCAGCAGCTGTCGAGTCTTCAGAAGCTGAATCAGCAGCTGAGTGCAGCGGTGCCTTGGCAGATGGAGCTGTATGGTGAATGGTTACTAATGGTTAATAATGGTTAATAATATAATTGTTGTTATGCTATTTATTATTATAGTGATTATAGTGGTTCATGGTGATATATGGTGATCAATGATGGTTAATGGTGGCGAATGGTGGTATACACTGATTAACGGGATTAATGGTGATGAATCACTGGTTATTAATGGTATTTACTCTAGTCTGAAGGCAGAGAGAGAGAGAGAATGAATGAATGAATGAATGAAATGAATGAATGAAATTAATGAATGAATGAAAGAAATGAATGAATGAATGAATGAATGAAATGAAATGAAAGGAAATGCATTGAAACTAAATGAAATGAAATGAATGACATGAAATGAATGAATGAACTGAATGAATGAACTGAATGGGTGAACTGAATAAATAAACTGAATGAATGAACTGAATGAATGAACTGACTGACTGACTGAATGAATGAATGAATGAATGAATGAAATGAATGAATGAATGAATGAATGAGTGAATGAATGAATGAATGAATAAATGAATGAATGAATGAATGAAATGAATTGAATTGAATGAATGAATGAATGAATGAAATGAAATGAATGAAATGAAATGAATGAAATGAATGAATGAATGAATGAATTAATGAATGAATGAATGAATGAATGGAATGAATGATTGAATGGATGAATGGATGAATGGATGAATGGGATGAATGATTGAATGATTGAATGAATGAATGAAATGAATGAAATGAATGAAATGAATGAAATGAATGAAATGAATGAAATGAATGACATGAATGACATGCATGAAATGAATGACATGAATGACATGAATGAAATGAATGAACTGAATGAAATGAATGAAATGAATGAAATGAATGAAATGAATGAAATGAATGAAATGAATGAAATGAATGAAATGAATGAAATGAATGGAATGAATGAATGAAATGAATGAAATGAATGAAATG
>Ga0126342_10012921_pt1 | contig 14850 bp, 14 predicted proteins | sample Cyp1metagenome_FD_92528 | JGI IMG/M metagenome (GOLD analysis project Ga0126342, IMG submission 92528) | Coral microbial communities from Lord Howe Island, Old Settlement Bay, Australia - Cyphastrea 1 metagenome | ecosystem: Host-associated > Invertebrates > Cnidaria > Coral ... | reverse complement strand
ATATTATATATTATATATTATATATTATATATTATATATTATATATTATATATCATATATTATATATTATATATTATATATTATATCATATATTATATACTATATATTATATATTATATATTATATATTATATATTATATAATATATAATATATATTATATATTATATATTATATTATATTATATTATGTATATATATATACTTACTGTATACAGTATTGTACATGTTTCTGTTGAAACATGGCAACATGGCGCTTTCCGCACGTGTAGGTGTTACAAATGGGTAACCACCCACCACCACCACCACCACCACCACCACCCCCATCACCACCGTGTTGCCAGTTGTTGGTTATATCAGAACCAAAATCTAGTTGGCGAAATTCCTATAAAATGCTTGGTTATTTTTTTTCCATGGTTAAATCTCCATATTTTTCATGGTTAAATCCTGATGTCGGTTGATAAAATCCACATTTTTGGTGAGTCAAGGAACCCATCTGCAACCCGCACTGCAAACCTGGTCTGGTGCTGAGGCATCAACGATTCCTCCACCGCCTCTCTTTGAAGGCCTCAAAAACAAATACCCAGGGCCTGGTCAGATACCGCCCCATTGACTGGTTGACCCAGCGGGTCCAGTTGGGATTGCCTGAAAAATCATGGAAAAAAAAAACACAATTCCAATGGATTCTCAACATGGTCCAAATGAAACTCCATTATATAAATGGCCATTGCCCGAATTTTGAACAAGTGCCAGTTTGAAAAATCGCAGTGGTTCACAGGTTTCAGGGTTATCCCTGTGAATGGGGATGATAATAATTTAACATCATAAGGATGTACTGGCCAACATTGATGATTGACTGATTGGTTGAGCGTTCGACAAAGAAAAAGAACAATCAACTGGGGCATATAATTCAACAAGACCCGAAAACACCCGCCAGATTCGCATGTCCAAATCTCGCAATTCGAGGTGGTCGGTGGTGCCACAAAATATGCCACGCGATTCGGTAGGACCCAAACCGAGGCTCCAACGCATGGCAGCGCTGTTCAACGTCTGCAGTTGGCTGGTCAGCGATTCAAAGTCCGCTGCAAGCCTGTAGGGGTTGTTGGCAGAGTGCAGTGTTTTGTTTTTGTTCACCAAGGATTCGATATCTCAGTGAGGAATTGGAAGCAACCACCCTCATTTCGGTGACCCGCCCAACAATGCTTGGATTTAAGGGCAAGTCTCAACCACCAACAACCACAATTATAAATACTATGAAAGGGCGAAAAATATTAACCATCTATTAGGAGGGTCACCTTGGGGAGTTGGTTGTATCTCCATGAACATACCGCTGAATTTCAGGCGGAACCCTAATCATGTTTCGGCTGTAGTCTACCATCATTCTCGTCATTTTCATCATTCAATTTGCGCTTTGCGGGCATACCACATTTATGGATAGATCCATCTCCATCACTCATTGGATAAATATGGATAAATCCCTAATTACCACATTGTTGCTTACGTCCTCGTTATATCCGAATTAATTATATCACCATTATCTGTGGTCTGACTCCAAAATTTTGACCTATACCCATTGCTTGACACGTTCCATTCAGTGGGGGTCCCGAAAAAACTCCGATATGATTAGCTTCTCATGCGTTTTCTTATGGTTTCGAACATCGGAGTAGGTTCATGGGGGACATTCTGGGACATTCGTCTCAAAGTCACGCTCGCGTGTGAGACCGGGTGCACCCGCCGACAAGTGTTTCGTGAGCGAGCGGACCTTTGCCGAAAATTGATTGAATGCAGGCACCCGCAGAGATGAAAGTCGCGGTGAAAAACAAATAGGGTCGCAAGATCCTGAGCGCACAGGGACACAAACAAACGCGACCGTTGAAACCAGAAGAGTCAAAAAGCGCACCAAGCATGCGTAAAGACTTGACCTTGGCTAGACATGTGGACCTTGCGATCGCCACACCTGAACCTCAGGATAGCGTCAACAGTTCGCGTTCGCAGGGGACCCAATGGGGATACAAAGATTCCCCAACAAGCCCAACTACCGAAATATCGGTCTACATCCACCATTGAATGGGAAGAACCATGGTTTCCGGGGTCAGATTTTCCCCAAGAAACCAATCCATTGAACCATCTAGTGATCTGTACCATTCCTATCACCATTGTCACCATTTCCATCCATTTCCACTGAATCCCATTACTAGTCTCACTAAATCCTATGACTAATCTCACTAAATCACATTACTAGTCTCACTACATGCCATTACTAATCCCACTAAATCCCGATTTTACCACAACAAACCAATCCGTTGAACCATCTAATGATATTTACCATTCCTATCATTCCTATTACCATTTTCACGTCACGCTGCTTCACAAGGCCCGCCCATCCCGCCTATCGAGTCGTTCCAAACGCTCCTGAACGCCTTGCCCGAGAGCCTGAATCTCATGCCATGCGCGTGTTTGATGTGGAGGTCCACAAAGGTGGGAGTGGGAAAAGGTGGATTACGATGATGATTTAATGGGATTTAATGGTGATTGAATTGTGATTTTGATCGCTAAGTTGGATGGCAACATACAGCTCGCCCCACCTTGTAGTTGGCAATGGATAATGGGAACCCGATGGATATGTGTGTGTGTGAATGATATCAATACGATCCTCCTAATGAACACATCTGAATGGGACTGCAAAATCAATGGATGCACAATATATATATATATATATATATTGTATATTACATTATATTACTGTATATTAAATAATATACAACAGCAAATCTTTTTGGGTGTCTATTGTTAGGGGAGAGAATTAGAGCTCCCTCATACTGGCGGGAGGATGTGTTTTGTTGCGTGAACAAAATGTGCTTGAACCATTCAAATGGTGATTTAAACCGTTGAAATGGATGGCTAACCCTTGAAATGGTCCTGCCAATGGAACCGGGATGTCACAACTAAACCCAAACAGGTCACTGCATGTGGAGTACCTCTGTTGCTGACCAAACTGCAGCCTTTCATGCAGGCATGTTTTGCTGATATTGAACAAACACAGGAACATTATCTGAGACATGCTTTGGTTTTGCAACCGTTCTTCAAAAAGGACAGTTGTTTTCCGTATAAACGCTCGAAACCGCATGCATGAAGTTTGACACTATGAACAGGCCAAGTAATGATCTTCCCACCACCTAACTACCTTTCTAGTGAAATTACCAGCCTCTGATTTTTGAGGTTGCTTCTTCTTTGGAAGTATCACCTTGCGCCGAAGGCAATGGTGAGAAAATTGCACTGAATCACAGCACGAGAATGCCATGGGCAAGATATCTCTGAAAACCATCATTGCTTGGTGCAAAGAAGCGTGTTCCGTAGATTCCATTGCCGGTGGTTTCCTTCAAAATTGATTCCGGATGCCATGAAATGCCGCTGAAATCAGGCTGGATCCAACATCCGTTGCATCGCACCTCAAGCGTCTTGGATGTGGAACTCTCACTGACGTGCAGATGCGCCCCCGAGAAATTCTCCTTCCAGCTGAGTTGAGGTGCAGAAATTCGCCAACCTCTGGTACATTTCTTCACTTCTAACTGGAAATCCTGCTAAAAACAGCTGAAATAGTTTATCCATGCCATCCCAATAGTTCATTCCCATCCCAGGGAACCCATAGATTGAATAGATCCAACATATTCCACCAGACCTTGAGATGGCTTCTCTGAGCCCAAGAAGGTTATACCATCCCTCCACCTACCATAGTTGTTGGCTGTTTTGGGGGTAGGAAAAAAAAAAACAATTTTTGCAATTCAAAATTTGGCGGTTCTCAGGGTCTGAAAGCTGGGGCCAAACTGATCCAAAAAAAATGCAGTGTATCTGTTGGTCCTCTGGTTTTTTGCCCAAAATTGACCCGCCTACCACCAAAGGGTTCTCCAAATAGATGCCATATGCCCCCCCCGAGTCGTCATCCTCTGGTGCGCCAGAGATTGCCAACACCTCCATGCAAAAAAAAAAGTTGAACAAAAAAAATGAACCAATATCAATGGCCATTCCAGGAACCTAAATTGGAGGTACCTACCATATATAAGGCCTATGTAAGGCCTATGTAAGGGAATATCCCCCCAAAATATGGCCTTATATGGTACAGTACCTCCATTTTAGGATCCTGAAATTCCCATTGACAATAGAGGGTTTCAACAATGCCAATGACATAAGCCAGGATGGTGATATCGTAGCATTGCGCACGTACCCAAACTTGACAAATGCCCGTCCCTTGATACGAGAAGCAGAACAGCGGAATTTGGCAGAAAAAAACACCGAGGAAATAATGTGGGTAAAACAATGCCATAAACCATCCCCCAATCATCACCATAAATAGGTGGTATAAACCATTCCCAAATGGATGGTTTATCATGGTTTTACCCACATTTGTATTATTTATTATGGTTGCACCAAAAATGCTGGTCAGCAGAAGAAGAGACATTTCTTAGTTTGCCCCGTCCCAAAAGCCAGCCACCGTCAATCGCAAAGTTCCACATTTTACAACACAGTCAGTTCTGTCAGTTCATGTCCACTGCGTGCCCCTTTGTTGGAAAATCCTATGAAAATGGATGATTTGTGGGTACCCCCATTTTTTAGGAAGCCTCCACATGAATATCCAGCTACTACATATAAGCGCGAACTCCAATTTTATCTTTCACCGGACCCAGGGCAACAATACCTCTTAGGAAGACTCAGTCACTACCTCTCAGATTGTCATGGATACTTCATACTTCATGATAGCCTTGTAAACATGCAGATGCGCTCTTATTGGGTTTATATCTGTAAGGCCTACTGGGCCATCCCCTTCAAAATGCACTTTCACTTTCGCCCGCTCCTTCGCGTAACTTCGCGGAACTTTCGCGAAAATCTCCCTGTAAGTTATATATGGTGCACAAGAATTATTCATAATATCTTACTTTCGCCCACTTAAAGAAAATGTGTTCGAAAGGCTTCGAAACATGCTATGAACGGTCATCGCAATCATTTGAACATATATAAACATATATAAACATAGATAAACATAGATAAACCACCTGTTACTCTATGGGATATATAGAAATATATATATATATGATATATCTATATATATATATATGATTGGCTTCCCAGAACGACTCATGGGCACCTCTGGAAACCATGTGGCCAAATTCGCGGCCTTTTGGCCTGGGATGCCATGGTCAGCCAGCTTAAAAAACAACAAGAATGGCACTTAATGGAAATATCATGTTAATGATGGTTAATAGGGGTTAATCAGCTGTTAATCATGAATAATTAACCATTATCATGGGAATATTCATGGTTAATAGTGGTTAATAGCTGTTAATGATGCTTAATCATTGGAATTTTTATGGACTGGTTGGTGGTTTTAACCATCTTGAAAAAATATGAGTCAATGGGAAGGATTATCCGATATATTATGGAAAATAAAAAATGTTTGAAACCACCAACCAGATGGGAATATATGAGGATGCATACGTACATAATATATATATATATAGATAATAGCATTAGGATGTATTAGGTATATGCCTGGTCATCCTAATGCCATTTTATGAAAATTCCAACATCATCGGAATCCTCATCGGAATCCCAAAATGAAAATGAAACGGTCATGTCACCTGCAGAAAATGGTGGGAAGATTCTTCAGAAAACATCATAAACTGTTAATAACTTGATTTTTTGGCACCACGTATGGATGTAAAACTGCTCAAAGCGCGCGGAAATTGCGACAGAGCTTTGAGCAATCACCAGCAATCATTTTGGGCATGCGGACCTGGAAAATCCTGGCAAAACAACAACCGGTGGGCGACCACTGAAGCAATGCCTCCATGCTAACTGGGTGACACAAAACCCGCTGGACCTGTGAGATTTAAGGATTTCCAGATTGGCGAAACGGTGATGTTTCCCTCATTTTTTCGAGGCTTCAAATATGTCTGCATCTTTTTGAAGGTTGCTATACGTATATATATATATGTCAATATATGTCATACATATTGTTGCGAGTACAGCTAGCAGCTAACCCATGGCTTCACCCCTTGGCCCGGGACGGAGCGCTGGTGGAAGGCCCGAAAAGCTCCTGGTTTTTTGGGCAAATCATCATGGAATGGAGATCTGATTGGTGGTTTCAACCCATCCCAAAATGTCTGTGTCATTCAGGGGATCGTCATTCCAAATATTGTTGACAATTCAAATATCTTGTTTCAACGATTTGAAACCACCCCTAAAAAAATGATCACACGGGTCGTCCTGGTTGCTGCTGCATCCCTTGTTCATCCAGATCTTGGGGGTCTAAAACCATTAAAAAAAAACTACCATGGTTTGGGGTGAAAAAAATCCACCATTAAGAAATAGAAAATCCATATAAAACCATATAAAACCACCATAGAAATATAAATCCACCGTGTTTTTTCACCAAACCTATGGCTTTTCCATAATTTCACCGAGGTCGCCACTGCATCGCGTTTGGCGCTCAAGAAAGCCTGCGGTATATCAAACAAAAATTGTGATTAGTGGGGATTCATCCAACAAAAGTGATAATATATGGGTATACAACCAGCAACAATGGTGGAACTAATGGTGGATGTGGGACATGGGTGCTTTTCCAACAAGAAGAATTGGTGTCATGGGCTAGACAAACAAGCCATTTGGCTGGGGATATCACGGGGATATCATCGGATACATAACCGGCCATTTGGGTAGCTAAATCGATTGCTGGATGTATGAAGATCTGACCAGAAATGAGGTCAACACCAAAATTGCATAAAGCTGCAAGTTTACCACCGGAAAATGGTGCTAAACCGGTAAAATTCTTGGCGGACCCTATTCTTGGATAAACTCCCATTTTTGGGATGTGTCAAAAGCCCAATTCTTGGGCACATCCGAGTACCATCTGTTTTGCTGACTTATTGATGTTTGAAATCATACACGGGACATGTACCAAACCCTTGGAAAGTGCACTTGTGAGCGTTATGAAGGCTGGAAGCCCATTCATAAGTGGGAAGTGACCTTCTGCTCGATTCCTTCAGCTGGTACCATATGATTCTGCCCGAAACATGTTGCCGCACCGAGCCTCAGTCAACACTCGAGCAGCAAGGCATAGCTGCAACGCAAATCGAGATTGTACAACTCTGGGCTGGTTTTCTGTCACACTTTGCAGGACCTTGGATTTTTTCTGATAAAATGTGTGCTTTCCTTCTAAGGTTCCCTGGGATACTCTGATTTTTCATCCAAGGCCAACCTCCCTGCTTGAGTCATGGAGATAGATCCGTGCCGTAGTTGGCATGATGCGCAGGGACAGGTTGATATATGGCTCGCATGTTGGAGTACACAAATCCATGCTAAAAATGAAAAAAAAAACATTTACAGTTTACAGCGATCAGCCAACAGGGGTGTTTGGGCATTGGTGATGTTCGACAAAATCTGATACTGTAAAGTGCAAAGCTTTGTTTCTTTGCCCTACTGCCTGGGCAGATACCTCCGAAAGGCAAGAGGCTGCTCCTGGTTCCTTAAGCCAATGCATTAAGGAGGAGGAGCCCGCCCAAGTCACACAGCGTCGCACCTGTCGCATGTGCTTGGCACAAAGTCTCACACTGGCATAAGACAGGTCGCACTCCTATGGAGTGCCAAGGAGCAAGCTAAGCTACGCAAGCTACGCATTCCGCAGCGGAAAAACTGCCGCCTCAGTGCCTGGAGGGGTGGGACAGGATCCACTACCATGTGCCATCGCAAATGTCGGTTTTCAACAAGAACAAATCCACAGGAAACTCGGATTGTTCCCATTTTTCCTGAGAAAATCTCCAGAAAACTCGGACACGCCCCCCTGTTCCAGCATGTTCCCATAATTTGTCCAGTTCCATCCGGATTTTCCCCTGGATTTTCCGTGCCTTGGCTTTGGCTTCATGCCTCAGGGACGAAGTCACAAGTTTTGGCATCGAATTTCTGGGGACTAGTCCGTGTCTCCGGATCTAACCTCAACTAGTCTGATCTAATCAAACCTTATCTTATCTTGATCTAATCTTAATCTAATTTAATACATATATATATATTCCATCTTTAGCGACCCAAACTACCAACCATTTAGCCATCACTTGGATCATCCAAGAAAAGTTTTCATTCATCGAATTTGGGCCACGACATTGATCCGACAATAGCACATTTGGGTGACAAACATTTTAAAGTTACTCTGGTATTTTGAAAAATGGCAATGGGATCCCGTAGTTTAATCAGTCAGAAATGTCTATGTAATATACAGTAATTTAATGTCTATGTCTATATATTATATATATATATGTATATATATATATATGTATATATATATGTACATATACATACGTATATATATATATATACATATATATATAATTATATATACTTCAGGAGGAAAAATGTTTATGCTTCTTGACAGCTTGACAAAGCATCCATCTCGGTCAACCGCGGATCACATTTCCAAGTCCATTTCGTGTGGCAGGTGTGGGACTGTCAATTATCACCCGCTTTTAAATCTATAAGATTAAAAGCTTTTGGAGGTTGGAAATTCGACCGGGGTACGACAAAGCTCCATGCTAGGATTCTAAGGGGAAAGGGTGTGCAGAAGAAGAAACCAAACATGTTCACCGTCGGAAGCTCAACAAGCGCAACTTTTGTCCTACCAGTGTATATATATATATATGGGAGATGTTCCATGGCCGTGTTTGATTACCACAGGGAACATTCCCCATCTTTAATGCTTAATTCACAGTTACATCCACAGTTTTGTTGCTTCAAACTCCATGTTTGTTTGATTCCAAGAAGCTCTCTCCCCCATTTTGAAGGTTCAACCCCTGTTTTTTGTGGCTTGATGCCCCGTCGTTACCGAAAAAACCACTTCGGCCTTGCTGCGGCCGAGCGACTTTCACTGGCTGCGCCTGGCTGCGCACCGAGCCGCGGGGTGTGGAATTGGGCGGCGGGGTGGTGGAGCGGAAACGCATCGCCGCCTGAGGCAACGCCAACATCATGGCATCGACAGAAAATGGTGCCCCAAACGCGTCGCCAATAAAAACTCAGAAGATGGGTAAACGACCAACTTGATTTGACATTTTTACATTGGACTTAGCTAACAGAGAATTTGAACTTGGATCCAAGTCCTAGGAGTGACACAAATTATGACTGATGTCATATATCAATGGTTTGTTTATGGGAGGTGTATAAGCTGTGTAAGCCATGGAACATCCCTGTTTTGGATTCTTCTGGGAGGTAGTGGGATAGCGTAGAGGGAGATAGAGCCATGGCCCATCCCTTCATTAGGCTAGATTACCAGACCCTATCCCTTCATTTTTGTTGGCTGAAAATTTCAGGCTGATTCAGCCTGGTTTTTTTGCCGCTTCTAAACCCCTGATGTTTGCAGGTCAGCATGGATTCACTCCGTGAACCACTCAGTTCCAGGCCCGAGCCAAACCATTGAGCGCACCCCGCACCTTGGTGACAGGTCTTTGTGAAAGACTATGGCTTTCCTGCAGTTGTTTCAAACATCATCTGGTTGTTGGCTTCAACCCCTCTTGAAAAATATTAGTCAATGGGAAGGATTGTTCCATATATTATGGAAAATAAAAAATGTTTGAAACCACCAACCAGTCATTGTTTTTTCTGAGCAATTGATTCAATTTATTCTCACTGCATTCATAAGGGTTCTTACTTCAATTCCCATTTCTGCGCGAGGAAAATCATTTGGAAACGGACCCTCAAAAGCGTTTGGCCTGCCAGACTTAGCTCTTTGCTGGTGTGATGGATCTGGGTGCTGCCGCTGCCCTGGTTGGAGTTGCCTCGGGAGACTGGGACATGGGCAACCATTTTATGTGATACATCAGGACATAAGTAACCATGTTATGAGGATATATGTATATACTGGGATATATATATATATATTGGGATATATTGAGCTACAACCTATTGGAAAATCCCAAAGACACGCATTGATCTGGGAAAATATCTGGATTGTCATTGGGGCAACAAAAACGATAGGATTATTAGTGGAAAAATCCTCTCGTTTGTGAATGGGGATTGAGACCATCCAGACAGTGGATCGATTTCAGTGAACATTTACCGGAAACCCACATTTGTTTGCAGAAAGATCATTGGTTCCAGTAAAATTCAAAGTAGTCCATTGAAACAAGTTTCATGTGTCATATTTGATTTGTGTCAGTACACATCAATGATATCAAATTATACGTACGTATGGGTTTGTCCGAAAATATGGTACCCCAAATCCAATGGCTCGTCATTTTCCCATCAAAATTACCCTCTTGGGGTATACCCCTCGTTCAGACACACCCAGATATCATAGATGTTGGTGACGTCCCATTAAATCCGAATTTCATTCTGAAAAAAAAAACGATTAAAAAAAAAACGCATTGACTTCTTATCAAATCCCCTTTCAACTCCCATGAAGTCAAATGAAAATGTCACAGAGCTCGGCACGTCTCGCTGAGAATTCCTGGAAGGTGATCGTATCAGCACCGGACTCATCAAGCAGTTGGGGGCGCTAAAGCCACTCATTTCAAGTATGACTTAAATGTATTTCTATGATATCTATCTGTAATACCAAAGAGATTTAGAGATATTTTTCTATGATATCTATCTATAATACCAAATATATTTAGAGATATTTTGGGGTAAATGGATCTTCAAACCCGGTTTGGGGATCGATAGCTCTGATATCCTATCATGCCAGGGAGTTGACCATGTTTTTTTTAGTTCGGCAGTCAAACTGATCCCCATCTTGACACAAGAAAAATGGGAAGGGAATCCAAACAAAACTAAACCATTATACAATTACATATATATATATATGTAATTTATATAAACATATGATTTATACAATTCTTAAATTCTGAAAGTGCCCCAAGAGAGATTGTGTTTTTCAACAAAAAACTCCCCAAATTTTGATGCCCAAAACATCCCACAACATCCATCACCCGGGCTTGCCTCGGGGATCGATCTGAGCGAACCTGGGAGGGTCACCGACATAGCGAGTGATCCATCTTTGATCTGAAGCCGCCATTGGGATTTACCTGCTAAAAATGGAATCTATTATATAAGGATTCATGGTGATTAATGGTCATCACATGGTGATCATATGGCGATTAATGGTGATAATATGGTGATTACCCTCTGGTAAACCAACAGTTTGCGAACTGGAAAATCACCATTTTATAGCTAGGTAAACCATCTATTTCTATGGGCCATTTTGCCTGAAGTTCTTTGATCTTGGTGGTTTCAGAAGCAGGGAAGCCTGCCTGAGTATCAGCAGCTTTCGGGTAGCCTGGCAGACTGGAAAGTGGGAATAGGGAAGTGATAACAGCAGCTTGATATCTGGCCGCCTGTCATTCCATAGGCTAATCTTTCATCACCTGGTTTAGAAAATCATTTTCCCCATGAATCAATGAGCATTGCCGTAAATCGGGGGACAACCATCCCTGCAGAATTGAACCATCTCTGGACAACCCAATACCTGTTGGTCATATATCCAGCTATGTCCCCATGCCCCCATAAAATGGCTGGTCAAACATCCCCGCTTACCATCTGGTTATGACTAACATAGCCATGGTATAGATGGCCCATAGAAATAGATGGTTTACCTGGGTTTACCTATTAAAAATGGTGATTTTCCATGGCTATGTTAAATAACCAGAGGGTATATTCCAGTTCTATTGCATCCATCCACCTTCCCCATTGAATCTCCGCTCTACCCCAACATAACCTCCATCAAAAAAAACAGTGAGTTATAATGAAACTTAGAACTACATTTCAAAACTATGAGAATCATTAAATAAAAAACAAGACTCCAGAACAAAAAAAATATGATCCCATTGATTCAAACACCAGACTCCATTAAAGATCCCATGTTTTCCATCGCATTGATCCATCCATCGCCGCACCTGCAGCGGCAGCTCCGCGCGGTGACAAGCCATCGCGCGCACGGATCTCGGGATGGTACCTGACGCACCTCACAGGACCGGCGAAATGATCTCAACTCGGAAATCTCAACCGGAAAAATTTGTATGTATAATATGTATGTAAAATCACATATTCACATGTAATCAATTGTAATCATATCTATATATATATATATGTACATATGTGCACATATATAAAATTATATAAATATAGAGAGAGAGAGACAACTAGAGAGATTGAAATTCAAAACTCAATCAGTGCGTTCCATGTCCAATTCAGTCAGGTGCAAATGGAATTGGCCATTCATTTCGAGCGCTGGAATCCTGCAACGCCCATCCTGAGCTGGCTGCTCTTCGTACAACTTCGCCTCCCACCAAGCTGAGAGATTCACACAGCAAACGAGCTGCCTATAGAAATGGGTATGGTTCAGAAAAAGAGTTGCCAAAAGGACCACAAGTCCGGCCATCTTTAGTGAACATTAAAGTTGGTGCAGAAAGACTAGTGGAAGACTCTTGGGGATGTCTCATCAAAGGGCAATGTTCACATCCAATTCCTGTCGGCAATTTTTGGAGCCAGTGCCAAATCTCTTCAGCATCCTTTCCCGCTCATATGCAATGCGGTAAACCCAATAATAACCGATTCCCAATGTTACCATAAAATGGGTGGGACTTCAACCATCCCCGAATGGGTTTGTCTGAAAATTGGATACCCCATAATCCAATGATTTATCATCATGTTCCCCATGTAAACTGCTCTTTGGGAGTATATGTATGTATGTATATGTATGTATGTATGTATGTCTGTCTGTCTGTCTGTCTGTCCGTCCGTCCGTCCGTCTGTCTGTCTGTCTGTCTGTCTGTGTGTGTGTCTGTATGTATGTATGTATGTATGTATGTATGTAGATGTATGTATGTATGTATGTATGTAGATGTATATGTATGTATGTAGATGTATATGTATGTATGTAGATGTATATGTATGTATGTAGATGTATATGTATGTATGTCTGTCTGTCTGTCTGTCCGTCCGTCCGTCCGTCCGTCTGTCTGTCTGTGTGTGTGTGTCTGTATGTATGTATGTATGTATGTATGCATGCATGCATGCATGCATGCATGTATGTATGTATGTATATATATCGCGTTTTCAGACACACCCAAATGGTAACCAGGCCTGAACTGTCTTCGCCGTTGGTTTGAAGCCATCAAAGGTCCTCACGCCACAGTGTTCCGTTGGGCCGTTTCGTTTACCAAATTCAACACACACAGTTTATTTAAAAGAAAGATCGATAAAGAGACAAAATATCAAAAAGTGAATGATTCCGTGGCATTCAGTGACAATTCATTATAGAGAAAATTCACCATTGAAGCAGTCACTGAAGCCGTGGCCAAAATCGGTCCAGTCAAAGGGCTCTGGGGGCTGAGGAGGCTCACGGGGGTATTAGTGTTTCACATACCTGGAGCGATTTTTCGCATGGAAAAGCTGGGGGAATGCCTGCAACTGGAAATATGTGATTGTGTGTGTGTGTGATATATATATATATATTATACATGCTTGAAGTGAAAAGGCGGTGCGCATACATTACCCACAAAGAACCTCCTGCAAACACATCACTGAAAAAAAAGTGAACAAGACTTCCAATATGTACTCGCCATTTCCTCTATCCTACAGTTTTGCCATTCTTTCTATTTCAAATTTGGGTATGGGTCCGAAACCTGTACCCCTGCTACCCATATATATATCCATCATCAAAAGCATAGCCAAAAAAAGAACTATTCATGATGACCATCTGGTTAGCCCCACATTATAGCAACCTGGCAAAGATAGAAAAGTGATTTACCATTATTTTTGTATCTTTTGAGTAGGACTTTACTAAATCTCTCTTTTTGATGCTTACTATAACCAGAATTTACAAAAATGGTTGGCTTCTGGGACCCATCCCGCTGGAACCACCGCTAGAAGCACCAGCTGGAACCAATGCTTGTTTAGTGATCTTACGAGGGATTGGCAGTTCATGAACTATGATAAACTATGATCATCTATTATACATGTTGATAAACTTTGATAAACGATAATAAACTATGATAATCTATGACAAACTACGATAGACAATGATAATCTATGACAGTCCATGATAATCTAGTACAACCTATTAAAATCTATGGTAAACTGTGATAAACAATGATAATTCATGATCATATGTTATAAACAATGATAAACTATGATAAGCTGTGATAATTTATGGCAATCTATGATCATCTATGATCATCTATGATCATCTATGATCATCGATGGTATTCTATGATAATCCTTGACAATCTATGATAATCTATGATATAGTAATATCGTATAGTACAACCCAAACGAGAAAGACATCAACCAACGTCAGGGGTGTTATCTGCTCATCTGGACATGCCCCGCGCACTCATGTTTTTGAGCTTCGGATGCCGTGATGCGCTCTTGGGGGCTCCAGCCTCGGCCGTCGCTGAGCTTCTGTTCTTGTCAACGAAGGAAATGGAGTCGGCCATGGCAAATTTTAGATACCCTGCAGAATATGTACGTATGTTTAGCTGGTGTTATACAAATATAAAATTGATAACTACCATGTATGTATGTATGTATGTATGTATGTCTGTATGTATGTCTGTATGTCTGTATGTCTGTATGTCTGTATGTCTGTATGTCTGTATGTATGTCTGTATGTCTGTATGTCTGTATGTCTGTCTGTCTGTCTGTCTGTCTGTCTGTCTGTCTGTCTGTCTGTCTGTCTGTCTGTCTGTCTGTATATATGTATGTATGTATGTATGTCTGTATGTCTGTATGTCTGTATGTCTGTATGTCTGTATGTCTGTATGTCTGTATGTCTGTATGTCTGTATGTCTGTATGTCTGTATGTCTGTATGTCTGTAT
>Ga0126342_10012920_pt1 | contig 14850 bp, 12 predicted proteins | sample Cyp1metagenome_FD_92528 | JGI IMG/M metagenome (GOLD analysis project Ga0126342, IMG submission 92528) | Coral microbial communities from Lord Howe Island, Old Settlement Bay, Australia - Cyphastrea 1 metagenome | ecosystem: Host-associated > Invertebrates > Cnidaria > Coral ... | reverse complement strand
GGTTGCGAACGGTTGCGGACGGTTGCGAACGGTTGCGACCGTGAACGCAACGTCGAGCGAACACACCCTCAACCCCCAGACCCCCAGAGTGAAACGGGAACCCTTGCTACGCATTCGGGAATATACTTAAAGAAAAAATACCTATATATAGTAAGACTAAATAAGATGACTAAATTTGACTGTGGATGTCGTATAATGACAGATGTTATAACCCTGAACGATAGAAACCAACCGCATTGGAACTACTTGTTCAAAACCTTCGTGAATGTTTGTGGCAAGTGCTACAAGAAGCAAATGAAATTCCAATATATGGAAAACAAACTTATGGAGATGGAAAAGCAAAGAATGGAAATGTTTTTGGAAAACGAGGATGAAGAACAAGACACATACTTTGACCTGACAGAGTTGAAGGAACATCTCAAAACCCTCCCACCTAATGAAAGACACAAAGTGAAGGATTTTGAGAGGTTAAGAAATCTTGCCAATGGACAAGACCCAAATGAAGGAATGAATGAAATTGATATGGTAATAAAGGAACTGGAAGAGGAGGAAAGGGAAAATAAAAACCAACCTGAACCCGAAAACTGAACGAGCCCCCAAAAACTACTTAAAGAAAAATTACCTATATATAATAAGAGGATGCTATTTACTTATAAAAACTGTGGATGTTGTAAAAAAGAAATGACTAATGTAAAGGTTTTATTGAACAACATTTTCCCCGCTGGAATTTGTGATGAGATATGTGATTACAACCTTCATTGTGAAAAATGTAAAGACTTAAACGATAGGGAGCGTAGATACATAGACTTCAACTATCATTTTGACTATCTTAAAGATAAAGAACTGACAAAAGTAGAAAAGACAATCTATTTCTTCAAAACAAGGATGGAGAAATCGCCTATTTATTTATCCAACACGAACCGAACAAATGTAAGAACAATGAAGAAAAAAATAGATGACCTAATGGATACTTACAAACTTAAACAAGAATTTCAAAAGGATAAAGTATATCTTCAAGCAATCAAGTCTTATGTAAAAAACAATTGGAAATTTACCTATCATATTCTCAAGAACTTTCACGACCTTAATTTTATCAATAAGAGTAAGCGAGAGAGATGTTGGTGGTTTCCTAATGTTGAACGGACTTTTATGTTTAGAAACAGGGAATTCAAGATAAAAAACATTTTGGAAATCTTCTTGCGAGAATACACCAAAGAACTTTTTAATGGCTATGAAAAGTATTTTGACGTAGAAGAAGTAAAAGAGCACCTACAAAAAGTGGTAAATACTTAAAGAAAAAATAAATATATATAATAAGAGAAAATGAGTAAAGCAAAAATTCAGGTGATAGATAGAGATAATATCGGTATATATGCTGACTTTGGAAGTGAAAGTGAGGATGAAGAATGGGAAAGAAAAGCAATAGAAAAAGAAGATGAAGAGATTAGAGACTTTGTAAGATGTCATCCTATGCCTTCACCAGACGATGAGGAAGGAGACAAGTTTTGGAAGAAAGTAATTGATAGGATGAAATCAGGGGAAGGAGTAACGGATATGACAATATATATGTTTGTAAATTTTGCTATAATGAAAAAAATGTATGAAAACCTCACTGATAAAAAAGTAATCATTGATTGTGGAAAGGAACTTAACAGAGATGGAAAATTCAACGCTATGATTATCAACCTAACGCTTTTATCAATAGCAATGGATGAACTAAATGATACAAACAAACCGTGTCTAACTCAAATGAGAGTGATTGAACACTGGTGGGATGGAATAGGAAAGTGGAAAGCATAAATGATTAATTCATAATATCTTAACAAAATATATTATGAAGTAATCACCCACCCAAACACAAACATAAAACCCCAACAGCCTAAACAATTGACCCCCTCATCTTATCCAAACATCAACACATCACTTTAGCATCAAAATGACCCCCCAAAACCCCACCTGAAAAAACATCAAAACCAAGGATGAAACATTGAACCCCAATATAAAATCATAACAAGCAACATACAAACATATATGCCCTGAAACCCCCATTTTTCCATTTTTTTCCCAGTTTCTTCCCTGCAATCTTCGATGCTGGCATGGGGGTCATGAGCGATTACCATTTTCATGCTGGATGATCAACAAATATCAACAATGAGATTTTGGGGTACTGTATCCTATTTTCCGAGACATCCATAATATCCCCAAGACTTGAGTGTGTCATTTCTCTCTCTCTCTCTCTCTAGTGACTTCAGCTGGAAAGAAGTCCGATTCAGAAACTCCACTGGATTCAGAAACTCAGGATTCAGGAACTGGATGTCGGATTCAGAAACTAGATGTCGGATTCAGAAACTGCAAGCGTAGCCAGTTTCCGAATACCACCGTGACCACTTCAGCTGAACGCTGCAGTCGGAGAGTCGGACAACTGGGCTGCTGTGTGCTCAGGAGACCCTTGGGAAAAGCGTGCAAATAGCAAGTAGCCCTGAGCACGAAGCGAATGATTCTGTCTTGGAGGCGTGGGGCCCGTGGGGCTGCCAGATTTGAAAGACTGTCTCACGAATTCCTCTCCATGTCTGGGTTGCAAAAATGCGGTACTGGGTTCCCCCCAAATCTTTTGATTGATCGTCATGTTCCCCATCTAGAATGGAGTAGGATATCCCCTTTGGCTTGAGACAAACCCAAATATTGATATCGATCCATGCGAATCAACCAATATTCATCTTATCACATGAATATCACATGAATATTTGAAAAATTGGCTTGATTTTGTCTTATGACGCCCAATTTGGCTTAAGTATGCTTAAGTAATCACACAATGAATCATCCAATGGAGATGCACCGCTTGGCAGGAATTCCCCGGCAGGCACAAGGCCACAGACTCCAAGCATGAGGGTGTCATGGAGGCAGCTGGAAGATTCCAAAGACCTCAGGAAACAGGAGATTTGTTCCAAAAAGTGCGTCAGACGTGGACTTTGGTGATGTTACAACATGTTACAACATGTTACAACATCATGCCTTAAATATCAGCGTTTGCGTTTGGACCATCCCCAAAGACCTTAAGATGATTTCAAGATAGGAAAATGCCGATGAGTTTTGATGAGTTTATATCATAAACCATCATGATTCCCATCATAATTCTTGGCTACCAATGGAACATATTCCATTGATCCCTTGGTACAATGGGGTAGGTCCCTGAGCCAACTCCTCAGCGCAGTGCGTCCTCCGTTTTCTTCGCACCTCGGATATGGCTGGTGAATATCATGGGATGTGAGGCCGATATGATGAATACCTATGAATACTATACACAATACGGGATAATTTTTTGGGATAATATGGGATAATATGGTTTATGGGATATATAGTAATACGACATAATACGACTATAGAAATATATGGGATAATAATGGATAATAGGGTTTTGTCCCGAAATGGGGGATATGATTGTCACATGCAGAACCGAACGTTCGCCCAACATGAGATAATTTTCCATATTTTCCCAAAACTCTCACATCTCTCTCATCAACTTCAACGCAAATAACATAACAACAAGGTAACAAATATGCACCCCCCCTCAAACAATATGTCGAAGGTATTGGTCATGGCGGATTTGGTTACAAAAAACACATAAATATAGGGTATAAATCTGCCACCCCCTAAACAATACGTAGGAGGTTGAATGGGGTTCCTCCGTAAAACGCTGCCTTTCTGGTTTCCCACGAAGTCTTAGAATCCAAGGACGCTGCCTCCAACCAAGACGAAGACAGATCGTTGCATTCTGCGGCCTCTGGTGCTGAGTCTGATGCAACCGTCCGAGATGGCTGTGATTTGTAGCTTGGAACCGGTGATGTGCATCGCACCAATCGGATCCGCGGTTTATAATCCATATATAAGCATATATAAGCCATATTTCATCCGATATATTATATATGTGGGGATATTCCATATGAGATGGGGTCAAATTAAGCGTAGACTACTTTTGGTAAGGGAGGGTCCAGTTGTGTTGAGAAAGTGCATCAAACCATGTAAAGCGATAGGGCCCCACCAAAAACGATAACTTGTAACCATATTGAGACTACATTAATTAAACTTGGTGTAAACCAAGCAAATATTGTTGTGTGCCTTCACGCGATGGGCAAAATTGATGAAGAAAATTCAACCTGCAGCGCCCACGTTTCTTGCAGTTGCCATACCATTTGTTGTCCAACGTGATTGAACCGTTGCTTTCTGCAGGCAGTTGTTTCTTTTCGTACCAAGCATCAACAATTGATTTTGACGGCGGCTCATATATGTATACATGCATATATATATATATATGACATTATAATATATATATATATATATATACATAACTGGGGGTATAACCCATTTTACTAAGTGCGATGCACCCCCAAGTAGTATCAAGTAGTGAAGCAACCATGGCGGGAGTACAGCTGTGGACCAAGATAAAAAGAAGCACATGTAGATGATGGTAGATGAACTCGTTAGCATTTGTCAATGGAATTGCATATTTTGTGGGTCAAAATATACTGGATGCCACGGTGACCCATGCCCATGTGGCCCATGTGAAGTTGCTATGGGATCCCCCAAGGAATCGACACGCCCAAGATGTCGCACACTGGACAGCCGATGCTCCCACTGCTGCTATTCATTCAGAGGTGGTGTCTCGGTCGTCACCGTCAGCTACTGCATGTTATTGTATGTGCTACCCTCTGGTTATTTAACATAGCCATGGACAATGGCCCATTTATAGATGGTTTACCTATTAAAAATGGTGATTTTCCATGGCTATGTTAAATAACCAGATGGTAGATCCCCTGGCATGGGCGTTTTAAGTAGAGAACCTCTGAGTGCGTCGCTGAAGTAGGTCTTGAATGGGATAACTTTCAGCGATGTGAGTGACACTCCCTAACTTATCATTTCTGTTTGACGTGTGTCCAAAATCACCTTGACACCAAAAAGTACAATGTTTTTCAAGTGCTCACGGGGATGACAAGGCTTTTGAAAGCCGGCAAGTTTTTAACGAGGCAAAACAGGTGCGACGCGTTTTTCGCGTTTTTCTTCGCGACGCGCTTCGCAGATTCCCATCCACAGAGTTGCAGGTTGCTGTTGAAGTGGAAGCAAGACGCCCGAGACGACAACGAGTTTCAACCATTCCTCCCACAGTTGCTTGCCATGGCCTGATTGGGTTGCAAGATGTTGCAAGATGTTGGCACACGCTGCTGTACATTGCGGTCAAGCCACCAATGAGTCCAGTTTTTGGGGGTATAAAAATGTATTAAATACAATGTATTTCATTTGGTTATTGTTGGGCCATGGTTCCGCATTATTTCATGGCATTGACGGTGATTCAATCCTAATTTTGCTCGGAAACCCTTACTCTACCGACCTCTTTTGGCTACAACATTCGCAACGTGTACAATGATGCAGTGGCTGAGTTACAGCCCACCATATCCCAGTTCTAAGGGCTTATACGATTGCTTACGCCAGTAAGTAAGCACATACTATGTGGTTAAATCATCCTCAATAAATCTAAATCATCTCAATTCATCCCAATCCATCTTAAATCATGTATCATCTTGGATCTTATTTTTTTTAACTTAAAAAATCATCTCAAACTATGATCATAGATCATCATAGATCATCATAGATCATCATAGATCATCATAGATCATCATAGATCATCATAGATCATCATAGATCATCTCTTAAATACCCAAGCTTTCTCCCGTTGATCGCGAGCCACTCATCCCGGGATCATCCGTTGATCCGCCACGGCGCACCGAGGCGCGCGCCTCAGAGCGCTCCAGCGAGGAAGAGGTCCAGCGCGTCTATCGACAGATCAACGACCGCGGCCGCGCGCTGGCGAGTCTGGAGGACGCTTCCGCCATCGGTAGCCACAGCGGTCCCCACTGGGATTTTTGGAGCTCTGGAGGTTTCCAACAAAGTCATGGTACCAGGGGTTTCAGAAACATCCATTTTTGAAGAGGTGTGGAAACCACAGTTTTTTGTCCAAAAATGGGGTAGGCCTATTTTAAGAAACATCCATTTAAGATGATTTTCATGGGATGAGTGGGATTTAGATGGATTTAGAATGAATGAGTTTTCTTTAATGCTGTATGATGAAATATGATGAACTATTAGATTGTGAAGAATTGGGCAAAATGGCGATTTACAGCTGTATATGGTTAAGAGATGTTAGGACACATCTAGAGGGTTGCCAAAGCTCAGACATGTGGGGGTCCTGCAATTCATCGTTTTCTGGTTTTGATCCATTCCCATATTCAATAGATTTCAATCGATTTCAAGCGAAGGTTTTAGGGCGTCGACATCTTTTTTTCACCGGGAGTTTGGACCCCAATTTTCGCCATCGTCGCCATTGGTTTTTTTGGGGGTCCAAGTTTTGGATCCCCAAATGATTTGGGATATCAAGTGGGCCGAAGGGCCAAGAATAGGATGGAGAATGTGGAGTTGGTTGCCACCGAAAATTAAGGTCCTTGGTTAAAAAAAGGATCGTGACTCAGTCGCCCCGGGACAAAAAAGTGTTTTTGCAGGAATATGTTGTTAGAGGGATGTGTTTAAAAGCGGACTTGGGAACATCAACAACATCAATACCCTCTGGTAATTTAACATAGCTATTGAAAATGACCATTTATAGTGGATTTACCCATTGAAAATGGTGATTTTCCATAATTTTTTGTATGTTTACCAGGCCGGGTAACTTTGCTGTAAACCTTTGGCCTTGGAATGGAGCAGAAAAAATGTTGGGTCTCCAGTGGTCCCCAGTTGCAGGACCTGCGAGCATATGCTGGAGACTTTCTTGGCTTTGGCCAAGCCGAAGTTGAGCGCTTCTTTGAGGAGTTCTCAACTTCCGAAAGCCCGTGGCTTGGATGCACTTGCGGCATGGAACCCTACAAGCCTGTTGCGATATATGACTATATGGATATGTATATATCAGAAACACACACATACATACACATGTACATGTATTATGTATAAACATGTATACATATATATATATATGTGTGTGTGTGTATCATGTCTGTAGTCACATGGGTGGTGGATCAGGCCCTTGCAAGCTGAGGGCTTCATCGCTGCCAATATCTTCCATGACCCACTTGGACTCATTTGGTAATCACAAGATGGGACAATCACCGAAAACCATGGTTTGATCCCAACAAAATATAACTGGTTGGTGGTTTGGAACATGAATTTTATGAACTTCCATCTATTGGGAATGTCATCATCCCAACTGAATTTCATATTTTTCCAGAGGGGTTGAAACCACCAACAAAATATAAAGGGTTCCAGTCATAATTTTCCGTCAAGCCAATCCAATGATTGAAAGATCCCCCCAGCAAGCGCTGGTCGAGTGATTTCTTCCTCCTGGAGTGATGAGACTTACATGGACCAACCAGTATCCATCATGATTTTGAATACAATGGGTGATCTATGTATATATATATATAGAGACATACACATACATGTACATGATAAATGATAGTGATAGGCATATGGCCAACCTGAGAGACCTATTCTGAATGGATCCTGCTCGCATGATGCGCCGAAAAAACTGCTGAGGACACCTTCAGGCCTTTGGGGGTTAGACCCTAATGGAAGCTTGGATCAAATGTAGATCTTGCGGCACCATGGAATGGGGATAGACCCAACAAAACCCAAGAAAAGCAGCTGATTGGGAGCTGAGGTTTGCAACGGGGCTTTGCACGGCTCAACCCGTTGCTTGGCTTGGCAGCGCTGAAGGGTGAAGAATTCGGGTGTTTCTCGTGCCTTTGTGCCAAGATTCTAGAAAAGGCGATTGTTCCAAAAACATTCATCTACATTACATACCTAAGTTATACTATTTCGGCCCCTAAAATACGAAATCTTTTCTACAACCACAGGACATTGATGATCAGATGTGCTGCATTTTGTGCTGCTGCCGAGGTTTCAGATCCAGAATCGTAAGCACGAAGTGATCCTTCGAAAGCCTGGGTCTCTACACGGCCAGCAGGTCACGCTGGAGAAGCTCGATGGATTTCACAATGTGGACAGCTTTCCGTTGTGGGTTACCTTTTTGGGGGTTTCCATGAATGGGTGTACCCAAAAAGCTGGATGGTTTATAAATAATGGAACATCCGATTAAAATTGATGATTTGGGGTACGGGATCCTTTTTTTAGAAAACCTCTATGTTGGTTTGGCGATGGCTTCAAAACATTTCAAACCCTGGCTGCTGTTTACATCATTTCACAACGCGGTTGCGTAGCTGGATGCTGAAAACCATTTATACCTTCATGGAAATCAGACAGGTTTTGACTCCTCCATGGCTTTTTTTTGTCACTGGGGGTCCCTTGATGGGTTCAGCCATGTTTCCTTCGATCTTCAATCAGTCAGAAGCTCTCACAGACTCTCACCGCTGAGATATGCTGCTTTGCAGACCTTTAATGAACTGCCGGTCGCTGGCCTTAGGAATCTGGAAGATTGTGAGGTTTACATTTGCGAGACCAGCGCGCAAGTTTTTGTGGATTGCTGCCAGAAGACCCTGATCTTGCTGGGCCCCTGTGAATCATCGGCCTTTGTCCGAGATTGTGAGGACTGCACCATTTGGTGTGCTGCTCAACAGCTGCGAACGCGAGAATGTAAGAGATGTAAATTCTATGTCTACAGCAGCTAGGCAGCTTTCTTGATGCCCATGCTTTGGCCTTCACTGTTTTGAATCGTTTTGACGTGTTTTAACTCTTTCCCATCTAACCCCGAGGTATGCCCCTCAAAGCTAGGGATCCCTTCAAGGGGCTTCAGCTAGGTAAGACGGCGCCGATCATCGAATCATCATACGACTTGACACTTGCACCGTGGTGTGCCAAATACCCTTGTTCCGGCGGGCATTTTCATGCCATGCGTTTCGACGTGACCCGCAACCTCTGGAATGCGGTTTTTGATTTCAGCGGTGAAAAGGATCGGCCACATTGGCAAATAGCCAGTCTTGAAGACATGGAAGAACTGGAAGTGACTTTGGATGGTGAAGGTCCTGCAGAGAATTTGGTTCCAAAAGTAACACATGAGATGCTGTGTGCACCTCCATTGGAATCAGAAGAGCCCTGTGGGCAAGGCTTGGCAATTCCACAACCCAAACCTCCGTTGCCAGAGCGAACAGATGGTCCAAGGAAACGTTCGGTGGTGGACAAACCTGCGAAGAGCTTGCCCGGCATTCCAAGTGGACAAAATGATCAGGAATTTCGAGATGGTCACTGGGAGTGCAGCAGATGTACACTGAAGAATACAGCAGCTGCCTCTTCTTGCATTGCGTGTGGGAATTTCAAGAACGAAGTGACTGAAGTGACTGGGTCTACGTGGCGCTGTCCCTCTTGCACTCTGGAGAACCATCGCAGTGTTAGCTCCTGTGCTGCTTGTGGGAAAGCTAGAGCGGTTCCATCCCAGATCGCCCCAGCAGCGGGTGGACTCTTTGGTTCCAGCTACAGTGAGCCAAGCAAGTCACCGGATGAGCCGCCCAAGCGAAATCGAATTTGCTCCTTTCTGACCGATGCAGTGCGGCCAATGTGTATGAAATCACAAAGCAAGTCGCGGACGTGACGAGGCAAGACCTGCCCTGGAAATCTCATGAAATCTGAAAATCGAAATGGGCACGGGGATGGTGTCAGAGCGAGACCGGCTTGATGGTGCATCTGGTGCTCAATGAACTCCAAGTCTCAAGAAATTCATGGTCCGAGCTATTCGATACATGGAGATCATAAAAATGTTAAAACTAAGCGTAATTAAGCAGGATAAATAGATATGAAATCATTAATCATATTAAATCATATAAATAGTAATTGTTATCATTGTTATTATTATTGATAATATATATATATATTGATTTTACATATATTTAAATTATATATAAATATAATATTGATATGTTTTTGTAATATATAATATTATATATATATATATGCTTTATATCATAACTATAATGATGAATACACACAATGAATAGATTATTTATATATTATATATATATAGAATCATTGGTAGTACCGCACAAGGCGGTGGCGGAAGTTTCAAACATAGGATTCGGTGGATGGCAGAGGGAATCTATTGATGGACCGAAAGGTGATTGGAGTTGTGACGAGTTGTGCTTTTTGGAATTGTGGATATCTTACGCAAAATTGCTGGATGTATATAATGTAGTGGTAGTGGTAGTGGTAGTGATAGTGATAGTGGCAGTGGCTGGTTGTTGTTGTTGTTGTTGTTGGTTGTAGTGGTTGTAGTTGTTGTAGTTGTTGTAGTTGTTGTAGTTGTAATTGTAGTAATATTAATACGATAACTATAATATTATATATGTATAATATATATATACATATATATATATATTTGAATAAATATATTATAATTTTATAATTGTTTTAATTAAAAAAATAATAAAATATTAATTATTTTATAAGTTTACTATCTTAATTTATTAAATATTGTTTAGATGGTTTTTGTTAATTATAATTATGGTTAAGGATTTAGGGCGGGGAGGTGGACGGGGTAGAGGGGCGTGGGAGGTTGAAGAGCGTGGGGTGGTGGAGGGGGAGGTTATGGGGGGATAGATTTGATATTATTATTATTGGATTTATAATTTTTATATTTATATGATTTATTTGATTTTTTTAATTATTTTATATAATTGGGATAAATGAATTTAAATAATTATATTTTAATATATTGTTAATTTAAATATTAAGAAATGGAAATATAAAATGAAAATTAATATTATTAATTATTAATATTATTAATTTTATTTTATTAATAATATTTTTATTATTTTTGAAATTAAATTTTGAAAAATATATATATATATATAAATTTAATTTAGGAATAAAATATAATAAAATAATTAAATATATTAAATTATATATTTTTTAAAATATTTAATTTTGGAATTAAAATAAATAAATAAATATATAAATATATAAAATAAAAATAAAATATATACATTATTTATTATTATATATAATATAATTTTTGAATAAATCGAACATAATTTATATAAATAATAATTTTTAATGAATGAAATGTGGCAAAATAATAATATTACGCGATAATATATATATAAATATTTCGAATTAATATATATATTGGGATAAATTGGGTTGATACCTCTTATTATTTTTTGAAATTAATAAAAAATTTAATATTACATTAGGTAATGGAACTGGAATTGAAGCTATTATTTTTTTTTTTTTAAACCTCCTCTTTGAAAAACAAATACCAAAATATTTATTGTACAAATTATTGGAGGACCCGGAAGTTGGTAACTATAAACTTGGAAAGGGTGCCGGGCAGGGTTTTAAGACCGAACTGATATCTAATATTGGGTTTTTAAATTACTAATAAATTTATTTAAAGGTTTCTGATAATTACTAAAATATTACATAAAATATTGGAGAACCGGGATATTGGTAAATACAAGGCTGGAAAGGGTACCGGGGAGGTTTTCAGGTCGAATTGGTACCTAATATTATTTTTTTAAATTATTTAAAAATATGTTTGAAGGATATCGATATTTACCAAATTATTATATAAAATCGCTGAAGGATCGGCATACTGCCAATTACAAGACTGGAAAGGAAGCCCGAAAATTTCCTTTTGATGGTCCCGGCAATTACCAAAATAATTCGCAGGCCACTAGAGGACCAGGATATTGCCAATTACAAGGCTGGAAAGGGAACCTGGGAGGGATTAAGGCCGAACTGATATCTAATGGTGATTTTTTAATTCACTATATAATATTTTTGAAGATTCCCGATCGCTACCAAAATATTATCCTGGATATTGGAGGGCCAGGATGCTGCCAATCATCAGTAAAAAAGTCAGGCTGGTGCCTAATGTTGCTTTCTAATGCTACGAAAAAATCTAATTAAAAATCCCCGACAAATTATCAAAGTACGGTGCTAGGCGACCAGAAATTGCAAAAAACGCAGGGCACTGGGCAACCGGAAACTTACAAAAAACACCGGAGAATCGGGATATTACATATTAAACAATTATAATGATGCCTACCAGGTTACCAAAAAATTATAAAGGGCTGAGGATAAACCTTCGGAAATGGTCATATCGGAATAATATTTTTTTTTCTAATATTTTTCCCCTGTTTTCATTGGAAATGACGGATAAAATAATTATAATAAATATATTTTATATTAATATATAATATTTTCTTTAATATTATATATTTTTAATTTCTTGGAAATATAATTTTAAATTTATTAATGTTTATTAAAAAATAATATATAATTTATTTAAATATTATAAAGAATAGGGTGAAATTAATAAATATATAATATAATATATTTTTTTTCCAAATTTCGAATAAAATAATATATATATTGAAAAAAAAAATATATATATTTTATTTTTTTATTTTTTTTTTTTCATTTATATATTTATTTATAATGATCGAATCCATCAATTCAAATTGATCAGAAAACCTCTTCAGATCCCGAATCTATTAAATATAAAATTAATTGACACGATTCACACCAATATTGCAAATTTTTAGAAAAAAAAATAATCTTATATAATAATTTATTAAAATATCAGAAGGGAGGAGAAATATATTTTCTAAAAATGAATATATTTTATATTATCAATTTAAAATTATCGATTTATTGATTTAATTTTATATCTGATATTCGGGATTATTCCAAATTATTTTATTTCGTGCGATTCCCATCATGATATTTATAAATTTTCTTACAAATAAATTTTTTGGTATTCTATCTAACATATCTTTTGGTATTCTATTTGACATATCTTCTGATATATATTTTGGTATATCTTATAATATATTTTTTGGTATTTTATTTGGCATATTTTCTGGCATTCTATTTAATATATTTTTTGGTATTCTATCTGGCATTTTATTTGGGATATCTTCTTCTATATATATTGACATATTTTCTGGCATTCTATCTGGCATTCTATCTGATATATCTTCTGACATATGTTCTGACATATATTCTGACATATATTTTGGAATTTTATTTTGCATTCTATTTGGTATATATTCTGGTATATCTTCTGATATATTTTCTGACATTCTATCTGGTATTCTATCTGGCATATCTCATGGCATTTTATCTGATATATTTTCTGGCATTCTATCTGACATTCTATATAATATATCTCATGGCATTTTATCTGGCATATTTTCTGGCATTCTATTTGTCATTTTATCTGGCATATCTTCTGGTATTTTATCTGGCCGTTGAGGTCCAGCGGTGCATACTGAGCTGGGCAGGTCCCAGGTTGAGGTCCAGCGGTGTACACTGAGCTGGGAAGGTCCCTGGTTGAGGTCCAGGGGCAGGTCCCAGGTTGAGGTCCAGCGGTGTACATTGAGTTGGGAAGGTCCCAGGTTGAGGTCCAGCGGTGCCCACTGAGCTGGGCAGGTCCCAGGTTGAGGTCCACGGTACATATTGAGCTGGGAAATTGATAAAGAATTTGGCGAAGAGAATTGGCAAAGAGCTTGGCGAAGAGTTGGTAAGGCGGAAATGGAGGTGGAAATTAATATAGATATGATCGAGGAAAAACTAGAGGAGGAGGTGGAGGAGGAGGAAGAGGAGGATAAGGAGGAGGATAAGGAGGAGGATAAGGAGGAGGATAAGGAGGAAGACGAGGAGGACGAGGAGGAAAATAACTAGTCGGGGAGGAGGAGAATAATTCTGATAAAATCTAATAGCCCTTACCTGGCAGGTGGGGAATAAACAAAAAAAAACACCCCATATATCCTGACCAGCTTTTCAGACCCTCTCTATACATCGAGATTTTTAATAAATAAATCAAATAAATAGAACATATTTAACCTATATGGATTTTGATCAAAATTCCTTTATCCGGAAACGGCAATTTTTCGCGAATAAACATTTTACTCTCGTGAAATTTTCGCGAACTCCATATTTATCTTTTGCAGGACCCATATTGGCCAACAACACCTCTTATAAAGATTCGTTTACCACCTTCTTGATAGCCTTTTTAATATGCAGCTAGCATCACGGAATCCCTTCTCAGGGCAGATTATTGTTGATTAGATTTTTTTTAATAAGATTTATTAGCCCCCCCCCTTCAACATGTATTTTAATTTTCCCCTTTTCTCAGAAAATATTCCTATTCACAAACCCCGGCCATCAGCACGGGGTGCATTGAAGGAAAAAAGAGCACCAGGGGCCTTGGTGTTTGGCTCTCGCAAAGCCTCATTTTTGGAAATTTGGCTGCTGCGTTTGGAATATCTTTGTTAAAATTTCGAAAACTATCATTAGGCAATGACAGCGGCAGGGGTAAGGATATACTTCAAGAGCATAGTGTTTGATTGTCGCGATGCCTCGCCTTTGGAGGCTCGATTACTACCTATAAAGGATACGATTGTCCCCAAAAACCACGATACAAGGAATTAAATCAGAATCAAATCGAAATTCTCTAATACCCTTCTCCTACCGGACCCCGGACGATAATACATAACAACCCTTTATATCCAATTTTCGCGAAATTTTTATAAAACCCAAAAAAAACATATTCGCAAATTTAAAATAAATTTTCATGAGGATTTCCAATATAACATACATACCTTTCGCAATTAAAATTCTTTACAAAAACCTTTAAATCGATTACCATATAAATTATATATTTTCTCAAATATTAATTATTTTTTATATAAAATATAATAAAATCCATAAAAAATATATAATATATACATTAAATATTTATCAGAAAAAAAATAATTTATATTCAAAAAATATATTATATATAATTTTAAAAATAAATTATTTAAAATTATATATATTATATTATTGTATATATATTATATGGAACAAAAAATG
>Ga0126342_10012919_pt1:2500-14850 | contig 14850 bp, 13 predicted proteins | sample Cyp1metagenome_FD_92528 | JGI IMG/M metagenome (GOLD analysis project Ga0126342, IMG submission 92528) | Coral microbial communities from Lord Howe Island, Old Settlement Bay, Australia - Cyphastrea 1 metagenome | ecosystem: Host-associated > Invertebrates > Cnidaria > Coral ... | reverse complement strand
GTTGTAGCAATAGAACATTGCAGTAGATAATGGTGGCTGCAATTTGGTTCCTCCTGAGCATTGACTTCCCATATGTTGGGACTGGTTGGTTGGTTTTTGACATCCTCCACCCCCCCAGAATTTCGACACCAAACTTAGCCGTTTTTAACACCACAAAAAGGCGTTCTTAACACCACAAAAGGGATTATCAAACACCAGGCCCAAACACCAATTTTTTGATTTTGAACACCACATTTTTCCCACATTTTTTTTGTTCCAGCACAACTTTTTCATTTTCCAGCACCTTCCGTGCACCACCCCCCCCCAGAGCCCACGTTTTAAGCCAGCTACGGGCTGGCCAACATATCCCCATAAAATCCAGCCTTTTCAATGGCTCCATCACCAGGAGGCTAGGGGCTTCCTCACCCCCACGGCTGGAGCGGTGGCGATGCTGCGACAGCCTTATGAGCAGCAAAGTGGGGGGGTGCTGGGGACGCTGCAAAGCGTGAAAGATACCTATGAGAAGGACCTCAAGGAGCGTCTTTTTTGGATGGTGTCTGGAGTTTGGTTTCTTGCCGCATAATGTGCTGGAGAATCGTCATTTTTTTGGCGGTGGGCAAAAAAAAAACGTAAAACAGCGAACAATCATGTTTGGCTTGAGGGGGACAGGTTTCCTCTCGCCCAAAGAACTTTTGATGCTCTTGATCTGTGGGTGGACAAATTTCTCATTTGGATTCATTTGGTCCTTTTTTGCACATGTTTCTGGTGGCTGGTGGTTGTTGGATCTTCGTAGCGATTCCCATATTTTCGCCAGGAGCTGCGAGGAGCTGAGGAGTCGCACAAGCAGAGCCACGGCATCTTGCTACAGCAGCTGCAGTCAGAACAGGCGGTTCTTGATGGGAAAGAGAAGGATCAACCACAGGATTTTTTCGGCCACCTCTTTGAAAAGACACACGCCCACACACACATACGTATATAATCGTATGTATATATAATGTAAATCACACATGTAAACATACACATTAGAGAGAAGGATGATAATGATGATAATGATGGTGATGATGGTGATGATGGCGATGTTGTTGTTGTTGTTGTTGTTGATGTTGATGGCGATGTTGTTGTTGTTGTTGTTGTTGGTTGTTGGTTGTTGGTTGTTGTTTGTTGTTTGTTGTTTGTTGTTTGTTGTTTGTTGTTTGTTGTTTGTTGTGTGTTGTTTGTTGTTTGTTGTTTGTTTGTTGTTGTTGTTGTTGACGTTGATGGCGATGTTGTTGTTGTTGTTGTTGTTGTTGATGTTGATGGGGATGTTGTTGTTGTTGTTGTTGTTGTTGTTGTTGTTGTTGATGGTGATCAATGACGTTGTTAACACCTCATGGTGTCTCTTGGCCAGGCTGAGCTGTCCAAGATGATGGAGATGACCCAGGCGAGGGGATGCGAGGGGTGTTGAAATCGCCTTCGATAACGGTTTTTTGCTGCTGAGAACTGCGATTACTATCAACATTTGCTTCAGAGTCACCATAGTTTGCCAGATCATCTCGATTTTCACTTCGAAATGACGGAAACATCGCCAAACAACTCTGGAAACATCACCAGAAAATCCCCATCTTCCTCACATTTCCCCACATTTTTCGAGAGAAATTATGTGAAATCACCATGTCTTACCAAAGTTGACCCTTTCAAAACCCCCGGCGCCACTAGGCCGAGCTGGCGAGCACTGAGGAGGAGCTGCTCACGCGGAAGTCCCAGCTGGCGAAGGCCAAGGCAGACCTGGACTCGGAGCCTCGGCCGGAGATTCCTGTGATTTATAGATGAAGTCATCTACTTGGTGGCTCATTCCACTTAGTAAGTGGGTTATAACCCCAGTTATAAATGGGATAAGTAGGGTTAATCCACTTATAACTGGGGTTATAACCCACTTACCAAGTGGGATGAGCCACCAAGTATCGAAAATCTTGATTTATGAAGATTTCTGTATATTCATGATCATCAAAAAATCTTATTTATGGATAACACCCCAATGGATAAGTGATTTAGCCAGATCTGTATGAATAATATGGAATCTGGATGCGCATGTCTTTGACCCGACGTCACCTTACCTGGCCGCTTTGTTTCGCTGAGGAAAGTGCATTGAAAGCTGAAACCGAGAAAATCCTGGTGCAGAAGACGAGCGCTTTTGAGGAATGCCATGGTTTCCGTAACGTGCTCATGTCCAGCAAAACCAATGGAGCATGTTTAAATGTTTAAGTGCGCACGATATATATATATATATATAAATATATATATATATATATAAATATATACACATGCGACACATGTATATATATATATATACATATTACGAGCAGATTAACGGACACACATACATCCGTACCATCCATACCAAACAACACAATGATTCAATACAATGCCTCCAGGAGCGCAAAGAGCTTCGCTCCCAGGAGCCAGAAAAATGGGCACTGGGCAACGCACCGGGTTTCGCTCCCACGGAAGAATCAGGAACTGACCATCTATACATGCGGCTGCTAAGCATGTGGTATAAACCTAACAAAGAACCAATCAATCTGAAAAAATGGAGTATCATGCTGAAAAAAGCCATTTCTTGTGAAATTGGATGATTATTACTATTGCTTATTATTGTTATCACCATCATTTTATTACCATTACCCATTACATGTTATACCTATTGCTTTAATTATCATCATGTTTCCTTATCATGTTTATTATGATCATTATGTATTACGTAATATGGTCATTGTTATTACTAGTATCATGTGATTTCTCATCAGGGAAAATACCATCATCATTTTGAACATAGTCCTAATTCTTATTATTGTGTACTTTATTCTTACTAGTGTTACTTGGAGAAGGAGGAGGCAATTATGACAACCATGGCTGTTAACATATGATCCAATGGAATCCAATGGTGGTTTATTACGCATTAAATATATATATATATAATCTGAAACCTGTGGCAATTTCTCATAGGCGATGCCAGACTTGGTTTCACAGTTCTGCATCAAATTTCACCATTTTGTCTTTCGCCGGTTTGATCTATGATCAACCCCAGTTTTAATTTTTCCTATATTTCTAGATCATTCATCATTTTCGCATCAAATCCTCCACTTCAAGATCAATTTCCCATTGAAATCTTCATTTAGAGGACATCCCCATGGCTTGTTCAATGGGAACTCCTGGAAGCCACGCCAACAGGAAGCCACGGCCATCGCCAAAGCCACTGCTGTGCTGAACAGCGATGCCGCCTTTGCCACCTTCGGCCAGGTCACAGGTGGGGCTCCGCCCAAGGGCACTAAGGTGGTCCTCCATAGTTTTTTTTTACATTATTATTGGGATTTTATTGGGTTAATGATGGGTTAATGATGGGTTAATTATTGGGATTTTATTGGGTTAATGATGGTTAATGGATTTTAATGGATTTTAATGGGTTTTAATTTAATGAGATCTCAAACAATGATAAACCACCCAGTTAATGTATTTTAATGTGGGTAAAACACCGTCATAAACCACCCATGACTGGGAAGGGTAAACATACCGCCGATAAAAATAGAGAGAGAGAGAGGGGGATGGTTTATGGCATTGTTTTACCCACATTATAGGGATACAACTTATGATATAACCAGAGCAACCATAGGGGCTTAAAACTGACTTAAGATTCTGAAAGATCCATCATTTTGTTCCCATCATGAAGTAGAATGTACGGATGAACTGGGACTTAATCACGAAAAATGGTGATGTCATGGGATTATTGTTGGGGATATAACTTATAAATGGTTTACAACTGATCAACTATGATTTTTGCTGGGAATTTTATGGGGACTGTGATGCAACCAGAAAAACGATAGGGACTTATCTGACTCAACTATCAAAACTTGGGATCATGCTTTATCCACTAGTTCCTTCCCCCTGTGGACCAACACCCCCAAGAAGTCATGGTGGTTGCAGGGGACGGGTTAGTTGGTTATAGCTAGCCTTGATGGTAGAACTTTTCGAACTGGGGACCGACATGGGCGAAACTAAACCAACAAATATACATATAATTATAGAGACAAACTTGTTGGTTCAAACATGTTAAAACAATTTCTTGGGCTTCAAAAACAACTTACATAACTTACGTATCTGGTCACGACCAGGTGCCAGCTTTGTGCAGATGGGAGCTGCTCCCCAGCAGGTTGGCAGGGGGCTTCCACATTTTCAGCAGATGGGACGCTTGCTTTGGCACGTTTGCTGGTAAAATCTCAAATTTTGCTGCTTAAAATCCCCGCAATCAGTCCTGTCATTTGGCTTTTGCTACCAGGATAAACCTTTAAAGGCGTCGAGCGGAACGGAATTTCATCATTTTTAGATCTTCCCCGATTGTATCAACAAGCATGACATGGGTAAGTTGATAAAAACACGTTTTTTGATGATTCTCGACGCTAGAGTTCCGCATTGAGCGATTATATCATGGAAACGAGTAGTTAGTTCATTATCACAATAAACATGAGCATAGTTACCAGGAAACAACCAGTCATCAACAATTCCATTGTTAGTACAAATCCGAGGTGCTAAGCAGATGACACCAGATGGTGCCTATGAATCCCCACGACAACAGATTGGTTGAAATTCCATGTGCCCAAAATGTCCCGTCGTATTTGATGCCCCAAAATCAGCATGACTGGGGGATCAGTTTTATATCATCCCAAAAAGGGCTTCTGCGGTCGCTCAATCCCACGTTACTCATTTCAACATTCCAAACAGTGATGCGACTGTCGGTGTTTAAACGTTCATTTAAAATTCAATAATGTTAACAACAGGAATGTCATACGCTTGTTGATTTGTAGCATACCCCATATCTATCATAAACTATATATCATGATGGCGGTTTATTAACACCATTTAGTATAGATCTATAAATAGATGGATGGATGGATGGATGGATAGATAGATAGATAGATAGATAGACGGACAGAGACAGAGACAGAGACAGAGACAGAGACAGAGACAGAGACAGAGACAGAGACAGAGACAGAGACAGACAGACAAAACAAGATAAGATAAGATAAGATAAGATAAGATAGAAAAAATAAATAAAGAAGGAAAGAAATAAAGAAAGAAAATACATAGATAATTGGATTTTAATTGATTATGTTATAATAGATTAGACTAGATAAGAAACAAGATAAGATAAGATACACCATAAACTTTCATAAACCAAAAGGCCGCCCTAGTGGCCCTCCTCCGCCGCGCGGCGCGAGAGAACGCGCACTCCGCGCGGCTGGGGCATGCTGCCACGGTGGCCGCTACGGCGCCATTTGCCAAGGCAGGGGAGCTTTGGTCCTTGGGACCCTTGGGAAATGGAGAGGTTAACCGGTAGAAAGGTGCAGAGTAGCCAGAGAAGAAGGAACATGACAAGTTGCAAGAAATCTTCTGAATCTTGGTGAGCCAATCATTTGTGAATGGTGGATGGAAAACTCTTCATTCTGAGAGATTGGACTGGGCCTAGACCGGATTTCCAGCAAAAGGATGTAGGGCATTTGTGCCCACAAAGTTGTTGCCTCCTGGGCAGGGCAGGTGATTGAAGAGATTGAGACGATGCGGAAAGCAAATTGAACTGCAAATGGTTGGGGAGTTTAGACCCAGGAAGACCATGGACTACCCCACCTGATTTTGGGCACTGAGTAATTAGTAATTAACCTTCAGGAGAGGTGGTGGGTGGTTTCAATCATGTTCATATATTTTGGAAAGTACACCTGCATACATCGGTTTTAGTGCTTCCAACTCTTCTTCAGTTTCCATCCAACATCATCCAAGCTGGGATGGACCGTAAAACGGATTTCGATCAACCAGAGAGGCGACAGCCAACCCACCAACATCATCAGATTGAACATGTTGAAATGGGCATGGGGACCCACAAGATTTGTTACTTCTAGTATTCAACCACCCATTTTTTGGTGCTTATAAATTTTGCCCATCCCCATATCAGCTTTTATTGAGGTTATCCAGGCGGAGGGCAAGGCCGATGACAAGAAATCCGCCTGGTGCGCGGCAGAATCTGGGCGAGGAAGAAATCTCGGAAATGGCAGTGGACAAATCAACTGCTTTTGTCGAGGATCATGTGTTTTTCCATTTTTTTCCCATCAAAGATGTTTTTGCCCCCATAATTTTCCAATATGTTACACGGCTAGGTGTATTTTCAGAATGTATTTACGGGAGGCTTAAAATTGCTGTCCCCAATTAAGGGTGATCATTTTCAACAAGGGGCTTGCGAACGATTCACCATCAACAACTCGAATCGTGTGGCGAAGGGATGATCCTGGCAGGGAAACTGATGAGCATGGGAGCCCCAGGGATAAATGTCCTGATTCTTCACAAAAAAGCCAAGTAAAATTAGGGGATATCATATGATATCACATCTCCAATCGATACTCGAAAGTGATGTGAAACAAATCCCCAAAACGAACCATTTACCAAGCCCTGTGCCATGGAAATGGGGAGCAAGTGCCCTTTTGTTTGGCTTAGGAGTTGTCAAAGAACACGGCTGGCCAGACGGCCAAGACTGGCCAGATGGACACCCTGAAGACAGCAACTGAACTTCAAAGCCGTTCGAACGGCCAGCTTGAAATTTCCAGTCTTCAGCGTTGCCACGTTTGTCAACAAACATGGCCGAATATACTCAATAGCGTCCGAAAAAAATATGGAAAAAAGTGTGGCCTGCAGTTGGTCAAGATCTTGAAATTGCCACCCCAGCCCCTAATTTTGGTTTCATGGTTCTCCATGGGTTTTCACTCCCACCAAAGCCGGTTAGGCGATCACCGAGCTGGACACTACCCTCACAGGCGTGGATGGCTTGGAGCTGATGCTGAAGCAGTCCAGGGAGGATCTGAAGCGGAACGAGGAGGATCAGGAGGACATCACCGCCACCAGGACAGTTGCTGAGTGATATCCCCATGGTTTACCCTCATCATGTTTAATCTCATGTTTTTTTTTTTAACCATGAAATTCTTGGTGAAATCCCATGAAAACATTTGCAAGTAAACATTTTGCGTGCTGGAAAATCCATGAACATGAGAGAGTTACCGACGGTTTTCCCAGCTCTAAAATGCGACATAAACCTCCATTGAGTTCAGGGGAGTTACCAGCCTCCCACGTTCCCATTTCTGGATGGGTAACCACCAGAAATGGGAATCCATTGGGACGTTGAATCAGCAGCCATCCGCTTGAGGAAGTCAGAGAATAAGAACTACCAGCTGCTTGGATTGTGGGAAGATGTTATGATATGCTATGACACTGGAGCTGTTCTCAAAGGACATCCTCTCCTCTCTGAAACAAAATATGTACATGCAAATTGATCAATGAAACATGACCAAACATAGAAGCAAACATGAAAACGACATGAACAACTGTTTCTCAATTATTCTCAATTACTGGATGCTTTTGGGCTGCAAGTCTCTTTCAGCAGAGCCCAGATTATCCCAGATTCATGTCAAGGAAGAAGGTGCAAGATTTTTCAGATTCGCAGAAGCTGGTGAAGACAGCCATGTGGCTCGGCCGACAAAGGATCCCAGGTTTTGTGAAAAACAAATGGACTTGTGGACCGGGGTGGACCAAGATAGGCTGGTGATTGGCTGACTAGATTCAACTAGATTCCAAGGAGAAAGTTCAAACTTCAAACTTGAACAGTGTGAGGAGAATGTCATTTTGGCCAGCAAAGCTTGGTCGGTTTGCTTGGCTCCTGGGGTTATACAATTCTTGAAACGTCAAGGGGAGAAGATATATCCCACTTCTAAAGTCTATAACTACTTATTGGATCTTATTGGTAGGTGGTTTCAAATGCTCTTTATTTTCAACAAAATTTGTGATTCTGAACCCATATTTAGAGGGTTGAAACCACCAACCAGATACCCACTGCGACTCAGGACGGTCTTGCAGCAGTACTACACCAAGCTGGCCCTCCTTCAGGAGGGGAAGTGGGGAAGGTGATGGTGATGGTGATGGTGATGGTGGTGATGAAACTCATCCCGCATGGTCGAACTTCCACCAGGATTGCGTGAAACATCGTGAAACACATTTTTGTTTCCCAAAGTCTTCTCCAGAATTCAGTCCCACTTATTCAACATAATCAACCATAAACCATAACCAACTATCAACTGAGACCAGACTCTTGTTGCCATGGCCTACGCCTTCCCGCTACTTCGCCTCAGGGGGAGTCGAAGTAGCTTGGATGCAATGTGTTGTGGGACACGCATGCTGAAAGACTCTGCCAAAGGATCCAAGGATGATTCGCGACTATCCACCTGGTACAAACAAACACTAGGAAAGTGGTTTGTGACCTTGCCAACACAACAGTGCTTTACAGGGAATTCAGTGACATGAAACTGGGTGAAGAAGTCCAGTCAAAGAACATCATTTGTAAGGTTATGCTGTGACAAACTGAGCTTCCCTATAGAATCTGGCATATTTTGGTTCATTCTGTTTTCTACCTTCGATAGAGCCAGACATACCATGACATACCCATGTATTGCACAAACGAATGCTAGATACGTGAGCTTAGTTTTCTAGTGGCAATTAGAACCCCATTGGTACCCCAAATGTTGTCCTCAGGTTGCGAGGCCAGGAAGTGCTGAAGATGTTGCAAAACGTGGGGGGTCCCAGCGGTGGGTCGCGTGCCCGTGGAGGATTTGGACTCTCAAGGGCCCGTTGTCGGGGGTCTCCTTGTAATATGCGACGCCCTAGAAAACTATGGCTTAGCATTTGGGTTTACACACACACACACAGCATATATATATATACACATATATATATATACATATATATATATATGTATAACTGTATAATATATATATATAGTATTTCAGGCCCATCATTGGGGATTATCTTGTGGGAAGGGCTCATCAGTTTCAAAGTCCTGGACCTTAGGAGTTTGATGATAGTTTGGTGAATCTGAAATTGGCCGAGCACCAGATGTTGGGCCCAGTGGACGCTCCAGTCAGCAAATTTGGCAACCGGAAATCCAGCTGTTTTTCTGGAAAATCCTCTATCAACGGGGACCATTGGTTGATTTTTTCAGATAGTTTCCAGGGGGGAAAGCCAAAAATCATCCAACCTTTGTCCTTTTGATTGGGGAATCCCAGGATTTTGTGGGCTGATCTAAGATGAACATCTCCAGGTCTTGGATGATACCAAGTCTGAGGAGGATGCAGCCCACAAGACCGAAGGGGAGGCTCAGGTGCCGGTTCAACCAACAGTGAGCGATGATTTGACTTTGGGGAGGTCAAACTTCCATGGCCTGACATTGGATGAACATCATCCCGAAGTTTTAAGAACACGTGTTTGCTTAAGGGAAATGCTTGGACAACGCCATGTTTCATGGGGAAAAGATGGGAAAAACCATGGTTTTCCTGCGGGATGTCCACCAGATGTGCCGGGTGAGGCCAGCTTCGAGGACAACTTAGCGCTGTTGACTCAGTCCGAAGCTGACTTGAAGAAGAGCATCACTGAGACGACCAAGGCGTGATGGCCTGGGGATGGCCTACTGGTGGCTGTGGTACTTGTGGTGCTTGACAGCCATAGCCAGGAGATTGCTGACACCAAGCAGGAGCTGACTGAGAAGCATGAGATGCTTGAGAAGACCAAGACCCTTGGATCAAGAGAAATCTGGGGATCACCAAATAGAGTTCATGTGCTCTCTGGAAATCCAATCATGCAAAGGAAAACATAGGAAAACCATCCGAATTTACAGATGCTTTCTTGATATTTGCTATGTGACCCATTAGCCATGAGACTTGCCCCCATACCCTATGGTAATTTAACATAGCTATTGAAAATTGCTATTTATAGTGGATTTTCCCATTAAAAATTGTGATTTTCCATAGTTATGTTAGTTTACCAGAGGGTATCTTTCTCATTTGTTGATGATCGTGCAGGGCAAAGCTCTTCTCCAAAACGGGAACAGGCCCGTGATCGCCTGAGGCAGGAGAAGATGTCCTTGGCACAGTATTTGGTCCTGGCACCCAGGAGATGACGCAAAAAAACACCGGGAGGGATCGATCCCGGAAGTGGTCATGCATGGTCATGCTATACTAGCTATACCCTTCAGTAAACTACCGTAGTGGAAGACCCACTGACCCACCATTTCTAGATCCTTGTCACGGGTTTCCCCTTGGGTTTTCCACATGGTTTTAGCAATGTTTACCCCGGGATACCCCGGGTAATCTCGTGATTGAGTGATGATAACCATTGTTTTGATTATGGAGGTTTCCTTAAAATGGGGGTACATACCCCTAAATCATCCATTTTAACAGGATTTTCCATTATAAACCATCCATGTTGGGGCTTTTATGGAACCCTCGCCGCGTCGCCCAGGCGGAGGTGCAGCCGGACTGCGCGTGGCTGAAGGCTGCGCTGGGCCAGCGGGAGGCCAACCGACGGGCAGAGACAAAGTCGCTGACGGAAGCCATTCAGTTGATCAAGGTGCCGGGGGCCGGGATCCACTGGGATCCACCACTGGATGGGTAGAATGGATCCAAAGTTCGGGTTTCAAGGGAAGATATGGACATTTTTTAAAGAACATTTTAACTAAGAACGATTTTAGTGTGAGTGTTGATGTGAATGTTTGTGGGCTATTCCCCTTTGTAGTGTTAGATTTTGGTCATTTTTGGTCCTTTCATGATGTGTGAAAGGGGTTTGGATTTTCTGGCCATGCTTTGGCGTCAATCGGCCACAATCGGCCCGCCACTTCAGGGCACGCCAGCATATCAGAAGGCCATGTGAGGCACTCGTTTGCAGCTCGACTGACAGCTGGAAGCAAAAAAAAGGTCGTATCCGAGCATGCTTTGGGGAAACTGGCAGGTTGTGCAGGGCTGAAACCAGCTAAAATTGGATCAAACTCTGTGGAACGAAAGTGGAGGGGACCTCTGCACCCGATGCCGCCCTGAAGAAATGATGAGAATATCGGAGTTCGATCTTGCCGATCAGGGAATTGGGCCAGCTCCTCGCACATCACGTTCCGCCAAGAAACTCATTGCTGGCAAAGTCTCGAGAGACTGCCTTGGAAAGGCCATGAGTACAGTGGCTCGGCAGCATCCGCCTCCAGCTTTTCGCGAAGGCTGGAGGAATGGGAGCCAGGGCCGTTGGATATCTCCAAGTAAAGTAGGAAAATTACTGGATTGTCAAATGCATTTTTTTCCTTGTCATAGCCATGTGAGATCGCGGAATAATCGTTTTGCTTGCGTTTGAGCTTCATCAAGATGAGCATCCAACATGCGTCCCACAGTAGCGGGCATGAGGCAGACAATGAGGCAAACAATAAGGCAAATAATAAGGCAAACACTAAGGCCTACACAAGTCTCTTCACTTAGCAGTGACTACCAGGCCCCGGACTGGCGACGCCTGTGACGCACGACGTTTGGCGGGCTTGATCTTGGCTGCGGGGGCCCCTGGCACTGATGGGTCAAGTGGGGGAGGCCCGGTATGAGTTGATGAGAGATTCCAAAATTATTCAAGATGTTTGGTGGCTTCGTTTCTTCAGTTTTATATCATTTTATGTCCCCAGAAGGTCTTGAGAGGGGATATTGATATTGGGATCCAGACCCCAGATGCCTGTTGGAGTCGCTGAGGCTCCATTGACAGCCTATCGCCGTCAGGTGCAGAAGGTGCAGCCCTAGTGGCCCTACATCCCCCATGGATTCTCCCAGGAAAATCGATGGCCTACTGACCAGCCAGGTCAGGGGCGTGCCTTATCGATCCCGCGTCCGGCGGAATGCCGAAGCGGCCATGGCGGAACGGTCCCCAGAGTGAGCAGTTGGGATTTAGCGGAAGTGCTGATCTCTGAACCTTGGATTTGAGGATGCTACCCTGCGGTAATCAAACGTGGCAATGGAAAATCCATGAAAATCCCTCATTTAGCTTCATTTAGTTTGATGACTTTCCCAGCGAACTAAACCTCCATATCTGATATATCTGAGATGTTTTTTCGATACTTTCCCATGATTTTCCAATTTTTTTTAGAAACATTTCGTTCGGGTATTTCCCAGCCATGACGACCCAATCCCAAAAAACCATTCAAGGTAGGCCAGCCTGGGCAGCAAATCATCTTCTTCGGTGGGAAGGGTGGTGTAGGCCAGGAGCTGGGAGTCTTATAACATATACATGTATTACATTCTTGTATGATCTTGTATGTAAATGTATATATATATATATTATAATTATATATATATATATTATATGCTGCAAAATCAGGGTGAGCTATATCCGGACAGTTGGCTCAGAGACAACATTTGGACAGCCCAAGCCCTGTACAGACATCAGTCAAAGTCATTACCAGTTGCAAGCCTGAACGGTGAGGTCGTGTGAGTTTCATCATGTGAGCCATTTAAAGT
>Ga0126342_10012918_pt1 | contig 14850 bp, 13 predicted proteins | sample Cyp1metagenome_FD_92528 | JGI IMG/M metagenome (GOLD analysis project Ga0126342, IMG submission 92528) | Coral microbial communities from Lord Howe Island, Old Settlement Bay, Australia - Cyphastrea 1 metagenome | ecosystem: Host-associated > Invertebrates > Cnidaria > Coral ... | reverse complement strand
CAGGTCATACGAAGTGCTGCACCTGTCACGCAAAATCATCTCAGCAAACCTGAAGATCTGATGCTCCAAAATGTAACCCCTCTCAGGAAATCAGCGCCCGGACCTCCTAACAGCTCTGATGAAGATGTCTCTTGTTATGCGCCTGCCAAGAAAAATGCATGTTTGCAGATCCTCTCCAAATGTCCCAAGCCTGCCATCGCTTTTGGACATGCGACAAAACCCTCACCTTTTTGCTCATTTTTAAGAAGGTGCACAATCCCTTGTGCCTGCCACGCGAAAGCACATCTGAACCTTGAAAAGTGGCGCGAACATGTGGTGTTTTGTACATTTTGCTTCGCGCCACAACGGCGTACACTTTTTGGACATCTCAACTTCCAAAAGTGGTCCGAACATGGTGTTCTTTGTACATTTTGACTTCGAAATGGCGCGCACTTTTTCGACATCGCAACTTCCAAAAGTGGTCCGAACCTGGTGATTTTTGTACATGTTGACTTCGACATGAGCTTTGCGCCACAACGGTGTGCACTTTTTCGACAGCCCAACTCCTAAAAGTGCTCCGAAGCTGAAGCGTTTTGTACATTTTGACTTGGAAATGTGCTTCGCGCCACAACGGCGTGCAATTTTTCATCTCTCATCTGGCCAGCTGGCTCCGCACCCGCCGCTTTAGCGAGCCTACTTTTCGACCTTCCGGGGCCACAAATCATTGGAAAAACCGTGTTTCGCGACTTTCCTACCTTTTCGCGCGCCTGGATCTTCTTTCTTCTGCTTCTCTGATCTTCTCTCTTCTACTCTTCTCTTCTCTCTGACTCTTCCCGTCTCTGCTTTTCATCTGTCCATATTGTCGGAAGTTTGACTTCTAAACTTCCTTCGAATATGACTAGGTTTCTTGATACACTTTGATATACTTTGATATTGCTTTGACAATTTGCCGCGCATGAATATTGTACACATGCCATGTTCGGCCGCCAGGCATTGTTTGACTTTTTGCCGGTCAAGACGACGGATGGCAAGCAGGCAAGGAAGGTTAGTAAGGGCAATTACAGTAACTATCCCAAGATTGTTTAATTTCTGATTGGTGACATTCGGTGAATTACTATTCAATATTTTAGAGCGGGTTTTGCTGTGGAAAAGTTTCCTTTTTTTTTGGGGGTCATTTCACAACCCATGCGCAACCCGCCGGCAGTGTACGTTCGGTACCCATCTGGGATTGAAACCACCAGTCCCAGCCATTCTCCGTGGGGCTGTTTTTCCTTCGGGCCAAGGCGTTCCTCCCGCGCCCTGGAGGCAGCCGGTTGTGTTTGAAGGGTCCCGGGCGTCCTGGTTCCATGGCATCCCGGTTCGGTTCTGGCAGGTGCACCGCTGAATGTGTGCATAGCAGCCTCCAGGCAATGGCCAGCGATCAAACACGCACCAGACAGCACCAAACCCCAAAAGAGGATCAAAAAAGATCAAAAAAGGACATACCATGACGTACGAGAAGTTGAAACATGTGATTAACAAATCCATGGTCTATATGATTTGATAACTTTCTATTATTTTCTATTTTTCGGCAGAACATTAGCAGCATCCTGACCTAAAGAGTTGATAACACATACCAATAACATTGATGAGAGAGGTATGAGAGATCATATTGCATAATATTTTACAATATTACATAATGTATCTCCTGGATTTCATAAAATTGCGGTGGTTGCTTTTTCGTGCTATTTCCATCATTGGAAACCGGGTCCTTGGTTGCAGGATGGGCGCCAAAGTTAGCTTCCTGGGAGCCCTTTCTTCCGACATGTTTGGCGAGGATAGGGCGAAGTGGACAGCATGGCTACCGGGATTTGGGTTTGGTCATGTTCGTACCTGAAAATCATTGAAAATCTAGGGGAACCCCATGGAACCCCCGCAAATTTGATGGTTCAAAACAACTTGAACCATCATTTTTGTGCATTTTGATTCAAGTTCATTCATGTTCATCCATGTTCATTTTCATTCATTTTCATTCATGTTCCCTATTTACAAAACCGGATCATTTCGGAATTTGGGATTTGCCAACTGATTGGCCGATTGTTTTTCTCGGAGGAGCTTTACAGAACCCTTGAGGCCGACAACGTTGACCTGAGCATGGCCCCTCGACCCTGGATCGACAGAATGAACCTTCACTGATTGCTATCAGCAAGCTTCAAAGTATTGTAAATGTCATGTGATGTTACTTCATGGCATTACTTAATGGGATATTAGATGGGGTATTAATTCAATAATTTCAATATTAATGGGATATTTGATGACATGGGATTTACTGGTACCATGGTTCACTGGAAGATTATATATAATCGGATATTAGCTACAGTGGGATACTAATAGATTTTGATTGAATGTCGACCCACGATTAAAACCGTCCAGTTTATTGATACAGGATGTACAGTAGGGGGAACCACTTTTAATCCCCCGTCAGTTTAATAAACAAGCTTTATTTTATCCCGGGATGACTCCTGAAGATAGTAGCTGCAGGGGGCTCCTGTCCCGTCGTGATTCCAAGTGAGGTGAAGCGGCTGCCAAATCCTTCCACGTTGGCATTTGCTTCTTGATGCAATAGGACTCGCCAGTCGCCAGCACAAAATGGGTATTTAATAGGGAAAATGATGACAATCCAATGGATATAAGGGCTCCATATTTTCGGACACACCTATATATGTTTGCCCTGACATTTTATGACCATAGCTCATGAGGTCAGCAAACCGCCTGGATCAGATGTTCGCTATGCGTCGTGTCCCCAGCCCCGTGGCCCCGTGGCTCAAAAGTCCTGGAGCTTTGCTGCGAGCCGCCTGAGGTTTTTCAAGGAAAATGCTGCAGATCGAAGTCTCTCTGCCAGGAACTGGGACGGTATCGATTGCCCGAGCTTCATTGGAGAACGGTCATCAAGCCGAAAATGGTGATTCGTATGTCGTGAGAGAGAGATGTCGCATATATATATGCATACGCGTTTATATATATATACATATCTATCCATAGTGTTTGGATTCCCATGGCATTGGATGACACATGTTCGAAGGATTCGATGACCATTTGCAAGATCTTTAAGACGATGCTCTTTATGCTTTTGCAGCATGTGCACCCCTCCGCAGGGGTGTGGCTGAGCTCTTGAGCGGCAAATCCTTTGGTGCACTTCACGTGAGTCTGGGAGCCTGTGCCTCAAACTTTCTCCGATGCAAGATCCTGGGAGGAGCCAATACCATGATGTTGTGTGAAACGATTGTTTTTTTGGCTGAACACTGCTCAAGATCTTCAGCTGCTTGAGTTTTCTGAAAATGCATTCCTTGAAACGGATGGATATGCTTTTGCACATGGGTTTGTGTGAAACTAAGGTACACCAAAATTGGATGGTTTGTCATCAATCTTCATTAAAATCACCATTTTGAGGCATCCCCAATTTTCAGACATACTGAACATCCAGCAGGCTTCAAGAGTGTTGTGCTTCCAAACGGGGTCCCTGGATGTCCCTGGTACCCTGGCTTTCACAACAACTGATCTGGTCATGGATATAAAATCTCCCTGTAATTAGACATAAGATATACCCTTTGGTTATTTAACATAGCTATGGAAAACGGTCCATTTATAGTTGATTTTACCCATTAAAAATGGTGATTTTCAACAGCTATGTTAAATAAGCAGAGGGTAAATGGTACTGTATATCTTTTGGAAATGCGCCTTGCACCTTGCTCCCCTCTAGCTTTGCTGAACTTCTTGAAGAAGGCGATGGAGAGATATGGTATTGCCCCATTCGCATGAGAGAATCATAGCTTTTAACTCACCCTTAAACTAGAATCGCAGACTTGGTTCAGGGGGAACTCTACAGGAAATCCCATAAAAGTATATAAAAGTATATAAGAGTCATGTAGTCCTTTTTGCGGCTGGGAGATTTTTTTCGCATGCTTACGCTCCATGGATATTCCCTTCAAGCCATGGCGAGATGGCGAACTCCAGGCCATCACTCTTGAGGATTCAGTGCTGGCGGAAGCCTTTGAGCAAGCCTACAAGAACACTCACAGTACCAAAGGCGCGGTTTCAGGTGTGTGTTTCAGGTTTTGTTTTGCCTGTAAAATCATGTAAAATCTGTAAATGTTCCTAAATATATATATATATAACATCATCTAAGCAACGCTTCTAAATTTTGTATGTTCATGTTTTTTCCTCTCACATGTAGCTGGTTGGTGGTTTGGAACATGGCTTTTATTTTTCCATAGGGAATAATCATCCCAACTGACTTCCATATTTTTCAGATGGGTAGGTATACCACCAACCACCGCTGCTGGGGCCAGGCTTTACATCCTTTGATCCCAACCTGCGTGGCCCCATGGTCAAAAGCAGTGCCTTGGATCCGAACCCCCCGATTTCGGCGGTTGGGAGGAGCATCTTGATCACTATGGGGGAACTTGTAGATAGATAGGATATGTGAAATTGTCTGAATGTATTTATATAATACTGTATATATATATATGTATTATATTATGTATAAATATATACGTATATATATGTATAAACATGTGATATATGGCAATTCGATGCAATTCAAATGGGAAAGATTATTGCATTTCATTCGAATTGGCCCAGTTTGAGACAAACCAATTCAGATAAATCTTGGCACCCACAGTGCCATAGAGTGCCTGCAAACATCCATCCGGAATTGTTTCTTGCTGAATATTCATTAAAACCATGCGAAACTCGGGGTCCGAGTTTGAGGTCCCAGCGTTTATGCGAGCCGTATAGAGGTTGGGCATGGTTGGGCCCAACAGAGATGGACGCGTTCAATCATATTTGGCGATCATCGCATCCACGCAGGCATTTGCGCAGCACGCTGACCTGATCAAATCCTCTGACGCAGATATCGAGCAGCACCCCCAGTCTTGTGAATGTGGTTTGCTGCTTGATGATGTTCACATCTCTTGCAGTTTATTACAGTTTGGCCTCTTCATCCTGTCCCCTTTCTGCCTTTCTGATGCACAGCCACCTTTTTTCAAAGCTTTGGAGCTGCATGGAACTTGAGGGCCATCAGCAAACAAGTCAAAGCCCTGCAGGTTCTTATATGGCGCAGGAGCTGACCTAGAGGCAGTGGCCAAAAAGCGACTTGTCAGCATACAGCGTGAGGAGGGCTAGCAGCTGCCACTCGTAGTGGGCTCCCAAACGGCCCCTTGCGGCACTTGTGCTGTGTGCAAGCTTCCGTGTCAGGTGGCTCCAAAAAGGCGCCAAATTGGCCTTGGACATAGATTCTGATGTGAGTTTGTCCGAAAATGGGGTGCCCCAAAATCCATGAGTGATATGAGTGAGTAGCCGCTAAGGTTGTAGTCACACGCGGTCCTGATGGGGTCGACGCCTTAGAATCATAGGCACCACATGTCGGGCTTCCGTGATATTGGGGCGTCAAGAAATGGGGCGTATTACCTACCTACAATTGGCATACATAATTGGCATTTAGCCATTTAGCCCGAGGATTTAGGTGGTTCCCGTGTTTTTCCTATCATTTTCAGATATTTTCAGATAAGACTTGATAAGACCATGTAAGACCCATATTAGTGCCCACATGTGCCCACCATTTTCCACTTTCCACGAAGGCCACGGCATATTTTCGAGGAAAATCGCTGGCACCTCAGAGTTCATTCGCCGAAAAATGGCCAGCGAAAGAGCGGAAATCGTTCCAGGCAAATAACCTCGCTGGCGGTCAAGCCACCCTGTGAATCGCCCAAGACCATAGATCTTGAGGCGCATTTAATTTTTTTTGGAAATATGTGGACATGTAAATATTAGTGGACATGTTTCGCTGTATGTTTCGCTGATTTATCATTCATTATATTGTGTTTTGTCGGAAGTTGGAACTTGAACTTTTGCGCCATTCATTTTCCAGAGTTTTTACAGTATATGGGTATGGATCAATACCTATGAAAATACCATTTTTAGTGGGTTATTCACATCCATAAATCCCAGCTATTTTGATGTGAACAAAAAAGGGGATTCCATGGGTTTTGACACACTGCCATTATGGTTTTTGGGGACTGTGAGACAGAGGACTCGTACCATAGATAAGGCCTATTTTTGAGGCCTATGGAAGGGAATATCCCCAGAAAATATATGAAAATATGGCCTTATATGGTACAGTAGCTCCATTTTAGGATCCTGAAATTCCCATTGAATACGGTATGTGTATATATATATATATGATATATATGATATATATATAATAGTTAGTGTCTTGATGACAATTCTCCTGCTTGGAGGGCAATCCTGCGCCTGTGGCCGACACGGTTGGATACGAACTCAGTCTTACAACACGGCGTGCTTGATCGTGGCTGTGTTTTTTGAGTTGCTGTCGTTAGATCCTGGCGTTCTATATATGTTCTGATATGGGTATTTCATGGTATTTCGGTATTTCTGATATATTCTGATATGTTCCTGTTCTGATATATCTCTTTTAGACATATGGTAAGATGCTTCTTACATGTTCTTATGTTTGGTTTTGTGTAAGGCGCTGGAGATACGTGTATGGGCACTTTGCTTTGCTACCTGTTGGGGGAGGTGCAGCGACTGCCAGTGGTTCGCCATGGACCTGTGATGGACCATGGACCTGTGGACCCATGAATTCTGCAGGGTTTCAGCTTCACCAAAGTCGCGAAAGTGACCAAGGCAATTCATACCCTCTGGTAAATTAACTTGTTGACCCTGGCAAATAGGGGTTGGAAGACTAGTTTCCATTAAACATGGGTGAATTTCAGGGTCTATGTTAATTTACTGGAGGGTAATCCAACCACAAAAAGCTTTCATTGAACTGACCAAGCATGTAGAACATATTAGAACATGATAGAACTAGCATGAACGAGCAGTCCAAGTTTCCTTTCTCTTCTGATGCTTTAGACTGGTCGTCTACAGCCAAAACAGACGGCTACTTTGGGCTATTGCTGGAATGCTCATTCGCACAGAAGTATCTACCCTATGCGTTGCGACTCTACACTTCTTAAGAAACATACCGCCATACCGCCGGGTGCTGCGAGCGCCCACATGGCGCACCTTTGCCAATGCTGCGAAGGCACTCACGGCATGTGGTGGAAAGTAGCATCACGAAATGAAGGATTCAATGATGGTCGGAATGGAATGCTTTTATCCTGCCGGCATTAAGCGCAAGGTCGCTGGTTTGCCATGCTTTGCTGGACAATGCTGCGGTGGGAACAGACCCTATCACGCGGCTTAGCCCATTTGCACTTGCCAAATTAGCTCGGCCCCAAGATTGCATCCCACTACCATGCCGAGTGATAATTATATATTCTTCTTGTGAGTGCAATGATCAGTTCTTCATTCAGCAGTTTCGAAGTGCTTGAAAGGCCATTCGCACCTTGCTCGCATCAAGCTCCCGACTGTGCATGGCTGGCAATCGGCTGTCCCACATGCTCCACTATGTGAAACTATGGCTGGGCTGAGAAGCAAACAATTCCACGACACCGTTGGATTTTCTATGATGCTTTGTCCATAGGCTGGTGCAGAATGATTTGCAATTCCATTCTCTTTTGACTTGGTTTTTGCTTGGATGCTGCCAGTCCTTCTTGCAAACCAAGGTGCTGCCAAAGAAAATCGCAAGAGCGTCAACTTCTGGAAAACACTTTCTGCCAGAGCAATGGTGGTTGCTCCCAGCATGCAGCCATCAGATACAGCCTCAGTTAATCTCAGTTAGCAGAACAGCTGGTTGGTGAGTTGTTCTGAAAAACGCCTCATGGGCTCAGGACATGTCTATGGTCTTAGGGGCCTTCGCCCGCATGCGCTACAGAGATCGCGATATGATGGTTCGGATCGCTGAGTCAACTCCGGCGATCCTAGGACAGTTTGCAGCCACAGATATTACGCTACTTGCTGCAAATGCAGACAGAAGCATGTGTTTTTACTGCTTTTTTTTTAAACCATTTTTTTTAAACAGTATGTATACATATTATTTATAGTATTTTATATAGTTATTTATTATATACATATTTCAGATTGTTGATCTTGGCCTCTTTGCCCTCGTCAGTCTTTCCATTGTCTCAGACATCGCTGAGGCACTACTTGGCAGCATTTGCTCGTCTGGACGTGGAGCATCGCTTAGTTTTCAACTTGATGGCCCGAGAAATTGCCAGGACAGAGCTTAAGATGTACAGCTACCAACGGCTGAATAATGATATTTAATGTTCGCAAAGTAAGAATACACAACCCAGATTTGGATGGTTGGAATATGTTGGAATCCCAACTATGGTAAAAATTGGGGATGGTGGATCCTGTTGCTTTTACTAACATTATGAATGTTTGTGACAAGCGAAAGCTAATGTATCTCACGCATCACTGCTCTAATTCAATAGCATCAATAGCTGTGACGAGGATATTATGCAGGTGCAGCAAGTTAAAGTTGAACAAAGTCTCATAGACCACGGCACAACATAACTTGAACTAATCATACTCGAGTCCGCAGTGGAGTTTCCCTGGCCAGGAAGCTGCACGATTTCAATGCAGCTCAGTTGGGTGAATTGGTCACTTGTCCTGGCAGTGGACAATCCAAGCCGTGTTTGTTCACATGCAAACAGCATGTCATGAGCAAAATTCTGTCAGGTTTATGCCTATGCTCGCTTGAAGCTTCGTCATCAACTGCTGTTGGATGTACTGAAGAAGAGGATGATTGAGGCCGCAGAGATATGCAGAGATGTGGTGCTAGTATCTGCAGGAAAACCATGCGCACTTGTCCAATGGCTGCCGCCAGCCACTTTTTGCCATTCTCTGTCGAAAGGTTGTAAAAGCAATGCGGCCTTGGCATTTGGCCTTGGTGGCCAATGGCTTTGCCCGGTTGCAAACCAGCGCTTCGGCTAAGTTGGAGTTGGAATTATTGGCGCATTCGGAATTTTCAGAGAGGATTCTGTCAAGAGATTCACCTTGTCAGGTGACGAGCGCTTTTTCACCATTTTGGCTTCTGAGATTTGCCGACAGATTTCAGAGTTTGACGGGAAGCCGCTGCTTGGATTTTCTTTCTCTAATTCTCTCACATTATCTCTTGTTTTCTGTGCTTTCACTGGAGCCATACCTTGCTCCAAACGATTTGCCTCGATTGGAAACAGACTTTTTCTGGCCTAGGCAGACATAATACCCTATAGAAACGCTGGCTTCCCAGGCTTGCTTTGGTGGCAAATGCGTATGCAAGACTAGAAGTCCGAAACCGTCTCTGGGCTTTCCGTTGCGAAGTGAGGGCACTCGTGCGACCACAGGATGAAGCAACCTCACCAAAGTAAAATCTCGGATGGCACTGATGGCACATTCAAATGCTGGGGAAAACTTGGGCTAATGACTTGCTGCTAATTTGTACTTGCACTTGTCATATCGGAGATCGGTGTGATGGTCCTCTTAAGATCTCTTAAGATCGCCTTTGAACATCTTTGAACAACCCTTAAAAGGCAAGGGGATGGTTCGCCACTTCTTCGGTGGAATTGTGATGAATCACGTCCTGGTGTTTCCACCATCCGGTGAACCCCGATGAAAAACATCGTTCCTAAGCCCTTGTGAGTGGTTGTTGGTTGTTAACAAGTTCTTAATTCACCAGCTGCTATTGGGGGGTCACCGGTCAGGGATTTGGGAGGATTGGATCCACATATCACCAGAGACCCTGGTTTAGCGTGGTTTAGCCATGGGATCTATGATCTATTCATCTTGGGGGCCTACATTGATTACACACACACATTGTGTAACTTCTTAATTATTGCTTGGAGGATTATCCCATGTAGAGTAGTAAGGGGTTAATAATAACCCCGGTTCCTAAGTCCCCTAAATGTAATCTAGCCATATCTAGCCTATTTATATATCTTTAAAGCTAGGTTATAATGTTATAAGTAGTTATAACATGTTATTACCCCAGTTACAAGATGTTACCAGCACATCCAGCAGTTGGCTTCGAGGCTTTCTACTGGAGCTCTTGGGCGATGAGGCGTTCCGTCGAAGAGGTGAACTTGAACCTCAAGCTATTGCCCTGCTCGTCAACGCGCACGCGCGGCTACAAATGTCAAATCCACTACTCTTCGAGCTTTTCTTGCACCAAACTTGTTTGAGATTCCTTGAGTGAACATCAATACCATGTTCTTTTGAAACCCTTTGCCTGGTAATTTCTGAAGGTTCACGACTTGTGTTCACGTTGAGACTCAGCAGGACCTGATTCTCCAAGATCCAAGGATTATTTTGCACAAGATATTCCGCGCCGGATTCGTGCTCACAATCTTCAATCTCTTTGTCTCATCTCGAGTGCTTTCGCCAAATCACGAAAAAGTGATGAAACATTATTTGCAGCTTGGCTCATTCATGGAAACTACCATAAACCATAAACTATCTACATCTCCATTGTTTATGGTGACATATGGTGACCGTCCTCATCATTGGATTTCCGTGGTAAAACGATGCCTGGATTCGCCATCAGCAGCGGCTTCCAGGGAAAGATCGGAGACTATGTTTGTTCTCATGCATCAGAGCTGCTTGGTTCGTTCTTAACTGCTTGGTGGTTTGGAACATGAATTCTATTTGTTTTATTTATTACTGTAAATGTTGGGAATAAACAGATCCCAACTGACTGACTCATATTTTTCAGAGGGGTATACCTACAACCAGTTAAACATGTCTGAATCTAGAATTACCGGATGGTCTAATTTGCCTTGCTTGTGTTTGCTGCTGTGCATTACTGCATCCTGGAGCAGCAAAAGCATGGTCTTTGGATGCCGCTCAAAAAATCAACCGAATCAACTTGGACGTGCCAATGAGTTATTGAAGATTGGCGCGCTTTGTTGATTTTATCTTGATTCTATCTATAGTGCATTATTCTTTGTAAAACATGTTAAACCATTGCCATTGCCGAAAATGTGTACCAATTGTATGTTTTGCATTTGCGTTGTTGGACATTTTGGTCATAGGTCTTGGATACGGTTCTAAGGTTGTATCCACGAGCCGTGGCGACATTTCTCTTTTCCTTTTCAGAAGCTGATATCCGTCATGGAACCTTCGTCAGCATTGACCAAATCTGTTGATTTCAGATTTCAAAAACATCAAGTCCGGTGGAGGTTTGGCTCAGGTTTTCACCCTTTGGTAGGCAACTATGCAAATTGGGCTTTCTAGCCGGGATTTGTTCAAACTATAATACCCTCTGGTAATTTAACATAGCTATGGAAAATCACCATTTTCAATGGGAAAATCCACTATAAATGGTGATTTTCAATAGCTATGTAACAAATTACTAGAGGGTAAATGGATCTCACTGGGCCGATTTCATCCCATGTGACCTGTGAGGTGTGCTGTTCTTCAATGCCCCGGAGCACGTGTTGCAGAATATCCAGGCATACACCACAGATGAACTCTGCATGGTTGGTGCCTCAGTGGCCGGCCGATCGGGAGGATTTTGGAGGCACTATTCTTGATCCTAACAAACCACCATTTTTCATGGTGAAACCATGTAGAAACCATGGGAAAACCCACGACATTTTTGATGGTTAAATCCTAACAAATCATCTGACATCATGACCTTTGCCTTGGGTTGTTTCAGCTGTTTCAGGTGGGACGGGCATATGGGCATTTCCAAATGGCCCATACGCCGCTGTTCGAATGCATCAGTGAGACTTTGCCGCACCACACTTTGGCCTTGGAGGCATTGGCATGGCATTGGCATGGCATGACTTCAACACACTTAGGGGAAAACCAATGAAAAACCTCCAAATTAATAGTTTATTATAGTTTATTATAGTGATATACTGATATACTCCACGTGCAGGAGAACAAAAAATCAACAACTCGTCAAAACACGTTTCAGTGAGCCGATTCACTGGGCCACAACCGCCCAGTACTAGGCAGATCAGACTGAAGAGATTTCGGCACAAGATGAGGATGCAGAGGTTGGTGGAACCTGTTGGCATTTGGTATAAATAGATATAAATAGGGTCACCTCAAAATTTGATGGTTGTCATTTCTCCATTAATAGCATGACATAGCAATCTATTGGGTATATTCTATTTTCAGACAAACCCATTTGGACATGTGGGCATGTTACCCTCTGGTAATTTAACATAGCTATTGAAAATCACCATTTATAGTGGATTTTCCCATTAAAAATGGTGATTTTCCATAGCTATGTTAGTTTACCAGAGGGTAACAGGAATGATACCTTGGATAGGACCGTGTGGAGAATAAGCCAGCGCTGCCGAAGATCTCGTCGTTGATCGGTTTGCTCGAGGCGAGGCAGCATCTTTACCATTCCGTGATATCATCGAATAGGTATGGGTCAGAATTCGGTATCCCTACAAATGGTCAATACAGATTGAATGTTCACATTTGCGGTATTTTGATGTATTTTGCGGTCCCCTGGCCTTCCATTTTGACTCAAAATATCTCAAAATCCAAATATCTGGAAGGTGTGAGGCCTATGCCAGATGAGTTCCATTGCAAGCCACGGAGGCCTATGCCAGGCTGACCATCTACCATGCCCGGAGCAATGAGTTGCTCTGTGACGCCATAGCACGGCGTGAATCTGAGCTGGTGCCAGCGTTGGTGGTGAAGGTGCCTTGCCCAATGATCATATGGGGGTTTCCATAAATGGGGGTACCCATGGGTACCCCCAAATGGATGGTTTATAATGGTTAAATGCCATTAAAATATGGATGATTTGGAGGTACTTCTATTTCAGGAAACTTCCATATCTCACACAGAGATATCAAAACGGGCACCTGACAACGCAAGCAGCTTCGCCTGGGAGGTAGCTAGGGCCTGTGCGGCGCTCTCTTTCGCACACCCTGACGTGCTCAGGCAGGGGCAATCTTGGGATATCTTGGGATATCTTGGGATATCTTGGGATATTGGATTTTCACATCTTTTCATAACATTTCACAAGGGACTGAAGCGAAATGCCAGGATTGCCACTCAGTGCATGGCAGAATATGGTGAGCAATTGCCGGAGGAGGTTGCCGTGATGTTTTTGATTGTTTTTGAACTTAGATATGTTGTAGGTGGGAGACAGTGCGTATTTTTTGTGGGCCGTAGGGTGAGACAGAGTTCTTTTCTCCGTGGCATTGGCAACTGAAAAGAATCCACCAACACGGCAAGGTGATTAATTATTCAACATGCGATGCCAAGCATAGGGGCGGCTGATGTTAGCATCGGACCAACACAACACCTCTAGCCTTTGACCCAACTCCTGCGCAGAGGGCAGAACACTCCTAGTCAACGGAACACTATCTACGTAGATGCATTGCATGGTATAGCTATATATATTGCATTGGCATGTTTGCATGTAATCCCATGTAATCCCCAAACATTACAGGCTAGGTCTTGGGCAGGCTGGCCACATAGCGACAGAGAGAGAGAGAGAGATAGACAGACACTTTCAAGAATGCATGGGGCAAGCAAGAAACCCCAAGATATAGTAATTTATGGCTATTCTGTCAATTCCGCGGGTGTTCGCCAAGATACCTGGCTCATACCTCCAATGTGTGGTTGTTCATGATCAGTCTCTGCACAGCCCCGGTTTTGTTTGTGCGAGGACTTTGACCTCTTGGGGCAAGCTTTGGAAGATTTGGGCGTGCTAAGTCAGGATCCTCTTCTGATGCTGGCCGCATGCTCAGTCAATATATCGAATCTATGGATGAAAATCCATGAAAAGCCAGTGTTTCTATCATTTGTGATTGCTAGAATAATCCAGAATCTCAGCATCTCCAATATTCGGTTTGGGAATGTTTACGCATACAAGGCAGCTTTGACTAAGGAACGTCCCTCCTCAGAGATGGCTGAGATGAAGATTGAAGCGGCAAGCGGAGAAAAAGAGAATGCTGTGTGGTGATTTATTCCTTCGTCTTAATGGATTGGTTGAAGGGAAAGCCTACCAGAAAAAAACCTATGATTTGGCCTCCAATTTATGAGGGTTTCCTGCAGATTTTCCCTTCAACCATTCTTGGATTCTCTGTTTGGCAGCTGAGCTTTGTAGACCGAGCGTCTTCAGTCGCAAGCGACAAAACCTTACCTTGTCAGGACGGTGGTGCCCCCCTGGTGGATCAGCTTGCCTTTCGCCTCAGCATCGATATTGGTCATCCATTGGTCATTTGGGGCACAGCCGGATCTTATGATATGTGGTTTACAGCCTGGTGGTTTCCGGCTTCAACGTTCTCTTTTGCATGTTCCATCCTATTTAGGATGATGATCCAAATTGACTATTTTTTTTAGGATTGGTTGAAACCACCAGCCGGTTTAGTGTTTGCCAATCCTTTGGTTGTCGCTGCCACTTCAGCTCAAGAAGTGGTGGTGGATTCTAACGCAGCATGAACAACAGGTTGAAGCCTGTTTCTATCAGTCATTATCAGACTGCAGCCGAACCCAACATGGCACCGCTTAGCTCTACAGATGGGCAAGCTGCATTGCTTCACATAGATTTCCGCGAAGCCAAGAAACCGAAAAAAGCAGAACCGGTTTCCCAGCCATGGGTGCATCCTGCGGCCGATTTGTTCAAGCCTACAAGCATTTGCGGGCCAAGATCCATCGCGGATCCACCCGTTTTGGGACACGCTCCGAAGAGTTGTGCCCTGGCTCTGGCGGATTCTGGCCGTGGGATCGCGGTGAAGCCACTCTAGTTGACTGTTAGGGGGATATGTACACATTGTACAGACAAGCGTGTTTAATGTAGGTTACTGATTAGTGTGGGGAGGCCCCCCCCCCCAAACAAATTTGGGGTACAGAATAGTGTGGAAAAAACAAGGTACCGGGTACAGAATACGGTAAAATCAAAAAAAAATGATAGATTTAAATTGATTTCAATTTACTTTCAATTGATTTGAATTGATTTTGAATTGATTT
>Ga0126342_10012917_pt1 | contig 14851 bp, 14 predicted proteins | sample Cyp1metagenome_FD_92528 | JGI IMG/M metagenome (GOLD analysis project Ga0126342, IMG submission 92528) | Coral microbial communities from Lord Howe Island, Old Settlement Bay, Australia - Cyphastrea 1 metagenome | ecosystem: Host-associated > Invertebrates > Cnidaria > Coral ... | reverse complement strand
TGTATATGATATGTATATGATATGTATATGATATATATATATGATATGTATATGATATGTATATGATATGTATATGATATGTATCTGTATGATATGTACATGATATGTACATGATATGTACATTATATGTATATGATATATACATGATATATATATATATACACATGCATGATATGTATATATACATGATATATATATACACATGCATGATATGTATATATACATGATATATATATATACACATGCATGATATGTATATATATATGTATACATGATTTCCGTTTTTTTGTTGTGACTCCCGACTTCATCTGGCTTATTTTGATGATGAATTTTCTTCCGGACATGTCTCACTGGGATATATACAAAATATTATATGGTCTCCAGCCATCGCATGTGCTCAGTACATGCAAGTTCATGTTAAAGTACACCATGAAAAAATGTATTTATGTTGACCCAACATGAAGAGAAGGTGCAGTGTTCTTGTGCACATAGTGCTACACCTTGCCTGATCGGCTCACAAAAAAGTGCCAGGCTGCACTGGTTTGTGGCTAACATGATCCCCTCTGGTTATGTCAAAAAATATAGTGAATATAGGGAAAATGGGGGGAATTTCTTGTGGAACATCATCCATAAATGATGGAATACCCTCTGGTTGTGACTGTCACAGGCACTGCGAACTTGAAGCCACGACCATAGAAATAGTGGATTTACCCAGCTAGAAAATGGTGGATCTTTCCATCGTTTTTTGTATGACCAGAGGGAAGTTGTGTATGGCAACGGGTGATGTTCAAGATATGGTTGGCACTTGAGCAATGTCACCATGTTCGATGGTGAAACAACAACTTTGCTGACGAAATCACCAACTTTTGTTGCTTAAACATCACCGCATAACTATGATCATATATTTGTGGATCACTTCATATTATTATCATGTTACCCTCTGGTAAATTAACATAGACCCTGAAAATGACCAATTTATAGTGGAAACTAGTCTTCCAACCCCTATCTGCCAGGGTCTATGTTAATTTACTGGAGGGTAGTATCACGTTAAATCCCCATGTTGCTATTTGTTTCCAGGAATGATCATCGTTCAATCCCCATCTGGCGCAGTGGCGCTGGCCGAGGAATCCATCCTTCAACGACGGCAAGAGCGGTTGGACCGAGTTTTGCCCGTGGGGTTGACCCATCTGGGGGCTACCCCAAGCTCGCTGGTGCTACCATCTGGTGATGATTGACATAGCGAACTGGAAAATCCATGATCAATGGAGGTTTAGTTCACTGGGAAAAATGGAGGTTTTAATGGGAAAAATGGAGGTTTTAATGGTTTCTAGCTGGGAAACCATTAGAAAATTGGTTTTCCATTTTGGATTTCCATGAAATAAACCCATTTTTTTTGATTTTCCTATGGGTTTTCCATTGGGATTTTCCTAATGGTTCTATCCTAGATGGCTCGCTGGATGGTTTACCATCTGGTTATGACTGACAATAAATGGAGGCTGATGTCGCTGGGAAAATCATCTATGAAATAAACCCATCTGGGATTTTCCTATTGGTTTTCCACTGGGATTTTCCTAATGGTTCTATCCTAGATGGTTTATTTCATGGGACATCCCAATTGAAAATGGATGAGAACTGAGGGGTACCATCATTTAATGGTAACCTCCTAATATAGTCATTGCCAAAATAGATGGAAAAGTAAATCCCTACTACTTTGATGATGATTTACCTTTCCATCTTTCTGAGGATGGCTATATTTGTAGAATGCAAGAACGAGCCAAGATTTTCTTTATGGGATGTTTGAACAATGTGTTTGTGTTTTTTGGGATTCAGATAGTATTGACGCCACCAACCCAGAATGATATGTTGCATGTGGAGCCATGTGTTGGGGGTCGCCGAAATGGATGAAGGACCGCCGAAATTGCAAGTGAAAATGAGGACAATTATGAACACACATGAGATTTTGGGAGTATTCTGCTTTCACACAAAGCCTTTTTGAAAACTAGAAGCAATGAAGCCGCGCAAAAAACCCGCGTGGTTTTTGTTTAGCTGCATGGTTTGTCATTTCCATTTCGCGCGGCCTTGAGGCCAATGAGCTACAACGGAAAGAATCTGACCTTTGGATGTCAGAATGAAGGTGTCTCAACAAGCATCTCCAAGGCCCGAAAAATCTTATGGCTGGAATGGGGAGATGTGGGGAGATTTTCTCTAGGCCAAGCCCAGGTGTTTTATGGTGTTTTGCTGATTGATATTGGGGACGTTGGGGAATGTTCCGTTACTTTATGTGAGGTGGATCAAAAAATGGTTTTGAGAGTAATTTGGAGATAGAAACCGATGATTTTCAGCCCCGGAAATTCCTGGCATTTGATCCTCAGGAATTTAAAGTGCATCACGGTGCATAACATGCAAATAACATGCAAATCACGTGCAAAAGACCCAATGAACCGTTGCCTTTGGCAAGTCTTGATTTGATTGAGTCATGTGCTATTTTGCAACAATGAAATCCGAAAGATTCAGGAGGATAACGATTATGACAGATTGGATACTTACCTTTGCAGATTGGATAGCCATTACAATTTGGTTGTTTAACATAGCCATGGAAAGATCCACCATTTTTAAGTTCGGTAAACCATCTATTTCTATGGGCCATGGCTTCCATGGCGAAACGTTAAATAACCAGGGGGTAATCTTTCTCCTGGCGCAGCCTCGTCTCGCAGGAATTGGGTGGTGATACCACGGCCTACCACATCAAAGGAAACTGTTGGCAAGGTGCTGAAAGCTTGGGAACATCAGGGTATGGGTCAATAGCTATAGATACATTAGTGGGATGAACATCCATTTTATCCCAGCTATTTTGGGGTGAATACCTATAAAAATACCATTACTATAGTGGGTTATTCACATCCATTTTAACCCAGCTATGACTTGGGGTGAACAGAAGGTACCAGGGTTTTGACCCATCCCCATCAGCCTTTTGGCTTTGGAACCATGGATTTCATGAGACGAAAATATGGAGAAAAAAGGCATGAAAAAGAACGGTACACCATTTAAAAATTGGCACATTTTAAGGTGGGAGATGATTTTTTAGTGCACACTGGGAGACTAATAGTCATGCGATATTTTTCATATTATATTTCTTGTGCTGTTTTACTTGGTATTCCCCAAATTTCCCAAACACATGCCATGAATCATGGGAACTACGATGAAGCAAGTGATGAATGGTGGAGCCCAGTGAATCTGCGACATGTTTTACATGTTTTGCCTTCAGGATCTCGAGGGGGAGTCTATCAAGACATCAAAACTGAGTTGGGCGACCCAGTTCTTCAGATACAGATGACACGGATGACATGGATCGACATCCTTATTTTTTCTGGAGCATGAAGAAATTTCTATGCCATTTTTTTTTTTGCATGTTCGAAAACAACTGCTGTCAATCAGGGGTGACTAAACCATTTAATTGATTTTTTGTCATGGAACATGGTCACAACCTGTTGAAATTGACCAGTCCTGGTGGGTGTGGATGATTTTTTCGGTGCGGTCCCCTTGGCCTCAAAAATGACTCGACGAGATACATCTTTCGCCATTCCCAAATTACGGGAGGAACCGACATAGAAATTTTATACTGTTAGTCATGCATATCCTACTGGTATATATATATTTATATGTATTATATGCTATATATATAGTTGTAATATCCCGTACATATATATATATATAATTATATATATAAATATCTCTGTCTATTATTAAATATATACATATCCTGCTTTAAGTACCCCCATGATTGTTACCTAAGTTCTATCCCAAATTATCTGGAAAAACCGTTAAATGGACTGCTGTCGCTGCTGCCACTGCTACAGCTGCTGTCACTGCTACTGCTACTCCACTGCTACTGCTGCTGCTCCTGCTGATTGGGATATTGATCCACGACTCAAGATTCGGTTCAGGAGAGTGAACTGAGCCACTTGGGCGGTTGATTTGGCTCTAAGCTCTGGTAATTTGTATGGCACCAGTAAACTAACATGGCTGGCTGGGAAGTCCCTTATAAATGGATGTTTATAGCTTATAGCTGGGAAATGGGCCATGGTAAGGGAAAATAGCGGCTATAGAAGCCATGGGCACTGAAAATAGATGATTGCCCATTCTTTGATTGTTTAAAAACGCGTTTGAAAATAGAGGGTTGCCATTTTTAAATAGGTAAATCAGCAGTTTTACCAGGTGATGTTTGCAGTTTGCAAACTGTAACTGGTAGTACCTAAGGAACCAGTGGGGACAGCGGGACCGCTGTAACCATCTGTCACCACAAGCATCTGAGGTTGGGCTACACATACACTGTCACCTTCAAGGTGTTTCTTGGATTGTCATCGGATAGGTGGCTTTGGCTTGGTTTTGGTGGGGAAAATTTGCGAAAATCGATAGGAAACCATGCTTTTTTTTTTTACAAAGAGATGTTAGGTTTTTCTGCACATGTTCCCTTCTGATTCTGGAATGACTCAGTTCGGTTTCCATGGTTGAAACGGGATGTGAAACTGATGGAGTTGGGAATACTTTGCAATTATAATACAGAGGATGATTCATAGTGGAAGATACCGGCAATCCATGGACATATCCTCTGGTAAACAAACATGACATAACTATGGAAAAACACCTTCTTTAATGGGTAAATCAACTATAAATGGACATTTTCAATAGCTATGTTAATTTTCCAGAGGGTATCCCATGTAATGTTGAACAACTTGGTGAATATCCCAGGTTTTTGTCACTGATTTTCCTGGAATCAATGGAAATCAGTTGGCCAATTTTTTGTGGTCTGACTGTGTTGTTGTGACTGGTTATAAATATGAAGCAACTGGCATACACCAAGTGTGCAATATGTCTAAACCGAATAGAGAACGCATCGCTGTGGATAGATCGGATAGCTCTTGAACATTTGCAGAGATTTCTGGGCAAGATGGGGCTCGACTGAGAAGCACAAAAAAATGGGCGGGCTATGCCTCTTCTGTACCAAAGTCAACGGCTGTTCTTCAGAGACAAATCCAAGCAATTCTGAACATGACATTTTCAGTTAGACTATGGGTATGTCTGAAAATGGGGTATACCCCAATTATAGCCATTTAGTAGGGATAATGATCATTAACCATTGGGTGTAGGGGTACACTATTTTCAGACAAACCCATATATGTCCAGATATGTCCAAATATGCCAACCGATTCAGAGAATCCAGATGAATCCGGTCTATTGACATATTACTGGACGATAGTCTGACATATTTGGATCGCACTGTAGATCCATTTGTAGAAAGTGGGGCCCACTAGATAGCTAAGTTGGTTTATAACTCCAATAACTATGGTTTATGGTACTTATAACTATAGTTACTGGGGCGAATCTAAACCAACTAACATCACGGGGGGGCCCCACATTGTAGGTATGTTTTCCCTTCGACGAAGCGCGAATCGGAGCGATGGCACACTGACGATCCTCAGGATTGACGGCTGGTTCGACAAGAAGAACTCCAAAGAGGAAAAGAGTTGGGCGACAGACTCAGATGCCACCCTGTGAAATTGGAGGTTTCTATAGCTGGGAAAATCGATGAACATCATCTATAATATTCTATCATTAGTTGCTGGGAAAATCATCTATAAATGGTGATATATGGTGATCTTTGAAACAGAAATCCAACAATCATCATGATGCATGCCGTCTTCATTCACGTGTTTCGACAAAACGGCCGCGTCCCGACAACAACTTGCTCCCAGCACTGATTTAAGAGGCGACCAATGTAGCACCACCCGCCATGATATTTGGATGGATATACATCAAACCATCAGCAAATCATCAAACAACATCCTCAGATATCCAAAAACAACTTCTAAAATCTTCAGAAACATCTAAGATCCATGGTGGTTAAAACCACATTTTTTCATTTTCCCCCCCAAAGTTACCATCTGGTTATTTAACAGTTCGCCATGGGAAATTTTAAATGGCCCATAGAAATAGATGGTTTACCTATTAATAGCATGGTGGACTTTTCCATGGCGAACTGTTAGTCATAACCAGAGGGTATATGGTATAATATGGAGATATCCACCTTAAATACCATGGGTTTATAATACAACTATGGAGATATATTATTGTTTTACTATCACCATAATAATTTATCACCATAAAATCCATAAAATATGGAGAATCTATGTATCAACAGTTGCAGATGTTAGTCTTCTGATGTCTTTTCCATTTATATCAACTATGATTGTTTTACTATCACGATAATACCCCAAAGTCCTAACATTAGAAGAACATCAACCACCATAAAATCCCATGGAATTCCACCATGATAATAACCACCATGGTAATAACTTTATAATATTATAATCCCATGGTAATACAACTATAATCCCAAAGTTACATTATAACCATGGGATTATAAATGGTAATACAACTATTATAACCATGGTAAATCATGGATTACAACTATAATACAGCTATAACCATGATTTATAACTGGTGATACCCCATAGTTGTATAATGGGTTACCATGGGTTTATAACTTTATAATAACAACCATTTATAACTATAATACATGGTAATACAACTATAATCCCAAAGTTACCACCCATTTTTCCAGCCCATCACATAACCATCACCGCTTTTAGGTGGAGGTGCAAAGCCCTGTGAGTCATCCGGTGATGGATGAGGAGATCCGGACAGGCAACAGCCTGAAGGCGAGGCGATCCGAGGAGACCCGGCGAGGAGGACAAGGAGGAGTGAAGAAGTGAAGATCCCAGGGAAAACATAGAAAAAACCATGGAAAATCAATGAAAATCACCATTTTTCATGGGTAAATCAACTATAGATGTTAAAATTTGAATGATTTTTGGGGAAACACCCTATTTTGGGACACCTAAACATAGATTTATAGATGATTCCCTCCATTTATGGATTATTTTCCACTATCCTCTGGTAATTTTTGACGTTCGCGAACCGGAAAGATCCACCATTTTAATAGGTAAATCAGTCATAAATGGGCCATTTTCAGTTCGCTATGTTAGTTTACTGGAGGGTACTGAGCTAGGTTTGGAAAATGTGCCCCAGTTCGTTAGCTAAGTTGGTGCCAGTAACTTCAATAACTATGGTTTATCGTAGATATATCTATAGTTAATGGGGCTTATAAACCAACTTATAACTGGGGGGGCACCACCTTGTTTACGGGGGGTTTCCTAAAATTAAATGGGGGTACCCAAAAAAGGTTGGTTGATAAGGGAAAATCCTATTCAAATGGGTGATTTAGGGGTAATTACCCACCATTTTAAAAACCTCCGTATATATATATAAGTTTATATAGATAGTGAGATCGCTAATGTTTAGTACAATGACTATTAATTAATATATTAGGTTTATATATATATAATATAGTAAAATCAGGATTTATATGTAGTACAATGAGTATGAATCACTATTATTGGTAGTAAAATCACTACTAGTCATAGGAAAACCCCATGTTTTTTTTCTGATATTCAATAAATCTTCATCGTGAAATAATGATTAGATAGTTTAGTATACTGTATACTTTTTGAGGGAAACAAAACAGAACAACCAATGATTAATCAGATATAGTGAAATAGTGAAATAGTGAAATAACTCGATTACTGTAACTCTATATTCACTATATTAAGTGTTATCTATTTTCACTAATAATAAATCATATAGTAAAATAGTGATTATTAGACAGTTAATACATGTTTTGCTGCCCGCCTGTCTCACAAAAGGTGGCTTGAAAATCACCGATGATTTCATGAAGGTTTGTTCATCGGAACATCAATGGTTAGGGGATGACCCTCTGGTAAACATACACAAAGCTATGGAACATGGATGTGGGTCAAAATGGAAGACCTAGGGGACCACAGATGTTAGTCTAGTTTAGTATTAACCATCCATAATTTTGGGGTACCTAATTTTGACCCATACCCACATGGCCATAGAAATCGTGAGTTTTCCCGTAAAAAATGGTGGATCTTTCCATTGCCATGTTGAAAATTGCCAGAGGGTAGTTGATAGTTACAGTGATTTTGGGATAGCTGATAGTCAAACTGTCGGATAAAGAGCAAACTTCGACTATCATCATAAGTTAATATTAGTCGCTGCTTAATTGTGGTTGATACTATGATTATTAAGTATACCATGGCAAGCCATAGCATTAAACATGCCCGACATACCCCTGTTGATCAATCATTATAGGGGGTGAAAAAAGACCGTGTTGCTTTATGATCAAACCATTTTTTTCCCATGAGGAATACCCTCTGGTAAACTAACATAACTATTGAAAATCACCATGCTATTAATGGGAAAACTCACTATTTCAATGGCCATTTTCAATAGCTATGTTAGTCATAACCAGAGGAATAAATGAGAAAACGCTGATGAAGCATGCCATTTGAATGTCACCCGATTTTTCCAGCCACCTCCACCTCTTCCATTTTCAACAAGAAACTTTACGCGAGACTGTCACTGTATAGACTGCCAAGATTTTTCAAAAAATGGATGTTATGTCTATCAGTGCAGCCAAGTTTTAATTTCTTCCAAAACAGTTTGAATTTGTGAAAAATATTGCTTGAGGTTTGGCCCATACCATCACAGACCTGTTCGATATGGCATGATATGGCTGGAAAATGAGCCACGGAAGTAAACAAATCCATTGATCATTGATTGTTTCACAATGTTTCTTGCGAAACTGTTTCATATTCAATCTTCTCCTTGTTTGCCTTTTCTATAGCCAGCCATGTTTCGCCATGTTTCTTTATAGTGAAAAGTAGCCATCCTTCGACCCCTGCAGACGCCTACCTCGGGTCAGTGGGAGACGAAGGGTCCCTTCAAGTTTCTGGGCATCGCATCGTTGTGGAAAAGGATGTGGCGAACTGATGAAGATAGCTATAGATTCCAATAATGTGGAATAGTTGGTAAATGGAAATACTTGATAAAGCTGGCTATAGATTCAATCTTAGGAGATGCAGCTTTACCAGCTATTTTCATGTGATTGATCCATAGCAAAACGTCGGTTTGCAAAACGTGGTTTTGCAAAAACATCCGCGTTTCTGTGCATATTTCAACAGCTGTGTGCACATTGGGATGATCCGCGGTAGGCCATAGCTGTTGGTCTCATTCCATGCACAACATACACGAATTGGAGGTATGGTGCTCAAAATCAGCCGTAGTATTTCCTGACATCTGCCATTTCATCCATTTCATCCTCATTCGATTCTGGCATGATGAAAAATCATATCAGAACCTCAATTCTCTAAGTGGGATACACTTGATTTTTCCCATATAGATAGATAGCCGAAAAACGATAGAAAAGAAAGGTCACTCCCACTATTTTTTAAAGTGAAGAAACATCGTTTTCTGTCTTCTTTTTCAGATTTTTAAGTAATCATAACCCCTAGGATCCATGTATGCTATATATGGTAACATAGATCCCATAAATATACCTCCTTTATCTTAGCATATATACCAGCACCATGGATCCTATGGGTAAGTATCTACCATTTGGTTATTTAACATCGCCATGGAAAATCACCATTTTTAAGTTCGGTAAATCATCTATTTCTATGGGCCATCTATACCATGGCTACGATAGTCATAACCAGAGGGTATATCAATGGGAATTTCAGGATCCTAAAACGGAGGTACTGTACCATATAAGGCCATATTTTGTGGGGATATTCCCTTACATAGGCCTTATATAGGCCTTATATATGGTAGGTACCTCCAATTTAGGATCCTGAAATGGCCATTGAGTAGTAGTAATAATCATTCACTATCATTGGGGTTGACTATCATTCACTATGTTAATAATAACCAAATGGTACCACTAAAATATACCACTACTATAGTCATTGATATACCCTCTGGTAAACGTTTACATAGCTATGGAAAGATCCACCATTTTTAATGGGTAAATCCACGAACTAAATGTTAAATTACCAGAGGGTAGTCTATTTTCCAATCTCCATGTTGATCCAGGAATCTGCTTCGGAGACCTCGCCGAGATTCCGAGGTTCGTGGCTGCTTCGGAGACCTCGAGGTTGTTCTTCTATACCGGCCAGGGGCCCAAGGGTCTCAGGGAGGCCCCGGCCGAACATCAACGAATCCAAGGTGAAAAACCTGGCTAACATGCTGCTGATTTCATAGGAGGATGGGATTCACATAGATTTTTTCATGGATTAAAACATATTACCAGTGGATATGGTCAGATGATGAAGAAACGGAAATGAGAAGGGCACCAATGAGTCATGACTTAAGACTAGGCATGGGGCTAATATTGGTCACATTTACATGTTCGAGACACATTGAGACAGAACATGACTACCCATGCTGGAATTTTGAGCCAAACAGACAAAGATGTTTTGAGCGACTCGAACGTTGTACTTTATATTTCCATATATTTATACATAGTGATTAATGTTGGTTGTTTGTTTGCTTTTCCATATTATATATATATGGGTATGGATCAATACCTATTAATACCACTTTTAGGGGGATGAACATCCATTTACCAGCTATTTTGATGTTCACCAGGGGTACAAGGTTTTGACACACTGCCATATATATATATATACACCAACCAACTAACCACGGCTCGAACGAAGTTGTTCTCCAGAAACGTTGTGGCACAGCTGGGTAGCGGACCGGACCTTTGGCAAGGGCAACTCTCGGCGTCGGGAATTCGGCATCCACAGTCCAAAATAGCAATCCACATCATGGGATTGGTACCCTCTGGTAAACGAACAGTTAGCTATTGAAAATGGCCATAGAAATAGTGGATTTTCCCAGCTACAAAATGGTGGATCTTTCTCATCAGTTATGTTTTCGTTACCCTCTGGTAATGACTAACATAACGAACTGGAAAGATCCACCATGCTAATGGGAAAATCCACTATTTCGACTGGGTGGCTTCAATAGCGAACTGTGTATGTTTACCAGAGGCTAAATGGCTGGATGTTGTCTCCAAAAACATGCGATCGGATCAATGAGTCTAATATAATCTCAATACACCTCAACATACCTAAATATATCTCAATGGATCTCAATGACTCAAAGATTTTTCAACATATTCCAAGAAACTTTTGACAATTTCATCATATTTCTGGCCCACGTGAATTTTCCCCTTCGCCATGGCAGTGTTTCCGGCAATGAGGTGGTACAGCCTGCACCAACATCGATGAGGTGGTGGTTCGAAAGACCAAGGACCAGGTTTTTTTTTGTTTTTTTTGGATCGAGAGATGTCGAGTTGGCCCGTGACGGCCACGGCCACGTTTTTGGGTGAACAACGTTGACTTAGTGGATTTTTTGGCAATGTTTTTGGTGCTTGTACAAGTTGAAATTACTGGATTTGGCATGGAGATCTTGATTTTCTTCGCGTTTCTGGGGGTTGAATTTTACCAGATAGCCATTGGGGACCAACATACCAAGACTAGTGCGATCGATATCAGCCTCCATATTTGAATGCTATATGGGTTTGTTACATGGGCTATACCGGTATACCCCCAGATGGCAAATTTGTGGAAGATGATGTAATGATCGACTGGACGAAATTAGCGTTGCGGTACCCTATTTTCAGAGAAACCCATATTTTAACACATGTATTTTTGGTGAATATGGTGAATCACCTAAAGATATTTCAACTTTGCTGAGGGGAAGAAGCTAACCCCCCATTGCTCAGTGCTTATATACCCTCTGGTAAACGTTGACGTTTTGCGAACTGGAAAGATCCACCATTTTCTAGCTGGGTCAACTATTTCGACTGGGCCATGGCTTCAATAGCTATTTTGTTAAATAACCAGAGGGTATTCCATGATGTATAGATGATTTTCCACTATACTCCCCCCATGTTCCCTATATTCACTATATTTTTTGACATAACCAGAGGGTAGATGTTGTTAAAATGGCCCCACTTAAGTTCATCCCGGCTTGACCATGTTGCCATGTTGCAGGTGACAAGGAGATGGGGTGAATTAAAAAAACCTGGAAAATTTCACAATGCTGACTTAAATCCCAATTTTTTTTAATGTTCAAATTTCGCTAACTTTCCATTTTGGTTGGTTAAACACATCGTTTTCTTTCTTTTGGACTGTTATTTTATGATATTTTCTTGATTTACCCATTAAAAATGGTGATTTTCTATAGTTATGTTAAATTACCAGAGGGGTAGGTATACCACCAACCAGGTTATTTTATGATATTCAACCAGGGTGTTCCCCTTTTTCAACCATGGCCATGGATGGACTGAGCCATCAGGATGCCAAGCTGGCGGTCTTCTCCTTTGCCACGCTGATCCAGGAGAAGAACTTCATTGTGACCCGTTGCAAAGTCATGGGGTTTTTAGACATGAGTCATGGAGGTTTCCACCCAGTCATGGGGGTACACCCAGTCATCATCCATGTTTGCTTGGAATTTTCCACTATAAACATTTACCCTCTGGTAAACTAACATAACTATGGAAAATCACCATTTATAATAGGTAAACCATCTATCAATGGGCCATTTTCCATGGCTATGTTAGTTTACCAGAGGGTAAATAACATTTATAAACCAAAACAAACTGATGAAACAATGATGAAACACTAATCCTGGCTAGCCCATGTCACCTTGATGGCTGCCAACAATCTACTGACATTTATTTTTATCATCCAGCGAGCTTGGAGTACCCCCATTAGTGGGATACCCCCAGAGATGTTCCGGATGTATGCTTAAATGGCTGTAATGTCAACTCCGGATTAATAAACCATGGTTTATTAATTAGGGGGGTACTCCTCCAATAGTCACAATCTAATACTTAATGTAATAGTTATAATCCAGGGTTGACATTATAACTGTGTCATTCTTGGGCGAAATGAGGGGACCACATTTGTTCAGCGCGGTTGCTTTTTGGGTTTGGGGCTGGTTTTCACGACTAAAACACTGGAAACACCCAGACCTGTGGGATAGCTGCAGATGGTGAGAAGGTCACACCGAGGCGATTTTTCAGGAATTGCTTGAAGGAAACACCGGAAAGGACAGGTTTGGAGGGTAAAACCATGGTAAATCCATGGTACCATCTGGTTATGACATTCACAGTTCGCCATGGAAAAGTCCACCAGTTTTAAGTTCGGTAAACCATCTATTTCTATGGGCCATCTATACCATGGCTAAGTTAAATAACCAGAGGGTACAGACATGTACAGACCCTGTCGTTTTTTTCGCTCAAAAATTTCCCATGATTCGCCAATGTTGATCCTGGAGTGTCCAGCTGAAGATTTTGACGAAAAAAAGAGTAGCTGAGTAGCTGAGCTAATTATGGGATAATGATGGTTAATGATGGTTAATGATGGTTAATAATGGTTAATAATCACTGGTTGGTGGTGACTGGAACCATGGAATTTTATGACTTTCCATAACATTATTTATGACTTTCCATTCAGTTGGGAATGCCATCATCCCAACTGACTTTAACTCCATCATTTTTCAGAGGGGTAGGTTGAAACCACCAACCAGCATATCATTGCAAGAAGTATTCATAAATATTCCAGTTCTGTCTGGAGCTGTCTGGGCCCGAGTTATAAACCTACCATTCAGAATTTAGCTACGAAGCTGGAGCACCTGAGGGATGAAGGTTGATGATTCAGCCCACGTTTTGGGGGACGTTGCCATTTTACCATGATGAAATACTATGAAGAAGTGGTTGTGAATAGTTTAGAATGGTACCAGTTTAGAACTTTGGGCGAACGTGCGGTATGATCAAATCATTCACACTCGCTGAAGTTACACAGGCGATCTGCCCGGAATGGTCGATATCCATCCATGAATTTCCCCATTCTAAATGGGTTCACCCTTACATATTCATGTAGTGAAAAGATGGTGATCTTTGCTGGTTGAATGACATTTCAGAATTAAACATCTCACATTTTGGTGAAAGACCCCCACCTTTAGTCACTTTAGTCGTCCCTACCGGCCGCCCATTGGCGAAAAATCCCGATGTGTTCCTAGCCTTATCCCGCTGGACGGCCCGGCCGTGACTTAGTGGTGATTCCTGAGGTCACCAAAGGTTCCTTTGTGAGCTCTGACAACAGCAGTGCCGGGAGTTCCATTAAGGTGCTGAAGGAGCCCGGGTGGAAATCATATCGCAGTGGCTGGAGGATTTTCCAGGTTTGGATACCGGGTACCTTTGGTGCGGGTTCTTACACTTTGCGAGTCCTGGAAACTATGGGAAACTCCCTGAATTATTCAGGGATTTTGTTGAACAGGAAGAGTGTACCGGGTGCCGAACAATGGGGAATTTGATATCCTCAACTCCTCAACCTCTAGCAATTGGAAAAAATGGTGATAAACCATGGGCTCGAATGAGTGCTCAACGGGCAAATAGGGGGATTATTCTTTGAGATTCGAAAATTCGTTTTTTTTTAACCAAAACATCCCATGGTTATTCCCCTATTTACCCAAGAAAACCATGAGAAATCGCCAACGAAGGCACCATTTTTCGTGGGATGACCGACCTGGAATCTGGGATCCTTCATCTTTTTTAAGGGTCTTTAGCCAACCTGGTTATGACTATCTTGGGATACATGGATTATAGTGGTTTAATGGATTTTCATGGATTTTAATGGATTTTAATGGATTTTAATGGATTTTAATGGATTTTAATGGATTTTAATGGATTTTAATGGATTTTAATGGATTTTAATGGATTTTAATGGATTTTAATGGATTTCAATGGATTTCAATGGATTTCAATGGATTTCAATGGATTTCAATGGATTTCAATGGATTTCAATGGATTTCAATGGATTTCAATGGATTTCAATGGATTTCAATGGATTTCAAT
>Ga0126342_10012916_pt1 | contig 14851 bp, 20 predicted proteins | sample Cyp1metagenome_FD_92528 | JGI IMG/M metagenome (GOLD analysis project Ga0126342, IMG submission 92528) | Coral microbial communities from Lord Howe Island, Old Settlement Bay, Australia - Cyphastrea 1 metagenome | ecosystem: Host-associated > Invertebrates > Cnidaria > Coral ... | reverse complement strand
GGGACTAGTTGATGGCAAACAAGAGAAACCAAAACAATTAGTTTAAAAACAGAACTCAGTTCCTAGATACCTAGAGGTCGTGCGTTATTCCCTTGCCGGGACGGTAGTCAGGTCAGCCCAGAGAGGGCATATAACCGAAAACGTCGATCGTAGACAAAACCAGGGTCCAAATAGTCAAATACGTTCCAAGGAGTAAGTAGTCATGTTAGGGTTCTCGGCTTAGCCCTCTGCCATGTCGACGAAAAAGGATAGGTCCCAAAAAATAACTTGTCGCACTAGGGTTCTCGGCTTAGCCCTTCGTCATGTCGATGAAAAAGGATAAATACCAGATTGAGGCAACCGTGAAGGAAAATCATTGTTGTTGGGGTTCTCGGCTTAGCCCCGTGCCACATCTGCGAATAATTGAAATGATGGAGTTGCAGGTACGTCCAGCTGGCCAAGCTGGATATCCCATTTCACTGGTAGCTTCCTTGGACACAGTCCCAGTGAAATGCTGTGTCCCCCTGCAATGAGAAGAACAACAAAAATTCTTGGGAATCCCTAGCCATGAGACCGACAAAAAAAAATCAGAAGTTTTAAATCTATACAGATGTTTCACACACATATATATATATACATATATTATAAATATATATTACATCTATATAATATTACATTGTACTATTCTAATCCATGGGTATATCGGGTATTCTGCCCACCTGGATGGCGGCATTGGTTGACTCCGTGGCTTCCAAAACTGGCTCTGGCATGTGCTTGGACTTCACCACCTCGGGTGAACGTTTTGGGAGGAGAGATATTGCTGCCAGATCGGATGTTTGATGCTAAAAATGCTACAAGGATAGTCTTCAAACCTGTCTCTATGGCTACATTAACGACTAAGCATGGGGACTATTAAGTTACTAAAGATGTGGATAACTTTCGAAATATTCTGCAAATGGTGATTCAAAATTGGGATGATCAGCCAACTATATCCGGTTAATTGATGTGGAGCCACGAATCCCGAAACTATGCAAATTCGCTGTGGGTGATGATTTTTGGGACCCTGGTGACCCTCCCACACATGGACGCAATAGTGGAGGCCACAATGCCACAACAAAGGGATTGTCATTTTTCTCAGTTTTGCAGAGGTCTAACTTGGTCGTTGATCAAAAACCTGATACCATTCTTCTCACACCCAGCTGACAAATGGATGTTCATCTCCAAATATGCTATTTCATGGCTTTTCATCACCCACATTCTATCATCTCCATATCATCTCCATATCTGGCTGACATGGCCATGATATCCCCACATTTGAGCCATTTTCTGCAGCCAAGGCGCCGATCCCTCGATGCCCAGGTTCAACTTGCCGGACTCGAAGGCCGCCGGACGCGCCACGCGCGCCACGGGGCGCGCAGCGCCCTGGAGGAAGTTGGACGCGAAGCCGAGGGCGGCGCCTCGCGCTTGGAAGGTGATGCGATTTTTGGAGGGATTCCCCCAAAAAAAACACAGATACTCCAATATCAATATTTATATATATATATACACCAGCAGCTGAGGAAAAGATGATCTGGAATCAGATCAAGCTGTTGATCTTGTGGATGGTGAGCATTTCTTTTCAGCATTCCAAAATATCCCAGATATTCCAGAGCGCAAATTCAACCACTTCAGGATGAGTTGAAGGGAGGAGCAAAAAAAACAGGACCAAGATCTTGCAACCCACCTGCCACCAGGATGGAAAGGAGCGAAACTCTGCGAGCCATGATCTGTGCCTCGCAGTTGGTGTTGAACCCAGATGAAAGGCGTGTGAAAAGAACAACTTCCTCAATAAACTGTAGTGAATGTTCTGCCAATCATACTCTCCCAGGGTTTATTTTTTCAAAAATAGAAGGTTTAAAGATGTTCAATGTCTATCAACCTTTACCACTCCCCCGTGGGACATCAAGGAACACTCACACAGTGCCTGAACCTCCCAGCACTGGAACGCCTAGAGAGCAAGAGCCGAAAACAACTGCGCAAAGAGGGGAGCGGCTCAGCAATAACCAGCAATGACCAGCAATGCCTATCTATTCATCTCTCATATACCCTTACTACACCATGCCACACCATGTTTATTGCAGTGACCAACTTTTTGCTGCGGCAAAGACAACAAAGCGCAGTGGCATCACCACGTCGATCTACTGGCAGAGACCTTCTTGGTCTCTCGGCAGTGCTGCGCAGGTGGAATCAAGCACTGATCAGGTTACGAGTTACGAGGGAAAATGAATTTTATTGTCTCAATATTTTTATGCGCAGCGCCGCAGCACCAAACGTTTTGCTGTCATTGACATGCACACTTCTGGGGTGACACAAGGGAATCTTCTGAGCATTGGGGCCAATCAATCGTCAATGAGTCACTTGCACTTTCATGGCTGTTTCATAAGCTCAGAAAACCCTCTGAACATGTTGCCTCTTGCCAACATCCATGCAATCATGTGAAGCATATGCACAAACTTTGCAAAAATATCAAGTCATTGCATTCAACAGCTCTGTCAGCCTGCGGCCATCGCAATCCTGAGCTCATGGGAGGAAAACTCTGCAAATCAATTCATTGGAGAAGTCTGCACGGGGAACAGCAAAAAGGAAAAGCATTTGCCAGCAGCCAGCCAAAGATCTTTCTGCCAATCTCATGATGGTGGTTCCTCAGTTCGTGTTCCATTCTACAGCTGCAAACAATTTAGCAGGCATTCTGCATGCAGAAAAAGTAGGGACACTCCGAACCGCCTGTTTCAATGTTTAAATTGTAGAACTTGCAAAGGACCTTGGGTTGACACGGATGCCACCCAACAACTGTCTCATGGTGGAATCATGTCTCATCCAACATGCTGGATCTCGCCAAGCCAAGCAACACCGCCTGTTCAAAGAGATAATTCATAGCCTGATTGGGTGCTCCCGGTTGGGTACTTCCAACAGCTCTACTGGCTCACAGGTGGTTGGCACTCTCAATTTCCACGCTCAAATGGTCACATTACACCTACAACTGCTCTCTCCACTTGAAAAGAATCCATCCAGCAGCAGCTTCCATCCGATTCCATCGGCATTGACCATCCCGCCTCAGTGACCTGTTCCCCCGTGGCCGCAGATGTCTCGAAGTATCGCATGCCATGGCTGGCAGCAAAATCCTCCCCTTCTGCACGGCTCACGGCGCGGCGGCCCAGGTCCAGCTTATTGGCGCAGAGCGCCACGCAGCAACTGCCGCGGTTGGCGCGGGACCTAGGCGGCACGAGGCTGATCCAGATGACCCAGGTGACCCAGGTGACCAAAGAAAGCCGAGTGGCAATGGGCATCCATGGGAGTGCGCCTCCTGGCTGATGAAAAATGAGAAATGACTGAGGTGACTCATGGTCCATTCATTCTCCGCCAGCTGGCGAAGCTGCACAGCTATTCATGCAGTGCTCACGCCAAAACCTTGAAAATAAGCAACAGTTTAAAATAATAAAACCTTACGTTGACGTTGGCATTTACAAAGTCCATGCCTGGAATAAGAGCCCTGTATCTTGACCCTCCGCACTTGACATCCATGGTCCGCACCCAAACTCCTCCAGCCACAAAGACAGGTCCGCGAAGCTTTTCCGGTTGGTCACATCGTACACCAACAGCACCGCCTTGTCAGCACCAAACGCAAAGAACATTCTTCAAGCCAGTCCGGGCAACCACATGAAACATTGTTTTCCAGGACCAATCGCTCAACTTGATTTTCAACTGAGGGTCGCTGGCTTGCCCCATGGTGTAAAATTCCGTGCGGATTTCTCGGAATTCGTCGCCTCCTCAGGGGAAACAGCCACAGGTGAGTGGGCCAACTGAGGGTTCACTGGGGGATCAAAGTCTCCTGAAGTGTCAAAGAAGTTCACCTTCAGGTCATGTCCCAGCACTCTCACAGGTTTCACGCCATAGTCGATGCCAATGGTGGGGATGTACTTCTGGACAAATCGACTTTCGCAGTAGCGCTTGATCAAGGTGCTCTTCCCTACGGTGGCCGAGCCTGCGGCAATCAAAGTGGCGACTAGTAGAGGCACATGGGCATGGCTCAAAAATTCAAACCCGGAACTTCAGGAAAGCCAGGCTGTGCGGTTTCATACGTCTTCCCATTTGTAACAGCAATCATGCCATTCTGAACTTTTGACATTTCTTAAGTATCAAATTTGACCCAGGCGACTTCGACCCCTGGATGACATGGCAGCCCCGGCCTATGGACATCACCTTCACTCTCAAGGCCCGTCCCGCGCCATGCGAGGCTGACGCCTCAAAGGGCTGAAGCTTTCATGCAGTTCGCTGGTCTAAAGGTCCGGCATTTACAATAGATACAGTATCTATATATACATATATACTTATCTATATTTATATATATATATATATCTATATATAAATATATATCTAAATATATATATATATATATCTATATATCTATATATCTATATATCTATATATCTATATATCTATGTATGTACGTAGGTATGCATGTATGTATACATGTGTATGTTTATATATATATATGTGTATATATATACATATGTGTATGTTTATGTATATATGTACTGTTTATATCGTGTAAATATATATATATATATATAATATTATACAATATATATATACTGTATACTGTATACGTTGTGCGTGATGTGTATATATATATACGTATATTTATTGTAGATATTATATATATACATGTAGACATGTGACATATGTATGGCAAAACATGACAGCGTGTAACTTTACAGCAGTTCAGTTCTACATGATTTCTGCCCTCGCATTGGTGAAGTTTTCTGGCCCCGTCTTTTCAAACCGCACACGCACCATGACTTTCAGCTCAGCTCGCTGCTGTGGAGGACGCCGGCGGAGGCGGTTTAGGCGCCGACTCGCGAGGTGTGTCGCTGTCTCAGCAGGCTGGACATGGTCAGCGGGACAGCAAGACAAAGGCCCAATCAAATCCAAATCACGCAAAAATTGTTGTTGCAAAATCATGGGGTTTTCCACCATTATATCCCACTTGCAACTATATGAAGGAACCACATGCGATACAGAATCTGCCTTCAACGTGTGTAAACACTCGGCCCGAGGCCCCAGTGCAATATCACTCTCCCAAGACGAGATCGCCAAAACAGAAGCAACATTTCCTCAAAGCCAAGTTGCTTCGGCGCTCCTGGCATCGCAGCTTTGCATTACTGTGGCTAGATCTCAAGAACCCCCCAGCGTTCACAGTCATTCCGGCCCATGTATATACTGAAAACTGATTGCAAACTTGTCCCGGGATGCTCCCTCAGGAATTCCGCGCTGCAGCTCATAGATCGAGAAAGAAAAAGAGAACACTGCATTTTTCGTGGAATTGGCAGGCCCCTGTGATACCGATCTGACGCCGATCTGATGAACTTTGAATGGATCTTGTCTTGTGACGTATCAGACACAGCTCACCGTGCCGCCTTCCGGTCACGAAGAAGCGCCAGCAAGTCGGCCTGGCATGGCTGGATTGTCCTGATAGGTGGGCCATCTTGTCAGGCTGCACTCCCCATACTGCAGGGTTTCTCATAGGGCAAGGTCGCAAAATCTTCGGGTGTCTTTAGAAAAGAAAATAGATGAAAAAAGGTCATCCCCTCTAATGACTCTAATGGAATAAAAATGATCTACAAATGATGGTGGCTTATCATTGGCTTATCTATCTTAATTTACTCCAGGATATCAGTTCTCTGGGCCAGAAACCCCCCAGCTTCCCATCCCACAGCCCAACTGGCCTTTTCCAGGCAACCTTCATGGTCGATTCCCAGGGCTGTAAGGAGCTCTTTCAGCTCCTTGATGGATAAGCTACCTGGAGCTTCCAGCTGGGACAGCTGTCAGAGGATACAGCTCGTTTAAGTTGAGTAGATGGCCTAAATTCCACATACACATACACATATACACATAAACATACACATATACACATACACATGCCATTTAGCCCAATTGTCACGAGCCGTTGCTATATTTATGACAGCCATGAACCAGCTTTTGCCGAAGAATGCCTTAGCAGGCTGCTATCTGGACCCGCCAATCTGTACAGCGAAATCATGTGGTCAGATTTTTTTTGGTGGTTACGAATCAGAAACAGTCCTGGACCTAGGCGTGTGACATTGCAAAATACTCCAGAAACCCCCAGTGCCCTTCACCTGTCATTCCAATTTTGTTGGTAGGTGTCTAACAGGAGCGGATATCCTTTTAAAGCGTCAATGAATTTTCAGGCAACTCAAGTGCAATCTACGACGCGTAGGGAAAACTCTTCGAATGTTTCACGGCCGCCCCAGCAGCGGCTAGGTCCAAGTGGTGGCCAGTTGAACCGAAAATGAGCCCAAATGCATCCAGGGCGCTTGGGTCGGATGGGATCTCCACATTCTTCTTGGCTTTGGGTGGTTGAGGCACGTGTGGCGCAGGCTGCGGTGCGGCTGGCTTTGGAGCACCTGAATGTGGCGACCAGGTCCTTTTACAGCGATGGGCCCTTACCAATCCTTACCAGATATCAATTGTGATTGATACCCTGAAAATCCCTGAAATACCCAGAGCTCATGTTAACAATTTGTGCATCCATGATTTATGACATGGGGCCATGGGGGCTAATATTGAACCATTGCCATTGACCCAGCCTGCACTTGGTCGCGGCCGTTCGCTCGAAGAGTCCCGCGCTACGAACCGAGAGAAACCACCTGGGAAAGGCAACGATCATGGGGCAACCATGGACCTGTTGGGAAAAAATGAACAATAAACCAACAGTGAGATCATGGGAATATGATGTTTTCATTGTATCATTAAATTGCATATAATTATGAACCTAATACTGGAGTATTAGAGTGTGTCTGACAATTGGGTATATACCCACACCCCAGAATGGCAAGGTTTATGGAGAGAATGATGGGAAATTGTGATAAAACAACTGGAGAAAAACCCAAATGATTCTGCGACTGAGTCTGGCTCAAAAACATGCAACTTGTTGCAGGCGTTATCTACCCAAAATGCCTGTCGAGACCACTTTCCTTAAGGTTCCGCGGGCCAAAGTGCTTTTTTGAGAAAGACAAACTAAATAAGCCGCCCGTGTGATCCGAAAGCACCTGGACCTAGATCTCTTACAGTTCTTACAGTTCAGTGAACCACCATTTCTGATGAGAAAGAAGCTGAACCTATTCCACAGTGAAACACGCTTGCGCGCACATTTCTCTTTCATGATCGAAAAAAACACCTACCATCTCACACCTATCATATTCCCATATATTCCCCGATCACCATCAATCTTCTTGAAACATAAGATACAACTCACAAGGACAAGTTGGTTGAGGTCCCATACGCTTAACATCCATGGCCGTATCCCATTAGCACAACACAAAGCAGGGATAGGAGTAGGATGGAGAATGTGGGGAAGAAAAAGGAAAACTGTCGCTATCTAATTTTGAACAAAAATTGGCTACTAAGTGCTACTTGATTCCATATGCACATTTAATCCCTGACATGTTTCAACCTGCAGTGAGGCTCTATCCAATCTACAACACTTTAAACCCTAAAGTAAGAATCATTACAAGAATCATTACGAATCATTCATCCATACAGTCGAATGCCATGGAATCTTGAGGGCTTTGGCTGAGAAACTTCCCAGACCATCTTTTGACCGCAGCCGGATCAAGGTGGAATCGTAGGCTGCCCGTTTCCTGTGGTACCAAGTCATACCACCAGTTTTCCCAGAAAAATTGGAGTGAGGTTGCTCAAAGGCAATTGGATTCTACATATTTCTGTGGGATTGTGGAAATCTCACAAGTGATTGTGTGTTTCATCGGACTGTTCGAACCATTTCTTTCATGGGATGAACCTCCGATGCCCAATACAGTTGGAAGAGTTTACCCCTAATTCCACACTCCAATGCCTTCAATCCACCAAGTGTACTCCTTTCGTATCCCACGGTTTTGTGGGTCCCCATATCTGTGGCACACGTTATCAACCGTTCTATGCCACATGTGCTCCGCAGCTCTGCAGCTCCGCAGTTCCGCTCCTTTCATCGGTCAATGTCTCCACTACGGCACCACATTCTTTGAATTTGTCTTCATCGCCACCCTGGCATCGAATCACTGCTCTCCCTGCCATTCTCCCTGCCATTTTCCCTCCACAGCATGCACCAAGGGCAAGCCCAGCCTTGTCCGGATGATGAGTCAACGCCGCTTTTTTGTAGGCTCTTTTAATCTCCTGGCCAAAAAATGTAACTCTATGAGTGAGCCGGGGGACTAAGATGTTGCGAAGCATTTCTGCTTCCATCAGTTACTCTGCAAACATCTGCATGAGATGCTTGAACGGTCCTCGGCAGTGGCATCCCTGGTGATGCCCAGAATGTCATAATAATTCTGGGCCATGAATGCAAAGAAGTATATACTTTTAGCGTGGTTGGAAAAAACTGGTGATGCACTGTGTTTTGATCAAAACATGTTGACACAAAACTCAGTTTCACGGCCCTTTTGTTTCAGAAACAATGCGATTGCAGCATCGGACTTGAAGCTGAAACTGCACAAAACATGAATGTAGAAATGCAGTTTGAATCCAATCGCACTTCTGAGTGAATCAACCAACACGTAGTCACCTTGAACCCAGGAAGAACAAGGAGGACATCTTAATTTTGGACCCACTGGTTGATTGGATTCCAAAAGTTTCAACCGCCCGTGCTTTCCAGAGCAGATTGCCACATGTTTCAAACGTCACCCATGACATGAACCACCTGATTGCCCTCTGGTTTGAGGCGTTGGTATATGCCCGCATTTGCATAAAAATCAGGTAGGTGATGCTGATCATGATGGCCATGAGTAGCAGTGTGGAGCGTCAAAACTTAAATAGTTCGGGCAAGGCCCTGCCGTGACAACGATTAGCATCATGCGTGATATCTTAAATGCCCCAAGGCCAAGTATCACCGGAGATCGAACCTTCTCTACAAGAGGTGCCTAGGAACACGCCGAGCAGGAGGGTACAACGAAAATACTTTCTGTATCTTTCTGTGCTCTCTAGCTCTAAAAAGCTCCTAGGTTTACCTCTTGCCGATATCGTGCTAAATCAAAAGGTGTTTCGGCTAGCAGCTAGTACAAACTAGCCTTCCTGACTTGAAATTCAAACTGATCAAACCGTCTGTTCACGTGGCAATTTCGCAGGCGCAGAGTAAAAGAAAACTCCGAAGTACGGCTCAAAGCACTGCCGAACAAACCCAAAAAAAAAACAGGTTTTGATTGCATTTCGTGTGCCAAATGTCTATTTAAAAACAACTGGTTGCCTTTACAAAAACAAGTTCGCAAAGCATGTGCATATCGAACCAACCGCGAAACAGTTCGGGCCAGTAGTTGTCTCCTTGATGCTACTCGTGTGCCTCATTTGGCATATGACCCTCGAATTGCCACCATCATGTTGTTTGAGACCGTGCGATGATTAAAACCGGTTAAAACATAAACTCCATGAACATTCCGTTCTGACGTTCCCCTTTGCCACCTTGTCGGCATGTTTGGTTTCCCAAACGAATAGTTTGATTTGTCACGCAATAATTGCAGCCATGCATTGATCACAGGATCCAAAAAACATCCCCTCTGCCAACAACCAGTCGAAAACCATCAGCCATTGCTTCGTGTTGCGTTCATCTTGCCAGTTGTTTCTGTTCACGATTTCATCCTCCGACCTGCAGATGGTAGGTTCGTCATGGTTCGTCATCATTGTATTGCTGATGCACTTGCAAACGCGCCGGATACGCATAGCAAACTTACGGAGATGTCGTTTTTTTCCAAAACAATACCAAACCAATGGCATGGAAAACTCGAGATGGGTTCAAAACCTGAGTTAGATGTTGTTGTGCCCCAAGTTGTTTTTTTATCATGCCATGGGTCGTCCGATATTTGTTGCTAAATATCGTGGTCGCAAAAACCGTTCAAAATTGCCCTTCACAATTCATGGTTTCGATGATGACAATGCAGAGGCGGAGGATGAGTCTAGCATTTCGCCGGCACCCTTTGAAAAATTAATTCGCGGTTGTTTTCCCGTATTTTTTAAGGACCATAACCACTTGGACAAAGGAAAAACAAATCCTATACCACATATACGGGCGAAAGACGTTAATTGTTTACGATTTGCTGTCTATGTTTGCGTCAATCAATGTCAAATGATACTGTGGGTTGGTCACCTGATGCAAAATAAGCTCTCTGTACCTTACCAAATGCCCATGTTGCCATTGCGACCGGCATCTGTGTAGTTTCAAAATGGCGCGGAATATTACCGCGAAACTGTCATGACTATAGAAACCGTCTCTGGTGTGATTGGTTGGCCCTGAATAATTCCTTTACCAGGACCATGTTTTGAATCGGAAATAAAAAATGGAAAATCGAAGTCAGTAGATGGAAAATTGAAAAAAACAACATTGAAAATGTAAGCATCCATGTGAAAGTAGATAAAAATATATTGACAATCCAGGCAAGCATGCTGAAAATCTGATGAACTATGTCAACTTCAAGATGGGCAGCGCAAGCAAGCGGACTCCTTTTCAAGCATGGGGGTAGCAAGATCTCACTGGACGGTCGGGTACGCCAACCGTGTTGCTTGCCTTTTGATTGTTTTTCTCCTTCCAGCTTTTCAGTCTCGTACAAAATTGTACACGGTGAAGTCTGTGATGCCCAAAAAATGATGGGCGGTTTGTGGGTGGGCGTTTTTTGGCAAACGCGAAAGGCTGCCCACCTCACCACACCCTTGAAACAAAGTGGCTTCCATTGCAAGAACTGAGCACTGCCCCACAACCCTCGAGTTGTTTCATCTTTGCGTTTTGGCTGCTTGATCACAAGTGATCTGCACCGTCAACTTCAAGATGGGCAGTGTAAGCAAGCGGACTCCTTTTCAAGCATGGGAGTAGCAAGATCTCACTTCCCCCTTTTCAACATCTCGCTTGCACCGCATCCAAAGTTTCCAGAACTGTTTGAAGTGGCTCCAAGCTTTTGTCGTGACATCACACTCATCAACAAGCAAATGATGATTTTGCTGCCTTGAACTTGAAGGTCCATCACTTATGTTCGCTTCTGTAAGTACACGAGCATACCATGTTCGCAGGCAACACTTGGATTTGAGTTCAAGTTGATAACGCATGAGGCATTTCCCAACGTGGCAATTGGAACTGGCCCTTGCCAAAGGGAATCTTGCACCATCGTTGTCACCAAAGTGGACAAAGAAATGTTCAGCCTGCCCGTCACAGCCAGAGCGAAGTAGCCAGCACAGCTGCGAGAAGTTCCAACTCGTATCTTATGGTGCCCTTTGTGAGAGCCCCAAAGCGCTCGCACACATCTTTGTCCAGAGGAAATCCAAATCATTGCAGGATCTCGCCACTACTACCAACAAGCACCCCAAAGGGCCCCAAAGCCACCAGTTTTTTCCCCCGTCTCATAGCTATCCGTGTACATGTAACCTGCTCACCATCACTAGCAGAAACAGAACGAGGTTCTGAAGACTCCAACCGCTTCGCCATCGCACCCAACGCTGTCTTCAGGGTCTTCATCCAACACCTTTGTGCGGCCATACGCATGGTCGATAAGCCGCTTAAGAACTAGTTTGCCAAGCCTCCCGTGAACAAAAAAATCAGCAAAACCTAACCCCCCACGCAGCATGAAAGCCTCTTGCTTCTCCAGAAAGCCCCTTTCTATTGCCAGCAAGATCTGTTGCACTATCTCACGCGTTCGCTCCTCTGTGTTGCATACACACAAGAGGCCAGCATCAGACCTGTTGAAGTCAAACTGGACCCCCAATGCTTTGCAGACAGTGGCGAATTCAGTTGCTTTCTTCCCTTCCTGCGCAAAATCCCGGCCAGTGAGTTGCTGCTGCTGCAGGGGAGCTCAGGCCAAGCCTCGAGGTTAGGATGAAATCGTCGTAAAAATTGGTGGTAAGCAAATGCAAACCTCTCACTGCCAAGGGGTACAATGCCCGTGACAAAGGAAGAAAACAATATACACTATGAGTGGTTCCAAAAGGCATGGTTCTCAACCGGTATATCTTAGCACAGCCAGTACCACTGTTGTAAACACCCAATTAGGCATAGCGATAATGGTCTGGCCTGATGGGGACTTGACAATAAGCGCTTTTGAGATTGACGTTTCGGCAAGGTGCCGCATTTCACAACCAGCAATCCGCAGGCCTTGTAGTAATGTTTGACTACCGCAAAAAAGGGCTCAACCATGTGGAGGTCCAAATTACTGGGACTAGTACAACTATCCTTTATTCCAATGATGCCGTACTCATCTATCATCCTTGTCTTGGCACCCTAACATGATATCACTGCGCCATCCTGCGGGTCCTGCAACAGAAAGGCCCAACGGCCCAGCCATTCTCCAGCTCAAGTCCTGTCTCTTCCACCAACTGCATATCCACAGGCTCCGACCCGGAACTTCTAGCCATGCGCATGATCACATCGTTGTGTTTTGGGGCATTCATGTGCAACTAGTCTAAGCTCGAAAGACAAAGCTTGTATTGGCGCTCGAACACTGGTGACTCCTCAATCTCCCCTGCTAATGTGGCCCCTGGCGGCAGGAGTTTCAACACCAGCGGGTCTTCACACCTTATGTCACTTATATAACATCTCTGCAATGAGCAACAAGCGTTTTCCCTTGGCAACCACAGGATCCCGAGAAGCAGCATCTTTGACTTCCATTTCTTCCAAATGAGCCGCTCTTGCAACCCACCTGCGCCACCAAGCAATGCGATAGGAACTCATCTGTTGATCATTCCACTCCATATGCTTTTCCACAGCCAATCTCAGTTCCCATGGCACGTGTGGAGGGATGCCCAGCCTGTGCGATGGAAACCACAGGCGCCCAAGGGATTCCAAACACCACCTCAGACTTGAAATCTCCAGCATCAGTCAAATCACCCTTCTGACACCGCCGCTTGTGATTGTGCTCCTCTGGCCCTCCCCCATTTGGAGAGGCATCAACCACAGGAAAACGAAGAAAGCGAGTGTATTGGGGCACTGTGACTGGAACGTTGTCCTTAGTGTAAAGGGCAACATTGCTTTGCAGCTTGGACCTCAGAGAGAGCATGGAATTTCAGACAAATCTCGCACCACAAAGACTGCAACTGAACTGGCGCCTGCCACCATGGGAGCAATCTTGGAAAGCTTCGGCTGGAGGCCAGCGCTACGCACATCTTGCGAGGATACCTTGATTCTAAAGCTGCTGCCCACACTTGTCTGCCACCTTCGTCACGCGCAAAACCCAGCATACACCATACGCAAAAGGCGAGCAAACGGCGACCACCACCACCACGACCACCACCACCGCCGCCCCTGCCGCTGGCGCAGCCACCGCCACCACAGCCACCACCACCACCTTTTATTTTCTCCTGCTGCTGCCAAGGCACGAGGAAGAAATCGGCAGGTTTTGAACAAAAGGTTAAACAAAAATAGTGCAATATTCCATGGCAAGTGCCCGTTAGGCACCTCCAGGTGTGCAAAAGGAAAATTAAATCGTCTATCTGGCCGGCATGTGGCATAGTTTCAACGTTCAGTTGAAAATACATCTATTTTTACCGACTGAAATACGCTACATGTAGTAAAGGACCGAGTTCAGTTCAACTGAATAGCGAATATTTGCGAAGGCCACTACAGGCAGCTGAAAAGAATAGCGAATAATAGCGAAGGCCATCACAATATTGCCAAAAAACGCAATTAGAAGAGTCTTTGCGAAAGAAATTCCCTTAGATCCTTAGCAAGATTGGAACACTTGTCCTGTACAGATTTGAGCCCAATACGCTTTAGCCCCTGTGGTTCAAGAAAAGGAAGGGTGTGTCCGCTTCGCATGGTAGCGGAGCTGGTTGAGCCCTAGGGCCGATCAGTTTCCGCAAGCGGGTAACACCGCAGTTCTTAGGCGGGAAGCCCTGCCAACCCCTTCCTACACAGGAGTTGCCGGCAAAGCAAAGGGCAAAACCAGGACAAGGAGTTCTGCCGCAGTGGCAATCTCGGCAAGCACTAACAAGCACAAAGCAAAGCAGCTTCGTCAAGTAGTGGCCAACAGCTACGCAAACTTCTTGGCAGACCACGTGCGTTTGAAGCGTCCCTTACCGTCTTCGAGCACCCAACAGGAAGGAGTGTGCCCGTGTTCAACGAAAACTACCAGCAGTTGCCGAGGAGGTAGAAAAGACACCAGGAAAGTCAGTGAGGCGAAGTTGCTTGTGTGCAGAAGCACGTCGTGCAGTAAGTGCTAGTTTGGGAGTCAACCGTGCTCAGAGTGAACGAGCCAAGTCGGAAAGTGTAGACAGTAGCGGTGAGGAAACCAGTAAGGGGCTTGAGCCAGACCAAGCGACAGGGAGGAAGCACCAACCAGGTGCAGTCACAGTTTGTGGCGAGTCAATCTCAAGGAGCCATCCGCCAACGACAAGAAATAGTTCCAGCCGTCCGCCAACTACACGTTGTACGTCGAGTGCACGAAGTACAGTGCCGCCAACAGTGGGCTACAACTGGCTCAACCGTCACTTGCGGCAGTAACATTCGATCACTTGCGGCAGTAAGATTTTCGATCACTTGCGGCAGTAAGAATCAATCACTTGCGGCAGTGAGACTCTTGTAAAACGATTCAAAACCAATCACTTGCGGCAAAGAGATTCCGAAACGTTCATGTTACTGCTGGGCTGGGGTGGGGTGGGGTGAGGTGGGGTGGGGTGGGGTGGGATATAATAACGTTCATGTTCCTGTACACACACACACAGGCACGGCAACAGGCACTGCTCTTTCATCATCAGCTACTGCTGGGGTGGGGTGGGGTGGGGTGGGGTGGGGTGGGATAATAACGTTCATGTTCCTGTACACACACAGGCACGGCAACAGGCACTGCTCTTT
>Ga0126342_10012915_pt1 | contig 14852 bp, 14 predicted proteins | sample Cyp1metagenome_FD_92528 | JGI IMG/M metagenome (GOLD analysis project Ga0126342, IMG submission 92528) | Coral microbial communities from Lord Howe Island, Old Settlement Bay, Australia - Cyphastrea 1 metagenome | ecosystem: Host-associated > Invertebrates > Cnidaria > Coral ... | reverse complement strand
ATAATCGAAGGAAGTTTAGAAGTCAAATTTCACCAAATATGGACAGATGAAAAGCAAAGCAGGGCAGAGGCAGAGAGAAGAGAAAGATTAGAAGAGAGCAGAGTAGAAGCGAAAGAGTCAGCAAAAAGAAGATGCAGATGCGCGAAAAGGTAGGCTCGCTAAAGCGGCGGGCGCAGAGCCAGCTGGGAAGATGAGATAGATAGATAGATAGATAGATAGACAGATAGATAGATAGACAGATAGATGGCTAGACAGATAGATGGCTAGATAGATAGATAGATAGATAGATAGAGAGAGAGAGAGATAGATAGATAGATAGATAGGTAGATAGTTAGATAGATAGATAGATAGATACATAGATAGATACATAGTTAGATGCACAGATGAGATAGATTGATAGCTAGATAGATAGATAGATAGATAGACAATGATAGACAGATAGATCGATAGATAGAGAGACAGCTAGAAAGATAGATAGATCGATAGATAGAGAGACAGCTAGAAAGATAGATAGATTATATTAGATTAGATTAGATTAGACTAGATTAGATTAGATTAGGTTAGATTAGATTAGATAGATAGATAGATAGACAGACAGATAGATAGGTAGAGAGATAGAGAGAGAGAGATAGATAGATAGATAGATAGACAGACAGATAGATAGATAGATAGCTAGGTAGGTAGGTAGGTAGATAGATAGATGGATAGATAGATAGATAGAAGGACAGATAAACAGATAGATGGATACATAGATACATAGAAGATAGATGGGTAGGAAGGTAGATAGTCAAAGAAAGAGAGAGAAAGAGAGGAGACCTCAAGCACCTTTCGGTCCATCAGTGGATTCACAACAACCAACCTCTCCTATAGGTTTCCTATTTTTGAAACTTCCGCCACCGCTTTGTGCGGTACTACTGGTGTATATATATATAACTGTACCCATACATATTCCACATACAAATGTAATGCACATGCGCACAAAATCACAATATACACCAAACATACTGCATGTAAATATCTAACATGTATCAATGGTTTTCACTCTCAGACAATTCAGCCTGCTTTTTGGGACCTACGATTCATCTAAGTTGGAACTGTCTAAATTGCTTGGATGAGAATGATCCACGCCAGCCATGGGCTTTTGCTTCACTCATCCCCACTTGTGACATACTTAGTTACTTTGCTTGCTTCCAAAACTAGGCTCTGTTCTATTGTACCACACGTCTTGAATCCAATCAGCCACAGGCTTTTCCAAATACAAGCCCAAAAGGCGCGACGCTTCGCTGGATTACCTGGAGAAAATAGAATATATCCTACCATCTGGTTATGACTAACATAGCCATGGAAAATCACCATGTTCAATAGGTAAACCATCGATTTCTATGGGCCATCTATACCATGGCGAACTGTTAAATAACCAGAGGGTAATATATCTAAAGAATAATGTGCGTAATGAGGTGACAAAGTATAACTTGGGGATTCCCATCCATGCTGAAAGGTCCCTGAAGCTTGCAAATTTTGTTTGACACTGGAGAAGCCCCAAATATACAGAAAGTGTTTGCAGAAAACAGAAACGACAAGAAACATAGCCCTGGCTCTCCTTTAATCCAGATACCCTCCAATACTCAGCCCGCCCTATTTGATTACATGTCATCCCGGTACAATGCGTCAGCACACCAGAGACGCTTGAATCGCAACCGTCCAGGACAAGATATGCGCTGGAACTGGTGGAACAGTCCTGCAGTAGACAAAAGCTGCGGTGGAAACTGGGACCTCTTTATCCATCTTTGTTTACTTGGATGATGATCCCACTTAATAACTGGTCATCAAACCTTGCTAAGTGGCCGGCTCAGCCCACTAAAAAACAATGGGATAAGCCACAGGAGACTTCACTTCCCCGCCCTGGTTTCCCATGGTGCCATGGTCCAGTTTGGTCCAGTTACCTGGTTTACGGCACCCGATTCCATGGGAATCCAAACATCAAATGGTAAAAAAATATCCCTAAGATGGATTGATCACCGTCCCAAGGACAACGACACATTGATAAAATTGACCATGTCCCCACGCTGTTTAATGGTTAAACAGGTTAAACATATATGAAAAAACTCTATAATTCATTGTGAAATCAGATTTCATGTTTCCCATGTTTTCCCATATGTTCCCATCCTGACATTCAAAGGTGATGCTTTGGCCACTGGACGCAGGAATTCGGATCAGATCTGCACTCTCCAGCGACACGTTGGCAGACTCATCTCGGTCGAATCGTTGGGGGGCGCCGAAATCAACCATCCCCAAGTCATCACCATGTGCTTGTGGGCTGTATAACATGGGAATGCATGTGGTAAACCATGGTAAACCCAAGTTTGAAGCCAATTTGATAATCCCCAAGTCATCACTACAATCATCATGTGCTTGTGAGTTCTATAAATTGTAGAAATCAACCATCCCCAGTCATGATAGGGTTTATGGATGTCTATGGCAGTGGGTGAATCCCACATGAAACTCGGAATGATCTCCAGAAGTACAGGGAAACACTGCAACTGCCATGTTTTTGGCACATTTCTGTACCAAACAGACAAAAAAACCAGCCATTCGTGTCGTATCGCCTAGACCCCAGCCTTTGGGATCGGGATTGGATCAAAATGATTGAGCCTTCCATGTCTCGCCAATCTGTGGTTCAAGGTACTGAAGCTCTCAGCCTCTCCCAGTGGCAGCATTTGGCTGGAGAAGTGGTTCAACTCGTCCACAGCACCCACCTAAAATGATGCACCGGGCTGTCATCTAGACCAACTTGCTGTCAGCCACCCACATCCAACAAATCCCATCTGAATCATCTACACGTTGTTTTGCCAAAGTGGCTTTTCTGGGATTGTCCTGAATGCTAGGCGAAAATTGGAAGGTGTTTTTCACGCTTGGAATCCCAAAAAAAAACCTGCCAAAAAAATGGTGCTTTAGATTCGATCATGCTCAGCACTTGCATTCCTTGCCATTTTTGCTTTCCAAACTCTTCAAACGCAGAATTCTTTGAGTCCGATTCTGGCTGAATTGCACTGGCCAATGAAAACCACAGACTCCAAAGTTGCCGGGTGTTTGGGGGCAAATTCCCTGGGGGATATACCCTAAATCATCCATTTGAATAGGATCATCCATCATAAACTACCCCCATGACTATGGAAAGCCCCATCAGAAAACCCACAGCAAGCCACAGATACTCCTCCATGCCGAGTCTGGAAGCTGGTACACTCCAAAGCCAAGAATGCCAGCGCACCCTGCAACAGGAACAGCAACCCAAAATTCGGGACCCATTTATTTCTGGCCACCAAAGTCCCTTGACATTTTGGAGGTTAAAAATTCACGGTGCTACAACTTTGACCTACCCGCTTTTGGAAGGTTTGGGCCAGCCTGTCATGGGACAGGTCCTGGTTTTGTTTGCGTCTTGCGGCACATCAAAAAAATGGTTTCTTCATGTTCTTCCGTAGCGAGATATGCCAGTTTCTCAACAAAAAACATGTTCACGAATCCGTTGGATGGAAGCCAGGCAATTTTGAGGGGCGTATGTGTGCGTCGGCTGGGTTGTCAATGAGCAGTATCCCCAAACCTCACCCAACCCTTGGACATAGGCATATGACTGGCAGGGAATTTGCTCAGCGAATCAAAAGCGCCCTTTGAAAGGGCTGAAATTGATGCTTCCTGTGCAGTTGCCCTGGTGAAAGCTACTCATTGACATTTTTCCGTAACTCGGAAGTCTTCGAATTGAATTTCCCTGTTTCGGTTTCCTCAAATATGGCTAGAAGTACCAGTCATCATCCATATCATCCATGTGATTTTCGGATGTTCCAAGAAAATCCAAGAAAGAAAGCATCCAGCTATTGGTGTAGCAGCTATTGGTGTAGATATGTGTAGATATAGAAACCTCCCCTTTGATAACCCCGGGATCGACAGGTCATCAGTCCATACCTTGGCGCCGCAGGCATCAGCATCGCAAGTGACTTCGATGCGCTGCGATGAAGCTGCGCTGATCTGGGTGGTGCTAATGCCACGGACACCAGAAATGTAGACCTCAGACGGCAAGAACATGGAATTGATTTGGATGCAAAATGGATTATCATATGTTTTTCTGAATGGAATAGATGTTTTTGAAATGTAACACCCGTAGATTTGTGAGTATAAATACAAATGTATGCATGTAATGTATGCATGCATGAATTCATGTATGCATGTACGTCTGTACGTATTCAAATGTCGGGGCTTTTGCAGTGGTCAGGGTAGATTCCAAGAGGAAAACCAGAGTTGCTTGGATCGCTTGGATCACCTGCCGGCCTTTCAAAAATGACGGCGATGTCTTCAGGAACTTTTTGAAAGCAACACGGCAGTCCAGGGAATGATTTGTGAACGCATGGTTAAGTGGAAGTTATATAAATTTAATGTGTTCACCATGAAGAAACTTTGTTATGAATTCTCTATTTTGAATCTCGATAGCCGCTGGCTCGCCAAGCTGGGCTAGGAATCCACGAAGGACAATGGGCAGAATGGTCAGATTCATACCCGGTCTGGGGAGATGGAAAATTGGTTTTGATTATGTGGTGCTCGTCGTCAATGGTCTGCTTGGTAGAAAAGGCAAATGAACTGTTTCAAGGGGACGTATGTAGATAAACTGATAGGATAGGAATAGGAATAGGCATAAGAATAGGATAGGATGGGATTAGGATAGGAATCCAGATAGGATAGATAAATCCCTGACCTGGTTTAAGGCGGCATCTGATTCTCTCTCCAAACAGTAATCGCTTCGTTTGAAGCCGCCGTAAACCATCCAAATGATAGTCCAAAAAAAGAACAGCCAATGGAAGCTGCGAAAACAATGGCGTTCAGAACGCTCAATAATCGTCCAACTAGATATACTATGATATACTACTATATATCATCATCTACAATCTACTAATATGTGTAGTATGTGTATCAAATGTTGATGTAAACAACAGCAAGTGGAATCTATAAATCATCGCAGGCAATTGTATTTCAGTATCACTGGGATGCAACCAGATCGTCCATGATCCAAATGCTGGCTCAGAAAATGGGCACATAAGAAATTGCTACATGGTGGTTACCCCAAAAAATTGTGTCATCAAACCTGGCTGGCAAAATTCCATAAAATTCCCCCATTGATCATTGATGGACGATCTTACCATTAAAAAAAAAGCGAGGACCTTAGGAGATTCCCTGGCACCGGTCGCCTCTGAGCCTCAGACTTTGCCAGCAGGTCCAAAGGCATTGCTGACCCTGGTGTCACGATCCGTCGATGTGTCTACACATCGTCCCAAAGATACTGTCTGGTACCCTCTGGTAAACTAACATAGCTATGGAAAATCACTAGTTTTAATGGGTAAATCCACTATAAATGGCAATTTTCAATAGCTATGTTAAATTACCAGAGGGTAATTAAAGCTGGCTGGATTATCCCCGAAGTAGCTTTAATTGGAGAAAAACATGGAAACCTCATGGAACGAAATGGTGCAGTTGCCATGGCTACACAGGACAGCTGCAGCTCAGAGGCTGTTGACCATCCAAATCAACACAGATTGACCTCGGCAGGGACCATTCTGAAGGCTTGTGAATGGGCCATAAGATGAATAGGATGGGCCATATTTTTGGGAATCTTTTCGTCAGCCACCGCATTCCCTCGACGTGCAGACTTTTTTTCTCACTTCCGGGATGAAAGTGCAAAGTATAAAATCTGGGTGCGATTCAGAATCCCATCAGTTCAACATGTTCTTCCCATTTGAGTGGCATTTCCGCACTTTCCCACCACTTCAATGGGGAAATGTGGCGAATTGTATCACCCGGAGGATGGCCTGGATGGCCAAGCTGACTTGCAATATTTGAAAAGAACTCAGCAGAAGCGGCAAACCGTTGTTTAAATCTATCTATAGTATGTATGTATGTGTATATATATATATATATCATTATGATTATTGTTCTTATTATTACTATTACTATTATTATTGTTACTACTATGATTGGTGTTACTATTATTGTTATTATTATTGTTATGATTATTATCAGTATTACATACATACAGACATACAGTGGTTTCAACCGCCCTAAAGAAACATTGGAAAGCTGGGGAACCATCATTCCAGGATGCAGAACCAAACATCTTTGAAACCAGCAATCAGCTTGCATCAAGATTGACCTGAAATATCTCGCCTCCTTTGACCGATCCAAATACCCTCAAATAATCTAACATAGCTATGGCAGCTATGGAAAACCACCATGTTAATAGGTAAAAATCATCTGTAAATGGACCATTCTCCATCGCGATTTGTTAGATTCGGGGTACGGCAATGCCCGGGCGCGTCGTCGAGCCACAAATGATATCCGGGAAGTAGATCGCTGGTGTCAAATGTCACGAAAAAAGTCTCCTATGTGAACGAAAAAGCTGTGATTCAACAGGGCTTGGTAAATGTCCTAATTTTTCACATCACCCAACTATTGGAGATGTTTTATACGATATAATCTCCCCCTCTTCAACAAAAAGCCACAGGAAAAAAAACGGGTCAGCAAAGGAGAACATCTATCACTAAATCACATAAGCCTAAGACCTCAGTGACTCAGCTTGTCTTGAGAACATTAAGATATATTACTGAAAACATGTTGATTTGCTTTAGGAATCTGAATCTTTTGGAGACATGTATGCATATCATTGCATATTGATGCATATGGGAGTGTGCAAACTGAAGTGCATTACTGACTAGAAACCTTGGGGTCCTCGGTGACCCAGAATGACCAGCGTTACTGGCTACGCTTTGCAGTATATAAATACTATGAAATCCACAGAATGTGTGGAACATCTGGAAATAAAAGCCAAAAGGTAACTTGCCAAAAAAAATGTGCCCCACACTTTTGCCAGGGTGAAATCGTATTCTATCTTTTATCATCATCAAACACATATATAGACGTGTGTCAAGTTGTAGTAAGATGAGATGAGATAAGTAGCTTCAGAACTCCCCTATACCAAGAAGCTACAAAGTTCAGCATCCCATCAGAAAAAAGAAAGACTTCACCTCTAAAGGACCACATCCATTTTGCTCCAAGCAGCTGTGTTGAACTTTGTTGCACCAGTGCCATAGAACCTCGTTGCTGGGGAAAAAATGGATGCCTCATATTTTTTCCACACCCCCGTTGTATGGGTCACAATGCCATCTCCAACTCAACCATGCTTTCTGCATCTTTCTGCTGAGTATTTATGCATTTTTTCCGCTTAAGTGTGGAAGGGATTCACCCAGCAGACCCAGCAACAGAGGCACTTTGGGACGCCAAGCTGACCAAGCTGCTGTGATGAGAACGTGGTCAGCAACAGGCTATAGACGTTCACAATCCGTCCCGAGACCGGCAACACACGGTCAATGTCAAAGGAGTCCAAGATGCCTTGGAGATCGATGGACCAAAACAACTTTCTATGCCGCTGAAGGCTTCTTATCATTGTCTACCTGTGTCTTACTTCCATGATCTTTTATGACATAAATTGACTTACTGGGTATATCTGGGTATCATCTAAAATTGGCCAGCTGCTAAAAATTGCCATGGCACCATCGTAGATGTGACGGTCACATCCTTGCGCGGACAGGTAAGCTGAAGTCCTACAGGCAGCGGCGGCGCGGCTTGTCGCAGGAAAATCCACCATTTAAGGAGGTTTCCTTAGATGGTGGTACCCCAAAATCTAAACTTAGACCATTTTAATATTGAAACCTATGGTTTAGGGATATCCCTATTGAAACATATTGAAACCACGATTTAGTTCGATGTTTCTTTCCCAGCTATAAACCTCCATTTAGTTTGGGGGTTTTCCAGCAAGCCATGTTTGATTACCAGAGCATACCTATTGCCTAAAGATTCATTGAAAGTGACTACAGCATACTATAGCTGTCACATTGGTCTGCGTGTAATCTGACTGGTTGCAGAATTCTACGGTACAAAATTGCGTGGAGGTGTAGGATGGTCAAGAATGTGCAAAGAAATGGGGAAGGCACAGAATTGCTCCAAAAGTGTGCTGGCATTGAACCAAACGATTTTGTGCCAAAGGGACACCCCAGGGCCCGCCAGCGCTGCTGAAATCTCCGATCCAAATTGAGGGTTTTTGGCATGTTTTTGCTCAGTACTACGCATCGTCACCATATGGTCCATATGGTCCATACGGTTATTCTCCGATTTTGGATTGTGATACTCCCCGACCGTAGAATCCCATACAATCATCAAGCAACAGGGGTTTTGAACACTGCTCATATGGCCCCTTTGCTCATTGAAAAAGAAAAAGGATGAAAAAGGGTTATTGTCATCCATCCCATATCGGGTATATTGAACCCAATTCATGGATGGATAACCATCCCCTCCTGGAAAACTTGGACCTGGCGAATGGAAAAATGGCCGCCCGTGCCTTCCAGAGCCTCCGGGCGTAGTGGCCAAGGTGCTCAAACACGTCGAGGGTTCGCAGGTCATATTGAGCACCCGTGTGGGGCCACGTGTTAAGACACTGGGGGAGATCGATGCCACCCCGGAGACATAGACCTGACTCCGGGGATGGAGAAACATCAGGGAACTGAATCATTTCTGGTTGGTGGCTAAAAAAAACATCTTGAAAAATATGAATCAATGGGAAGGATGACTGACATCCCTGAATATCATGAAATGGAAAATAATCCAGTCATGTTTGAAACCACCAACCAGATTTTGATTCTTACCCAGTAAACTACCATAGGCCATGGAAAATCACCCATAGTTCGATATGATTTTCCCAGACAAATCTCCAGCTCCAAGATGTTCCATAGAAATTGTGGGTATGGGTCAAAATTGGATATGAACAAAGATATATCAAAAACACTAAAAAAAATCTAGATGGTTATCAATATATCAATATTGGTTCATTAGATGGCCTTAAATCTGTGGTCCTGGTCTCAAAAATGGCTTGACGCTTGAGTTGTTCTGATTTGTTGACACTCTGGTCCCCTACCCTAGAATAGCTGGTTAATGCTATGTCACCCAGTCATTAATGATTCATTAATGGATTCATAATCAACCCATGGTCAATGGTTGATGGATTCATCCAGTCATTGATGGTTAATTGTTAATCAATAAAAAATCATAGCTAACTTGACCCATCCCCATTTTAGATTTGGATTTTCCATTACAAACCGTAAATTTTGGGGGTAGCTCCATGACTTAGGACCCCCTCGCGCCTCAAGGCCAGTGTCGCCCCATCCCAAGGTGCTAGTGCTGCCATCTGCATCAAGACACACCTTCAAAAGCCGAAGTTCTACCTGGTTTAATGCTGTTTCATGGGATGATTCTGAATGTTTGATGATGTAGAATGCTTCATATATATATATACACACATATATATTATACATATATATATATATATATATGTATGTATGTATATATATAGAGAGAGAGAGAGGTCAGAGAGATAGATTGTTATACCTACCTGTTTATTGTTGTACTAACTGGTTAGTACAAAGATTCGTCCGAAATTCAACCAGTCAGGGTCCATAAAAGTTGCAGTGTTAGAACAAGAGCCCCAAATCCACTCATGATCTATTTTCGTAGGACTCAGAAACCGTGCTCGTTGGTGTTGTCAGCAAAGTTGCAGGAGAACGACGAACGACATCTAAGCCCAAAAAAAAAAGACGCTCCATGTCCAAAACCTATCCTCGGGCCCAAAACCTCCTGTGTTTTTGGAGCCACTTCCCTTCCCGCACTTTACGAGTTCACCCATGGATCTTGAGATCCTCAGAGATTCCCCTGGCCTTGTAGTGGTTTCCCACAGCAAGTTGGGAGGCGTCCACCGTGAAGCGATAGCGGTGTGGCACGGGACTACTCACCTGCACTTGACCTCAGAAAGCGTGGAACGATTTTCGCGGCGATAGAAAAGGCCACAATTTTCGGAGGAAATCTGGTTTTTAGATACCCTCTGGTAAACATACCAAAAACTATGGAAGATCACCATTTAAGGGAAAATCAACCATAAATGGCCATTTTCAATAGCTATGTTAAATTACCAGAGGGTATGTTTAAAAGAAATTATGCCACCATTGGAAGCCAGTTTAAGCCACTAGTTTCCACTCATCCATCAGAATGGCACGCATGCTATGGATACCGGGAGGGCATCCTATGGATGTTTCATGCTACAACGCTACAACCATAGTGTTTTGTTTCTAGCCAGAGGAGATGCTTCTCCAAGTTATGTGTCTGGTTTATAAACCCATCTAACTACACATATGTATATTATCTAAATATATATACCCTCTGGTTATTTAACATAGCCATGGTATAGATGGCCCATAGAAATAGATGGTTTACCTATTAATAGCATGGTGGATCTTTCCATGGCTATGTTAAATAACCAGATGGTGTATATATATACTGTATATATATATATATTGTATATATATATTGTATATATATATTGTATATATATATATTGTATATATATATATATATTGTATATATACATATATATATATATTGTATATATATTTATATATTGTGTATATATAATATATTATAGTTATAATATATATGTCATGATATATCCCCCAGATTCTCCCAGATTTTTAACCCAGCTGCCATAGGCTTGAAAGATGTGAGTGGCTCCAACTCCATCTTTGTCCAAGCAAATGGTGTATAAAGCACCAGGCAAGAGCTGACCTGCAGAGTTCAGGGTCGACCTCAAAGATGACACCATCGAACCTATGGAGGTTTCCAGAGTCATGGGGGTACCCCGAAAAAAAATGAAAAAAGGCTGGATGCTTTCTGGATCTGAAAATCCGAACATGGGAATCATGATCTATCATTATCTACATCTATCATGATCTATCATCTCTATAAGACTCTATAACTGATCCCCCAGTTGACCTGCTGGAAAATTCACCTCCAGGTCACCCCCGTCCCGCCTGCATCTAAGGTGGCGGTGAAGTCAGGTGCAGTACCGGACAGGGGAACACTGGCCGTGGCAAAGCCCACGACCTCCACCTGGCTTCCTGGTTTGCGGCGACGACTGGGTTTCCACCGATGATTAGTTCGGGGATCAAAAATGACCCGAACTATATATTGGGGATCAAGAAATAATCCAAGAACGGGGAATCCCGTTCTTAACCAACCAGGATTCAATGGAATGATAAGGGATCTTGAACACTGCTCATATAAAATGCCCAAGTGGCTGCATATTTGGGCAGATTTATCATGGAAAAAGATGGAAAAAACCTGGGAAAGGAAGAAGTAAACACCAAAACATAAAACCAAGTCTGAATGATTGGGCTCTTTTGGAAACCGCTGACCCGTTATTGTTGGTGAGATAGCTAGATATATAAATAGAGATAGATATAGATATAGACAAAGATAGATTAAGATAGATAATGACAGATGATGATACATAATGATACATAATGATAGATAGATGGCTAGAGATACATATAGCAGCCTGACATATGCAAGCACATCATAAATATGTACATATATATATATATATATATGTGTGTATATGATTATATATTATACGTATATACATATATATATATATATGATCATCATATTCATATTCTACTAAATCATTCTAGTGTATCTGTATGTAAATCTTCATACATCAAGAACCCTCAGAACCTACTATATATCATGTTTTGAATATATATATATATATATACATACATACATACATACATATATATATATACTATCAAGAACATATTCTACCGGGATATCCCCCTGGTTTGATCCCTCCTGCTGTCGGCGTGAGCTCCGGTAGCACGCTGCTGTCGCAGCTGATGGCCAGAAAAGCGCTGGAGCTGCCGGAACAATCGGAACACGTCACAACGACCTGCCGGGAAGTTTGCTGAATGGGGGGAACTATCCCAATATTATGATCATTTACCCAGATATATATATATCTATCTATCTATCTATCTATCTATCTATGGTTCAGTTAGAATATTTCACTAACCTGAAAACTGGGGTTGATTCCTCTTACCCAGTGAGGTATGCATGTATATATATATGTGGGTATTGATATTTTATCTATATGTTATTTATTGATGTATCGTATCTGTATCTACAAATATACAGATTTACCTGTATATATGGATATATACATATTTGTGCATATATTTACTTACGAAGGGTAGTGTAAACATGATACACACAACATAATCTAATACCAAACCCTAGATTACCCTAGAATGGAACATGGAAATGTGTGCTTATGTGTACGTACCGTATGATGTAGAATCAGATGCTACAACAAAAGACTTCATACTACAAAATCATGAAAATCATCTACTATAAGCTCAAATAATGTGTCGAATGAGAAATTAAAATAATGAGTATGAGTCAAACATGCATAATTCAATGAGATATAAAAACAAGAAGGAAAGAAAAATAATCGCAAAAGGCATCATGGTATAATAAAGATACCATATAAGATATAAAAGTGTATTCTAAGATGATAAGAAAACATCTGAAACGACCAAAAAAACTGAGTATAACATCACAAGAACTAGTTTAATATAACAAAAATACAATAAAGCATGATAAAATTCCTGCATTGAAACATGTAGGAAGTAAAATATGATTATGAGTTCACTGCATTTCTTTAAATTGTATTATAGTATACATATATTGTGTTATATTGGTTTATACTACATCATACTGTATATTGTGTTCTGTCAAACTATATATTATACCATATCATACATTATACTATCTTAGATAGTGTATCATAGTATGATATATTGCAAATTATACTATATCATATTACATTATATTATATTGTCCGAATATACATATGTATATAATTATACATATACGTTATACACAACTGCAAAAAAATGTATTGTACTAATTTATGTTGCAATATATTATTTTGAAATAGTTCGTTTTACATTATGTTATATGATATTGTACTGTGTCAAGTTATTTTCTTATCTGTCATATCATAATGTTTTGTATTATTACTATGTTGCATTATATTGTACCCTGTCATGTTCTCCAACATGTAATTAACTGCAATTGGAAAGAATAGACTGCAATACCATTATGGATGGAAGAAATCCTGCACCAGCTGATAGATGGTTTATCTGATCTATAGGGTTTCAACCATCCTTTTGGTGGTTTATCGGATTTCGCTGGCCCATCCACAGTATTAATGCTAGAGAATAGTGATTATTGGAGGGAAACATTGCAGCATGTGGGGGTGGCTCGATATGAACGGCACATTTCATGGATGGATTCATGATCGATGGCCCAAACATCAGTTAACACCTATTAATGATATTATCAGTTAACATGATTCATGATCAATGATCAATGATTTCTATTAATCTGGAACCATCAGTGGCTCTATAGATGTGCCCAGATTAACTCAAAGGAATCAATGAAGCTGCAGAGGAAGAACTCGTGCGGCTCAAATGGCGCAAAATCGAAGAATCGTCAGATCGAATCGATTCTCCACTTAATTTTAGGAAGCCAAAGCGACGACCTGTGGACATGTGTTGTATATCCTGATCACATTTTAGTTTGTATATAGTTTTGTACAATAAATTGTATTGTATCAAACTATATTGATTTACTGTCATCCTGATGTACTATGGCTGAAAGCCAAAACGACGATGGACATGTGGCTGTGAGTCAAAACCATAAAATAGCTGGCTAATGGATGTTGATGTCCCCCAAATATGGTAATTTCATAGGTTTTGACCTATCCCCATGTGTGGAATTTACCTAGTTTCATGAAAACGAATCATGTTTGCTGACATATGTCGTGCTTCTCTTCACCAGCCTCAAAGCTGTGGGAATCTGGTTATTTGTTTCAACATAAGTCAACAATTCAAGTTACCACAGGGAACCTTATAGATATACAATTATACGACCACGTTTTTATTGAATCGCAACCCAAAAAAAAAAGTATAAGAAAGTGATTGATGATTGATCCATATCTAGTATCTATACTTTTTAAGTATATTAAACCATATATGTCTAGTAACCCGATGATTCCAGGAACCAGGCCTGTCGCAATGGAGCCGCTTCCAAGACCTGCAAGGGTTGATAATGGGGTTGATGATGTAGTGATAATGGGGTTAATAACACTTATAATAGCATTATGTTGTATTACTAATAACTTGGTTGATAAGTAAACTAGTAAACCTTATATATCACAAGTGGATGGATAAGCAACTTGCTTGATTGATATCAGGTTACTTGTTTTGATCATTGAACGAACTTGTAGTTCGATATGATTTTTGTAGCATACTTACCAATATAATCTATTTAAACTAAGTTTATCTATTAACATGTAACAATTATAATGGATATTTACCATATATTACCATTACCAATTGTATATGGATTGATAATGGAGTGGTACCAGTTACATGGGAGGCAACTGTTCACCAGGATATTAACCATGTTAAACCACTTAGATAAGTAATATGGATATTTGGTTCATGATATTTAGGTAAACCCAGTAACCTCCCCCAAATTTTGACCCACTGCTACAAACTCTGATGAGAAGCTGCCCCCTAGACACAGGCTAGCGGTGACCAATATGAGTCATATGAGTTTGATTGAGCAGGAATCAGCTTGGCTACTTAGGGGTGCAGTTCCACCACTGGGTTAGATTTTACCATAGTTGTAGGGATGATATCCCAACTTATGGAGGTTTTTACCATACTTATATACATTAATAACCCCAATTGCACCCCCAAGTATTCAGTATTCCTCAGTCAGAATTCGTTGATGTAATCCCCATTGTTGGCTGGTTAAATCTGTTTACAGTAGTTGCTTCAATACAGTAGTTGCTTCAATACAGT